>Ga0209515_10003139_pt1 | contig 24115 bp, 22 predicted proteins | sample Subgroupgradi54m_FD_187454 | JGI IMG/M metagenome (GOLD analysis project Ga0209515, IMG submission 187454) | Subsurface groundwater microbial communities from S. Glens Falls, New York, USA - GMW60B uncontaminated upgradient, 5.4 m (SPAdes)... ... | reverse complement strand
CCGCCGCCCCGACACCCACCACGGCCCCGCAACCCTTGGGCAAAGCCCCTACGGGGCAAAGGGAGAGGCCCCCAACGCGGGCCGAACAGATGTTCGGGGAGGGGGGTTAGCGAACCGGCGGGCAACCGCCCGAGAGCGTCTTTTCGTAGAGGGCGGTCTCAGAATCAGATGGCGCGGTACCACCGAGCGCCAAGCTTTGGGACGTGCTGAAGTCGCGGTATCCCACAAGCCGGTACCCCGCCCGCTCGTAATAGGCGCGTAGACCACCGTTGCTACGGACGCAGTCGAGGCGAGCCAGGTGACACCCTGCTCTTGCGCTCTGACGCTCGGCCCAGTTGAGCAGTGACCGGCCGATGCCGTGCGCCGCATAGCCGCGATCGACCATCAGCATGTGGATATAACCGGCGGCGTCGCTTTCCTCACCCCAGACGAACGGGTCTGCCCATGTGAGGGTCACGGAGGCCATGACCTTGCTGTCGCGTGAAACCGTGTAGATCCAGCCTTGCGAGATGCACTCCTCAATCCATGCGAGCGGCATCTCGCCGGGGTGCCACTGGTCAATTCGGTGTTCGCACATCCAGGCGGCGAGATCGTCACGTAGCTGGAGGATTGCGAGCGCGTCATCGCGAGATGCGGGTACGACCGCAAGCTCGCCCCATGGAGTCGTCAGTGGGTCGCCAGTCATGCCTATATCGCAGACACAACACTAGGCGAGCGGCTGTCGGAAGGGCGCGCGCCAGTCGTCTTGGATGACCGGGGCGATGAACGGGCGGTCCGAGGCCCGGACCACCAGTTCGTAACGCTGGAGCGTCGCGCCCAAGACGTCGAGTGCGTTGTCGAGGTCAGCGAGGGTCGGTGACGACCTGGGCGGCCGCCGGTCGCTATGCGCGACGACACGCTCGGCGTACTTGACGATCGAGTCGGTTGCGTCACAGAGAGCGGTGAGGTCCGCCTCGGCAGCTTCGGCGGAGAAACGGTCTGCACCGGGCCCAGCGATCTTGTCGAAGCTCCGGTTGGCCACCATGCGGGTGAGTTCCGACCGGATCGGATCGCCGGTCTGCTCGATGGGCCACAAGCCCACCCAACGCTCGCGGGTGATCACCTCGGGGTGCCGACGAATCTCGTCAACCAGCCTTGCAACGGAGACGACATCCTCGTCGATCTCCGCCTCGCGTCGCACGGCGATCGCCTGCGCGTGCAGGTAGTTGTGGGTGATGGCCTCCGCGAACACTGCCGGCGCGTCGGGCGCGGCCTGCTGCACCATCTGCATGAAGCCCTGCCACAGTGCGCGCACATGGTGAAGTTGCGTGATCTCCCCGACGATGTGCTCGTCAAGCCACCTCACCCACTTCTCGTACGTGCCGTCGAGGAACGCGCTCACACGGTCGAGTATGACCTCGGCCCGCGCCCCGCCGCGTGTCAGGCGTCGACACTGACGCCGACCGGGCAAACCTGGTCGCTCATCCTCGGAGCCGCCCGTCGCATCACTGGCAAATCGGCACCGTGCTTGTGGTCGGTTGCCGGCAGTGCGGGCAGGTGACGACGCCGGGCGAGGTGCTCACTGCGCGCCCGGGAGCCGGCGTGGGCGTCCGGCGGCCCGTGGGGACCGTGGCAGGCGCCGGGCGCGGCCGGGGACTGCGACGCGCAGGGTGTGACAGTTCCGGGGCTCACCAGGGCCGCCCCCCGCACCAGGCGCAGGCAGCGGCGGTCGCCGCGGTGGGCAGCCCGCAGGCCCGGCAGCGGATGGTGGGCGCCCCGGCGTGGCCGCCGGGCGGCTGCGGCGCGCTGCGGGCCGGTCGTGGCTCGGGCCTGGGCGCTCGCCGGGGCGCCGGTCGGGCCACCGGAGCTGGGATGGGCCAGGATGGCGCCGGCGGGGGCGGCTGGATCCCCTGGAGCATCGCGAGCATGTCCCGGGCGGTCGTGACCGGCGGAGACTCCACGTCGTCGAGGTCGTCCCACACGTCGTCGGGCTCGTCGTCATCGGTGTCGTCGGGCCCGGTGTCGGTCCACGTGTCGTCGAGGTCGTCGAGTGCTCGGGGCGCGATATCGGCGGGCCCGACGCCCGGGCGCCTCGCCGGGTGCGGTGACGGGAGCAGTGCGCGTTCGGCGGCCCGGCGGGCCCGCCGGCGGCGTGCCTTCTCCCGGTTCGCCGCGGTGCAGGACCCGCACCGGCAGTTGGCTTCGTAACGGGCCGCGGTGCCGTGCGACGCGTTCGCCTTGATCTGGGCGAAGACCGCAGGGTCGCTCATGTCGTGTACCCCCGTCCATCGTACGGGATCGTGCGTCGCGCACCGGTGCGCACCGTGGAGTGTGGAGTACCCCCGGGGGTCGGCGGTTTCCGTGTCGCGCCGGTCGTACGAGCGGGGGTACATCGTCGTGTCGGGATCGGTCGGACGCGTGCGGCCTCGGCATGTCTCATGGGCATGCCGGAGCGTCTTGTCCGTCGCGGCGTGCTACTCATCACGCGGGCCCCACCTCGTCGTCGCCTACGAGCCGCAGCGGCGCGGCGTCGATCAGCCCGGCGGTACGCAAGAGGCGGCGAGTCTCGGCCGCGAGCCCCCAATAGTGTTCGCCGCTGCCGCCGGTGCCGGCGCTGCGTTCGAGGAGGCCGAGGGCGGTGAGGTCCTCGGCGTGACGGCCCGTGGCCCCGGTCGAGAGGTGGATCGCATCGGCGAGGGTCGGGGTGGTGGGTGTGAGCCCGGGATGGGAGCCGAGATGGTCGAGAATGGCGCGGCGCGGCGCGGGAATGGCGTCCAGCGCGACCTTGGTGATGAGCCCGTCGAGGCCCACATCGTCGAGCCCCACGGCGATGGCCCCGCCGGCGAGCTGCACGAGGGCGGCATACAGCCGGGCGCCGGCCTCGGCTCGGGGCACCGCGTCGATCTCGCGTTGCCCCCAGGGGTCGCGGATGACCGGGGAGCGGGCCCAGGCGGCGAGGCGGGCGAGCGCGACGAGCTTGCCGCCGTCGTCGCCGGTGACGTCGACGAGGTCGTCGAGGTTGCCGAGCGGGCCGAGCTGCTCGAAGAACCGCGCGCAGGCGCCCGCGAGGGTGGCGCGCATCTCGGGCTGGCGGCCGACGTTCCGGCCCGCGGCGCGCATGAGCGTCTCCGCGTCGACGTCGGGCATGCGGAACATGAGCATGCGGGGGCCGAGGTCGCCGATCTCGACGGCGAGGCGGTCGATGGCGTCGGTGACCGCGCCCAGCAGACCGACCTTGCCCTCGAAACGCAACCTGGTGCCGCCCCCGGTGCCGAGGTCGCGTTCCCATTCCCCGTCGTAGAGGCGCCGGAAGGCGGCGAACAGCCCGGCCCGGCGCTGCGGGCTCTCCGAGAGCACGGTCGAGAGGTCCTTGACGACGAGCAGGCCCCGCCCACCGCGGCGAGCGATGTCGCCGAGGATCCCGCCGAGCTGACCGTCGCGGCCTTCGGTGAGCAACCCGGCCTCGGTGACCATGTCCAGGCGCCAGACGTCGGGCAGCTCGTCGAGCAAGTTGAGCATCTCGGTCTTGCCGCACGACGGCGGCCCGACGAGGAGAAGCCACACCGGATCACCGGTGAGGCGGTTCGCGGCGACCGCCGCCAGCACCGCGTAGAGCGGCGCCGGGTCGGGCAGGTAGAGATGGTGGCGGACCTCGGCCACGAGATCAGCGAGCGCGTCCTTCATCATGACGATGTCCTCCTCGTTCTTGTCGTCGACGTGGCCGCGGCGGCCGGTCGCTTCTCCTCGCGCACGCGGGCGCAACCGCCGCACAGGCCGGTGATCGGGTCGGCCGGCTTCCCGCAGCGCGTGCACGTGCGCAGCTCCCGGGCCGGCGCGTGCTGCGGGCAGAGCCACGCGCCGTCGGACGCCTGCCAGCGGTCGCGCCGGGCCGCATCCTGCGCGCCCGGACCGAGGATCGAGCGGCCGCAGCCGTTCTCGGCGCAGAGCACGTAGGTGGGGCCGACCCGGGCAAGCTTCTCCTGGTAGTGGCGCACACGGTCGGCTGCGCGGCGGCGGGCACGCCGGTGCGTCGGGCAGAGGGCACCACGACGGCTCACGACCTCGTCGCAGCCGTCCTCGGCGCAGCGGGGCCGGTGCGCGTCGCGCACGCGTGCACGCCACAATCCGGTGCGGTGGGCGCATCGACGGCACCACACGGTCTCCCCTTCCCCGAGCGGCGTGCCGCAGCCCTGGCACGTGGCGTAGGCGACGGTGCGGAGCCGCTGGGTGCCGTGCTCGGGCTCGTCGAAGGCCTCCCGACCGATCAGCGCCCGGCGCGCCGGGCCGCTCACCACCGCGCGCGCGTTGAGCACGCACGGGTCGAGCAGGCCGGGCTCCTCGTCACTGTCGCCGTGGGCGTCGTAGCCGACCGGCCGGCGCGTACGGCGGTAGCGGGCCAGCTCGTCACCGAGGCTGCCGATCAGCACCTCGCCCGGGCCGGGAAGGTCGCTGAGGTTGCGTGCGACCCGGGCGTGCACAGGCTCGCCCCGGCGCGTCGAGCGCAACGCGTGCCAGCGTGCAGGCTCGGGCTCGTAGGGGACGAGCACCTCGCCATCGTGGGACGCGCGCAACAACGGCGGGCGGGCCCGGTAGTAGAACGCAAACGGCTGGGTGCCGGCCTGGTCGGCCAGGCGCGGGGTGCCGGCCACTGCGGGTTCCAACGCCGGCAGGCTCGCCCAGGCCGGCTCCGGGTGATGCTCGGGGTCGAGAAGATGCGCCCACCACTCCTCGGCGAGACGGCGGGCCCCGGTCGGGCCGCGCTCGCCCTGGTACGGGTCGGCGAGCACCCCCGAGATGCCGTGCTCGGAGACCTTCACGAGCGCGATGCCCCCGGGCCGCTCGCGGAACACGGCGTAGCGCTTACTCCCGACGACGTACGCGTGCAGCGGCTCGTCGAGGGCGTCGTGCTCGATCCGCCACGGCGAGCCCCGCCCGAAGGTGTTGAGAGACGCGAACGCGTCAAGGATCCGTCGGAGCACGTCGAAGCTGACGGCGTGGACCGCGGGGGTGCCGTCGTCGAGGCGCTCCGAACCACCCGCGCAGGCGACGAGCCCACCGTGGGGGGTGGCGAGCACACCGGCACCGTCGGTATCGGCGTAGGCCCAGGGAATCCGGGCGCCCGCGGCGGCGAGTCCGTATTCGAGCATGCCGAGCAGGAGGCGGCCGCCCGCGGTCACACAGGTGGCGAGCGGCGCGAAGTTGAACGGACCCGCGATCTCCAGGCGACGGAGACGGGTAACCGCCTCGATGCCGGGCTGCGCGCTGACGCGGCGCCGCACACCGGGCTTCGGGTGGGCGTAGCGGTCGCGGTCGAAACGCGACGGGAGACCATGGGAGAGGGCGCTGGCGGCGACCTTGTACCCGCCGGCGAGCGGGCCGAGCCCGGTCGTGTGCTCGGCGTCACGGCGCGCCGCGACGAGCGCCCGGAACTGATCACCGCCGGCACCGAGGTCGAGCGTCGCCCTGCCCGGACCGAGGCGCACCGGCCGCAGGCCCTTGGCGATGCCCCGGGGCACCAGCCGCACGGCGCGCACGATGTGTGGCAGCCGACCCGACGTGAGCGCCGCCGCCGCGACGTCGGGCCACGCGTACCACAGCGTCGCCGTCGCGTCCGGATAGGTGAGCGGGCCGACGCTCGATCGCCACTCGCCGGTCTCGGGGTCGTAGAGCCGGCGGGGCCAGGGCTCCCCGTCCGGTGCGACCTCGACGAGCGTGATCCCGAGACGCCGCCACGTCGACGGGCGGAACAGCCGCTCACACAGCTCCTCGGGGCGGAGCAGCTCGAGAGCGAGCCCGGTCGCGTCCTCGGCCACGAAGCGGCGGGCACGCCAGTAGCGGCCGACGCCGAGCAGCACCGAGATGGTCGAGTACTGCGCTCCCCAGTCGATGGGCACGACAGGGACCGCCTGGCGGAGCACGCGCACCTCCGCCCTGCCCCCATAGGTCGCGCACATGCCGGAGGCCAGCACATCGCGGCGCGAGAGCACCCCGCCGTGAAACCGGAGGTGCATCGGCGTGACGCCGAGAGCGTCGAGGAGCGCATCCGCGAGCCCCGCCGGCGAGTGCAGCCGTCCCGGGTCGAGCACCACCGGGCGCCCATCGGCACGAGTGCCCCACCGCTGCGCGAGCCGGTTCAGCGCGATATACAAGCGGGCTGTTGCCGCGACGTCACCACGCACATGGTCAATCAGCCCGTTGTCGAGCATCCCGAACGTGCACTCGACCTTCTCGCACGTGACACCGAACCGCTCGCACGCACCCTCCAGCGAAAGGTCCTCGCCGCAGAGGGCATACGCGAGGGTGTGCGTGTCGACGAAACAACCGGGCCAGGGCACGCCCCGGTCGTAGGAGCCGGTGCCGCGCGCCGGGCGCGTCCAGTAGATCAACGACCCGTGCCGGTCGAGCCGCTGCACCCTGAGGCGCGGCCGGCCGGGGCCGTCGTCCCACTCGCGGGACCCACGTGTCGAGCGCCGCTTGCGGCGCGAGGGCATCGCGGGTGCTCCCCAGAAGGACAGCGAGAACGCGCCGCGGTGCTTCGGTCGCGCGGCGCCGACACGTAGCGCGAGCGCGGCGAGGTCAAAGCCGAGGTTGAAGCCGACGAGCGCGACCCGACGGCGGTAGCAGAGTTTGAACAGGCGCGTGTCGAGGAACTCGCTGAGCGGCATGAGCGTGATCGTGGGGCGGGTCTCACCCGGCTTCGATGCCCAGGCGGCCCGGCGCGGCTCGTGCGACTCGACGTAGGCGGCGAGGCGCGCGAACGCCTGCGGGTCGCGTGCCGGCAAGTCGTCGGGGTAGGCCAGCCCTTCTTCCAGGACGCTGGCGGTGGTCGGGTTGTTCGCGCCGAGCACGTGCAGCCAGCCGAGCAGGAGCGGGCACTGGTAGCCGGGGCCGACGCGGCCGTCACCGAGGTTGGTCGTCTCGACGTCGATCACGAGCAGCTCGCCCCGCTCCGCCTTGCGCGGGGTCCGCCACGGCGCGCGCTGCCGGAACGGGCTGCCGTCGAGGGGTTCGACCCAGGCGCGTGTCGCGATTGTCGCCACAAGCGCCTCAGGCGCACCCGCGCGCCGCAACCGCGCCGCGAACCGCTGCTGGGCCCGGCGGATCGTCCGTGACGGCGCGATCACCCGGCGGCGGGGCGCGTGTCGGATGGGGGCCGTCCGCCACTGACGGACCTGCACGAACACGCTCCACCACACCAGCACTGACCCGAGCAGGCTCAACATCGCTGACTCCCTTCCGACACGAGACGCGTTACGGCGGGCACGCTCACGCGCCCGCCCCTTGTATGTGTGTGTCGAGCAGGTCCGCCCAGCGTTGGAGCACGCGCACAAGCGCGACCGCCAATGCGACGAGGCCGCCGATCGCGACGAGCGGGTGCACCCCCGCCCCGAGCGCGGCGAAGAGCCCGGCGACCGTGAGGCCGAGCGTGACCGAGACACACCGCAGCCGGCGCGCGATGTCACCGGGCGTGTCGTACGGATCGCAGGGAAGCTCGATGCCGAGGACGCGCTGCGCCGTCGTCTCGGCGTCGTGGCACGTCGGGCAGAGCCACTCGACGAGGTCGGGATCGAGCGGCTTGCCGTCGCGGCGGTCGGTGGGGTGGTGCTCCTCGAGCAGCCCGAACCGCAGGCAGCGTGCGCAGGATCCGTGCACGTTCAGCCCCGGTAGAGGTCCTCGACCGCGAGCGCGCCGGCGGCGGCGAGCCGGTCGAGCACCGCGGTGCGCGTCTCCAGGAGCATGCGGGCGACGCGCACCCCGCGGAAGCGCGCCAGCCCGGAGGCATCCCCGGTGCGGAGGTAGTGGCCGACGGCGGCGGCGTGCTCGGCGATCGTCGACGCGGCGCGCGAGCCACGCGGCGTCGCCGGCACGAGCCCGTCACGGGTGATGGCGAGCATCGGGCGCAGCTCCCGGTCGGCGGGCCGGTCCCACGCCTCGCGAAGCCATGTCCGTGCTGTGGCCTCGTCGATCCCGGCCCGACGGAGCGCGACCTCCTCCGGGACGCCGGCGCGAACGTCGGCGACCGCGTGGAGCGACCCGATGCGGGCCTCGCGGGCCGCGGGCGGTAGGGCGTCGTGCAGGTCGAGCGAGCGCACATCCGTCGCCGCACGGACCCCGCCGCGCCCACGGACGTCGTAGACGCCGGTGAAGCCGAGCTTCCGGGCCCGCTCGGCTCGGGCGCGGTACTCGGCGTGACGGTCGCGGTCCACGGGGCTCACCGTCGGCCTCGACGCCGCTCGGGTCGCTCGACGATCCCGATGAGACGGGCCCGGAGCGCGGGCGGGAGTGAGTCGAGGATCGGCGTCGGGCTGCTAGCCTCGTTCTGAGGTCGGTGCCGAGCCGAATCCTTGTGGTGGCCGCCCCCGGATGCCGGGGGCGGTCTCCTCTTCTTCATGGCCCGATCGCCTCCTGCTCGGGCTCGACGTCGATGCCGGAGACGTCGAGCGGCGTGTCGATCGGGGGGCCGAAGAGGATGTCGGCGAGCGCGGCGAAGCGCTCGGCGACGATCGACTCGAAGAGCGTGCCGGGCTCGATGCGCCGGCGCAGGGCCTCCCGTCGAAGTTCGTCGAGGAGCACGCCTGGCAGCTCGACGATGCGTACCTCGCGGCCGGTCACGTCGAGCACGTGGCCTCCTTCGTCTCCACGTCGATGGCGAGGCCGCGTCGCAGGAGCCGCTCGATCGTGACGTCGAGGTCGCCATCGTGCGCGTCGGCAAGAAGATCGAGGACCGCGGCGATGCCGCGACCGACCACGAGCACCACGGTGCGGCGGTCGGGCACGTCGGCCGGGCGTGCCGGGAGTCGCACCCGAGCAGGGACGGTTGCGGACGCCATGCCGCTTAGACCGACGTTCCGCCACGAGCCCCGCGGGAGGACCGGACGGCCCGGCTCACCGGACGGTCGAGCGCCTGCTACCAGGGAGAACGGCGTCCGCCTCGTGGCGAGAACCGGACGGCCCGGCTAGGCTCGATCGTGTGAGCCTGGCGGAGCAGGATCGTGCGATCGCCCGCATGCTGGTGGACACGGGCTTCGCCGGCGTGATCGACCGGCGCGTCAAGGGCTGGCGGGTCGAGACCTACCTCGGACCGCTCCCGAGCGCGCCACCCGAACAGGTGGAGGCTCATTGGAAGGCGCTGGCGCGCCTGTCGGGCCGCGGGCATGACGCGAACGTCGTCGCGCTCCAGCTCGCCGCGGAAGGCTTCGGCTGCGAGAGACTCCGAGCGGTGCTGCGTGACCTCTACGGCGCCGGTCACACCACCAGGGAGATGCTCGACGCGGTGCCGGGCGCGGAGGGTGACGAGCCCGCTGAGCGCCTCGCTGATGGCATCGACACGCAGATCGACCGGCGCACCGACCCGCTGGCCGCGATCCTGCGCCACGTGCGCGGCCAGACCCGCGGCCGCTCGGACGGCTTCGAGGACGAACGCGGCGAGTACGCGTGGCTGACGTTCGCGGTCGTGCTGGCCGAGATGCTCGCGGGGGAGAAACCCGACGACGAGCCGGGACTCTTCGACGTCGCCTTCGACGGGCATGGTGCGCCGGCACAGGCACTGTTCGCGCAAGGGGCCGCCCTGCACGCTGACGCGTTGAGGATCATCGAGACGACCCCGCTCCACCTGCTGGCCGCGTCGATCCAGGCCACTCTGCCGCTCGCTCGTCTCGTGCTCGCGCACATCGACATACCTCACCCGAGCGATCGTGCTGTCATCACGCTGGCCGCGGCGGCGACACCATTCCTGTTGGCGGCGATGCTGCACGGGCTCATAAACCCGCTCACCCGAGCGGTAGGCGTCGAGCCGCAGGTGCTCGCCAAGAGCCTCGGCCTTCACGGGCCAGCGGCACTCGACGTGCCCCGCGAGGAGAAGAACAAGGAGCAGTAGGAAGCCCCCGCGCCGGTGTAGGCCGGCCGGGGGCGCGGCACACGCAGAAAGGGCCCGCGCATGCAAGCTGGGACGGTAGACCTCGGGGCGGCGTTCGGCGAGGACCGCTCACGCCAGACGGGCGTGTGCGTGGTCGACGGCTTCGCGGTCTCGCTCAGGGTGGAGCGTGGCTGCCTCCTCATCGAAGACGGGATCGCGGCGCATCGTCGGGAGCGCCGCTACTCGCGGGCGACCCACGGGCTCACAAGACTCGTGGTGATCGGTCGTGGTGGTGGGCTCATCACCTTGCCAGTCTTCGAGTGGCTCGCGGATGTGGGGGTCGGCTTCGTGCACCTGGACGTGTCGGGCCGGGTGCTCGCCACCTCGGGGGTGCGTGGGCTCGACGATGCGCGGTTGCGTCGCGCCCAAGTCGTCGCGGCCGGAGAAGCTGGCGGGCTTACCCTCACGCGGCATCTGCTCGGCGTGAAGCTCGACGGGCAGGCCCACATCGCTGACGCGCTCGATCCGGCCACGGCCGCGACGATCCGCGGACTCGCCGCCACACTCGACGAGACACCCGACGTGGAGGGGTGCCGGCAGGTGGAAGCTGCGGCGGCCGCGGTCTACTGGTCGGCATGGGCCGACGTCCCGGTGATGTTTGCGCGCCGGGATGCGACCCGGGTTCCCCAACACTGGCATTGCTTCGGGGCGCGCCGTTCGACGCTGACCGGCTCACCACGGCGCGCGTCGAACCCCGCGAACGCGCTCTTGAACTATTGCTACGCGCTCGCCGAGGCCGAATGCGTCCTTGCGCTCGCGACCGTCGGCCTCGACCCGGGGTTCGGCTGGCTCCACAGCGACCTCCGGGCCCGTGACTCGGGCGCGCTCGATCTGCTCGAAGCCGTCCGGCCCCACGTCGACGGCTACGTGCTCGGGTTGCTCACCGAGCGCGTGTTGTCGCGCCGCGAGGTCCACGAGATGCCCGACGGGACGTGTCGGCTGCTGCCGCCGCTCACGCACGAACTCGCGACGACGCTGCCCACCTGGCGGGCCGCCGCGGGGCCTCACGCCGAGAAGGTCGCGCAACTCCTCGCGGATGCCATCCAACGGTCGCCGAGACAAAGCGAGGCGCGTACTCGCAGGAAGGGGCGTCTTGTGGTGCCGACGAAGCTCACCGAGGCGCACCGTTCCGCGGCCCGTGACCCGATCCGACGCAAGCCCCGCCGGAAGCCAGCTCCGCCACGACTCCCGCTCCCCGCGTGCTACGGCTGCGGCGTGCGTCTTGAGCGTGGCCGGTGGTGCCCGGAGTGTCTCGCTGAGCGCCGCGCCGAGAACACCGCCGCGCTTACCGACGCCGGCCAGCGCGTGCTCGCCGAGCTGCGCGCGACCGGACGGGCACCCGCCGGCACCCCCGAAGGACGGGTCCGTCGCTCACAGGTCATGCGTCGCCGCGGCACCCAACGCGCCGCCTGGGCCGAGACCCATGACACCGCGGCTCTCGACGTCGAGCGCTACCGAGCCGCCATCCTCCCCACCATCGCGCGCGTCCCCATCCGCCAGCTCGCCAAGGCAACCGGCCTCTCGGTCGGCTACTGCTCCCAGATCCGCCGCGGCCTCCTGATCCCGCATCCGATGCACTGGGACGTGCTCGTCGGCTGCGGGCGCGACCCGCAGGAGCAGGCCGCGGGGTTGCCCAGCGCGCCGGGTTCGGGCTAAGAGCTTCGGGCCGGGAGGCACTCGCATGGTGATCGGGGCGCTCACCGCCCGAGATCCGCAGAACATCGGCCGGTTCCGCCTGACGGGCCGGCTCGGCGCCGGCGGCATGGGTGTCGTGTATCTCGGCGAGGACGAGCGCGGCCAGCAGATCGCGGTCAAGGTGTTGCGCACCGACCTCGCCGATGATCCCGAGCGGCTACGCGCGCGGTTCCGGCGCGAGGTCGCGGCCGCGTTTCGGATCTCGGGGCAGTGCACCGCTCGGGTCGTGGCCGCGGACCCGGAGGCCGAGCAGCCGTGGTTCGCGACCGAGTACGTAGCCGGCGAGACGCTCACCCGCCACATCGACGACGGGGGCCCACTTCACGGTGACGCCTTGCGGGGATTCGCGGCCGGGCTCGCCGAAGCGCTCGTCGCAATCCACGGCGCCGGGCTGGTGCACCGCGACCTCAAACCGTCGAACGTGATCCTCGCCAAGCAGGGCCCCAAGGTGATCGACTTCGGCATCGCCGTCGAGCGCGCCGGGACAGCCGAGGAGCTGACCCGCACCGGTGAGACGATGGGCAGCCTCGGCTGGATGGCCCCCGAGCAGCTCGCCGGCGGCCAGGTCGGCCCGCCCGTTGACGTGTTCGCCTGGGGATTGCTCGTTGCGTACGCCGCCGGTGGGCATCACCCCTTCGGGCCGGCACCGTCGGATGCCATCGTGTATCGGATCCGCTACGACGAGCCCGACCTCACTGCCCTGCCCGCATGGGCTGCCCCCTCGGTCGAACGGGCACTGGCCAAGGACCCGCAGGCGCGACCTGACGCCGGCGAACTCGAGCGGGCGCTGCTCCCCGGCCGGCCACACGATCCGGCCGACGTCGCGACCGAGCTGCACGGCCTGCTCACTCGCGCCTGGGCCCTCGACACGACCCAACCACGCGCCAGCTCGCCCGCAGCGCCGGCCGCGCCGCGGCGCAGACGCGTCCTGATCGCACTGGCCACCGGGCTCGCCGTGCTGCTCGCCGCCGCGACCGCGGCCGGCCTCTACCTCGCGACCCGTGGCACACATACCCGGCGAGCCTCGATCGAAGGCACGACCGTCACACGGGTGTCCTCGTCGACCAGCAGCCCAACCGGCACGACCGGCGCACCCGCCGCATCGTCGTCCACGACCGTCGCCGCACGGGTCGCGACGACCCTGCCCCTGGTGGACTGCCCCACCACCCTCGGCGTCGACACGACTCCGGCACCGCTGCCGAGCAGCATCGACATTGCCATCGCCGCGTCCGCGAGGTCACAGCTCGCCGCCTACAGCGACAGCGAAGGAATGCTCATCGTCCTCGCTCCCCGCGGCTGGGCCTGCGCCGCCGCCGTCGGGGCAGACGGAAGCGCCGGCATCCGCGTCTACCCGCCCGGTGACGCGCCGCCAAGCGACACGGGCGCGTTCACACCTCAGCCGCAACAAGCGGTGACCGCAACTGGCATCCCCGCCTGTCAGGGATGCGTCGCTTATCTCGTCTGCCCGCTCTTCCCACAAGCACCCGTGGCGCTCAGCTACCTGCCGTGCCGGCACACTCCACCCGCGGGTGAGGCCATCTCCCGGCCCACCCCTTCCATCGCCGCGTTCGAGGACCCGCCTGGCGTCGCCGGCGACGGCAACCCGTCCGGCGGTGCCTACCCCGCCAACGGGGTCATCATCTTCAACAACACCCGCGAGGCCAGCGCCTACGCCGAGACGTGCACCCTCCCCGGCAGCGAGCACAACCTCTGCACCGCCGTCCTCAACGACTACATCGCCCGGCACGCTCGCTGACCCCGGGGAGCCTCACGTGGCGATGGCGCTGGCCTGTTCGCGCTACGGCCACCTCATACACATTCGGAGAGAGTGCACGAGACCGGCCCCGGGCCGACACATCTACGGCCCCGAACATCTGTTCGGCCCGCGTTGGGGGCCTCTCCCTTTGCCCCGTAGGGGCTTTGCCCAAGGGTTGCGGGGCCGTGGTGGGTGTCGGGGCGGCGGCGGCGTCGGGCGGCGGGGCGGGGGCGGGTGGCACCTTGCGGCCTTGAATCAGCCCGCGGAGAGCCCCTCTACCCTTCCTCCCGGCAATCTTCGGACGGACGAGAGGGGCGAGGGGCCGAAGCACCGAGGGCTGCGGACAAGTGGACCCCCGGCGCGCTTCGCTCGGGGTGACCCTCCACCACGTGCGCCGCCCACCGTGTCGCGAAACCCCGACGACCGGTCACGTTGCGTCGGAGCCCCCGGAGCGAAGGTACCGGCGCAGTGGTGCTTCGCCGTCCGCCTCGGTGTGGTTCCTATGAGAGAGTGCGGTTCCTATGAGAGCAACTCGTCGAAGAGATCCTGGTTCTCCAAGTAGACCCAGGTCTCTACGGCTGAGCCGTTCTCGATTCGGTCGACGAGCACGTCAGTTCCGGTGTAGGCCCGGCCCTGGGCAGTGGCCGTGCTGCGCTGCAGCGCGACGGCGAAACTGTCATCGCCCAGCGCGTGGACCAGCTCCGCCTTGAAGGTTCCACCCGTGACCTCCATCAGCTTGGCGAAGTAGCCGAAGATCGCGTCCCGGCCCTTGTAGTCGCCTGCGAGCGGGCTCTTGCCCGGGATGTGCCACACGGCAGCTTCGGAGATGATCTCGGCCAGGGCCTCCATGTCTCCCTCGGCGAACGCCTTGTAGCCCTTTCGCAGGTTCTGCACGCTCTGCGCTTCTGCCATCAGGTCCCCCTCGCACTCGTCGTCTCGATCTGGTTCGTCGTACCTGGTTCGTCGCACCGAGCTCTGCCGCGGTCCTTTCACGAGCCCCGACAGTCGATAGCGCGCGGCAGTCTCATCCTCACGGATGTGGCCGTCAACCGCGCGCTCCGACCCTCGCCGTGGCCCTCAGCCTTCGCCGCGACCGATCCTCAGCGTTGCGCTTCCTCGGTGAGGGTCGAAGGCCCGACGTGCGCGAGCAGCCAGTCGTTGAGCGGCCGGGAGTCCCGCAGGAGCCCGACCACACGGTCTCTCGCCTTGCGCGTGCCGAGCCAAGCGCCCACCGGCCATTGCCTCCAGGTGATGAGACCCTTGAGGCGTAGAAGGTCGATCCGAGGGTGGTCCCTGGGGTAGCCCTTCGGAGCCGTCTTCAGCAGCTCGCGCGCGGTGACCTCGAGCCCGTCATCGCGGGCCGCAGCGACGAGCCCGACGAGCTCGCCACCAGTGCGGGCATGGGTGACTGCCCGCCGGTAGCGGTCGAGCTGGTCGGCGGCCATCACGTACAGCCCGGAGCCGGCGGCGAGTCCGTCGGCCGAGAACTGGACGTAGCCTCCGTGAGCCAGTGTCGCGCCGATGGCGGTCTTGTACGGCGACTTGTCGGCACTGAAACGGACGTCGCGATACGGACGGAAGATCTTGCCCTCCCCGAACTCGGGCGCCAGCTCGGCGAGCAGCTCGTCCATCGGTCCCCGTACCAACTTGTCGTACTCGGCCTTGTGGTCGTGCCAGTACGTCCTGGAGTTGTCGGCCTCCAGCGCCTCGTAGAACTCGATCGCCTCGGCGGGCCAACCCCGGAAGGCCATGTCTCGCAGGCTAGTGAGTACCCCACGCGCGCGAAACGGGCCCCGCGGTCGCGGGGCCCGCTCGCAGGGGGACGGCGTCAGCTCGACGGCGTCGCCGACGCGCACTTCTGCTGGATCTTGGCGACCATGCGATCGATCCGCTGGATGCGGTCGTGCACCTTCTCGAGCCGCTTGTTGATCTTCTCGACCAGGTCCTGGCGGCCGGCCTTCTGGGCCTTGTCCTTCAACTCCTCGAGCTTGGCGGCCCGCTCCTGGAGCTTGGCCTTGTGCTCCGCGAGGCGCTTCAGCACCTCGTCCTTCTTCGAGCAGTCGAGCTTCCGGTGGCGACGAACGGGCTGCTCCTTCCCGGGCTGCCTGCCACCCGGAGGGACAGATCCCGGGGTGGAGTCGTTGGCGAAGGCCGCGCTCGCGCCGACACCGCTGAGGAGGAGGCCGGCGGCGACTGCGCCGGCCAGTGACTTCTTGAGGTTCATGGTTGCTCCTTGGTCCGAGGCGGGCGGGGGGATCCGCCTGCCGACCAGGAGGCTCGGCGCGCACTGTGATGAGAACGTGAGGGGGCGACGAGCGTTCGTTGAGGTGGGAGACTCCACCTGTGGCAGCGGACCTCCTCGACGTCGCCGACCGGCTCTGGCGGGGCGAGCTCGACATCGCCGACCACCACCCGTTCGACCATTGGGGCGACCTCGTCGAGCTCGGCGCCGACCTCGCCTTCGTCGCCGCCTTCGCCAACGTGAGCGCGCTGTCGACCTCCGAAGGCCTCGTCCTCGTCGACACCAGCAGCCCGTTCCTCGCCTCGCGGGTCCACGACGTGCTGCGGGCGTGGTCCGACCGACCGCTCCACACCGCCGTCTTCACGCACGGCCACATCGACCACGTCTTCGGCGTCGACCTCTACGAGGCCGACGCCGAGGCCACCGGCGCGCCGCGGCCCAGGGTCGTCGCGCACGAGGCGATCGGCGCCCGCTTCGACCGCTACAAGGCGACGGCCGGCTACAACGCGATCGTCAACCGGCGCCAGTTCCAGATGGCCCGCCTCGTCTGGCCGACCAAGTACCGCTACCCCGACGAGACCTACCGCAGCGAGCTCGTGCTCAAGATCGGCGACGAGCGCATCGAGCTTCAGCACGCGCGCGGCGAGACCGACGACCACACATGGGTCTGGCTCCCCGACCGCAAGGTGCTCTGCACCGGCGACCTCTTCATCTGGGCCTCCCCCAACTGCGGCAATCCACAGAAGGTGCAGCGCTACGCGCTCGAGTGGGCGCGTGCCCTGCGCACCATGGCCCGGCTCGGAGCCGAGACGCTCCTCCCGGGCCACGGGCTCCCCATCCTCGGCGCGGCGCGGGTGCGCGAGTCGCTCACCGACGCTGCGGAGCTGCTCGAGTCGCTGCACGACCAGACCCTCGCGATGATGAACGCCGGCGCCCGTCTCGACGAGATCGTCCACACGGTGCGGGCGCCCGCCGCGCTCATTGCGAAGCCCTACCTCCGACCCGTCTACGACGAGCCCGAGTTCGTCGTGCGCAACATCTGGCGCCTCTACGGTGGCTGGTACGACGGCAACCCCGCCAACCTCAAGCCCGCGCCCGACTCCGCGGTCGCGGCCGAGCTGGCCGCGCTCGCCGGAGGCGCCGGTCGTCTCGCGACGCGCGCGCGTGAGCTCGCCGCGGCGGGCGAGCTCAGGCTGGCCGGCCACCTCGCCGAGTGGGCCGCGCTGGCGGCGCCCGACGACCCCGACACCCGGCGGGCCCGGGCCGACGTGAACGAGCAGCGCGCGACGGCCGAGGCATCGACGATGTCGAAGGGCATCTTCTCGTGGGCCGCAGCCGAATTCCGGGACCGAGCGGGGACCTGAGCCCGCGTCGTCCGGGGCCTGCCTTGCGCGGCGGTACCATGCACGGGTCCGCGACGGCGACCGAGGCGGCCGAACATGGCTGAGGACGTCGGCACCGACGTCGGCACCGACGTCGGCCGCCCCGGCGGGGTGCCCGACCTCGCGATGCCACAGAGCAACGGTGGGGACGCCCGGGACGATTCCTCGCAGCGGGCGTCCCTCCTCGTCGCCCTGGTCCGTACAGCCCGGCCCCGCCAATGGGTGAAGAACGTGCTCGTGGCCGCGGCACCCGGCGCGGCCGGCGTGCTCTCGCACCGCGGCGCGGCGTTCGACACCGCGGTCGCGTTCGTGAGCTTCTGCCTCGCCTCCAGCGGTACCTACTTCGTGAACGACGCGCTCGACGTGGAGGCTGACCGGCTGCACCCCACCAAGCAACGCCGGCCGGTCGCGTCCGGCCGCATCTCGCCGCACACCGCCTTCACCGTCGGGATCGCGCTGATCGGCGCGGCGCTCGGCGCCGGGTTCCTCACCGGCTCGTGGGAGCTCCCGCTGGTTGTCGCGATCTACATCGCCCTCACCACCACCTACACGGTATGGCTCAAGCACGTGGCCGTCGTCGACCTCGGCGTGGTCGCGTCGGGCTTCGTCCTGCGCACCATCGCCGGCGCGGTGGCCACCGGGGTCCCCATCTCCAACTGGTTCTTCATCGTGGCGTCGTTCGGCTCGCTGTTCATGGTCGCGGGCAAGCGGCACGCCGAGTACCACGAGATGGGCAGCGACCGAGCCGGCTTCCGCAGCACGCTCGAGGAGTACTCGGTCGCGTACCTCAACTACGTGCGCGCCGTCGCGTCGGGCGTGGCGATGGTCGCCTATTGCCTGTGGGCCTTCGACAAGTCGGCGCACCATGGCGGCGTCCCCTGGTTCGAGCTGTCGATCGTGCCGTTCGTGCTCGGTGTGCTCCGATACGCGCTGGTGGTCGAGTGGGGGCGGGGCGGTGCGCCCGAAGACATCGTGCTCGGCGACCGTCCGCTCCAGGTGATAGGTGTGGCCTGGGTCATCGTCGTCGCCGTCGCCATCTACGTTGGCTGACACCGGAACCGGCGCGACCGGCCCGCGACCGACTGGCTCCCGACCCGACGGCATGGAGGGCGAGGAGACCCTGCTCACCGGATGGGGCCGCACCGCCCCGTCGCGTGCCACGCGCTTCCTGCCCGCCGACGTGACCGAGGTGCGCAAGCTCCTGGGCAACGCGCCGCCTCGGGGCGCGATCCCCCGCGGGCTCGGTCGGAGCTACGGAGATGCCGCGCAGAACGCCGGCGGCATGGTTGTGGAGCTGACCGCGATGAGCGGGCTGATCGACCTCGACGCCGACCGGGGCGTGGTCACCGCGGCCGCCGGTACCAGCCTCGACGACCTCATGCGGTGGCTGGTGCCGCTCGGCTGGTTCGTTCCCGTGACACCGGGGACGCGCTTCGTCACCGTCGGGGGCGCGATCGCGGCCGACATCCACGGCAAGAACCACCACGTCGAGGGCAGCTTCTGCCGTCACGTGCACTCGATGACGCTCCAGCTGGCGAGTGGCGAGGTGCGCACGCTCACACCGCGCGAGACGCCCGCCGAGTTCTGGGCGACCGCCGGCGGCCTCGGGCTCACCGGCATCGTTCTCGAGGCCACCTTCGGCCTGATCCCGATCGAGACCTCGCGTATCCGCGTCGACACCGAGCGGGCCACCGATCTCGACGATCTCATGGCCCGCATGGCCGAGGGTGATGACCGCTACCGCTACTCGGTCGCCTGGATCGACTGCCTCACGTCCGGGCGGTCGATGGGCCGGGGCGTGCTCACCCGCGGCGACCACGCGGCGCTCGACGAGCTGCCGCCCCGGCAGCGGGCCGCGCCGCGCGCGTTCGCTCCCCGATCGCTGCTCAGCGCGCCGCCGTGGGTGCCGGGTGGCCTCGTGCGGCCCCTCACGGTCCGAGCCTTCAACGAGCTGTGGTTCCGCAAGGCGCCACGCGAGCATCGAGGTGGCATCGAGTCGATCGCCGCCTTCTTCCACCCCCTCGACGCCGTCGCCGGCTGGAACCGCCTCTACGGCCCACGCGGGTTCGTGCAGTACCAGTTCGTGGTCCCGTTCGGCGCCGAGGACGCGGTACGAACGGCCGTCGAGCGCCTGAGCGGCGCCGGCGTCGCGTCGTTCCTTGCGGTGCTGAAGCGCTTCGGCGTGAGCAACCCGGGCCCGCTCTCCTTCCCGTCCGAGGGATGGACCCTCGCCCTCGACATCCCGGTGGGCGATCCGGGGCTCGCCGCGCTGCTCGACGGGCTCGACGACGTGGTGCTCGAGGCGAGCGGGCGCGTGTACCTCGCGAAGGACTCACGGCTCCGGCCCGAGATGGTGGCCCCCATGTACCCTCGGCTCGACGAGTGGCGAGCGGTCAGGGCGGCGCTCGACCCCGACCGGGTCTTCCAGTCCGACCTCGCCCGACGCCTCGGCTTGTAGGAGACCGCGGTGAACGACGCCCTGGGGCGAGTGCAATCGGTGCTGGTGCTCGGCGGGAGCTCCGACATCGCGCTGGCGACCGTGCGCAAGCTGGTCGCGGCGCGGTGCCGGACCGTCGTGCTGGCCGGACGCGACACCGAGATGCTCGAGACATCGGCAAAGGAGCTGCGCGCGCTCGGAGCCACGGTCGACGTCGTGGCGTTCGACGCCCTCGACCTCGATCGGCACGAGGCGTTGGTCGACGACGTGTTCGCCCGGCACGGCGACCTCGACCTCGTGCTGCTCGCGTTCGGCATGCTGGGCGACCAGGAGGAGGCCGAGGCCGATGCGCGGGCGGCGGTGCAGGTCGCGTCGGTCAACTATGTCGGCGCGGTGTCGGTGGCCGTGCCGGTGGCTCGGCACCTCCGGGCCCAGGGCCACGGCGCCCTCGTCGTGCTGTCGTCGGTCGCGGGCGAGCGGGCCCGGCGGTCCAACTTCGTGTACGGGTCGTCGAAGGCCGGACTCGATACGTTCGCGCAGGGCCTGGCCGACAGCCTGGTCGGCTCGGGAGCGCGCGTCATGGTGGTGCGACCCGGCTTCGTACACACGAAGATGACCGAGGGCATGAAGCCCGTGCCGCTGGCGACAACGGCCGACGCGGTAGCCGACGCGATCGTACGGGGCCTGGGCACCGGGGCCACCACGGTGTGGGTGCCACCGACGCTGCGATGGGTCATGTCCGCGCTGCGCCACCTGCCCCGGCCCGTCTTCCGCCGCCTCCCGCTCTGACCGGCCCGTGCCCGATTCCCCGCGCACGGTCGTGGTGTTCGACTTCGACGGCACCCTCGCACGCGGTGACTCGCTCGTCCCCTTCCTCGCGCGCGTGTGTGGGTGGCCACGCGTGAGCGTCGCGCTCGCCGCGCTCGGTCCCCGGATCGCGTTCGCACTCGCGGGGCGTGGCAATCGCGACGCGATCAAGGAAGCGATCTTCGTGCGTCTGCTCGCGGGCCGGCCCGCGAGTGAGGTGGCGGCCGAGGGCGTGCGTTACGCGGCGTCGCTCCGCCACGGCACTCGGCTCCATCCGGAGATGCTCGAGCGCGTGCGCTGGCATCACGAGCGCGGGCACGAGCTCGTGATGGTGTCGGCCTCGCTGAGCCTCTACCTCGAGCCGCTCGCCACCGGCCTCGGGTTCGACGCCGTGCTCGCGACGCGCCTCGCGGTCGGCGAAGAGGGGCGACTCACAGGCCACTACGACGGGCGCAACGTGCGCGGGCCCGAGAAGGTGGCTCGGCTCGAGGCCTGGCTCGGCGGCGACCGGCCGACGTTGTGGGCGTACGGCGACAGCGCGGGCGACGAGGAGCTGCTCGCGATCGCCGACCAGCCGCGTTCGGTGAGGCGCCTCGGCCCGCGCTGACGGTATTATCAACAACCTTCCCAGACTGCGCGTCAGCGAACGGGGGGCGTGGCCTCGTGCAGGTCGAGGGCCGGCGAGCGGTGGCCGGCACCACACATGATCATGTCGAGGCACGCTCCGCCCGGCCCGGCGTCGTGCCGCCCACGGCGGAGCAGCGTCGGGCGTTCCTCGCCGTCGCGCTCGCGGCGGTGCTGCTCACCGTCGCGCTCGTCGTCGTCCTCTCGATGCTTCGGAACGACGGTCACCTCGTCTACGCGATGGACGACGCCGGCATCCACCTCAGCATGGTCCGGCAACTCGTCCACCACGGCACGTGGGGCGTGAGCTCCGGCACGTACGAGTCGGCATCGTCATCACCGGGCTGGACGCTCCTCCTCGCCGGGTCGACCGCCGTCCTGCCCTTCGCCGCCAACGTGCTGCCGCTGCTCCTCAACCTCGTCGCCGCGGTCTGGATCGTCTGGCTGTTCGCGAGCGGCCAGACCTTCGTCACGCCGCGCGCCCGGCAGTGGCTGAGCATCGCGCTCGCCGTCTTCATCCCGGCCGTCGTGCTGTTCCTCCCGACCTTGGCCATGGTGGGCATGGAGCACACGCTGCACGCCGCCCTCGTGCTCCAGGCACTCGTCCTGCTCCAGCGCCTGGCGGAGGGCCCACTCCAGGTGCGTCGTGCGCGTTGGTATCTCCTCGTCCTCTTCCTCGCCACGCTGGTTCGCTACGAGACGATGTGGATCGCGGCCGGTTCCGCGCTCGCTCTCCTCGTGACCGCGCACCCGCGATTCGGGCCCGTCGGCGCCCCGCCGCGCCGGCTCCGCGGAGCCGTGGGCCTCGCCACGCTCTCGGCGGTCGCCTGCGCGCTGCCGATCGTCACCTACGGCGTGATCAACCGGATCGCGGGACAGGGATTCTTCCCTAACTCCGTCACCGCGAAGTCAGCGCTGGCCGGCAACCGCGGCCTGAGCATCGTGCCCAACGTCTCGCAGGTCCTCGGCGGGCTGCAGCGCGATCCGGTGATCCTCCTCCTCGTGCTCGTCGCCGCCGGCTATCTCGTAACCTCCTGGTTCGGTGGCCCGCGCGCAAACGTGAGCTTCGCGGTGGCGTTCGTCGTCGCCGCGGCGTTGCACGCCGGCTTCTCCGAGTTCGGCTACTACGAGCGCTACCAGGCCTACTTGGTGATCGCGGGAACCTTCATGGCGCTCCGGATCGGGTCGGAGGTCGTCATCCCCCGCTGGCACCGCGCCGCGCTCGTCTTCCTCCTCGTCGCGGTCGTCGGCCTCACGAGCGTCAAGCAGGGCCTGCTCGTCGACACGCCACTCGCGACGAGCAACACGTACCGGCAGCGCTACCAGCTCGGCCGGTTCTTCGAGAAGTACTACAAGGGCAAGGTGGTCGGGACGGGCGAGCTCGGCTACGTGACCTACTTCCATGACGGGCCGGTCGTCGACCTCCTCGGCCTGGGCACTCACGAGGTGCTGGTGGAGCGGCGCAAGGGCCCGCTCACGAAGCGTTATCTCGCCGAGCTGGTCCGCCGCCGGCACGTCGCGGTCATCGGCATCTACACCGAGACGTTCATCTTCCACGTGCCCGCGGACTGGGTGCTCGTCGGCGAGTGGACCCTGAAGGAGAAGCTCACGAGCGCGTTCGGCCCGACGTTACAGTTCTACGCGCCGAGCAAGAGCTCGGCGGACAAGCTCGAGCGCAACCTCAGGGCGTTCGATCCGCAGCTCCCGAGCGGCGTCCGGGCCACCCACCGCAACGAGCTGGTGAGACGCTTCCTCAAGAGCGTCGCACAGACTGGCTGAGCACGGTCGGTCAAGAGCGCCGGAGGTGCGCGGCCACCTCGTCGGCGGCACGCCTGCCGGTCGCGTACGCAGCGTGCACGACCGCTGCGATGGTCGTGGTCGTCGTCCCGTCGCCGGCCCAGAACAGCGCGCCGGTGTCGGCGGCCGCGAGCCGGGCCCGTGACCCCGCGCCGCCGAGGCGAACGAAGCTGTAGCCGCCTCGGGTGTTGGGGTTGGTGCACCAGTCGATGCGCTTCGAGTCGAGCGCGCGCCTCGACGGCACCTCGTGGGGGAAGAGCCGGTCGAGGTCGGCAAGGCCCACCGCGGTGGCGTCGGCCTCCGACAGGGCCGAGAGCGCGCGCGCCCGATGCCCGCTCACATACGCCGTGAGCACAGCCGGCGCGTCGGCACGCCCGTAGAGCGGGGTCCAGTAGAGGCGCACCGGGCCGTCGCACCCGAGCATGGTGAGGTCGTCGGGCCAGAACGGCTCGTCGAACCGGTAGAGGATCTTCATGACCGGGCCCATCTCGAGGCCGTTCAGGGCACGCCATTTGACCGCCGGCAGATCGGGCTCGAAGCGCACCACGCTCGACTTGAGCACCCCGACCGGCAACGTGCACACCGCGGCCGCCGCCCGCAGCTCCTCCCCGGCGCTCGATCGGACGGTCACCCCGCTCGCGGACCAGGTGACGGCCTCTACCCGCCAGTCGAATCGCACGTCGATCCCCTGGGCGATCCACTTGGGCAACGCGTCGTAGCCCGCGGCGACCCGATAGTCGACGCCGCGCTCGAGGTCGACGACGCGGTCGTCGCGCAGACCGTGCATGCCGAGCTGATCGAGGTCGCCGAGCGGATGGATGGTGAGCATCTGGTCGGCCATGGCCCGGGCCACGCCCTCGACGCCCCGGGCGGCGATGAACTCGGCCGCGCTGATCTCGGGGCCGTCGTACTCGGCCACGGCGCCGAGCATGTCCCTCATCCGAGCCAGGCTCGGATCGCGGAACAGCTCGGGGCTCCGGCGCCCGTCGATCGACATGACGTAGCCGTCGGCCGGGTTGCACCGGATGAGCTCGAGGCCCGCGGCGCGCGCCTCGGGGAGCGTCTCCGCCGCGTCGGTGTGGATGAACTCCGCGCCCTGCTCCACCGGGAGGCCGCAGAAGTCGTGGTCCGTGAGCATGCGACCGCCGATCCGGTCCTGGGCCTCGACCACCACCACCTCGAAGCCAGCGTGGGCCGCCTCGCGCGCCGCGGTGACGCCCGCCATACCCGCCCCGATCACGACGACGTCCGGCACGCGCCCTCCCGACTGACGCCCTCTCGACTGGCGCCCTCTCGACTGACGCCCTCTCGACTGACGCAGGCGTCATGCTACCTTCGCCCATTGTGGGCGAGATGTGGCGCTACGTCGACTGTGGCGCGGTCGACGCGTTCGAGAACAACGCGCAGATGGCCGTGCTGGCGCGTTCCACGGCCGAGCGTGGGGAGCCCATCCTCCAGACCAGCGTGTGGGGCGACGCAC
>Ga0209515_10003137_pt1 | contig 24129 bp, 20 predicted proteins | sample Subgroupgradi54m_FD_187454 | JGI IMG/M metagenome (GOLD analysis project Ga0209515, IMG submission 187454) | Subsurface groundwater microbial communities from S. Glens Falls, New York, USA - GMW60B uncontaminated upgradient, 5.4 m (SPAdes)... ... | reverse complement strand
CGGCGCCAGCCACAACGCCGCCACGATCAGAGACAGATTGAGCAATACCGACGTGAACTCGGCAACGCCGAAACGGCGATAGGTATTAAGAATGCCGGCCGCCATGGCGACCAGCGAAATGAAAAATATGTACGGGAACACGATGCGCAGCATGTCGACCGTCAGCGCAAACTTTTGCGGGTCTTCGACAAAGCCCGGTGCCAGCACCATCACAATGAACGGCGCCGCCAGTACCCCCGCCACCGCGACGGCCAACAGAATCAATCCAAACAGACCCGCCAACTCATCAACAAAGGCGCGTGCCGCGGCAATGCTGCCGTTGGCGCGGTACTCGGCCAACACCGGCACGAACGCCTGGGAGAACGCGCCCTCGGCGAAGATGCGGCGCAGAAAGTTGGGAATACGGAACGCCACATAGAAAGCGTCGGCCGCGACACCGGCGCTCGCGCCCAGTACATTGGCGAAAATCATGTCCCGCACCAGGCCACTGATGCGGGATAAGAAGGTCATCCCCCCGGTGACGGCCGTCGACTGCAAGAGCTTACGGGTTGCCATAGAGCCGAACGGATGAATGCCCCGTCACGCGAGGCGCGGCCGGGCTTGATCGAAGCTGAAGTCGTATCGCTACGGAAGGCATGAAAAGCGCAATATTGAGATGATCGGGGCCAGAGAATAGATGAAGTTGCCCTCCCCCGCATCCGGCCAATACATTGACAAATCGCCTGAAAATCAGCATAGTGGCGCGCCTCCGGTACCCCCGGGGTACCCCATTTTCTTATTTTTAGGAGTCAGTTGTGGCAAATACCGCACAGGCAAAAAAGCGCGCGCGTCAGGCTGAAGCGCATCGCACCCGTAACGCATCACAGCGTACGCAGCTCAGCACCGCCATCAAGAAGGTGCAGCTCGCTGTCGCCGGTGCGGACAAGGCCAAGGCCCAAGCCGCGTATCGCTCCGCGACCGCCGTCATCGACCGTCTGGCCGATAAAGGCATCATTCACAAGAATGCGGCCGCCCGCCAGAAGAGCGGTTTGAACAAGAAGGTGAAAGCGCTGGCGACGAAAGCCGCCTGAGCTGGAAGTAATTATCGAGTTACCAGAACAAAGCCGCCGCAAGGCGGCTTTGTTTTTTCCGGAACTGCTTAGAGGCCGTTACAAAATGAAGCCATGCCCAATATAGCTATCCCCTCTCCCTCCGGGAGAGAGAGTTAACGGGGCGAGTTCATTTTGTTACCGTCTCTTTAAAGCACGGCGAGATTATCGCGGTGTATTAATTCCGGTTCGTCCACATACCCCAGGATCGCCTCGATGCGATCGCTCGGCTGACCGATGATGCGCGCCGCCTCGGCCGAACTGTAGTTGACCAACCCGCGCGCTACTTCGCGGCCCTGCAGATCCACACAAGCCACGACATCGCCGCGGTCGAATTCGCCTTCCACGCGTTTCACGCCCACCGGCAGCAGACTCTTGCCGCCTTCCCGGAGCACGCGCACCGCGCCGTCGTCGAGCGTCAATTTTCCGAGCACGCGCGTCGGTCCGGCGAGCCATTGCTTGCGCGCCGCCAGACGTTCTTGCGCCGGCGCAAGATAAGTCCCCAGCGACTCTCCCGCCAGAACCCGCGTCACGGCGTCGGTCTCGCGCCCGCTGGCAATCACCGTCGCGGCACCGGAGTGCGCAGCGCGTTCGGCAGCGAGCAACTTGGTGCGCATACCGCCGCGTCCGAGCGAGCCGGAGCCGCCGGCCATGGCGAGCAGTGTGGGATCGCCCGCCTGGCCTTCGCTGATTAATTTCGCACCCGGGTTCGCGCGCGGATCGGTATCGTACAGACCTTGCTGATCGGTGAGGATCAACAGCAAATCCGCCTCGATCAGGTTCACCACCAACGCCGCCAGCGTGTCGTTGTCGCTGAAGCGAATCTCTTCCGTGGCAACGGTGTCGTTTTCGTTGATGACCGGGATCACACCAAAATCGAGCAGCGTCCGCAGCGTCGTGCGGGCATTGAGATAGCGATTGCGATCGGCGAGATCCTCGTGCGTGAGCAGCACCTGCGCCGTCTGACGTCCGTGGCGCTGAAACGCAGTCTCGTACGTTTGCACCAACGTCATCTGGCCCACGGCCGCCATCGCCTGTAATTCGTGCAGCGCATGTGGCCGCTCGGTACGCCCGAGCCGTTGCATGCCGGCTGCCACGGCACCGGACGTCACCAGCACGATCTCGATGCCGCGCACGCGCAATTGCGCCAGCTGCGTCACCCAGTCTTCGATCGCCTCGCGGTTTAAGCCGTGGCCGTCACGCGTCAGCAAGGCGCTACCGATCTTCACCACGATACGCTTGGCGCGCGCGATACTGGTACGAACCGGCAGAGAGTCGCGGGAGGCAGTCATGGCGATGAGGTAACGTTATTCCTGTTCTTCTTCGATGTTCTCGGCTTCTTCTTTCGGCGGCTTCAGTACATCGAGCCGGTGCATCAAGTCCATGATCAGCTCCCGGCAGCCGGCACCGTTGATGGCGGAAATTCTGTACACCGGTCCCTTCCATTTCAGCTTCTTCACCAGCTGCTTCTCGAGCAACGCCTGCTCCTCATCGAGCACCAGATCCATCTTGTTCAGCACCAGCCAGCGCTCACGCTTGGCGAGTTCGGGATCGAACTTTTTCAATTCTGCCGCCAGCACTTTGACCTCGGCGATCGGATCGACCTCGGTGTTCATCGGCGCCATGTCCACCAGATGCAACAACAGGCGCGTGCGCGAAAGGTGCTTCAGGAACTGAATTCCGAGACCCGCGCCTTCGGCCGCGCCCTCGATTAAACCCGGAATATCGGCCACCACAAAGCTCTTATGCTCGACGGCCCGCACCACGCCCAGTTGCGGATGCAGCGTCGTAAACGGATAGTCCGCGACCTTGGGACGGGCGTCCGACACCGCGCGCAGGAACGTCGACTTACCGGCGTTCGGCATCCCCAGCAGGCCGACGTCGGCCAGCACGTTGAGCTCGAATTTAAGGTCGCGCCGTTCGCCTGGAATGCCGGGCGAGGTCTTGCGCGGCGCGCGATTGGTCGAGGACTTGAAGCGCGTATTGCCCCAGCCACCCTTGCCGCCGTGCGCGACCAGCATCTTTTCTCGGTCTTTCAGGACTTCGCCGATCAGTTCGTCGGTCTCGGCATCCAACACGCGTGTGCCGAGCGGAACCGGAATGAAAAGGTCCTTTCCGGAACGACCGGTGCAATCCGAGCCGCCGCCGCGTTCGCCGTGTTCGGCGCGAAACATGCGGGTGTGGCGAAAGTCCGCGAGTGTATTCAGATCGTCGTGCCCGACGAGATACACGTCGGCACCTTTGCCGCCGTCGCCGCCGTTGGGGCCGCCGAAGGGTACCGACTTCTCGCGCCGGAACGAGCACGCCCCCGGACCGCCGTTACCGGCCTCGACCTTTATCGTCGCTTCGTCGACAAATTTCATGTGTCGTTACATCGCGTGACCAAAAAAACAAAAACCCCGCCCTGTTGCCAAGGCGGGGTTCTGTCGAATGAATACCGAGACGCCTCAGCTCGGAATAATGCTGATCGTTCTGCGGCTGCGCGGGCCTTTGATTTCGAACTTCACCTTGCCGTTGGCAGTGGCGAACAAGGTATCGTCCTTGCCACGCTCAACGTTGGTGCCCGGATGAAACGCGGTGCCGCGTTGGCGAACAATAATGTTGCCCGCAAGCACCTGCTCACCGGCGAAACGCTTGACGCCGAGTCGCTGTGCATTGGAGTCACGACCGTTGCGCGAACTACCGCCTGCTTTTTTATGTGCCATGGCTGAACTCTCTTAAATCGCCGTAAATAATCAATAATCAGCCGGTGATGCCGGTGATCTCGATCTTGGTGTAGTACTGACGGTGCCCCTGTGTGCGGCGATAGTTCTTGCGGCGACGCAGTTTGAAGATGCGAATCTTGTCAGCGCGGCCGTGCGACTTCACCGTGGCCATCACCTTGGCACCGGCGAGCATGGGCGTACCGATCTTCAGCTGTTCACCGTCGACAACCATCAGCACGCGGTCGAGCGCCACTTCGGCGCCTTCGCTGGCTTCCAGTTTCTCAACTTCAATCACGTCGCCGGGGGCAACGCGGTACTGTTTGCCACCGGTCTCAATTACCGCGTACATGATGCGCACTCCCGTAATTTTAGAGGGGGCTCGGAAACGATTCCAAGACCCTGAAAAGGCCGGCAATTCTATGGGGCGAAGCCGGTGCACGTCAACCAATTTCGGGATGATCCGGCATTATTCTTCGGCTTATTTTCGATCCGCTTGACGCCCACTCGCGCCGCACCTAGCATGCGCCGGCGCCAAAACACCCCTTAATTGGCATCTATCTCCATGGATTTTCAGGCCATACGCCAGCTGGTCAAAGACGATTTCGAGGCCGTCAACCGCGAAATCAGTGAGCGCTTGCGCTCCGATGTGGCACTCATCAACACGCTCGGCGCCTATATCGTCAACAGCGGCGGCAAGCGACTGCGTCCGCTGGTGGTGCTCCTGGGTAGTCGCGCGCTTGGTTACGGCGGCCGACAGCATGTCGTGCTCGCGGCCATTATCGAATTCATCCATACCGCCACGCTGCTGCACGACGATGTCGTCGACGCCTCGGCCATGCGCCGCGGGCGCTCCACGGCCAACAGCATCTGGGGCAACGAAGCGAGCGTGCTGGTGGGCGACTTTCTGTATTCGCGCTCGTTCGAAATGATGGTGGATGTCGGCAACATGCGCGTCATGGACATCCTCTCCGGTACTACTAATACCATCGCGCGCGGCGAGGTGATGCAGCTCATGAACTGCAATGACCCCGACACGTCCGAAGAACGCTACATCGAAGTCATCCACTCCAAAACCGCCAAGCTGTTTGAGGCCGCCGCCCGACTGTGCGCGGTGATCGGCGAGCAGCCGCCGGCGATCGAATCGGCCATCGCCAAATACGGCCTGCATCTCGGCATCGCGTTTCAGCTCGTTGACGATGCGCTCGATTATCGCGGTGACAATGAAGAGCTGGGCAAGAATGTCGGCGATGACCTGGCCGAGGGCAAGCCCACCTTGCCGCTTATCCACGCCATGCGCGCCGGCACCGAGACACAGCGCACATTACTGCGCAAAGCGATTGAAGATGGCGGTCTGGAACAGCTCGACGCCGTGCTGGAGATCGTTGAATCGACAGGGTCTATCGCGTACACTGCCGCCCGGGCCGAGCAGGAAGCTGAGCTTGCCCGAGCCGCCCTGAGCGCGATTCCCGACTCGCCTTACAAGCAAGCGCTCGAGGCCTTGGCCCACTTCGCAGTCCATCGCAGTCATTAGTAGTAGTAATTAATTATGTTGTAGACGGGGTGTAGCGCAGCCTGGTAGCGCACTTGCTTCGGGAGCAAGGGGCCGGAGGTTCAAATCCTCTCACCCCGACCAACATATTAAGGCTCTCTTAACAAAGCCATTCCATCCTCCTTCATAAATCTGTATCCGATGGGACGACTGCTGCATTTCCTGAGCTACTTTATCGGTGCCATCGCCGTACTGATGGTCCTGCGTCACGCCGTCACGGGTCGACAAAAGCGCCGCGAACGCTCCAATATCACTCACCCCATGGTCCAGTGCGCTCATTGCGGGTTGCATCTCCCCGAATCGGAGGCGCTGTTCGGTGGCAAACAACCCTACTGCACTGAAGCACACCGCCAGGCCGGGCAGACCCCCTGAACCGCAGCCGGACCCCCTCCGATGGAGGACATTGTCTCGGCAGCCTCCCGCGGGGTTTCGACCCTCAAACCGTCTTATGACCCGGCGGTGGCACGTCCGGCAGGACCACATTTCATCTGCGATAATTGCAGGTGTTCCCATAACGCAAATAATATGGATATGACCGCCACGGAAAGCATCGCCTTAGACGCAAGTCTCACACCGGCTGAGACCCAAGCCGCCATCGAAGCGCAAAACTGGAAGCTGCTTCAGTACTTTAACTATTACCGTCTGGCGATTGCGCTCGGGGCAGGTGCGATCAGTTTGCTGGCCGGCGCCTTGCCGCCGTTTGGAAGCGACTCGCCGAATCTGTTTCTGTACTCAGCGATACTCTACGCCGCCATCGGACTGCTAGCGCAATACACCATTTTCCGCCGCGCGCCGAGCTTCGACACGCAGGCAAACATTCTCGGCTTTGCGGACATCACACTGGTTACCATGCTGATGCACGCGAGCGGCGGCGTCTCCAGTGGATTAGTCCTGCTGTTGCTCGTGGCGGTCGCGGGCATCAGCCTGATGCTCGATAAACGCGACACGATTTTTTACGCCGCCCTCGCCACGATCGGTACTCTGCTTGAGCACTCCTGGGGCGTACTCACGGGCGAAGCCGTAGACATGAATGAACTCGCACAAGGCTACCCGCAGGTCGGCATCCTCGGTGTAGGCATGTTTACCACGGCGTTTATCGGCTACACCCTGGCCAGCCGGCTGCGCGCGACCGAGAAGCTCGCCGAGCGCCGCGGCGAGGATCTGGCCAATCTGACGCACGTCAATGAACTCGTTATTGCGCGTATGCAATCCGGTGTCCTGGTCTGCGACGGTGAGGGCGTCATTCGGCTGATGAACCAGGCCGCGCAGCGATTTCTCGGCGTTAAACCGGGAAGCGGCAAGAAGCAGTCCCTGAGCGACGTTTCGCCGGACCTCGCGATTCAGCTGTTTCAATGGACCACCAGCGGACCGCAGCAAAGCCGCAAGCTGCTCGGCACTGCTGCCGGCTACAGTTTGTTGCCACGCTTTGCCGTCATCGGTGAGGACCGCCGCGCCGGGGCGCTGGTGTTTCTTGAGGATATGTCGATCCTAAAGCGCCAGGCGCAACAGCTGAAGATGGAGGCGCTGGCGCGTCTTACTGCCAGTATCGCGCACGAAATTCGCAACCCGCTCGGCGCCATCAGCAACGCCGCGCAGCTACTCGGCGAATCGATCAGCGGCGACAACGAAGAGAGTCGGCTGTTGAAGATCATCGACGATCAGGGCCGGCGCATGAACGTGATTATCCAAAACGTCACGCAGCTCGCGCGTCGCGACAAAGTGAACCCGGTAAAGCTCTCGCTCGAAACCTGGATCGAGGAGTTCATCAAACAGTACGGTGAATCGACGCTGATCCCGAAGGAGGCGTTCACCTGCGTCGGCCTGCAAGGAATCATGATCTGCATGGATCCGGACCAGCTTTATCAGATTGTCGGAAACCTGTGCCAGAATGCGCTGCGCGCAAGCCCGCCATTTTCGGGAACGCCACTTATCAAGCTGCAGGCCGGCAAGGATGCCGAGGATCATCCGTACCTGGATGCAATCGATTGGGGACATGGCATCAAACCGGAAATCGCCGAACATATCTTCGACCCGTTCTTTACGACCACGCCGAAAGGAACCGGCCTCGGCTTGTACATCGCGAGAGAATTGTGCGAAGGAAACGGCGGGTCGTTGAATCACCTCCCCGCAGAAGGCGGCGTGGGAAGTCGTTTCCGCGTGACGTTTATGCGGGCCGAGGACTGCGCGCAACTTGAGTCACTATGAATAATAAAACCAAGAGTCAGGTACTCATCGTCGATGACGAGCCAGACATCCGGGAGGTGCTCGAGCTCACGCTCGGGCGCATGAATCTGGAGACGCGTACGGCCGCCAACGTCGAGGAGGCCAAACACCTGCTCGAAGAGTACCGATTCGACCTATGCCTCACCGACATGCGACTGCCGGACGGCAACGGCATCGATCTCGTGCGCCATATCCAGGAAAAATTCCCCTATCTGCCGGTCGCCGTCATCACGGCGTTTGGCAATATGGAAACCGCCGTGGCGGCCCTCAAGGCCGGCGCTTTCGATTTTGTCTCCAAGCCGCTCGATCTGAACGACCTGCGCAACATCGTGCGCTCGGCGTTGCGCGTCGGACAGTCGTCTACCCGTGCCGCGGTGACGGCACCGACCGAAACCCAGCCAAGTGCACGACGCATGCTGGGCAACTCGGCCGCCATTCAAAAGGTGCGTACGACGCTCGAGCGCCTCGCGCGCGGTCAGGCGCCGGTTTATATCGCCGGCGAATCGGGCACCGGAAAAGAACTTGCCGCCCGCCTTATTCACGACCTCGGTCCGCGCGCCGACAAACCGTTTGTGCCGGTGAATTGCGGCGCCATTCCCGAGGCCCTGATGGAAAGCGAGTTCTTCGGGCATAAACGCGGCAGTTTTACCGGCGCGGTGCAGGACAAAGACGGGTTGTTCAAAGCCGCCGACGGCGGCACGCTGTTCCTCGACGAAGTCGGCGATCTACCGCTGCACATGCAGGTCAAACTGCTGCGGGCGATCCAGGAAAAATCGCTGCGGCCGGTCGGCGCGCAAGTCGAAATCAAAGTCGATGTGCGAATACTCAGCGCTACGCACAAAGACCTGCACGATCTCATCACGAAAGGAAAATTCCGGCAGGATCTCTATTACCGTCTTAACGTCATCGAGCTGCGCATGCCAGCATTACGTGAACGGCCGGAGGATATTCCGATGCTGGCCGAGACGATCTGCGCGCGGCTCTCAAACAACCTGGGCATGAAGCCGCCCAATCTGACCCCAGAAGCCGTGGAGGCCCTGACCCGCTACGCGTTCCCGGGCAACGTACGCGAGTTGGAGAACGTCCTCGAGCGCGCACTGACGCTCTGTAACGGCACCGAAGTCAACGGGCCAGACCTGCAGCTTCCGGAAAGCGACGCGGGCGATCAGGGCGACTCTTCGTTTAGCAGCGAGTCCCTGGACGATTATCTGGAACGGGTGGAACGATCGGCAATCGAACAGGCGTTGTCGAAGACGAATCAGAACAAAACCGCCGCCGCCAAGCTCCTCGGCATCAGCTTTCGCGCGTTGCGCTACAAACTGGAAAAGCTCGGTATGGAGTGACCACTAATCGGGTGGAATCGCTCGCGGTGAATCAGGGTCCGGTCAGTTCGCGGCACCTGGACTGACGGAATTCGTCAGTCCAGGTGACATTCTGGTCCAGAACGCAGTTCGTCGGTCCACTCAACACAAGAATTACCCTTTAATTTCTACCAGTTAATGCAGACCCAAGACCGGTAAACGTGAATAAATATTGGCATGGACCGTGCGCACAAATACGGGTAGTTGTGGTAGAAAGAGCGGGACCAAGACAGCAGTTTGACAAGCTTTTTGGCTCTGCTAATTAGATAGACCTAGGAGGACGTTTCGGAAAGCATCGGCCCGCCGGATGCGGGGACCATGCTCTAGCGGCTCCAGCTATGCTGGGCCGGTTTTTTCCGGGTCGCCCTCACACATTGTTAACATTGATATCTGGAGGTTTTAATAAAATGAGAACACTACAAAAGGGCTTCACCCTCATCGAATTGATGATCGTGGTTGCCATCATCGGCATTCTGGCGGCAATTGCGGTACCGGCGTATCAGGACTACACGATCAAGACGAAGGTGTCGGAAGCAGCGGCGCTGTCCGGTGTGGCCAAAGCCCAAGCGGATGTCCTCTACAGCGAAGGCAACACGTTGGGTGCGATGGATGCCCGTCAAACCGGTCAAACCTGGGGACTTTCTTCCCCGACCAGCTATAACAGCAAGTATGTTGCGCGCGTTTCAATACGCTTGAACGGCGTCGTCTTGGTGAGCCTGAGCAATGACCCATCATTGGGCCGGGCGCGTGGTACGTCAGTCCTCTACGTGCCGACACAGGCCGGCGGCCCTGGCAACACCGGCGGCAACTTGCGCTGGCAGGCATCGTCGGGTGGCTCGGTTCCGACCAAGTACCGTCCGAAGAATTGATCGTCAACGTTTTTGAAATATGTTCGACAAGGGCGACTTCGGTCGCCCTTGTTTTTTTATCAGGAAACTATTCGATTCTTACCCGCCCGCCGCTTATTGAACATCTTTGGCAAGAACTACAGTTGCTGACGATAACTTGACGGCTTCCAACGATGTAGCTATTAGTAAAAAGCCACGTAAATTCCGGCAAAATAATGTCATGCCTCGACCTCGCAATACCTCGGTACCGACTTCCCACTTAGTTGTTCTGGCCATCATCGTGGCCCTGGGCGCACTGGTCTTTTTGCCGGGCGTATCCGGGCCCTACATTTTCGATGATTACAGCAACCTGATTGAAAACACCTACGTTCAGCTGACTACGCTGGATGCGGAATCGCTATACCGAGCGGGCTTTTCCCTGGGGATGGGGCCCACCCACCGCCCCGTCTCGATGGTGAGTTTTGGACTCAACTACTACTTTTCCGGTGGCTTCGGCGACAGCACGCCGTTTAAGCTGACCAACATACTCATCCATCTGGCGAACGGACTACTGATGTTCTGGTTGGTCTACCTGATCCTGAAATGTTATGTCGAGACTCACGCCGTTGCGGTCACACAAAAATTACTGATTTCCCCCCAGAAGTACGCATACGTTGCAGCGGCAATCGCGCTTCTTTGGCTGACCCACCCGATCCACATCAGTAGCGTCCTGTACCTGGTACAGCGGATGACGGAGTTGTCCGCGTTTTTTACGCTGCTCGCGTTGATTTGCTATGTCATCGGGCGTCAGCGCCTGCACTCTGATCGGTCTGTTGGCCTGATGCTGGTTCTCCTCGGCACTCCGTTGTTCGGGGTACTGGGAGTTTTCAGCAAGGAAAACGCCGCACTGCTCCCGGTGTTTATCTTCGTGCTCGAATTGACGTTATTCCCGTCGCTATGGCCGTGGAAATACTGGCACCGCCTGCCCACCACGACAAAACGTCTGATCGAAATCGCGGGCATCACCGTAGCGATTATCGTGGCCATCGTGACCGTACGCTACGCCATGGCCGGCTACGGATCCCGCAATTTCACCATGATCGAAAGGCTGCTGACCGAGGGGCGTGTACTCGTTTTTTACCTTTCCCTCATACTCGTCCCACGTATCAACGAGTTTTCTCTATTCCATGACGGATTTGAAATATCGCATTCGCTGATAACTCCCTGGACCACGGTTCCGTCGATCGTCGGACTGCTGGCGCTGGCGCTATGGGCGTTCCACGCACGGCGAACCGCCCCGTTGCTGAGCTTTGGTATATTTTGGTTCCTCGGCGCCCATCTTCTCGAATCGAGCATTTTTGCGCTGGACGTTATCCACGAACACAGAAACTATCTTGCAACGCTCGGACCGCTGGTGGCCGTCGTTCATGTGATCAATCGCGGCAGCATCAAGTTGGGCCACAACCGGCTATGGCTGTTGCTACCCACCATGATCGTCGTGTTCGCGAGCATCACCTTTATGCGCGCCGGGCAATGGTCGGATTTTCACACACTGTTTAACTACGAAGTTACCCATAACCCCAATTCCGCGACGACCCACGCCGGCATGGGCGTCGTGCTGATGGAGCAAGGTAAATATGATGACGCCATACAGGAACTCCGACGCGCCGCCGAACTGCAGCCGCAGGAGGCCTCATACCTGCTGGTTATGCACATGTTTGCCGCCCGTGCCGGAAAACATCTGGATGAAAAGGATTACCAAGAGACTTCCCAGCGCCTCGCTACGGGCCACTTTACGCCCACCACAGGACAAGCCCTCCAGTATGTCAGCGACTGCATCTTAAGCTGGTGTCGATCCCTCGATAAACCCTTCGAAGGCTGGCTGGGAGTATTGATCGCGCGATCCAACAGTCCGACCGGAGACCTGTCCCAGCTCAATTATCTGCTTGCCCGCACCTTGCTCGGTCAGGAGCGGTTTGCAGAAGCCGTTAACGCGTATGAAGCGTCCCACAAAGAGGATCCCAACTATCTCCATCCGCTGCTGGAACTGGCCTACCTGTACATTCGGCTCGACGAACCGGCACTGGCGCAAGACACGTTAAACCGACTGCGTGAGATGAACCGATCCGCGCTGCACCCGCGACCGCGGGAAATCGAACAGCTGCAGCGCGACGTCGATGAACTAACGAAACGATTCGCGAAACCGAAGCGTTAGTGGAGCTCGAAATCACGCGATGAACCCCTCGATCCGGAAGCATGTGCGAACCCTTCTGACGGGGCTGATCATCGCCATAGCAATTGTCATCGTCTACGTTCCCGGTTTACATGGGCCGTGGGTGTTCGATGATGATACGAACGTCGTTCGCAACCCGGCAATCCAGATAGACTCACCGGATGTTCGCGCGTTAAGCAAGGCTGCATTTCCAGGCAATGACAGCCTGCCGCTGCGACCGCTGGCCCAATTTACCATCGCGTTGAATTATTACTTCGGCCAAGGAACAGCCGATACCTTCGCTTACAAAGCGACCAACCTCGTCATCCATGTTGTCAATGCGATGCTGGTCTATTGGCTGGCCACGCTCTTATTCAACCGGACCGCTCGCCAGTGGAACCGAACGGAAGCGATCCCGATATGGCTGCCAGCGGTGATTTCACTGGCATGGGCACTGCATCCATTGCACCTGACGCCGGTATTGTACGTAGTACAACGCATGACCAGCCTATCGGCGCTATTTGTGCTTCTCGGACTTATTGCGTTTATTCACGGTCGCGAACGGCTGGAACAGCGTCGTCGCTACGGGTTCACGCTCATGGGGGGCGGTGTACTCCTCGGCACGGTCCTCGGATTCATGTGCAAAGAGAACGCTGTATTGCTCGTACCGTTGGCGCTCGTCGTAGATCACTTATTCTATAGAGGCCCACCTGACCCGGATCAGGTACAGCGAAACCTTGCTCGGCTCTACCTCGGGCTTATCGTATCCGCAGGGGTGGCGGCACTATTTCTGTTGGCCAATCACCCGAACGTTTTAGATATCTCGTACGCAAACCGCGAGTTCACGCTCGGACAGCGCATACTTACCGAACCGCGAATATTGTTGTTGTACGTGAGCCTTGCAATGCTCCCGCTGCCACATCGCTTCACGTTGTTTCACGATGACATCGTATTGAGCACGGGATTGCTCGAACCGTGGACAACCCTTCCTGCGCTCGTTCTTGTGTTAGGGGCGATTGTGATGGCGGTAGTCGTTCGGCGCCGACATCCGTTATTCAGCTTTGCAATATTGTGGTACACCGTCGGGCACAGCCTCGAATCGAGCGTTCTCGGACTCGAACTTGCCCACGAGCACCGAAATTATCTTCCGGACATTGGCCTGTTCATCGGCGGAATTTATGGGCTGTTTACGCTGCTCCAGCGGGTACGCAACGTCGTTCGGCAGGTCGCCTTGGCAGGCTTGATCTTGAGTTTGGGCCTCGCCACTCACGTGCGCGCCCACCTTTGGGCGTCTGACGAAACTATTATTGAAAGCATGGCGCGCGACCACCCTCATTCCGCACGATCGCAGGCAATGCTGGCGACGTTATATGCGCAAAGAAAAGGCGATCTCAACAAGACGAAAGAGTACTACTCCCGTGCCGCCCTACTGGCACCGCATGAGACGAGCCACGTCATAGACCTGGCGATCGTCGGTGCCACGACACAACGATCAATCGAATGCCAAACGGGAAAGACCGGTTCTTCCGAGCACGATCCAATTGAGCGTCTGAAATTTCTGCTTGGACGCTCTTCGGTGGTGACTGCCGACATTGTGCCTTACATCACAGACCGTCTCGCCAACGGTCTACTCACCACGGCCACCCTGGACCGCCTCGGTAGTCTCGCTGTCTGTCCGGCAACCGCGCCGCAACAATGCGAAATACCATACTGCATTTTCAAGGACTGGGTGCTGGCAGCATTGCACAACCCGAATATGCCGTTACGACATAAAGAGAACTTCACCATACATTTGTTCAGCAATGCCGCTGATCACGGCGACTATGCGACAGCGCTCGCTGCGGCGCGCTTTGGACTTACCCTCGATCCTTCCAGGCCTTCTTACCGATTGATGGAAGTGAATGCACACATCCTTCTCGGCAATACGGAGCTGGCAGCAACCCTGCTCAGCGAGCTTCGCGCGACACCAAACGGTCTCGACGAAGAAACGTCAAGACACGTGGAGATGCTTGAACAGGCAATCCAGAAACGTCAACCATCGCGCAATGGAAGGCATACTTCTTCCATAAAGTGATACCGGCGCGGCCGGCACAATGAATAGACGACTCATATATATCGGTTTTGCGCTATCCGTCGTGTTGCTAACGGCTGCCGCGTATTGGCCGGGTCTGCGCGGTCCCTACGTTCTCGATGACGGCGAAAATATCCTTTCGAACGAACCCGTGGCAGTCCATGAGCTCACGTGGGGCAATCTGCATCGCGCCATGCAAAGCGGTGACAGTGGGCCATTCAGACGCCCCCTGGCGTCACTGAGCTTCGCGCTCAATCACTATTTCGCGGGCGGATTCGATCAGCCCTTTGCGTTCAAAGCGACCAATTTGGCGATTCATGGTGTCAACGCGATTCTTATCTATCTGTTGACACTGCAACTCGCGCGAACACCCGCATTGCGTAACAAATTGACTGAGCGGGAGACCATCATTTTCGCGGGCTTGACGGCCGGCGTCTGGGCGCTGCACCCGATTCAGTTAACGAACGTACTGTATGTCGTTCAGCGGATGAACAGTCTATCGGCGTTATTTGTGCTCGCAGGACTACTGCTATTTACCCACGGCAGAGCGGTCTTTGACACTGCACGATCGAAAGGGCTTGCACTGATGGTCGGCGGCGCGCTCGGCAGCATGACGTTTGGAATGGCATCGAAGGAAAATGCGGCGCTGTTACCGTTGTTCGCCCTGACCATCGAATATACGCTGTTTCGGTTTCACACGTCGGACAGATCGGGACGCAATCTCCTCGCCGGTTTCTACGTATTGCTGGTGGCATTGCCACTGATGGCCTTCGCTGGTTATCTCATCTCCCATCCGGAATCTATTACCGATTCCTACGCCACCCGTAATTTCTCGGTGCTCGAACGGGTACTGACGGAGTCGCGAATACTGTGGTTCTATGTCGAACTTATCTTACTGCCATCAAACCATCGTCTCGGTCTATTCCACGACGACATCGGCCTGAGCACGGATCTGTTCACACCGATCACCACGCTGTTCGCCGTTACCGGCATCGTTGCCGCCGTCGCCGTCGGATTCACGCAAGCTCGACGCCGCCCAATCATGTCGTTCGCAATCTTATGGTTTCTGGCGGGACACGCGCTCGAGTCGAGCATCTTCGGTCTCGAGCTTGCCTATGAACATCGCAATTATTTGCCCAGCTACGGCATCGTGCTGGCGCTCACCTTCGGCGTCATGGTTCTGATCAAGGACCGACGACCGGCCTACCTGCTGGTGCCGATCGTGGTTTGCCTTGCGCTGGGAGTCGGCACCTGGGCGCGCGCCACTACCTGGGACAACGTCAGCGCACTTGCGAGCTACACAGCCGAGACCCACCCGCACTCAGCACGCGCCAACGACTTTGCCGCCCGCATCAGCCTCGCCGAACGAGGTGACATCAGCGCCGCAATTCGTTACACCCTCCGAGGACTGGAGGAGGCGCCGAATGAAGTCGGTTTTCACCTCACCTTGCAGACGCTGCTCAGCAGCCTTGAAACCGAGGTCGGGCAAAATTTGGCAGGACTTTCACAACGGAAACCGGGAGACAGTTTTACGTTACGACTTCCCGGTTTAGACGATGACATACAGGCAACACTGACCAAAAACGGGCTGCGTCTGTCTCATCGTGATTCAAGTTCCGAAACGATCTTGACACTACTTGCCACACAACCCCTCACCGTACATGGCGTTGTCGCTCTCGAGAATCTGCGCCGCTGCATGCTGGAGCCGCCCCAGCCATGCGCTCCATTGCGCGCCGCGGGCTTGAAATGGTTCACCGCGGCAGCCGAAAACACGCGCACCGCCCGCGACTATCGCGCCATCCTCGCCAATGATGCAGCACTGCTATACGCACATACCGGCGACCTGGCGCGCGCGCTGGAATACACCAACCGAGCAGTAGAGCTGCTACCAAAACACATTCCTTACCGGATGGGAAAGGCCGAATACCTCATACGCCTGGGCCGCCTCGATGAAGCGGCACGCACAATTGACGACATCGAAACTGAAACGGATGTCATGAATACGCAGGCGTCGATGCATGGGCCGCAACTTCGCGCATTGAAAACGTTATACAATAACGCTGCGATAAAACGCGACAAACCGCCGACGTTGAGACCATAGCAAACTCACAAAACACGTCTATCCGTTGCAATGCCGGCTAGCGACCGAGCGACGGTGTGCTATAAATCTGACATATCCGGGCGATCACAATGGTTTCACTGAATAAAAAAAGCGGCGGCGTTTCCGTTGTTATTCCAGCCAAGAATGAGGCCCGCTCGCTCGATCTGCTGCTTCCGGAAATCCGCCGGCGAGTTCCCGCCGCCGAAATCATCGTCGTCAACGACGGCTCCAGCGACAACACATCGGATGTGTGTCGAAAACATAAGGCGAAAGTAATACACCGCCCCTACAGCGTGGGCAACGGCGGCGCCGTCAAAGCGGGCGCGCGTGCGGCGGCGGGCGAGACGCTGATCTTCATGGACGCGGACGGACAGCACGACCCCAAAGACATACCGAAGTTGCTGGCGAAGCTCGCCGACGGCTACGACATGATCGTCGGCGCGCGCGACCGCAGTTCCCAGGCAAACGTGGGACGGCTGTGTGCCAACAGAATTTACAACCGTCTGGCCAGCTGGATGGTCGGGCACGACATCGCGGACCTCACGTCGGGATTCCGCGCCGTGCGCGCCAGCAAGTTCAAAGAGTTCCTGAACCTTCTGCCAAACGGATTTTCGTATCCGACCACGATCACCATGTCGTTCTTTCGTGCCGGGTATGCAGTGAGCTACCTGCCCATTCATGCGCGGGCACGTACCGGCAAGAGCCACATAAACCCGCTGCGCGACGGCGCGCGATTCTTGATTATCATCTTCAAGGTCGGGACGCTGTACGCACCGCTCAAGATCTTCCTGCCTTTGAGCCTGCTGAATTTCGCGCTCGGTGTGGGCTACTACCTCTACACGTTCATCAACTTTAACCGCTTCACCAATATGAGCGCCCTGCTCTTCATTTCATCGCTGCTGATCTTTCTCATCGGACTGGTGTCGGAACAGATAACGGCGCTGATGTACAAGGGAAGCGGAAAAAATTAACAACATGGGTCGTCATCGGACGAGGCGGCCCTTGGTTTTGTTCCTCTGCCCTGATGGACATCGAGCGCGCGCCACGTCGACTCACGACTTGGCGACGGTTATCAGCAATCGGCTCTGAAACAATTTTCCGAGCAGCGGCAGCCGCATCATCACAGCATCGATTTTTCCCAGGACACCGTGGTAGTGCGGGAGATACGTGATTGACTCGAGCCGCAAACCGCTGCGCCGCAGCAGGTCGCGGTACTGATCGGCGCTACGCACGGCGATGTGGCCCGGATATTGGCGCACGAGGAAATTGTGCTTTTTCATGATTTCCAGGTAATAGCGCGCGTTCGGCGTATGGATATAAAGCTTGCCCGCCTGCTTGAGGATATGCCGCGTACTGACGAGAAACTCGAGCAGCATTTGATCGTGGATATGCTCGGTGAGGTCCATCATCAGCACTTTGTCGAAGCTTTCCTTTAGCGAGACATCCGTTACCAGCTTGGCAATGTCGCGGACGGAAAAATCAAGCGTCGAAATCCCACACCGGTTCCGTTCCAGCAACGCCTGCGAGATCGCATATTCCGAGAAATCGATACCGAGTCCGTATCCGATGTGCCGGTGCGCCGCTAACAGCACGTGCCCGACGCCGCAACCGAGCTCGCACACACGATCGCCACAGGCAAACGGGATGTGGCGAAAAATGCGGCTGATTCGCTGGCTGCGTACGGGCAGCCCGCGAAAGTACTCCGCATCGTAAAGCGAGTTGAGTTCCGGCGGTTTATCCATGGCAGTGTCAGCTGCCCGCGCGCGGTACCGCAAACGATCCGCAGTAGAAGGTGAGGTTCTTTCTCAGCTGCGCGGGCATTCGTCGCCGACGCCAGGAGGTCAGCACGAGCGAGATAAACGGCGAAACCCACGGCAGCAAATGCTTGTTGGTCTGTGCGATCCGGGAGGAAGTGACGATGTCCGGCCGCGCCACTTCGCGCTCGACATCGACCGTACCGCCGGCGAAGAGTTCGTGTAGACGATTCAGCAGGCCCTGTGCCTCGGCACTGTTCAGCCACGATACGCCGTCGAGACCGATATCGAAGCTCAGGACCAGCGCGCCGCCGGGCTTCACCAGCCTGCGCAGCTCGCCGACAATGGCGGACGCGTTCTGGGTGTGCTCCAGGACCGATACGCTATACACCAGATCAAAATGCCCGCTTTCGAACGGCAGTTTTGACAGGTCGCCTACCATGAACTTGACCTGGCCGGATCCACTCGAGTCGCTTTTAATTCGCTGGTACAACGGTCCCAGCGTGGCGTCGACATCGCAACAAACTATCTCGCACGAAGGCCAGCCTTCGGTGATCATGAATGGAAAAAAGGTGATGCCGGACCCCGCGTCGAGAATTCGAACCGGACCTTGGCGGCCCAGTTGCGCCTGGCGCAGCAGGTACGCCTCGATCTCCTGGCGCACGAACGGATATTCCCACTGCCGGCTCCATTGATGCAGCGGATCCTTGCCCCAGCGATACTGCTTGGCGACAAAATCGTGCTGTTCCAGGAAACGTTGCGAATAGTGCTCCATGTCCTTGAACGAGGAGGTCGCCACCACTTGCCGATAGTCTGGCATCGTCGGGAACCCGTCTGCCAGGCGAAAGCTGTTTTTAAGCACGGTATCTGGTTTCATCCGCCGTTATCCGGTCTTCGCGGCTGCGCGCCTGACGAGCACGTAGGCCTCATGGTTAGGTATTCCGACGCCGGCTTGTATCAGCCGCTGATCCAGCTCATAGATTTTCCGCCCCGCCCACCCGCCGAATTTGTCCATGCGCTTCATGAAGAATCCAAGCAGCTTGTAGAGCGCGGCAATTACGAAATCCACCGGCGCCATGCCGAACACCGGCGGCGCGAGCAGAACAAACAGTTTTTTCTTCCGCTCCACTGTCAGGCCCGCACCCTCGATCAGTCTGCCGAAGGTAGCGAGCCCCCGCAGCTTGACGTGTCCGGTAAGCGAAGAGTCCCTGCGCGCGACCTGATCGAACAGAATGACATGGCCGGCGCTGCCCAGGCAATGTGCCGCCGCCGTCAACGCCTGCAGCGCCTGGGTATCGTCAGTAATATGGTAGATGACATCGAACAGGGTAACCACGTCAAACTGGCCGTAGAGTTGCTGTAGTGCATCGCGCTGTCCGAGGTCCGCCGCCAAAAATCGATATTCAGGAAACCTCGCCTCAAGACTGGCAATGGTCTGCTGCGACACATCCACGCCGACGTATTGGGTCACTCCCAGTGCGCGCCAGAACTCAGCGTAAAAGCCGTTGCCGCAGCCGAGGTCCAATACCCGCAGCGTTGACGGCGTCAGCCCCAGTTCGGCGACACACTCGTTCAGCACGTCGAGCCTTCTGCGATAGATATAACTATTGAATGCGGCACCGAGCGAGCGATGGCCCACCATGGAAAGATCCGCCCGCCCGTCGCTACGCTCGCGCCAGTATTCGCTCAGATCTTTCTTGGTCGTCACCATAGAATACTCAACTCGCGACCTTTGACGCGGCCGCGGCGGGCAATTTGTCGACATACGCGCTGAGCCGGTCCACGATAATCTTCGACGGCGCGATGTGGCCATCCATGCCAATGCCGCGGCGGCGCGTGGCAAGCTCGGCGATAAAACGGTGCAGCGTGTCTTCGCGGTATTCGCCGACCACGACGGTCGAACCCAGCCCCTCTACGCGCTCCGTGGCTTTGCGCATGAGCAGCGTCGGAATCCCCAGGTAAGACAGTTCTTCCTGGTTGCTGCCGCCATCGGTGATCACGAAGCGCGATGCGGCGAGAATTCCGACAAATCTTGTATAGCCCATCCGCGGCAGCAGCACGATCCGGTCATTGCGCGCCAGGCGTTCATACAACCCGCATTTCAATAGACGGCGCTGCGTGGGTGGATGCAGCACAAACACCAGTCCGACGTGTTTTGCCGCGAGCTCGATCAATTCGACGACCCTGAGCAGATTGCTCTTGATGAATATATTTTCAAATCGGTGAATCGAACAGACGCCAAATACGCCGTCAAAGTACCCCGGCGACGCTTCCGTGGACTTGTTCAAGGCGTACTTCAACGCATCGACGATCGTATTGTGCCCGATGTCAACGATCTCCGACCGGTACTTAATCATGTTTTTGCAGGCAAAGGCGCCCGGACAATACGCGATATCGGTCAGGCGAAATACCGCAAGACGGGTCAGCTCCTCGGGGAAAGGATGCAATAGATTGAACGAGCGCAGCCCGGACTCCACGTGCGCCACCTTCACACCCATAAGCTTTCCCACCAGCGCGCCCAGCAGCGTCGAAAACGTATCGCCATGTACAACGATGACGCATCGATCGGGATAGCGGGTACATTCAGGCAAATAGGTTTGTCGGTTTCGGTATAGCCGCCACAACACCCGGATCAGCCATCCCGCCATCCGCAAAATCCCGGATGCCTCGCTGCCATCGTAGAGTACCGTCGGCTGGGTCCGGATCGAAAACTCCACCAGCAGCTCGGCCATGCTGGCCTTGTGCTGCCCGGTCAGGATAAGGCGCAACGGGTACTGGCGTGCCTCCGCCTCGCGGATGACCGGCGCCATCTTTATCAATTGGGCCCGCGTACCAACGATGCAAACAATCATGCTCCATTCCTCCGCTTGCCCGGGGACCGCCACAACGCGAGCACCAGCAGCCCTGCCAGCAGTTCCGAAAATACCACCCAGATTCGGAAGGCCACGGCAAGCATCAACCCATCCTCGATCGGCATGTGTAACGACAAAATCGCCGCACTCGCCCCCTCGCGCACGCCGATGCCGCCGGGCGCAAAGATCGCGACAAAACCAGCGACGACGCCGGCCGTGTTCGCAATCGCCATGACGGCAAGTTCGCGCAAGCTGGCCGCGCCTGAAAACAATGCCAGGTACACCAGGTAGAAAATCACGCCCGAAAGCAGCCAGATCGCACTAAATCCGAGAAACAGCGCCAGGTTGTCGCGCTGGCGCAGCCCCGTGAGTTTCCATTTTGTTTGCGAAACAGGCATCCACTTCGGGAATCGCACCATGACGCGGGCAAGCCATGTGCCGACGTAGCCATGAATATGGGGCGACAAGGCGACCGCCGCGGTGCACAACCCCAGCCCGGCCAGCGTAAACGCGGAAGGATGCAACAGGGTAAGCAACAGCGCGCACAACGCGACCGCCGACAAGAAGAAGTAGTACTGCTCAAAAATAGTGGCGCCGAAGATTTCCCCTGACGAGACCGGATGGCGTTCGCCCAGGTGCACGCCACGTGCAAACATTCCCCATACTTTACCCGGCAGGTACTTTCCAAGGTTGAGCAAGGCAATGTGCACGAGGCTCTCCGAGAACGTAATACGCGCGATCGTCGTCCTCGTCACGACCATGCTCCACACATGGCAAACCAGGATCCAGAATAAAATCTGCGCCAACACCGCAAGCGCCAGGTGTCCCCACGACAATCGCAGGTGCTGAACCAAACCTTGGCCATGTTCGTAGACATACTGTCCGGAAAACCACAAACCTGCCAACACCATCACGGCGACCCAGTACCGGCGCATCACGGCAAGCGCCCCGCTTACAACGACACGGCGTGTGGTTGGCGAACTACGAACCGGTTTCACGAAATGTTATGGCGTTTGGTGGAGTATGGTTGATTGCGGTCACACTCTCTCATGGTAGTAGGCGCAAATACAAACAACAAGAATAGCGGGTGCGCCCGCGGGCAGATGTTGACCATGACGATGCACTCCAAATGAACGCGTTGAAAAGCCGGCCGCATGTCGAATCGTCCGGTAATCACGGTAAGCTATACTCCGATCAGGGCCCGCCCCACGCACCGAAGGTGCGGGAAATGCTGGGCCGTTCAGACAAACACAATAAATCTCTATAGGCCCGAACTCGACTTTCGCACCAGCTGATGTCCAGGCAAATCAGAATCCCGGCACTGACACCCACGCGCGTTATCGCAAACGGCCGTGCATGGCGCTGTACGCCTACCGCAGGCTGAAATCCATCAAGCACGCCGAACCCCAGCACAAGACCAACCACATGCTAAGCACGCGTCAAAAGATTTTCCTCGCCCGCTGCACCTACGAACTGGTGCATGCGCTACGCCGCCTGCTGCGACGTGCAGACCGTGTGCAGGTCGCCCGCGGCGGCATTCGCTGGGAACTCGATCTTGCAGAGGGCATCGATTTTTCGATCTACCTGCTCGGAGGCTTCGAGCGCTCCACGGCGGCGACCTATGCGCGCATCATACGGGCCGGCGACGTGGTGCTGGACGTTGGCGCCAATATCGGGGCGCATACTCTGCCCTTCGCCCGTCTGGTCGGCCCCGACGGTCTGGTGGTCGCCTTCGAACCCACCGCCTACGCCTTCGATAAACTTGAACGCAACGCCGCGCTCAATCCGACTCTCATGCCACGCCTGCGCCGGGAGCGGCTCATGCTCACGGATAGCACAGACACGGCGCCGGTACCGAATCTGTACTCAAGCTGGCCGCTGCGTGGCCGGGGCCGCCCGCAACATGCCACGCATCTGGGCGTGCTGGCGGATACCACCGGTGCCAAGGCCACAACACTCGACGAGTACGTGCAACGTCATTCGCTGCCACGCGTGGATTTTCTCAAGATCGATGTCGATGGCCATGAGTGTCGGGTATTGCGAGGCAGTGCGCAGACGATTGGCCGGCATCAACCCGACATACTCATCGAGTTCATGCCCCACGGACTCGAAGAGGCCGGCGAATCGTTTGCGACCCTGGTGGAAATACTCAAGGGCGCAGGTTACAAATTCCTGCGCGTACCGGACCTTGCGCCATTGCCCGACGATGCACAGCGCCTGCGCCGGCTCATCCCGACGGGCGGCGGAATCAACGTACTGTGCCGGGTGCCACGTACGTCGTCCGCGCGCGAATCCGTCTGAACGACGCGGCGGTGCGACCGTCAGCGCTCGTGTTGGTAAACGCGTATGCCGGGATTGATGACGGTAAAGTCGAGCGCGGTATAGCTCGTCTGGAAATCGACACCAAGGAACGTAACAGGCTGCTTGATCTCTTGCAGCAAGCGATAGCCACCGACCTGTAACGTCTGCTGCAACGCCACCGTCTCCGGCGACGGATGCCGCTCGCCCAACCGTTCCATGTTTTTATATATCGCTTCGCTCAAGACAAGATAGTCATAGTCGCGGCCCGCCAACGCCTGCGGGTCCGCACCGGGCCCCAGATTCAATATGTAGTGACGATAGTCATCGGGTATCACGGGATTAAAGAACACATCGCCCCGGTAAGATTCGACCGTGACGATCGAGGCGCCGGGAGGAATCCGGGTACGGATCCAGTCGGACGCCACCTCGCGCACATTGGTTTGCGCCTCGACTCGCAAAAACGCCAGATCGCCCATTAGCGTCCAGATCACTGCGACACTTAGGGCGACGGTGCCGACGTGCCGCCATCGCCCCAAGGTGCGCAGCAGAAACACCATCCCTGCCGCAACCAGCAGCAGCAACAACGGCACGATCGGCAGGGTGTAGCGCACCACTACCCAGGATGCGAACGTGGTAAGAATGAAATAGGGAATGACAGCCACCAGGACCATCCGCTGCCCTGAGGTGCGCTGATAAAGCGCCAGCACCATTGCCGCCAGCGCCAGCCCACACATCGGCAACCCCAAGGCCTGGCGCAACATCAGCCAGCCGTATTGATAGATTCCCGGCCCCATGTCCACCGCATCCGGAAATACGTTCGACTCGAACTGCCACGTCACCTGCAACCCGGCGAGCAAGGTATTGAAGTAAAGTAACGAATGGGGACTGGCGGCAACAAAGGTGCCCAACATGGCAGCCACCATCATCCAGATGTTTCGATCCACCAGCTTCGCGAGAATCGCCCTGAGGCCAACCGGACCATCGCGCCACACATAGGCCACGACCGGCACCACCCCGAATATGCCGAGCGGGAAGCGCAACGCAATCGTCAACCCCAGTGCCAGACCGGAAAACAGAAAAAGTTT
>Ga0209515_10003136_pt1 | contig 24130 bp, 23 predicted proteins | sample Subgroupgradi54m_FD_187454 | JGI IMG/M metagenome (GOLD analysis project Ga0209515, IMG submission 187454) | Subsurface groundwater microbial communities from S. Glens Falls, New York, USA - GMW60B uncontaminated upgradient, 5.4 m (SPAdes)... ... | reverse complement strand
ATCTGCTCGAAGAGCTCCTCGGCGTCGGCCCGCCGTCCGGTGCGCAGGTACGCCTCGACCATCCACGCCGTACAGACATGGAAGCCGCCCTCGACGCCGCTCAGCCCGTCGTGGTAATCGGCAGCGTGGCCGTCGCGCGGACCGATCGTCGTACGATCAATGGTGGTTGTCCCCGGATGGGCGTGTGAGGCCGGCCCAGCCCGGGTAGAGGCGCGGCCCTCCACAGTGGATGATGTGAGGTTCCTATACCAACATCGTCCGCAAATGAAAGGCCGCTCGTGCCAGTCTCGCACGCCCCGATGGCCGGTGTCAGCAGCGAAGCGGCGGAAGTTGGTCTTGCCGCCGTTGCGGAGTTGTACGCCTTGTTCGCGCAGGTCGTGGACCCGCGACGGCCCCGCGGGATACGCCACCACGTCGCCGCGGTACTGACCCTGATGGTGTTCGCGGTCCTGGCTGGGGCCCGTAACTTCCGCGAGGCAGGCGATCGGGCCGCGGATCTGCCGCCCCTGCTGCTGCAGGCGGCAGGAGCGCGCTGCGATCCGCGTACCGGTGAGCTGGTGGCACGTGCCTGACTCGTGCCGGCCAGGTGCGATGAACCGGTCAGCGGACTGGTCCGACGGACGTGCCGTCGTCCCACACGTTGTTCGCCCACTGGTTTCCCGGACGCGATGAGTCAAAGGCCGTCACCGGCCCGTATTCACCGCACTTCTTGTTCGTGCCCCGCTGGAGCACATTGTTGACGAATACGATGTGGTCGGCGTCGTACGGCTTGCCCGTGGTCGATCCGCCGTAGAAGCAGTACGACATGCCGGTGTAGGCACCGAACAGGTTGTTGTCCACGGTGACGTAGGAGACGGGTCCGAAGTCGCCAAAGAGGTTCACATCGCCGGTGCAGCCACCAGCGCCGTTGGGCGCGGCGTCGCAGACGATCGTGTTGTGCACCATGACCGCGTTGGTCCGGCCACCGGGACTCTCGTTGGCCAGGAAGCCGTTCAGATGCCAGGGGGCGCTGGCCGCCAGACGCTGGCCGTGCAGCCACGAGTCCCGGATGTCGCAGTTGGCGTTGCAGTAGACGGCGGTGTCGCCGCCATGGATGTTGGCCCGACGAACCGTGACGTTGGTCGCCCCGACGGCCCAGAGCTGAATCTCCGGCGCGTTGACCTCCGAGTCCTCGAGCGTGAACGAGTACCCGGTCTTTTCGGGGGTGAGCAGGGTGCCGTTCACCTTGCTCCGCTTGACGGTGACGCCCTGGGCGTGGATGTCGAGGTCACAGTTTACGATCTTGGCGTCGATCACCGTGTTGTTGGCGGTCACCGTGCAGGGCCCGGTGTACGTGGTGAGCGCCGTGCCGGCCGGCACGCCGGTGTTGGTACCGTCCGGGAAGCCGGAGGCTGACGGCGGCTTGCCTGGTGCGTAGCCAGTGGGCGGTGGGTTCTGGCCCGGCTTCGCCGACGAGCTGGGTTTGCTCAGACTGGCAGACGGGTTGACAGACGGATTCGCAGACGGATTGGCCGATTGGCCGCCAGCTTGGGCGGGGGCGTCGGTGCCGGAACTGCCGGTGAGCCCATCCGCGGCGCCCTGGCCGGCGCGGGAGGCGGGCCGGGCCAGAGTGACCCCGAGTGTGGCCACCGCGACCAGCACCAGGATGGCTCCGAGGGCGACGACAGCCACGTTCGCAGGGCGGCGACGTAGCCACGAGCGGAGGCGTTGCACCCGCAGTGATGGTGCACTGCTACGGCTCAACAGTTGACCTCATCTCGGTACGGATCTCGGTACGGATCTCGGTACGGATCTCGGTACGGATCTCGGTACGGGATCTCGGTACGGGCTCGGCGCCCATCGACCTGACTGTATCCGAACCTACCCGGAGAGGGTCGGCATCAGGGTGCGAGGGGTCGGCATCCTGACAGTTGACATGCGCTACGGCGAGCCGATCGTCATGCGCGACGAGGGTGCGCGAATCGAGCGCGAGGTGCCGGGCTACGACCACAGTGGACGGTGGGCCGGGCGTCGAGCCTACGGCTGAGACGGGGCGGGTGCGGTGTTGCGGCGGAACCAACGCGTCACCTGGTCAGCGACCGATCAAAGATGATCAGTGCGGTGCGGGCCAGAATGCGTAGGTCGAGCCAGAGCGACTTGGTTTCGGCGTAGTGCACGTCGATGGTGAGCGCGGTGCGATAGTCGAGCGTGCTGCGGCCGCTCACCTGCCACAGCCCGGTCATGCCCGGCCGTACGCCGAACCGCTTCTCCGCCTCCGGCGGGAAGGGCTGGGCCTCCCATGGAACCGACGGGCGCGGCCCCACCAGGGACATCTCGCCGAGCAGCACGTTGCAGAGCTGGGGCAGCTCGTCGATGCTGGTCTGCCACAGGAAGCGCCCGATCGGCCATCGACGGCTTCGACATCGACGTGGCCGACACCGACGCCAACGTTGCCGAGGGGCGTACGCGGTGGGTGAGAAGACCCTGGCGCAACGGTTGTACCCGCGGCTGAACGCCGATGAGTTGCTGACAGCCGACCGCAACTTTCTACTCCTGGGATGCCGGGGCTGTGGCGGCCCGGACCGGGGCAGCTCTGCTGTGGCGGACGCCGACCCAGCTGGACCTGCCGGTCGTCGTAACTGTGCGGGCAAGCAGTCGGGCCGAGGCAGAAGGCATCGCGATGGAGGTGGCGCGCAGGGCGGCCTCCGCGCTCATCTCCGCGTGGTAGGTGAGTGAACTGGACCGGCGACAATCAGCCGGCGGTACGCCCTGCGTCCAGGAGTAGTGCGCAGCGGATCAGCCCGAGGTGGCTGTACGCCTGGGGATGGTTGCCCAGCCCGCGTTCGGCGTCCGGGTCGTACTGCTCGGGCAGCAGTCCGGTCGGGCCGGCGCAGTCGAGCATCTGCTCGAAGAGCTCCTCGGCGTCGGCCCGCCGTCCGGTGCGCAGGTACGCCTCGACCATCCACGCCGTACAGACGTGGAAGCCGCCCTCGACGCCGCTCAGCCCATCGTTGTAGTGCTCGTTGAGGTACCGGTACACCACGGCGCCGCGGCGCAGCCCGGCCTCGACCGCGAGCACCGTCGAGAGGAAGCGCGGGTCATCGTCGGCGAGCAGCCCGGAGAGCCCGATCCACAGCGACGCGGCATCGAGGTCCTTACTGTCGTACGCCATCGTGTAGGCGCCGACCGCCTCATGCCAGCCGAGGCTGAGCACCTGGGTGGCGATGGTCTCCCGCAGCTCCACCCACTCCGGGCGCTCCGGGCGCCCAAGGCCCTGCCAGACGCGCAGCGCCCGGTCGACGGTGAGCCAGCACATCACCTTGGAGTACACGTGATGCTCCGGCGGCCGGCGCATCTCCCAGACGCCGAAGTCCGGCTCGTGCCAGCGTCGCTGTACCGCCGAGACCATCGCCTCCATCAGGTCGAGGTCGGCCTGGCCGAGCGCACGGTGCTCGGCCACCGCCGCGATCAGGTCGGCGATCGGGCCGAAGACGTCGAGCTGGAGTTGTTGCTTGGCAAGGTTTCCGACCCGTACGGGCCGGGAGCCGGCGTACCCGGGGAGGGTATCGATGACCGCCTCGGCGCCCAGTTCCTTGCCGTCCACGGCGTAGACCGGGTTGAGCCGCTCGGGGTGCCCACCGGTCGCCTCGACCACCCGCTGGGTCCAGCCGAGCAGGGATTCGGCCTCCTCCAGCGAGCCCAGGTCGACCAGCGCCCGGGCGGTCATCGAGGCGTCGCGCAGCCAGCAGAAGCGGTAGTCCCAGTTGCGCAATCCGCCGAGGTGCTCGGGCAGCGAGGTGGTGGCGGCGGCAAGGATCGCCCCGGTCGGTTCGTGCCACAGCCCGCGCAGCGTGAGCGCGCTGCGCAGCACCGCCTCGCGGGCCATCGACGGCAGCCGGAGCGAGGCGGCCCAGTCGCGCGACCGGCGTTCGGTCTCCTCCTGGCGTTTGGCCGCCGAGATCGGATTCGCGTCCAGGGCATCGGTGCCCAGCCGCAGTTCGAAGACGGCGGTACCGTCCATAGTGGACAGGTCGACCACGGCGCGGCCGGTCTGGCCGTTGCCGTCGTCCACGATGTCCCACTCGACGCCGGGGGAGTGCAGCGCGATCGGCTCGTTCGAACCGAGGACCAGCAGCCCCTCGCCCAGCGCCTGCAGCCGGATCGGCAGTTGCCCGAACTCGGGCCGGGGCGCGAACTCGACCCGGGTACGGGCGGCACCGTTGAGCATCCGGACGAGCGCGGTGCCGGGTGCCGCTAATCCGTGCGGCCCGGTACCGGCCGGACGCTGGTCCAGCCAGTCGGTCACGGTCAGTCCGGACCAGCGGGTCTCCACGGTCATCGTGCCGGGACGGTAGCGCTGGCCCAGCGGCAGGCCGCCGCGCTCGGGCTGGATCGTGAAGTGCCCGGCCGCCGAGTCGCCGAGCAGGTCGGCGAAGATCGCCCCGGAGTCCGGGCGCGGGTGGCACAGCCAGGTGATCCGGGCGTCCGGCGTGACGAGAGCGACGGTACGCCCGTTGGAGAGCATCGAGTGACGCTCGATGGGGACCGCCCGCTCACCGAAGAGCCACTGCTGGCGCTGCTCCAGCAGCAGGGCGAGCACCCGGGCGGCCTCGTGCGGGTCGGCGACGCGGTGCTGTGCCTGGGTGTCACCGGGGCCGATTTTGATGCCCAGGTCGGGCCCGCGTAGCCGGTCGAAGGCGTTCTCGTCGGTGATGTCGTCGCCGAGGAAGACCACCGCACTGGCGCCCAGCTGGATCCGTAGCTTGTCCAGGGCCATCCCTTTGTGGGTGGTGACCACGGAGAGCTCGACGACCTCCTTGCCGGACGTCTGCGTGATCCCGGGCCAGCTGGCCGGGCCGGTGCGGATCGCCTCCAGCACCAGCCAGGCGACGTCGGGGTCGGCGCCGCGCACGTGTACGGCGACGCTGGCCGGTTTGACCTCCAGGCGGATCCGTTCGCGGCGCCGGACCAGTGCGGTCAGCGTCTCGACCAGTTCGGCGTGCAGCCGTTGCGCCTCCACCGGCAGCGCGTCCACGAAGCCCAGGTCAAACTCGGATCCGTGGCTGCCGACCAGATGCACCTCGCCGGGGAGCCGGGAGAGCAGGGCGAGGTCGCGCAGCGCCCGACCGGAGATCACCGCGCCGGTGGTCTGCGGCAGCATCGCGAGCGAGCGCAGGGCCCGTACCGACTCGTCCAGCGGCACCGCCTTGGCGGGATCCTCGACGATTGGCGCGAGGGTGCCGTCGTAGTCGCAGGCGACCAGCAGGATGGGCACCCGCGCGACCCGCGCGACGGCAGTGCGTACCGCGCGGTCGATCGGATCGCGGTCGATCGGAGAGCTGTCGATCGGAGAGTTCATGCCGCCGTATCCAGTACACCGAGGGAGGAGAGGAACGAATGTGCCCACGCCCGCACATCGTGGGTACGCAGGTGCCGCCGCATGGCCCGCATCCGGCGGTTGGCTTCGACGGGATCGAGGTGGATCGCGCGCATCAAGGCCTCCTTGACTCCGTCGAGGTCGTGCGGGTTGACCAGGAAGGCCTGGCGCAGCTCGGCAGCGGCTCCGGCGAACTCGCTGAGCACCAGCGCGCCACCGAGGTCGGCGCGGGCCGCAACATACTCCTTGGCAACGAGGTTCATCCCGTCACGCAACGGCGTCACCATCATCACATCGGCGGCGCAGAAGAGTGCAGCCAACTCGCTGCGGCTGTACGACTGGTGCAGGTAATGCACTGCGGGCACCCCGACCTTGCCGTAGTCGCCGTTGATCCGTCCGACCTCGCGCTCGACCTTTACCCGCAGCGCCTGGTAGTACTCGACCCGTTCGCGGCTGGGGGTGGCCACCTGGACCATGACCGTTTCCGGCACCCCGATCCGTCCTTCGGCCAGCAGTTCGTGGAACGCCTTGAGTCGCCGCTCGATGCCTTTGGTGTAGTCGAGCCGGTCAACCCCGAGGATCACGGTCTTCGGGTCGCCGAGCTCGCGGCGGATCTCCGCGGCGCGGGCCCGCACGTACCGCGAGGCGACCAGATTCTCGATTTCGGCCACATCGATCGAGATCGGGTACGCGCCTGCGGTCACTGTGCGGCCGTCCACGTCGACCGTGTCGCCGCGGGGGCGCATCCCCAACAGGTGGCGGGTCAGCCGCAGGAAGTTCTGGGCGGCCAACGGCTGCTGGAACCCGACCAGGTCAGCGCCGAGCAGTCCGCGCAGCACCTCGACCCGGCGCGGCAGCTGGGCGAAGAGCTCCACCGGCGGGAACGGGATATGCAGGAAGAATCCGATCCGCAGGTCCGGCCGGCGTTCGCGGAGCATCGCAGGCACCAGTTGCAGCTGGTAGTCCTGGACCCACACCACCCCGCCGGGCGCAGCCGCCTCCGCGGCGGCGTCGGCGAACCGCTCGTTGACCCGCCGGTACTCCTCCCACCAGCGGCGGCGGTACTGCGGCTGCTCGACAGCGTCGTGGTAGAGCGGCCAGAGGCTGGAGTTGCAGAAGCCCTCGTAGTGTCGCTCGATCTCCATTGCGCTCAGCTGCACCGGCTGCAGCACCATGCCGTCCATCTCGAACGACTCGATCGGCGGGGCATCGGGCGCGGACGCGTTGCCCGGCCAGCCGATCCAGGTACCGCGCCGGGCGGCGAGTACCGGCTGCAACGCGGTGACCAGGCCGCCCGGGCTGCGCCGCCAGCGGCTACCTTCGGGGGTGCTGACCTGGTCCACGGGGAGCCGGTTGGCCACCACGACGAACGAGCTGATTCCTGCCACGTCGGATCACCCCCTTCCCGTTGGCTGCAGGCCCCGTCGCCTCCCAGCCTACGCAGCGTCAGCATCGATCGTTGGTCATCGCTGCCCTGGCGCGCCGCCCGTGGGTGGCTCGCCGGGCCGGCGTCGCAGGTCGGGCGCCCTGGTTTGCCGGCGGGTGCGATGCTTCGGGGGTGCGCCAACGAACCGGGCGCGGCACACTCGCTGTGCTGGCCGCCATGCTCTTTCTCGCGGTGATCGGCGCCTCCACAGGGTACGTCCTCGGCCGGGTCAAGCTGCAGAAAACCAGCACGGAGGCCTCCGGTGGGGGTACCCCGTCCACCGGGCCCGGCACGCAGGGCCCGTCGGACGACCGGACCACGGCCACCCCGACGTCCACGGCACAGGGGTGCCTCGCCGAGACTGAAGCCGCCGTGAAGCAGAAGTTCGGCTCGCCCGGCGGGCTCGTCCAGCTCCTCTACATCAGCACCAAGGGCACCGGCAGCAGTGGTCAGGCCATCGGCTCCGAGGTGTGGATCTGTAAGGACTCCCGGGGCACCCTCTTCTACCAGGGGCACCGCCGGTCCGCGGCGGAGCTCGCCGGTGCGGCGCGGGAGAAGCTGGTGGATCTCGACAACGCCCTGCTGTTGGCCGAGGTCAAGAGCAACGGCTCCACCGGGTACGTGGCAACCAACCGCGACGGCAGCAACATCACGACCTACCGGGTGTCGACCACGGTTCTGGTCATCGAGTTCCCCGACGGCAGGTCCAGCACCGAGAACGTGATCGCCCACGAGCCCTGACCCGGGGCGGTGTGCGCGGCGACCCGGCGTGCTGGAAAGATTGTCGCCGACGGCGCCCGGCCCATGATGCGGTGGCGCCGAGCGGACCACAACCGGCGGAGGTAGGGCACACCGTGGCCCAGTTCATCTATGTCCTGGAAAAGGCGCGCAAGGCGCACGGCGACAAGGTCGTACTCGACAATGTGACGCTCTCGTTCCTGCCCGGCGCCAAGATCGGCGTGGTCGGGCCGAACGGCGCGGGCAAGTCGAGCCTCCTGCGGATCATGGCAGGGGACGATATCCCGAGCAACGGCGAGGCCCGGCTGATGCCGGGGTACACCGTCGGGATGGTGGCCCAGGAGCCCAAGCTCGACGACTCCAAGACGGTGCTGGAGAACATCGAACTGGCGGTCTCCGGGACGAAGGCGAAGCTGGCCCGGTTCAACGAGATCGCCGAGCTGATGGCGACCGACTACTCCGACGAGCTGATGAACGAGATGGGTCAGCTGCAGGAGGAGCTCGACCACCTCAACGCCTGGGACGTCGACTCCAAGCTGGAACTGGCGATGGACGCGCTGCGCTGCCCGCCGCCGGACGCCGCGGTCGACGTGCTCTCCGGGGGGGAGCGGCGCCGGGTCGCGCTCTGCAAGCTGCTGCTGGAGCAGCCGGACCTGCTGCTGCTCGACGAGCCGACCAACCACCTCGACGCGGAGAGCGTGCTCTGGCTGGAGCAGCACCTGGCGAAGTACCCGGGCACGGTCATCGCGATCACGCACGACCGGTACTTCCTGGATCACGTCGCGGAGTGGATCCTCGAGCTGGACCGCGGCCACGCGTACCCGTACGAGGGCAACTACTCGACGTACCTGGCCAAGAAGGCCGAGCGTCTTGCGGTCTCCGGCCGTAAGGACGCCAAGATGAAGAAGCGGCTGGAGGATGAGCTGGAGTGGGTGCGCTCCAGCCCGAAGGCGCGCCAGACCAAGTCCAAGGCCCGGCTTGACCGGTACGAGGAGATGGCCGCGGAGGCCGAGAAGACCCGCAAACTCGACTTCGAGGAGATCCAGATACCGCCGGGCCCCCGGCTGGGCAGTCTGGTCATCGAAGCGGACCAGCTGCGCAAGGGCTTCGACGGCCGTACCCTCATCGACGCGCTCAGCTTCTCCCTGCCGCGCAACGGCATCGTCGGCATCATCGGTCCGAACGGGGTCGGCAAGACCACGCTCTTCAAGACCCTGGTCGGACTGGAGTCCGCCGACGCCGGCTCGGTACGCGTCGGTGAGACCGTGAAGATCTCGTACGTGGACCAGAACCGCTCCGGCCTCGACCCGAAGAAGACGGTCTGGGAGGTCGTCTCGGACGGCCTCGACTACATGATGGTCGGCAAGGTCGAGATGCCCTCGCGCGCCTACGTGGCGGCGTTCGGGTTCAAGGGCCCGGACCAGCAGAAGGCGGCCGGCGTGCTCTCCGGCGGCGAGCGCAACCGGCTCAACCTCGCGCTGACCCTGAAGATCGGCGGCAACCTGCTGCTGCTCGACGAGCCCACCAACGACCTCGACGTGGAGACGCTCTCCTCGCTGGAGAACGCGCTGCTGGAGTTCCCGGGCTGTGCCGTGGTCATCTCGCACGACCGGATGTTCCTGGACCGGGTCGCCACGCACATCCTGGCCTGGGAGGGCGACGAGGAGAACGAGTCACGGTGGTTCTGGTTCGAGGGCAACTTCGAGTCGTACGAGAAGAACAAGGTCGACCGGCTCGGCGCCGACGCGGCCCGGCCGCACCGGGTGACGTACCGCAAGCTCACCCGGGACTGAGTTGACCGGCAACCACCGTTTCCGCTACGACTGCGCGCTGCGCTGGTCGGACATGGACGCGTTCGGCCACGTCAACAATGCGGTCTTCCTGACGCTGTACGAGGAGGCGCGGGTCGAGCTGATGTTCCACCGCGCCACCGAGGCGGGGGTGACCTCGTTCGCCGACGGCGTGGTGATCGCCCGCCACGAGATCGACTACCTGCGTCCGGTGGACTGCGGTACCGCGCCGGCGGGCGGAGCGCAGTCGCCGCAGGTGCGCATCGAGCTGTGGCTGGAGCAGGTACGCGCGAGCCGGTTCGTCGTCGCGTACGAGATGTTCGCCGCCGGTGCACTGGCCAGCCGGGCCCGCACGGTGTGCGTACCGTACGACCTCGCCGCGGGCCGGATCCGCCGGCTCTGTGACGCCGAGCGGGACTATCTGCTGCGCTGGTTGGCGCCGTCGTGAGTACCGGCGGGCTCGACGCGTCGAGCATCGCCGATGCCGGGGCGTACCTGGCGCGGCTGGTGCGGCTGGACCCGGCGGCGGTGGTACGGCTGCGCCCAGCGGGCCCCGGGGCGGTCACGATGTGGGCGCGGCTGCCCTTCGACGCGCTCGTCACCCGCGGGCTGCGGGCGGACGTGCCCGCTGATGCCACGCTGCGCGCCGCTGACCTGCTTGACGCGTTCGACACCGGGTCGCCGGGGCTGCCGCAGCGGTACGACGCGCAGTGGCGGTGGCCGCTGCCGCCGGAGCCGGGCAGCGTGCTGGAACGCATTCCCGCGGCCGAGGTCCACCGGCTCGCCGCGGCTGCGGCCGGCACGCTGCGGGTGGCCTCGACGGTAGGGGTCCATGGCCGCGGAGCCGGTGAGCGGATCGTGCGCGACGCGCTGCTCGACCACGTGGCGATCGTGGTGACCACTGACGCCGGGCAGCGGGTCGAGGTACCCCAGCGGCTGGTCCAGGCCGTCGCGCGGATGGGCTTCCTTGGCACTGCGGGTGTACCGGGCGCTGTGTCCGGCAACCCGGCGGAGCCGGTCGACGGCGCCGGCTGGGTGGAGGTACGCGGCACCGGCGCCTGGGTGGGGCTGGCCGCGGCGTACGGTACGGCCTGGCACCGCGCGGCGGGTCCGCTGCTGGTACGGCTGTCGGGGCCTCAACGGCCGTAGTTCTGCACGTTCCACAGCCGTACTGTCGCGTCGTCGCTGGTGGTGGCGAGGGTTGCGCCGTCGGGGCTGAACGCCATCGCGTTGACGGCGCTGGTGTGGCCGTTCAGCACCGCGCCGAGCTGGCGGCGGCTGCCGACGTCCCAGAGCAGCACCGCGCCGTCGGTACCCCCGGTGGCGAGGGTCCGGCCGTCCGGGCTGAACGTGAGGTAGTGGGCCGGCGCCGGCGGGCTGATCGGATCGGCGAGCTGGTTGTGGCTGGCGACGTCCCACAGCCGTACCCCGACCGTGCTGATGTTCGGCGGGGCGTCGGCAGTCGCCAGCGTCTTCCCGTCGGGGCAGTACGCCACCACGTGCCCGCCGGTCGTGATCGGCTGACCGAGCGGGTTGCGGCTGGCGACGTCCCACAGGTGCACGGTGTTGTCCAGGCCGGCACTGGCGATGGTGGCGCCGTCCGGGCTGAACGCGACCACGTAGACCGCGTCGGTATGGCCGGTCAGGGCGGTACCGGGCACGGCGGGCTGGGCCAGGTTCCACAGCCGTACCGTGTGGTCGTAGCCCGCGCTGGCCAGCGTCTTTCCGTCCGGGCTGAACGCGACATTGGCGACCTCGGCGGTGTGGCCGGTGAGGGTGGCGACCTGGGTCCGGCTGGCCACGTTCCACAGCCGCACCGTCTGGTCGGTGTTGGCGGTGGCCAGGGTCGCGCCGTCCGGGCTGAACGCCAGGCCCAGCACCCGGCCGGGCTGGGCGATGGGGCTGCCGAGCTGGCTGTGTCCGGTCGCGTCCCAGAGTCGCACCGTGTTGTCGCCGCCCGACGTGGCGAGGATCCGGCCGTCGGGGCTGAACGCCACGCCCCAGACCGGGCCAGCGTGGCCGGTGAGGGTCTGCGAGCTGCCAGGTCGGGTGCCGGGCGGTGCGCTGGCGGAGGTCGAGGTGCGGGCGGATGCGCCGGTCGGGGGCGCGGCCGAGGTGGATGGACCCCCCGCCGTCGGGCCGGAAGCGGGTAGGCCTGCCCCGCCGGCCGCGTTGACGCCGGTCCGGGGCTTGACCAGCACCACCGCGGCGCCGCCGACGGCGAGCACGGCCACGGCGACGAGCACCGCGGTGATGAGCTTCGAGCGCCCGCGGCCGGGTGGCTGGACCGCTGCGCGGGCGGTCGGGCCGGGCTGGGCCGAGGGGGCTGGGGCCGGCTGGGCGAGCAGGCCACCGCGGGCGACCAGCTGCTCGGATTGCCCGATCACGGTGGGCGCGATCCCCAGGGCCTGCTGCAGCAGGGCAGCGGCTTGCGGGATGCGGCTGTCGCCGCCGACCAGGATCAATCCGGCCACCGCCGGGTTGACGACGCCGGCGTCGCGGAGCGCGGCCCGGGTGGCGGTCACCGCCGCGTCGATCTCCGGGCCGCCGCCGTCGGGCAGCCCGTGCACCGCGACGACCTCGAAGCCGAGCGGGGTACGGCGGAGCACCGAGGCGTCGAAGGTACCGCCGTCGACGTCGCACACCAGGACGCACGATCCGACCGGTACCGGCTGGCTGCCCTGGTGCGCGAAGGACCAGGCTGCCGCCACCGGCTCGGCCACCAGCTCCGGGGTACCGAGCCGGGCTGTGCGCGCCGCATCGAGCAGTACCTGCTGACGGCGCCGTCCCCAGGTGGCGGGGTGGGTCAGCACGACCGAACCGGCTGCGGAGCCGGCGACCCGGCGCGCTTCTTCGCCCACCCGGGTGAGTACCGCCGCGAACAGGTCCACCACGGCCACCCGCCGGTCGCCGAGCTGGACGGTGCCGTTGTCGATGCGCCGCTTCGGTTGCGGCTCCAGCCCGGTGGGGTTGCTCACGGCTGCCTGCACCGCCGCTGCGCCGACCCGCAGGCTGCCGTCGGGATCGGCTACACCGCCGAGGGCAGCAGTTCCGTTCCGTCGAACAGCAGTGGCTGGATCGACCCGTCAGGCCAGGCCATGACGGCGACCGTGTGGGACATACCAAAATCCACTCCGAGACGGAAGCCCTCCGACGCCATTCGGACACCTTAGCCGGAGCCCGCAACGGCGCAGGCGCGTCTGCCCGGACCGCTCTGGCCACCGTGGTGGGCCCCGCCACGAGCCAGCCCACGGACCCGAAGGCCAGGCCGTAGCTGGGCAAACGTCCGGTAAGCGCCTTCCCGCAGTGGGCTATATCCGTATTGACCGGTACGCGCTCCGTGCCCAAGATTGGTGACGGCTGATCACCGGGAGGTTGTCAGGTGGGGATGCCCGAAACGCTGATGAAACGGTAGCGTCCCGGTTGGTTCTGTCGGCCGGACGTCCGCAAGCCAGCGGAGCGAGGCGCAGGCGAGCAGGGGAGCACGCTCATGGCGTGGTGGAACAGGCGTGCGGAGGAGGCCGACCCGCGCGTGCGCGAAGCCGGCCGGATGGACCTGGCAGCCATGGGGTTGGCTGGCGGTGCTGCCGGGGTGCCCACCCCGGTCACCGTCGATCGCGTTGCCAAGGCCCTGGACACCCTCGACATCCGGTACCTGGCGGACGGTGAAGGCACCCTGCTCGCCCTGTGGGAGCGGCACGCGGTGCTCTTCGCCCTGGAGGGTCCGGACGACGAGATCCTGGTGATGCGGGCCCGGCCGCACGCGACGGTACCGGCGGACTGGGCTGACCGCTCGTTCCGGGTGCTCAACGAGTGGAACCACTGTCGGCGGTTCTGCAAGGCGTACGTGGCGGACCCGACCGAGCGCGGCCAGCTGCCGATCTACGCGGAGATGCAGGTCCCGCTGCGCACCGGCGCGCACGATGCGCTGCTGGTGGAGCTGGTCGACTGCGCTGCCGCCGTGTCGCTCTTCTTCGTCGAGTGGCTGTACGACGAGGGAGCGCTGCTGTAACGGTTTCTGCCGCGGCGGTACCGGTTGCGTCGGTGCCGGGTGGCAGACTTGCCGCCGTGGATCTGACTGAGTTCTGGACCGTGGTCGAGGCTGCCCGCGCGGAGGTCGGTGGCGTCCTGGGCGAGGACGGTGGTGAGGAGATGGCGGAGTCGTTGGTACGCCGCCTGGTCACGCTGCAGCCGAGCGAGATCGTCGACTTCGCCGCCCATTTCGACCGGCTGCACGATCAGGCCTACCGCTGGGACGTCTGGGCGGCCGCATATCTGATCATGGGTGGCTGCTCCGACGACGGATTCATCGACTTCCGGGCCGGATTGATCGCGCTGGGCCGGCAGACCTTCGAGTCGACCCTCGCCGACCCGGACTCGCTGGCCGGGCAATCCGTGGTGCGTGCGATCGCGGCCGAGGATCTGTCCGAGGATGTGCTCTCGATGGAAGAGGTCAACTACGCCGGCGGCGAGGCGTACGAGCAGGTGACCGGCGTCGAAGACGGCATCGACGAGCAGTTGCAGGCGCGCGAGGGGGACCGGGAGCCGGCCGGCGGTGATCCGGCCGGCGAGGAGTGGGACTTCGACGACGACGCCGAGATGTCGCGGCGGCTGCCCCGCCTTGCGGCGTTGTTCTTCGAAGAGGCCGACGACTGACCGAGCGCACCGAGCGGAGCGAGGGCCACGAGGGCAGTCCTGGACGCACCGACTGACATCCATCCGTTCATTCAGCGGCGGGCTCCGGTGGCCCGGATCGGGCATGGGAGCATGGAGTGCGGCCGGCCTCCCGAACTGCCGTGCCACCGACCTCACGAACGGACGCCCGTGCCACCGACGCTCGACCATGGCGGGACCCCGCCTGGCGCAACCGACCCCGGGCGGACGGATCCAGCGCGGATCCGCAACTTCTGCATCATCGCCCATATCGACCACGGCAAGTCCACCCTGGCCGACCGGATGCTGCAGCTCACCGGAGTCGTCGACGCGCGGCAGATGCGCGACCAGTACCTCGACCGGATGGACATCGAGCGTGAGCGTGGCATCACCATCAAGAGCCAGGCGGTCCGGCTGCCGTGGAGCGTCCGCGAGGGCGATCTGGCCGGCAACCGGTACGTGCTCAACATGATCGACACCCCGGGACACGTGGACTTCACCTACGAGGTGAGCCGCAGCCTCGCCGCCTGCGAGGGGGCTGTCCTGCTCGTCGACGCCGCCCAGGGCATCGAGGCGCAGACGCTGGCCAACCTGTACCTGGCGCTGGAGAACGATCTGCAGGTGATCCCGGTACTCAACAAGATCGACCTACCGGCCGCCCAGCCGGAGAAGTACGCCGAGGAGCTGGCCCACCTGATCGGCTGCCAGCCCGAGGACTGCCTGCGGGTGTCCGGAAAGACCGGGGTGGGCGTACCGCACCTGCTTGACGAGATCGTCCGGCAGCTTCCGGCGCCGGTCGGGGCTGCGGACGCGCCGGCCCGGGCAATGATCTTCGACTCGGTCTACGACGTGTACCGCGGGGTCATCACGTACATCCGGGTGATCGATGGGCGGATCGAGGCCCGCGAGCGGATCAAGATGATGTCCACCGGTGCCGTGCACGAACTGTTGGAGCTCGGCGTCATCTCGCCGGAGCCGGTGAAGTCCGGCGCGCTCGGGGTCGGCGAAGTCGGGTATCTGATCACCGGCGTGAAGGATGTCCGGCAGTCCCGGGTCGGCGACACCGTGACCATCAACACCAGGCCGGCCACCGAGGCGCTGGGGGGGTACTCCGACCCCAAACCGATGGTGTACTCCGGCCTGTACCCGATCGACGGCTCCGAGTACCCGCTGCTGCGCGATGCGTTGGACAAGCTCAAGCTCAACGACGCGGCGCTGAACTATGAGCCCGAGACCTCTGCCGCGCTGGGCTTCGGCTTCCGCTGCGGCTTCCTTGGCCTGCTCCACCTGGAGATCATCCAGGAGCGGTTGGAGCGCGAGTTCAACCTCGATCTGATCTCCACCGCGCCCAACGTGGTGTACCGGGTGATCGCCGAGGACGGCTCCGAGCATGTCGTGACCAACCCCAGCGAGTATCCCGCGGGCCGGATCGGTCAGGTCTTCGAGCCGATCGTCCGGGCGACGGTGCTGACCCCCAACGACTACGTCGGCCAGGTGATGGAGCTCTGTCAGGGCCGGCGGGGCCAGCTGATGGGCATGGAGTACCTCTCCGCCGACCGGGTGGAGCTGCGCTACACGCTACCCATGGCGGAGATCATCTACGACTTCTTCGACCAGCTCAAGAGCCGGACCAAGGGGTACGCCAGCCTCGACTACGAGCGCAGCGGGGAGCAGGAAGCCGACCTGGTCAAGGTGGACATCCTGTTGCAGGGCGAGGCGGTCGACGCCTTCAGCGCGATCGTGCACAAGGACAAGGCCTACAACTACGGCGTCACCATCGCGGCCAAGCTGCGTTCGCTGATTCCGCGCCAGCAGTTTGAGGTACCCATCCAGGCGGCGATCGGCAGTCGCATCATCGCCCGGGAGACGATCCGGGCGATCCGCAAGGACGTGCTCGCCAAGTGCTACGGCGGTGACATCACCCGCAAGCGCAAGCTGCTGGAGAAGCAAAAGGAAGGCAAGAAGCGGATGAAGATGGTCGGCCGGGTGGAGGTGCCCCAGGAGGCCTTCATCGCTGCACTATCCACATCGGACACTCCGCCGGAGAAGGGCGCCGGCAGGAAATGACCCGCGGTCGCCGGGTGCGGTGCCCTCGCTGACTGGGCGGACGATACGGGTTGTCCGCTCGGCCCGCTGAACAGATCTTGCCGGGTACCGGCAGTTCCTGTCAGCCGATCAACGGGGCGGGACACTAGACTGCCTGAGTTACCGGCCTTTGTCGTGGGGAGGAAGCCGGTGAAGGGTGCAACTCTGTTTGTCGTGTCGGCAGTGGTGGGGTGGATCGCATGGCACGCGTCGGCGAGCCTGACCAAGCTCGGCCGGGCGCGCACCGATCTCGTCGCCGCCCGGACGATGGCTCGCGACCGCCGCAAGGTGATCCGGCAGCTGTTGTCGGGTCTGCTCTTCGTCGGGGCCTGCGTGCTGGTGGCGGCGATGCTCTTCGCCGTGATGACCCCGCCCTGATGCAGCCATGACGGTCGACGCGCGGTTCTGTCCGCGCTGTGCGGCGCCGCTGCCGGCCCGCCCGCCGACCAGCTGCCGGAACTGCGGGTACTCCCTCTATGTCAATGCCCGCCCGACGGCCAGCGTGATCGTGGTCCGCGACGGTGCCTTTCTGGCGCTGCGCCGGGCAATCGAGCCGAAGGCCGGCCTCTGGGAGATTCCCGGCGGCTTCTGCGACGGGTGGGAGCACCCGAGCGACGCGGCCCTGCGCGAGGCCCGCGAGGAACTCGGCGTCGAGGTGCGGCTGCGGCACTTCGTCGGGATGTACATCGGCAGTTACGACTTCCAGGGCGAGACCCTGCCGGTACTGGACTCGTTCTGGCTGGCCGACATCATCGCCGGTGAGCTGTTGCTGGATCCTGCGGAGTCGTCGGCGTACTCCTGGCTGCCGGTGGACGATCATCCGGCGCTGGCTTTCGCGACCATGGACTGCGCGGTCTCCGAAGCCGTGGCCTGGCTGCGCGCCCAGGTTTGATCGGCGAGGCACCGGGGTAGAAACACCATCTGCAGCACCTACCCGAGGAGTGCAGACATGGCCGTCACCGGATTCTTCACCGCCATCATCGTCGGTCTCATCATCGGTGCCCTCGGCCGGCTCGTCGTGCCTGGCCGGCAACACATCTCGATCTGGGTGACGATGCTGGTCGGTATCGGCGCCGCGCTGCTGGGTACGGTCATCGCCCGCGCGTTCGGTGTCGCGACAACGGCCGGGATCGACTGGATCGAACTTTTCATCCAGGTCGCGTTGGCCGCGGTCGGGGTGGGTATCGCGGTCCGCATCGATGGTCGGCGGCACACCACCCCCTGAAGCGTTCTTGCTGGGGCGGGACGGGCCCCTGGTCGCCTCCGGCGACCAGGGGCCCGTCCCTGTAGTTACTGGTACACCTCGGCGACGACCCGTTCGTTTCCGGCCGTGGTCTTGTCGGCTGCCTCCGCCCAACGGCCTCCGCTCGCGGTCCACTCCAGACCGGCGAAGCTCACCCGCTTGACCCCGCGCGGTTCGGCATGTGCGACCAGCCAGTGCGCGTACCGCCAACCGGCGCGGGCGTCGGTGACCGACAGGTCGACGCCGACCACGTCGTTGCTGCGGAACGCGCCGACGTCGCCCCAGTCCAGCCGCATACCGCTGATGAGTTCGTTGGCCGCGGCCGCCCCGCGTTGCTGCGGCGCTGCGGAGACCACGCACGCCACGGCGCCGCTCGCGTCACCCGCGAGGGCCCGGGCCAGCACGTCGGCATCGCCGGCCCAGCGCTGGTACGCCTCGGGGGTGGCACTGTGCTGTACCGCTTGCGCGGCGTCGGTGACCCGCATGGTCTGCCAGTTGGGCACCTTCACCAAGGCTGTGTAAAAGGCGTTCGCGGCGTACCGCTGGTCGGCGATCTGCCCGGCGCTGCCCCAGCCCTGGCTCGGCCGCTGTTGGAACAGCCCGAGTGAGTCGCGGTCCCCGCCGGGCAGGTTCTGCAGCTTCGACTCCTGCAGTGAGGTGGCCAGCGCGACGACCACGGCCTGGGTCGGCAGCCCGCGGCGGATGGCGACCGCGGAGATCGTCGCAGCGTTGGCCATCTGGTCGAGGTCAAGCGTCACCTCTCCGTTGGCCTGGACCAGGCAGGGGCGGGTCGTCGGCAGCCGGCCCGCCAGGTCCGGCACGACCGTGTGCACAGCGACATAGGCCGCGATGCCCACTGCCGCGACGACGGCAACACAAGCCGCGGCGGCGCTACCGATACGCACGGTCACTCCCGGGGGGTCTGGTGCGCCCAGCCTACGCGTGGATCAACAGTCCTCCGGCTACGGCCGCAGGACGGCGGCACGATTCCGGGAGCCGTCGACCCGGTCGCGGTTGCGCTGCGGTTCAGTCGGGGGGAACGCAGATCGTCGACCCGAGGGGACGGCACACTGGACGCGTGCCAGGAGTGCTTCCCGCCGGCGAGCCGGTGCCGACCGACGGTCGTTTGCCGCGCGCCGCGCTCCGTGCGGTCGGTGCCGGCGGCTTCGGCGTGTACGTGCACGTCCCGTTCTGCGCCAGCCGGTGCGGGTACTGCGACTTCAACACGTACACGGCGGCGGAGGGGGTGCTCTCCGACGGCTACGTCGACACGCTGCTCGCCGAGTTCGCACTGGCCGGGAAGGTACTCGCCGAGGCCCGGCCGCCCCGGGTGTCGACGGTCTTCGTCGGCGGCGGTACCCCCACCCTGCTCGGCAGCGGTGAACTGGCCAGGATCCTGGAGGGTGTCGACGCCACCTGGGGGTTGACCGCCGACGTCGAGGTGAGCACCGAGGCCAACCCGGAGACGGTTGAGCCGGCCATGCTGACCGCGTTGCGGCGGGCCGGGTACACCCGGATCTCGCTCGGCATGCAGTCGGTCGCGCCGCATGTGCTCGCGGTCCTGGACCGCCGGCACACGCCGGGCCGGGCCGCGCTGGCTGCGGCGCAGGCCCGCGACGCCGGCTTCGACCACGTCAATCTGGATCTGATCTACGGCACGCCGGGGGAGAGCGCCGACGACTTCGCGGCTTCACTGGACGCCGTGCTGGCCGCCGGAGTGGATCACGTCAGCGCCTACGCCCTGATCGTGGAGGAGGGTACCCGGTTGGCTGCCCGGATCGGTCGCGGCGAGCTGGCCCACCCCGATGACGATGTTGCCGCCGACCGGTACCTGGCGGCCGAGGCCGCGCTGACCGCCGCCGGGTTCGGCTGGTACGAGGTGTCCAACTGGGCGCGCACCGGTGCGGCCGATCACGCCGTCGGCCGTCCGGGCGACTTCGTCGCTGGCGCGCGGTGCCGGCACAACCTGCTCTACTGGACCGGCGGGGACTGGTGGGGGTTCGGGCCGGGGGCGCACAGCCACGTCGGCGGCGTGCGGTGGTGGAACGTCAAGCATCCGGCGGCGTACGCGGCCCGGCTGGCGCAGCGGCACTCCCCGGCGCAGGCGCGCGAGCTGCTCAGCCCGGCTGAGCGGCACACCGAGGAGGTCATGCTCGGGCTGCGCCTCGCCGACGGGGTGGCACTGACCACATTGGACGATGCTGGCCGCGCGGCGGCGGGCGGCGTGCTCGCCGACGGGCTGCTAGACCCGGGGCCGTACGCGGCGGGGCGCGCGGTGCTGACGCTGCGCGGGCGGCTGCTCGCCGACGCCGTCGTCCGCGATCTCCTCGGTCCCTGAACGCCGTTCAGCCCCCAACGCGGTTCGGGGCAGACCGGAACCGGCCCGCCCCGAACCGTTCGGGCTGGTGACGCCTACTTCACGAGCGACAGCGAGATCGGGTACTTGGGGAGCTGGCCCTCGTTCGCCTTGATCCCGGCCAGTACCGAGAAGACCGCCTGGAAGGCCCAGCCGGCGAACGCGCCGAGCCAGAAGATGGAGCTGACCCGCCACAGCGCGCCGCATACGCCCAGCATCCAGCAGGGGACGATGACGGCAGCGCAGAGGATCTGGAAGTTGAGCGCGGCCACCGCGTGGGCCCGGACCGTCGGCGACTGCTGGCCCTTGGCGAGCAGAGCGACCAGGCCGGCGAGCCAGCCGAAGAGCGCGCCGCCGAAGTGCGCGATGAGCGCCCAGGTCTTGTCGTCGTCGGTCGGGTATCCCGGCGGCGGCGGAGCGCCGTATCCGGGCGGCGGGCCGCCGTATCCGGGCGGAGCCGCGGGCGGGTATCCGGGCGGGCCGGCGGGTGGATAGCCGCCGGGAGGGCCGGGCGGTGGGTATCCGCCGGGCGGACCGTAGTCGGCCGGCGGCGGCGGTGCGTACGGCGGCGGCTGAGCGTAGGGCGCGGCCGGGGGTGGCTGGTAGGTCGGCTCCGGGCTTGCCGCGGTGCCGTCCCCGGGGGGGCGAGGCGGTTCTGTCATGTGCGCCACGGTAGGTGCGCAGATCAAGGGATGCCAGCGACACGACGTAATAGTTTTGTACGCCCTGCGACGATCGGTGGGCCTGTGCCACGAAATGCCGAGAAGAGCGGTGAAGGCGGGAAAGGCGATAAACCGAGCATCGCGCGGGGCTTTGTCGGGACGTTAGACTGGCACTCGCCCGACTGGAGTGCCAGTCGCGCTGCGTGCCGCTCCCGTCACCCGGGCCGGCGACCGTCCTGAGCGGAGGTGCCATGCCCCTCGATGACCGCAAGCTGGATGTACTGCGCGCCATCGTCGAGGACTATGTCGCCACGCAGGAGCCGGTCGGGAGTAAGGCCCTCGTCGAGCGGCACAGCCTCGGGGTCTCCTCGGCGACCGTACGCAACGACATGGCCGTACTGGAGGACGAGGGGTACCTTCGCCAGCCGCACACCAGCGCCGGACGGGTGCCGACCAACCGGGGGTACCGGCTCTTCGTCGACCGGCTTTCCCGGGTCAAGCCGTTCTCGCCGGCCGAGCGCCGGGCGATCGAGCGCTTCCTCATCGGTGCGGTCGACCTCGACGATGTGGTGCACCGCGCGGTGCGCCTGCTCGCCCAGTTGACCCGGCAGGTGGCGATCGTGCAGTACCCCAGCCTGTCCCGCTCGCGGGTCCGCCACCTCGAGGTGGTGGGAGTCTCGACCACCCGACTGATGCTCGTGATGATCACCGATACCGGCCGGGTCGAGCAGCGCCTCGTCGACCTGCCGGCGGAGATCACCAGCACCGAGGTCGCCGACCTGCGGACCACGATCAACGAGAAGCTGGACGGCCTGCCCCTGATCGAGACCCCACCGCTGGTGGAGGCGCTCGTCGAGGAGGCCGGCCCGGCGCTGCGCCCGGTGATGGCCGCGCTCTCGACGGTCCTGCTGGAGACGCTGCTCGAACGGCACGAAGAGCGGATCATGCTCGCCGGTACCTCGAACCTCGCCCGTGGGCCGCTGGAGTTCCAGGGCTCGTTGCGCCCGATCCTGGAGGCGCTGGAGGAGGAGGTGGTGCTGTTGAAGCTCTTCGGTGAGGGCGAGCCGAGCACCACCCGGGTCCGCATCGGCGAGGAGAACGAGTTCGAGGATCTCCGGTCGACGTCCGTGGTGAGCATGGGCTATGGGCCGGGCAGTACCGTCGTGGGCGGGATGGGTGTGCTGGGGCCGACCCGGATGGACTACCCCGCGAACATCGCGGCGGTACAGGCCGTGGCACGCTACGTCGGCGACCTGTTGGCACACAGTTAGTTCGGGGGACCGTGCCGGAACAGGGCCGGGATAAGGGGACGCAGAGCGCAGTGGCCAGGGATTACTACGGGATTCTCGGTGTACGCCGGGACGCAGGCCCGGACGAGATCAAGCGCGCGTACCGCAGGTTGGCGCGTGAGTTCCACCCCGACGTCAACTCCGACCCGGAGGCGCACGAGCGGTTCAAGGAGATCAACGCCGCGTACGAGGTCCTCTCCGACCCGGCCAAGCGGCAGGTCGTCGATCTCGGCGGAGATCCGCTCTCGCCGACCGGTGGTGGCCCGGGCCCCGGCGGCCCGTTCGTCGGGTTCCAGGACATCATGGACGCGTTCTTCGGCAACGCGGCCGGGCGGGGCCCGCGGGCCCGGGTCCGGCCGGGTGCCGACGCCATCCTGCGCCTCGATCTCGACCTGCAGGAGACCGCGTTCGGCGTGGAGGCGCCGGTCACCGTGGACACCGCCACCGCCTGCCCGACCTGTTCCGGCGCCGGCACCGCGGCCGGTACCCACCCCACCGGATGCGACATCTGCGGCGGGCGCGGCGAGGTGCAGTCGGTGCAGCGCACGTTCATCGGACAGGTGGTCTCCTCCCGGCCCTGCGCGGCCTGCCAGGGGTACGGCAGCACGATCGCGCACCCCTGTGTGACCTGCAGCGGCGACGGCCGGGTGCGTTCCCGGCGCACGCTGACCGTGAAGGTGCCGGCCGGCGTCGAGGACGGGATGCGCATCCGACTGGCCAACCAGGGTGAGGTCGGCCCCGGCGGCGGTCCCTCCGGCGACCTGTACGTCGAGATCCACGAGCGCCCGCACGACGTGTACACCCGCAAGGGCGACGACCTGCTCTGCCGGGTGACCATGCCGATGACCGCGGCCGCGCTCGGCACCCGGCTGACCATCAAGACCCTGGATGGGGAGGAGACCGTCGACGTGCGCCCCGGCACCCAGTCCGGTACGACGATGCGGGTGCGTGGCAAAGGCGTGCCCCATCTGCGGGGTACCGGCCGCGGTGACCTGCACGTGCACCTCGACGTCCGGACGCCCAGCAAGCTCAGCGCCGACGAGGAGCGGGCGTTGCGCGAGTTCGCCAAGATGCGTGGCGAGGAGGTGGCCGAGCTGTCCCGGCAATCCGGTGGCCTCTTCTCCCGGGTACGGGACGCTTTCAACGGTCACGCCTGAGCGGCTGCACCCGGTGAGTCTTCCGCTGTTCCTGGTGGAGTCGCTGCCGGTGGGGGAGCGCTACCGGCTGGATGGAGCCGAGGGGCACCACGCGGCGACCGTACAGCGACTGCGCTCGGGCGAGCGGCTGCTGCTCGGCGACGGGCGGGGCAGCCTGGTCGAGGCGTCGGTCACGGAGGTCGGGCGGGGCGTACTCGACCTCGACCTGGGCGCGCGACGGTCGGTACCCGCACCGGATCCGCGCCTGGTTGTGGTGCAGGGCATCGCCAAGGGCGACCGCGGCGAGTTGGCGGTACAGGCGATGACCGAGGTGGGTGTCGACGCGATCGTCCCCTGGGCCGCGGCCCGTTCCGTGGCCCGCTGGCGGGACGAGCGCCCGCTGCACCGTTGGCGGGCAACCGCGCGCGAGGCGGCGAAGCAGGCGCGCCGGGCCTGGGTGCCGTCGGTGGAGCCGGCGACCACGACCGCGGAGCTGACCCGGCGTCCGGGCGTGGTGGTGGTGCTGCACGAGGAGTCCACCGTCCAGCTGTCCACTATGGACCTTCCGGGTTCCGGTGAGATCACGCTCATCGTCGGGCCGGAGGGCGGGGTGGCGCCCGAAGAGCTCGCGGCGTTCACCGCGGCCGGCGCGCTGACCGCCCGGCTGGGCGACGAGGTGCTGCGGACGTCGACGGCCGGGGTGGCCGCGCTGTGCCTGCTCGCCACCCGCCTGCGCCGCTGGTGACTCAGCGTCAACTCTGCTGGCGGCGGACCCACATTCGCGACGCCAGCCCCGGCCATGATCGCATCAGCATCGACAGTACACACGTGATCATGGCTGTTTCGGGTGCATGCTGTCGATGAAGATGCGATCAAGCGTTGCCGCGGACCTCCCGACCGGGGTTACCGCAACGTCGCCCAGCGGATCGGGGTACCGCCCGACCAGAGCCAGACGCACAGCAACAGCGCCGCCACGTCCAGACCGGCCAGCAGCCCCCACGGGTCCTCGCCCCTCCAGCCGAACCCGGCCACCAGCGTGCCCACCGTAACCAGGACCGCCGCGGTCGGCCAGCGGTCCCGCACCCGCGGCGACGGCGCGCCGGGCACGAGGTAGCCCAGCATCGGCGCACTCCTGCGGGCCCCGCCCGCCGGCATCAGTACGCCCCGCCGCGGCACCGACAGCAGGAACCCGGTACCCGGGATCGGGCTGCGCCGCGCGGTGACCGTGAACTCCCGGCGAACCTCGCACAGCCACGGTTCCCAGCCGATCCGCTGGTACCACACGCCGCCAGAGCCGTCACTCAGCTGCACGAATGTCGAGCCGACCAGACTCCGGCCGATGGGCATCACCATGTGCAGCTCGGCGCGCAGCTCGACGGCCCGGGAGCGGCGGGCC
>Ga0209515_10003135_pt1 | contig 24150 bp, 24 predicted proteins | sample Subgroupgradi54m_FD_187454 | JGI IMG/M metagenome (GOLD analysis project Ga0209515, IMG submission 187454) | Subsurface groundwater microbial communities from S. Glens Falls, New York, USA - GMW60B uncontaminated upgradient, 5.4 m (SPAdes)... ... | reverse complement strand
GTGATTCCTGTTGCTTCTCGATCTACGCATCTTTTTGCGGAGCTCGAAGATGGAAAAGTGATCGAAGGAGAGCATGCGATTGATGAGATGGATGGCGAACGTGCACCTATTGCTCGTTGTTTTTTGTCTCCATCCGTAGAAGCGAACCCAGACGCGCTCGAAGCGATCGAGTCTGCAGATGCGGTGATCCTTGGACCCGGTGATCTGTATACGAGCATTATGCCCATCTTATTGGTTCACGGCATTCGTGAAGCGCTGGCTCAAACGAACGGACGACGTATCTATGTGTTGAATCTTGTAACGAAGCACGGCGAAACAGATGGGTATACAGCCAAAATGTACGCCGATGTGATGGCTGCAGCATTGGCACCAGGCACATTGAACACGATTCTTGCTAACAATGAGCGTCCTGCGGAGTCGATTTTGGCTCGCTATGAAAAAGCTCACGAATTTCCGGTGGTTGATGATCTGCAAAACACGAGCTATCACACTGTTCGTGCCCCGCTTTTATCAAATGATATCCAAGAGCCGAAGCCAGGAGATCATGTACATCGAAGTCTGCTTCGTCACGATCCAGTCAAGCTCGCTGAAGCTATTTTGAGTTGTTTAGGGTGATTGCTTTTATTCACATATTAAGCCTGTTGCCATATATGCTCCAGCCCAAAACGTCACTTTTGGCCAAACCCTAGGTAAAATATTTTTGGCTTAGCTTAGGCTAAAACAAAAATATTTTACCGTCGGCTTTGTCTCAAATCTGCCATTTTGGATCAAGAAACATATATGGCAACAGGCTTATTCTTGACGCTCGTGTGAGCGTCTGTTTTGCTGGCGCGTACAGGAGGCCTTTATGGACGTCGTTCCAAGTGTTCGTGAGTTGTTTTCGATCAGTCGTGCATCCGGTCCTTACGCGTACGTTATTCGTGAGATCCTCCGGCATGCTGAGGAGGCCGGCCCTATTCCGCCTATTTTTAGGCCTTGGTGTCCTATTGATGCGGCCGGAGAGCCTGATGGCGTCGAGATGGGCAAGCTGTTCGATCGGTGGTCGGCAGAAGAGTATTCTCTCCCGCCTATCGAGCGGCTTTGTCTTCCTGTTCCCTTGGCTTTGGAGATGGAGAAAGAGGAGCTTGGTATGAACCGCGCGGTTGATGCATTGCGACATGCTCATGTTCCACCCATCTTGGCATTGATGAAAGACCTTCCGACCGAGGAGGGATGGTATCCACATCATGCCTGTCGCGAGCTTGGATCGGTTCATATGTTTGGTGGATGGCGCTCTGATTTCGATCAGTCTGCTAAGTTGTGTGGTCCGTGCATTCTTGGGTGTGCATGTAGGATTCGCTACGGCGCACGATTGAGTTGGTCTGTACTTGGACACGGCGTTCGTGTCGCGGGCCGAGTTTCCCGATCCATGATCGGAGATGGAACCACAATAGAGCCCGGTGCGGTGATCGGGGATTCACTCATCGGCAAGAACTGTCTCATCGGTGCGTCCGTTGTGCTCAGAAGCCACGACGCTCTTGTCTCTCTACGAAAGGAGATCATCACGCAAGATAGTCGGGTCCTCGAACCAAGCGCTATCCCAACAGGCCGCACCGTCTTTGGATGCGTGATAGGGGATGGATGCGTCGTTCTTGCAAGTCTTTGTCCAGGCACGGTGCTCGGCAAAAACTGCAAAGTGACGATGAACATGCAAGGAAGACTATCTCCGGGTATTTATTCTCGAGAAGTTCTCGAAGAGATCGGTCAGACTCTTGCTGCGGACAACGAAGATCTGCGAAAACGTTCTGTGTTCGCAAACCAACTCAAAAACACGAAACAATAGCCTACGTCGCTAGCCACCCACACTTTCTTCTTCTTTTACTCGTCCACGCTTTGCGTCGGACGAGTTCTCTTTTTGGGCGTGTAAAGGGAATAGGCCAAAGACAAACGTGTCTTTAGCCTATAGATATTTCAGAGGGGCGATCCAAACAGATCCGTGCATTCGTAGGCGCTGAGTCGACAGGACTCTACTCCGTCGGGGCACGCAGTATGAGGCATCAAGAAGAAGGTGCGTCCTGTCACGATGTCTCTCGGGGAGACATACATGCAAAGAATGCCAGGCACCGAGAGGGCCTGCATACCGTCAGGATGGACGCGCCACAGTTGCAGCGTGCCGTGGATCTCTATGTCTTCGTTCCAACGTAGAGGCTGAATAGCGTAGAGGTGATCGCCGTTTGCATAGCGATTCTCGAGATTGAGCAGGGGTCGTGTGTTGGGAGGTAACACAACGAGCGCGTTGACCGTCCAGGGTGCCGTGCCACGAGGGGCGAAGATATGGAGGATGTCGCGCGACGTTTGACTCGGCTCATGAAAGAACGTGAGAGCTGTTTGCGTAGGCCTTCGCAGAGCGAAGGGATGCTGTGAGCTGGTTGCGGAAGGTGTCTCGTAGCAGATATGCCAGAGGAGGTATCCATCTCGCGCCCAACCAAGGACTTCTGGAGAGAGTCGTAGGGGTCTATCACTGCACGTATTGGGGGCCAGCCATCGCACCGTTGGTTCCATCCAGTTGAGAAAACCGCCACCGCGGCCAAGCGGTTCAGCGCTGGCGTCCGGAAGGTCGTCGCGTGTAGAGGGTGTCTGTGGAGGAAGATCGTCCCAGGGCCAAGAGTCAAAGAGGGAGTCCGGGCGAGGAAGGGATGTGGAGGAAGTTCCAGCGTCCGCGTCTTCTAAAGAGAGCACTGGTTCACTCGGCCGTAGCCGTGGGGTGCTTTCTGCTTGCGAGTTGCAACTGGCGAGCAGGACGCTTAAGAAGGCGCATAGCATCACGAGAAACGTTCTCATCAGGTCCTCCGTGCGTGAGAGCGGCGAACCATTCGCCTATTTCCCACCCTATACTCCGTTCCATGAAACGGCATGTCTTGTCAAGAGTGATTTAGGGAAATCGTGTGTCGATAAGTCCACGATCCTGATCGATAGAGAGCACCGATGATCGTATAAGGTCGAGTGGTGCATCTAAAGCGTTATCGAGCGGCGTGCCGAATTTATAGTTTACATAAAATGCTTCCGAGACATCATCGACAAATTGATTCCAACTGATACCAAACAGTTTTTGCGCCACCTCTTCTGTTCTTACCCAGCGCAAGACACCACCCTTGGTGACGAGGTAGGTTTTGCTATCGGTTTGAAACTTGAGGAGACGTGAACCTGGTCGATAGGTAATATTCCCTCCAATCGGAATGAGAGACATCTGATCATTGGGGATGATTTGCACGCGTGAGAAATCTTTATACCAAGTAAAATAGGCATTTTCATTAGGAAACACATAGCGCTTCCCATTGGTCGCATAGTAATAGACGGCGGTGTCGCTCAAGTTTTTTGCATCACCATCATCCGGAATTTTGATGAGGTCGCCCACATGGAGCGGAAAACTAAGGCCGTGTTCAAAAGTGATCGTAGCACTTTTGCCGAGTGTGTACTCACCAATACGAGCGGTAAGGGTCGTTGAGCCGTCCTTGAGTGAGCGGACAAGAAACCGCGCTTGACCCAAAGAATCTGTGATAGCACGCTCATCAATAATCTCATCCATGGCGCCACGCGAGGAAAAGAGCGTGACGGGAGCACCTTCGATGGGGAGAAGATTTGCATCACGAAACACAAGAGATACGCGTGTGTTGTCGATTCCATCCGCTTTCATGGTGATTTTGCTGACGCTGATACGAGAAAAGAGTGCGTCCGGAGTGTTGATCGCGAGGGCGACTTGAGTGGATAAGGCCCAGACAACCAAGGCGAACACTCCGCCGTATCGAGAGAAGCGAAACATAATTTGCCACATTGTAGCACGCTCACGCCTCCGTCATCCAAAAACAAAAATGCGCTCGAGAGGAGATCATCGAGCGCGCGGCGGTGAGAGGGGAGAAACCCTTACCTCATGTGTGGTTTTGGAGGGGGCAACATCGTGAGTCGTCGTGGGGCAGGTTTGAGCTGCGCAGTGGGTGTATCTCGGGGTGCCACGATGTGTGCCGCCGTCCCTCTTGGAGCGAAGAGCGATTTGATCTCTGGCTTGCCCGTGTCGTTTAGAGCGATCACGAATCCGTCACCTTCATAGGGAGGGGTATCAAAGGTGCCGCTGATCCAGTGCCGACTCAAGAGGGGACTTGTGAGGACGATCGATCCTGCCAGAAGTCGGATGAACGGATCACCTCCACAGATGATGATGCGCCCTGTATGAACGAGCTGCATCTCAAGAACACGAACAACAGCTTGAGCGGCGGTTTTGGCCCACACGGTGAGAATAGGGCCGACCATTTTGTTCTGCATGTATTCTCGGAGCGAGGCGTTTCGAATGCGGCTGTGCGCTTCGTTCAGGATCTCTCCTTCACGTGTTCCCGGAGGAGGGAGGAGAAGCTCTGGGAGAAAAACGGGACGAGGCCATCTTGGATCGGCGATTGTACTGTATGCACGCCGGTCTTTTGGGGGCATGAGTACAAGGGTAACCTTTGTCTCTGCCGCCGCTTTTCTCACACGTGCGAGTTTCCGACGCGCCTCAAGCGAGAATGTGTGTCGTTCTGGATCAAGGATGTCCGGAACGGGTCGCAGCACAACGAATGTGCCACCATTTCTCAAAAAACAGTCCAGTGGTGGGATTTTATGCTCCTCGTCCATGTCAGGATACCTTTCTCCCACTTCTCTGAAGCGGGTGTCTGTGGCGATTTGGCCACACACATCCGCTTCAGATCTCTAAAGAACGATAGCAGACAGTGACAGATCTACCGAAAAAGTCAATGATCGGGCCGAACGCAAAACCCTCCGAACACGGCGAAAACCGGTCGGAGGGGAAAGAGGTGGTTTTTTGGCCTATTTTCGAGAAGGATCAAGGTACCAATCAATGGATTGTCGTGGGCTGAGATCAAGAAATCCGCACCAAGCACCCTGCGCATTCAAGACGGCAATCCCTGGAAAGTGGTCGATATCCAGTTTTGAGACGCTTGCTCGATCCGCAAGATGTTCGACGGCGACGAGTTGGTGGATGAGGATAAGGAGCAGCCAACGATGAGGGCTTGCAATGAAGAGCATTTCCTCTTGTTCTACAAGGTCCATCTTGGCAAGGATTTTGATGATGAGTGCATCGACATGGGCTCGGATGAGGGCTCGACCGTTTGGTTGACGGTTCACGATGGACGTATGCCACTCCTGAACAGTCATTCCAGCCTGTGAGCTGGGTGCAACTTTTTCAAGCAGTGAAAGGCGATCAATGTCGAGCTCTTTGATGCCACGCGCTGTTTCACATCCAAGATGGCGGAGAATGCCGAGGGCAGCGTCAGATTCTTGGAGCGGCAATGGTGAGGAAGAGTGCTCTTTCCCGATAGGGAGAGGACAGAGGCCAAGACGCCCTTGCCAACCGAGGAGGCGCAGCATGGATCGACGTGCTCGCCAAAAACGCGCATCGATAAGTTGATGAGGAGGAATGTGAACAAAGGCGATGTTTTTTCGTATCACGAAAGGCCTCCTTGCCCGGCAATCTCCGCATAAACAAGCCGCCCGGTCAACACCCGCACGGCCCGTCGTTACAGATGACCTCGTATAAAAGTTTTGATCTGAGTGAGCGTTTCAGTGAGCGTGCCATTTCGGTTCTCGATCAGTGCATCTGCGATGTGGCTGTATGTGAGCTCTTCATCGACGTGGTTCATGCGTCGTGTAATCTCTTCTTGCGGCGAACCGCGTTCTTGTAGACGACCAAGCAGCTCTTCGTGGGGAGCAGTAAGAAAAACAACCCAAGCCTCTGGATGGAGCGTTTTCACGGTTTTGGCACCTTGGACATCTAACACGAGCAAAATAGGTTGATCTCGTTTAAATAAACGATCCATCTCGTTTTTGCTTGGACCGTACCAGTTTCCGTAGACCTGGGCGGATTCATAAAAATCGCCCTGTGCTTTTTTTGCGGCGAATGCGTCTTGAGAGAGAAACCAATAATGTATGCCGTTTTGTTCGGCTGGTCTCGGTGATCGTGTTGTCGTTGTGACAAATCGTACCAAGTCCAAAGAAGCGTCCTGCATGAGGGCGTCTGCTACCGTTGATTTTCCTGCCCCGGAAAGGCCGGTGAGGATAAACAGGGGAGAGGACATAAGCAAATAACCCGCCGTGTTTATGAGACGCGAAACTCGTTTATGAGCGCTGTGAATGCTGGGTCTGAAGCCAGAGAGAACACCTTTTCTTCGTGCGTGACAGGATCTTGAAATTGCAATAAAATGCTTTGAAGCATGAGACGTGGAGGGGTGACGTTTCGATCGGTCTTTTTTCGTGCGTACAACGTATCACCCATGATTGGCGTGCCAAATGCGTGCAAATGAGCGCGAATTTGGTGCGTTCGTCCAGACAAAATATCAAGCTCAACCAAGGTCGCACCTTTAAACCGTTCCAGCACATGATAGTGGGTCCAAGCTGCGCGTCCAGCCCCTTCATTTGTAGGGCGTGCTGCCATGCGTGCTTCGGTGGCAGAACGGGCAATGCGAAATTTTATCTCTCCTTCATCGCGCGCGATCACGCCGTGGACAAGGGCGAGATAGCGTTTTTTGATGATGCGCTCTCGAAATTGTACGCGAAAAGCATCGTATGCGGCTTGTGTTTTGGCGAGGATCATGAGCCCGCTTACCTCGCGGTCTAATCGATGGATGATCCCTGGACGTACGGGATCTTCCCCTACCTTGATGATTTCTGGGTGACGGGCAAGCAACCAATCCACGAGGGTAGATTCATGGTGTACGCTGTCTGCGTGAACGAGGAGTCCAACAGGTTTATCAATCACGATCCAGTCTGCTGTTTCTGCGATCACTGTTGGTATAGGGCCTGGCTTCGTGCTCATGGGTTCCAAGGGGCGCTCCGGAGCTTTTTGCGTGCTGCGAATCTCTGTACACTCAATCACGTCTCCTTCTTTCAGGAATCGATGTACCATGGCCACCTTTTTGTTCACGGTAGTTTGTCCAGATTTGATGGTTTTTTGGATCATCGAGCGCGATATTGGCTTTAAGCGCTCAACCAAAAAAAGGTCCAGGCGTTGCCCGGCTTCTTGTAAGGAAATGGTCCATGAGGTCATGGCCGGATCTTAGCCGATCTTGTGTAAATAGGATAGGGCTAGATATAAAACCCCTGCGCGGTGTTTCCGGCAGGGGAGGGAACTCGCTCGGAGGTCCAGACGAGTCAGAAGAGACGGCTGAGCTACGTTGTACGAGGGCGTGCACGAGCGATGAAAGGGCATTCGACCGGGGCGATTTCGTAAAGATCGGCGAGAGCGAGCGCCACGCGGAGGAAGAGCTGGTGGGCGGCGTGAGCTGCTTCGCGCACATCGCGGGCGACGTGAGGGCTCTGTCCACGAGAAGAAAGCACGTTGCTGTATTCGTAGATTTCGATAGGATACCAGTTTAAATAGGTGTCCTTGTCCTCTTTGAAGCGCCACCGTGTAGCTCGTGTCAGCAGCCGAAGCGCCGTCATTTCTGCGGAAGGATCTGTCGTTGCAACGTTCAAGGGAACAAGCTCCATCGCCTGCTCTGGAGGTAACCCATCCACAATCAACTCAAACAGCCGCAGGGTAGAATGAGTGAGTGATCGAAAATGAATAAAAGGAGGGTGCTCCACGAGCAACCCCTCGACCTCTTTATGAAGACTCGGTGCCATTTCTCGGAGCTTACCGCCCATCATGTCAAAGGTAGGAGGATCAGGATCTGGAAGCAGACGGATCCACGGAGGGCGTTCGTCGTATGTCATGGCATACCCCTTTCGACTCTGCGAAACTGCAGCGATGGTATGCTAGGCAACGTGTGTCACCCTGGCAACTTTGACAATGTGGATAGATTTTTTTAGCCTATGCGCACTTCTTCCTGTACGCTGGTGAAATGCCACGAACATAAAGAGGGCTGCATGCGCGCGTAGCTCAGTGGTAGAGCAGGTGTCTTATACACACCTGGCCGCAGGTTCGATCCCTGCCGCGCGCACCAAAAATTCAACACACATAACGTCCTTGACGGTAGATATGTTTGAAAAAATACCAAAAATAGTGCAGACGACTAGCTATGAGGTCGTTACAGACGATGAGGGCCACCCTCCCTACGAAGATCCGCGGGCTTTTTTGGCATTTTTAAGAGAGTATCACGATCCAAACTGCGACTTTTCTGTAAAGGGTGCGAAGCGACGAGAGCCGTATGACTACGATAGTCTTGGCGTAACAGAAGAGATGATTCCATGTGCCATTGCCTGGGCAGAGAAAAAAGGGATTAATCCTATAAAGCTTAGTCCGGCGCAGATTATTGGCGCATACTATGATGCCACGCACTCAGAGCAGCCTTCCGCGGAGGACCTTATAAGAGCGAGTGAAGAAGAGATGCGCCGTTGGCGATCAAACCTTGAGAAAAATAGAGCGTCATTAGAGGGTATTTTAAATGGTCACATAAGGACGTTCATTCATGCAACGGGACGCTTTGGAGGAGAAAATAGCGTCGCTAGCATTTTAAAACATGGTCTTGTCGTAGGCCCTGGTACGATACAAACAACCGCAAAAGCCTTGGAAAGGTTGTATCTGCTTGGGACGGAGACCAAAGAGACGGCATCGGCAATGCAGGAAGAGGTGGTGCAGAAAAACATGGATAGCATGGCATCGCCGCATAAAGGGAATCAGGGCAACACGTGGCAGATGATTATCCAATTGCCTGAACGAAACGACGCGCAAAAGGCAGACATGTTACATCGCCGCGCTGCAGGAGAATATGGCATTGATGGCACTGAATATTTTATAACAGAAACAGACAAAGGGGATTTTAGACTCGATTCAAAGTATATTATTGGGTACGTTGATCTAGAAACGGGAATCTTTCATCCAAAAAAATAAAAGGTGTTCAGCTCCAGAGATCTTGCGTGATGGTATGAGAAGCGAGCGTTGCTCGGACCGCGGCGCGTGCGTACGCATCTTTACGTAATTCAGCCTGTTCTACCACAGCACCGGGTCCAATGATCCCACAGCCAATCGATTTTTTATATTGCAAAGAAAGCTGCATGAGCGCGGTGTGAACCACCTGTCCCATGATATGCCCATGAAGCGTCTCTCCCCGCTCAATAAAGCCAAGTACAACAAGAGCGTCGATCTCTGTTTGTGCCAAAAGACCATCTGCGACAAGGGGCATCTCATAGGCGCCAGGCACACGAACGATTTTTGTGATGCTCTCTCCAAGAGCCTCCGCTTCTTGCATGGCAGCATCGACCATGAAATCAACCAGTTCCTTATTGTATGTGGCGGCAAGAATCGCGATACGTACAGGTGATGTTGTCATATGCGTTGGTAGCTCTCCCATCGATAGTCTGCCAGGATCCCATCCTCCAGTGCTTTTTTTACGGCACATCCTGGCTCCGTTTTGTGTCGACAATCGGCGAAGCGACAGTTTTGAGCAAGGTGTAAAATATCAGGGAATCCTCGTCCTACGTCGTCTTCGTCCAGGTGGCTCACATCAAGAAGACGAATGCCTGGGGTGTCAATCAAAAATGAACCAGTTTCCCACACATGAATGTCAGATCGTGTTGTCGTATGTTGACCCTGTTGTGTGCGTTCGCTGATCGTCTGCGTTTTTACGTTGGCATGCGGCATGAGTGCGTTCACGAGCGATGATTTCCCTACGCCACTTTTTCCGAGCAAGATCGCCATCTTGCCACGAATCGCTTTGCGTAGATCATCTAGTCCATGTCCTGTTTTTGGCGATGTTTCAAATACGGTGAGTCCTTGTGTGCGGTACACTTCCAAAATAGGATGACGGACGTCCGTCAGATCTACTTTGTTCAAACAAAGTACAGGTTCAATCTCCGCCGCACGACACAAGATGATATAGCGATCCACGAGCTCCAGATCAAAGTCTGGCCGCGTCGCTGTTGCTACGATCACAGCCGTATCCACGTTTGCTGCTATCACCTGTCGTTGTTTGTGATGACGACTTCCCCCCTCGCTCCGCGTACGTGCAAGTTCTGTTCGTCGGGGCTCGACGCTCATGATACGTGCCGGCTCCCCAATCAGGTCGAGTGTGATGCGATCACCAACCACAAGCCCATCCATGACGGAAGACGATCCAATAGCGCTCACGACCTCATTCTCTGTCAAAACGGCCACAGCTCCTCCATACACAGAAGAGATGAGCCCATTCCGTATAAAGGAGGGGCTAGACGATGGTGCGTGAATATCACTCATGCCATCCATAAAGCCATATAAACCTATTGTCGTCTACGTGGATGTTGAGTACCATCGCTCCATATGTCGATACATACACGATGGGAGCAGGGGGTTGTCGCCCATGTGAAGCAAGCGGCAGGAAAGACTATAGATTTTATGAAAAGTGGGATACATGCCTTCGCAGATCGTGACGGTAGACAAGAGGAGCTATTTCGCATCCTTCTTGAAGAACGTAATACACTTTATACAAAATTACACGCAAGCGGCAAAATTCATCTAGAGGATTTTGGGTGCATTACGGATATGTTGGGAGATGGTCTCAAGCACCCTGAGATGGTTGTGAGAGCTACGATAGATATCTATACAAGAGGCCTGAATGCAGCGGGCGTTCTGTGCAGGGAAGACTGGAGAAGATTCACGCAAGATTGGTTGCAAGAACATGCTGCGTCTTGTGTGAGTTCATAGTGGGTACCATGAAAAAATACCTCCATTTTTTAGGAATAGAAACCAGCTGTGATGAAACGGCTGTCGCTGTTTTGGCAGTCGAACCAGAGGATGGTCTTGGCACGGAGAACAAGGTGCAAGTGCTCAAGAGCCTTGTTTCTTCACAGATTCCTATCCATATAAAATACGGAGGTGTTGTTCCAGAGGTTGCGGCACGTTCACATGTGCCAGAGACGGTGTCACTCATCACGCAGACGCTTGCAAACCATCCCATCGACACCATGGACGCGATTGTGGTCACGCGCGGCCCTGGTCTTGCCACGGCATTGAATGTTGGGCTCGAAGCAGCGCGAGTACTTGCCGCTTTTTCCAAAAAACCATTGATAGGGGTGAACCATCTTGAAGGACATGTTGCTTCTGCCTGGTTGAACGCAGAAAATCGCGCACGATGGGAATTTCCAGTACTCGTGCTCCTTGTTTCTGGTGGTCACACGGAGCTTGTACTCATGCGTGATTTTTGCCGATATCGTATCGTGGGTAGGACGCGAGATGATGCAGCTGGTGAAGCATTTGATAAGTCTGCAAAGCTGATGGGGATGGAATATCCTGGCGGTCCAAAAATTGCCGAACTCGCGCAACATGGATCTCCATCTGCGTTCAGCTTTCCTCGGCCGATGCTTCGTGACGGGAGTTTTGATATGAGTTTTAGTGGTCTCAAAACAGCGGTGCGTCAATGCTGGGAATCGTTGCCACATCGACCCATGTTTAACGAGAAGAAGCCGGATCAACTCTTCTGCGATCTTGCCGCGTCTTTGCAGGCAGCGATCATCGAGGTATTGGTGGAAAAAACGATGACTGCTGCCAAAAAATACCGTGTCAAAGGTGTTGCGCTTGTTGGAGGTGTCTCCGCGAACACCGCGCTGCGTGAAACACTACAGACACGACTTCAGAAAGATCTTCCTTCCACCTCATTCCTTCCTTCTGACCGTGCTTATGTGACCGACAACGCAGCGATGATTGCGGCTGCGGGATACTGGAGATTTCAAAAGGGTGACGTTACCGATTGGAGCAGAATAGACGTGCGTCCCGAATGGAATCTTTCCGTATGAACCCTTTTATTCTCGAGACAATTTTGGACGGGGATGCTTTTGTATCAACGCTTTTGCCGATGCTTCATCCACACACGATTCTTGCTCTCTCTGGTCCGCTTGGAGCCGGAAAAACCACCTGTGTTCAGGCTTTGGCTCGCGCGCTCGGTATTTCTCGCATTCCAACAAGCCCCACGTTTTCGCTCGTGCGGACGTATCCAGTCAAACATCATCCCTCCATCAAAAAACTGATCCATGTTGATGCCTATCGTATCGAATATGAAGAGGACATACGTGTGCTAGGTCTCGAGGAGCTGCTTCTCGAAGAGGGGACGCTTTTGTGTCTTGAGTGGCCTGAAAACGTGGCAAAGTGGCTCGAACAACAATCAAACGTGGTGCGTATTCAGATTGCCCTTGCGTCTGATGGGCGTCGTATCCTTGTACAATCATAAAACCCCTTTTGAAAGGGGTTTTATGATGACTTACTTTTGACGTAGTCCGTAGAGGCCACTCCACGCGTCTTGGCCTGCTTGGTCGACCATGCGTACTTGGTATTCGAGAATGGACTTTGTATAGAGAGGAGTCGTCCAGACACAGCGATCTGTAGGACAACTGTATACTTTTATCCCATTGAGAAACAGATCGAGGTGGTCGAGCGTTCGTGCAGACCAGCCACGCATCGTAAAACTAATTTGATCGTTTTTGGTATAACCTTGTGCACGGTTTGTGGTGACTTGTGCATACGAAGCGGCGTTTGAAAGGGCGTTCCAGCTTCGTTTGACCGTGATCATCCGTACATCAGACCAGGCGGTAACACCATCCATGTCGGTGACGCGGGCATTCATGACCACCATGTGCTCATCGCTGAAATCATTGGTGGTGATGGTGTACGCACATTCTTTACTTCCTTTGCTGCCAAACGTACAGGTTTTACGCACGATTCCATCTACCACCATTTCAATCGATTTCACCCCACTTTGAGCCCAGGCACCGATGGTGTACGTCGCCGTTTCGTGTGCGGTGATTGTATCTTGAGCTGGATTCATCCAGGACCACACGCTCAAGCTTTGGCCGGCCTTGGCGGGAGCCTCGCTTGAATCGACGCCTTGATCTGTCACACGAACAAGGATGGATTTTGCATTGGCCCATACTTCTTGCCCGCGATTGTCGATGGCACGACCCAAAAGGGTAATGGTTGTCCCTGGTTGGTAGTTGCCGGTGTCGAGAGCGAGGTCGCAGGCGACGGGGCCCACGGCGGCACCGAAGCTACAGGTGCGTTTCACGACGCCATTTGCAAGAATCTCGACAGAATGTAACCCAGTGGTGTTGTTTTGAGCCTTTACTTTGTAGGTAACGGTATCCCCGCGTACCACAGAGGCGAGCGCAGGCTCGATGATGGCCGAAGCGCTAAAAACAGGACCGTTCACGCTTGGCGAGCTATCCGATTCTGTTTGGGAGGGGCTGTTTTGGGCAGGAGCGCGTTCACGATGAAAGTTGGATCCAGAGGTCCATGTTTGTAATTCGCGACGGTCGAGAACACGTGCGTTCACAAACACGCTGGCTCCGTTTGGCAAGTCCGTTGCTACGAGCGTCACATGACACATTCGGATATCTGTGACGACGTTATCAAACGTACAGGTTTCTTTTACTGCACCGTTTACCCACATTTCTACACGATTCAAGCCCTTAGCGGCTCGTGCTGCGACGTTAAAACGAACGGGTTGATTTTTTAGAACGGTTTGTGGTGGATCGATCCATGTCGCCCAAGCAATGCCTGTGCTCAAATCCATCACCCAAGGCAAGCTTGCTGGAATAGCATTGGAACTTACAACGCTTGTTGCTGGAAATCGTGCTGGGTCGGCCGTTGCGAGGCTATTTGCATCCACGATCAAAGAAACCGTTTCGCTGTCGTTTGCGACGTTACGACCGTTTATCGCTCGCGCAAACAACTGTACGCGACGAGTAAGCGCTCCCTGGGTCCAGTACACCTGCTGATAGTTGCAGTGGACCTCGAAACATGTTTTGACACGTCCACCATTTACGTAGATATCGATATGATCGATGTCGCTGGTATCGGTCGCCTCAACTTCAAAGGCAAATATTTTGCCGTTACCGATACGGGCATCTGTAGGGTTACTGACAATATGAACGCGTGGACCAAAGATTTTAGAAATGATTGTTCCTTCGGAGTTTGCTGGTGTTGGAATGTTGGTAGAAGCGGTTTGTGTTAAATCTTCTTCCATCACTGTAAGTTTTGCCGTGAGAGGGCTTGAGGTGACGCCGAGATCTGGTTCTGACGCAGCGCCAACAAGAACCGTCATGCCAGCGTTATCAGAAGCAATGTTAGCAAAAAGATCACGAGTGGGCGTTTGGCGTGTCATGGTGCGTCCATCGAATCGAACGAGGTTTTTCCCTGCTAAAATCACCCAGGCACGACCATTCCAGCTCGCTTTGATTTCGCGAGCATCTATCGACAGTAATCCAGCACCAAGGGCTTCGCTTGAGATGTCGCGCATGGAATTACCATCGAACACCCAAAAACGATCAGCGGCGAAAGGGTTTGACGTGACATCGCTTGTAGCGATAAGGGTAGCGTCTTCGCTTTGCCATACGCCACTTACAAACTTCACAGAGGGGATCGCAAGTTCGTGCCAGGCATCGCCACTCAAGCTCCATAAATGTGTACTCGCGAGCTGCAACAAAGCGTTGTCTATCCCTTTGAGTTGGCTTGTTCCACCAAGAAAGAACCAGCGACCATTGACGTGGATAGGGGTATTGACGCCGGTACAAAGGGTTGAACTTCCATCGTTTACGCATCCGGCGGCAAGAGAAGCGAGGTTGTTTGGAGGAAGCGTGATTTGCTCTGCTTGCGTTTGTGCGCCACGCCAGCGATACATCGTCCATGTTGCTGGGTGCCCTGTTTGAGGTTTGTTGTAGGTGCGCACATACCATGTTCCATCGCGGCCAACAGCGTCGAGGCCACCTTCTGCATACGGAAAACGGCCGTTTGCCTCTGTCCAGGTATCACCATCGGTAAGCCAGACAAGTGGTTGTGATTGATCGAGGGGTTGGTGTGTGACAAGCCAGGTACGTCCATCGGAGAAAATACGAGAAACGCCAAGCAATCCTCGGCTGCGCAGGTCGCGAGTCAAATCTTTGATGGATTTGCCATCAAAATGGTAAAGACGACGACTATCAGAAATGAGCCATTTTCCGGCATTTTCACTGACGAGATTCAAAGCAACGCCTTCGCGTACCGGCAACAAAGCCGAACGATCTGTCCAATTCCACAGATCAGGCGTGGCGAATGCAGGAATTGCGATTGCGGCAACAGAAACGACGCCCACAATCACGCGGGAGAGATGCTTTGCAGCAAAAGATTTGAGAGACATAACTGCGGATTATTATCAGAAATTAGCCTTTTTGTCAATGGGGTGTGGATAAACCGTGGTTGAATTAAGACAAAAAAAGGGTAAGATGCTACGTATATGAACGAAATGCCTCTTTCTCACGTCGAAGTACCCATCCCTCTCGTACAAAGAAAGCCTGTAGATAACAGCAAAGAGGCTGTGATAAATCTGACCGATCAAGATCTTGCTGCTGGCGTCGTAGCTCCTGAAGCGATCGGAGTGCATCCAGCAGATCTTATCCACGATCTTGATACAATTTCGTTGGGTGATGCAGACATGCTCTCACCAAGAAAGGGTGACGGGCAAACATTACCAAAGGATTATCTGAACAAAAACCTGGTTAAGGTTAGCGCAGGAACCGAAGAAGATCCGCAGGAAATCTATCCAAGTGATGTCGTAGAAATTGGAAGCGATGAAAGCCAGGCGGCCTAAGCCTCACGCATCCGCTCTTTAACCGTATGCACGAATCTGCGCTAGCAAACACAGCGGTGATGGGGCGCCCGGCTTCTCAGGGGCAATCGCCTGATAAAAGCCCTTCGTCATCTCGTCGACGCATGAGTGGAAAAGAGGCATTAGCATTCGTTCTCAAAAAATACGGCAGCGCTCCGGGGTTCAATGAAAAACGAACGAGAGAGTATTTGAATCTTGTCCATGGGGACGATTCGGTTTTGGCCCCATCCTACCTTCCCGATCCATCTTTTGAGGTTGATGCAAAGATGCGAGAGGAAAAGATTAACGAGATCAGAGCAACGATCGCAAGAATGGACGCGGAAGAGTTGAAAAACGCACCAGATCTCACGGAGTTCGCTGAATTAATTGATGAAGGTGGAGCGAAAGAAGAAGAGGGAGAAAATGAAGAGTTGCAAAAGAAAGCGAGCTAACCCTTATAAAAACAGGAGGAGCCCGATCTAGTGTAGATCGGGCTTTTGTGTGTGAGCGAAGTTGTGCGCTTTAACGAGAGCTTCGACGTGCCTCTCCCAATGTCGGATTGTTGAGAGCGGCTTCGGCAGCTCTTTGTTGTGCGACGCGGCCATCTCGATCGATCCCTTCCCCGACGGAGTGTCCGTTTACAAAACATTGTGTGTGGATCCCTCGTTCGTGACCACTGCCATAGGAGCGAGATTCAAAGAGGAGAGTAGCGTGTCCATTCAAGAGAGTGCGTAGTTCTCCCACAGGATTTCGTGTTGGTTCTTGCGCATGAGACGGTTCTCGATAGGCCTGCGCATTCTTGATGGAAGCAACATTCTCAACGAGGATGCTTTGCAGCGCTTGCTTGATGCTTGCATTCAGCTTTTCCCCTTTTCCTGCCGCAGCGAGCAATCGTTGCATGGATTGCATATCTGTATTCTCTGTGTTGGCAAGGTTCGCGCGTCGGCCGAGAACGCCGAGGACACGAACGCTCAATGTTTGAAGGCGCACATGCCAAGCCCCTTTGAGCGTGAGCGTGTCTTCTTCGCCCATAATCTCTCGTGTGACAAAGATGCTAAGTCGCGTGTATCCACGCAGCTGTTCACAAGAAGAGATGTTGAGCTCGCGATCACGGTCTACGCTTTGTACGTAGAAGGTGCTCATGAGAGGGAGCTCCCGGAGGAGTGCCCGCATGAGATTTTTCGCGATCCGCACAGCATCTCGGATGCTCCAGGTGGCAACGGCACCAATCACGGCCTCAAGTGCGCTGCCCAGTAATACGTCAGACGTTTCCATTTTTTTGCCATGGTGCACGGGTTTATACCCTTGCGGCAGAAGTAAAAGAGGTTCGAGTCCTAACGTGCGGGCAAGGCGCGTTTGTCGTTCACCGGATTTGAGGCGCATGCGCCACCCCTCATGGACGGCGAGCCGGGTTTCTCCCGGAAACGTTTCCAGTGTGAGCTCAACTGCAGCGTGATTCCATACGGCATCACCGTACCACTCAAGCCACTCGTTATACGGACAGTCACCCCGTAATCCGCCATGACATTTTGCCCAAGCTGCGGTTGTGAGTGCCTGATGAAGCAGAAACAAGTGCTTGTCTTTTGTCGCGACAAGATCGAGACGATCCGCCAGATCGAGAAGATCGAGCAACCGCTCTGTTGTTGGTTCCTTCATTGCAGCATGATCCACGACGCACCTCCTTTCTTTGATGGTGAGGATGGCCGTTTTTGTCTCAACTTTTTATGATAAAGATGAAGCAAACACGGCCATCTTCCTTTCGAAGGAACGAAGGGGGACTGTGCATGAAATTGGTGAGAATGTCAATCAACGGAGTTTGTGCGGGCGATTTTTCGCAAACAAGCAAGGGTTATATGTGCAGCTTCGGACCAGTCGTAAGCAAGAGAAGAGCTCGTGCGCATTGGTTGCGTGAGTAAAAGACGCATCGCTTGTACCCAAAGATGCGGCTTGAATGGCGGAATGATCATTGTGCCTTTTGGCGCTGTTTCAGGCAATGCGCCCGCTGTTCCAGCTAAAACTGGTGTTCCGTAGCGCGCCGCTTCATGCAGGGGCAATCCAAACCCTTCATACCAACTTGGATACAAAAGCCCTGCGGCGTTGCATAGGAGATGTTGAAGGGCTGCGTCATTTGGACGAGATGCACGCGAAACCACGATCAGCTCTACAGGGATGGTTTTTTGGAGTTCTCTGATGGCGACGAGAATGCATCCGACATTTTTTCGTGGATCGTCTCCTCCGAGGAGCAAGAAATACGGTTTTTGAGGATGATTCGATGAATCTTGTAAAGATGCAGCGGAAAGCCCAACGGGGATGGTTTGAATTTTATCTGGAGAAATGTTGAGTAGACGAGTGAGATCTTGTTTCGTTTGTTCTGAAATGGCAAGCAGCGCGTCTGCGCCACGAATCAGCGTTTCTGCTCTCACGACGCTGTGCCATATGCGAGTCTTCCATGGAAACCATCGTGGTTCGATCAAGAACGAAAGATCATGAACTAGAAGAGCGTATGGTACCCGTGGTTGGCCCACCATTTCGAGGTTGGGTAAAAAGAGAGTATCAAATGTGTCAGGGATCAAGCGGTCAAAGCTTGTGAGATTCGTCCATGTGCCGAGCGCGACAAGTGTGTTTGGTATCGAAACATGTTTCCATCCGGGCTGTTTTTTGTTCTGTTTTGCCTTCATGCCGGTGGTGGCGATCGTTAGCACATCCTGATTATTGAGTGCAACCATCGCTTCAATTAACCCTTGTGCAACGCGTGTGACGCCACCAGGAAACGGATCAAGAAGAACGCGACCGTCTATCAAGCAACGCATAGGCCATGCGTTTTACAGGCGGTTTCGATGGTATCTCGCATCGTGTTTAAAAAACGTGTACGTGAAAATGTCTCTGCGTGTTCTCGAATACCTGCAGGATCGAATGTGTGCTGATCGAAGGTTCGTACGGCTTCTGCGAGATCTTGCCAGCACTGCACATCAATATGGAGCCCCGTCACACCATCTACCACCGTTTCCTTCGCGCCGCCTTGCTTGAAGGCGATGATGGGTTTGCCGGCAGCCATCGCTTCTATGGCTGTGATTCCAAAGTCTTCCACTTGTGGATGCAAGAATCCACGGCAGGTTTGGTACAGCTGTATTTTCTTTGCTTCATCCACACGACCAAGAAAGGTTATTCGTGGCCCAGCAATGTTTTGCAATCGTTTCCGTTCCGGCCCATCACCAAAGATAGTAAGAGGCAGGCCAAGTTTCGCAAAAGCGTGCACGATAAGGTCGAACCGTTTATATGCCACAAGCCTTCCACCAGCGAGCCAACCGCCATCGTGATCAAAAGACAGGGCTATTTTATCTACGTCTACCGGAGGAAAGATAACCCGGGCATCACGGTGGTAGTATCGCTTGATGCGTAAACGGGATATTTCGCTGTTGGTGAGAAGGATGTCAGGCCGTTCTGCCGCCAACCGATCCCATTGTCGCAAATGGTGTAAAAAGTGAGGCAGGAATGATTTGATGAAACGTGGTTGAGGGAGATCGGAAACATACCCGATCCGTTCCTGCCACAAGAATCGCGTTGGTGTATGGCAATAACCGATGTGAAGCGCATGTGGCGAGGCGATCGCCCCCTTGCCAAAACTGGAAGAGTTGGAAATCACCAAATCAAATGCCGCAAGGTCAAAAGACTCGACGGCTTGTGGCATGAAGGGGAGATACCACTGGTAGTGACGAGGGGCGAATGGCTTTGTGTTGAGCGATGAAGGGCGAATATCTGCTTTTGCAAAGCCTGGATGTGTAAGGGCTGGATCGTGAAACAGGGTAAAGATGGGTGCGGTTGGATACAGCTCGTGCAACGCCAAGAGCACGCGTTCTGCCCCACCATCTTGCACTAAATAATCATGAACCAAGGCCACCTTCATGCTAGGGAGAGTATCAATACACCCCCTTCTTCGCAATCACGACCCAGGGTGTTTTGAGAAGGATGTACAGGTCAAGCGCAAGTGACCAATGTTCGATGTACCACGTATCGAGTCGTGCTTCATCGTCAAACCCCAGGTCACGCCTCCCAGAAATTTGTCCCATGCCGGTGATGCCGGGTTTAATCGCCAAAACGCGGCGATGTTCTGGCCCGTAGTTTGCGACCTCTTCGGGTTCATGAGGTCGAGGCCCAATGACGGACATCTCTCCTTTGAGCACGTTCCAGAATTGGGGGAGTTCATCGATCGACCAGCGTCGAATAAATCGTCCGAGGGGAGTAATTCGTGGATCGTGTTGGCTAATGCGTTTAACAGGACCTGTTCCCATGCCGTGCGTTTGCGTGATCGTTTCGAGTAAACGTTTGTTTTCTTTTTCACGTTCTAAAAATTGCGGGCCGATACAGTCTCTACGCCACATCGAGCGAATTTTGTATAAAAAAAACTCGCGTCCCTTCTCTCCAACACGTGAATGGACAAAAAAGATGGGCCAGCCGTTTTCTGCAAGGCGAAGGCACATGGTGAAAAGCAAAAGTGGGCTTGTCGCAATAAGAATCATGGCAGCGCATCCAATGTCAAACGCGCGTTTTGTGATACGGCCCCATCCGTCGAGGGGCGTTCGTTTTGGTTCAAGGATAGGAATCCCTTCGGCGGTCGATACCTCCACGTCCGCAAAGTTGGCAGCAAACACATCTGCCAAATAACGAAATGTGAGATGGTGATCTTCGCAAAACGCGATCATGTCGCGGGCTTGGGTTTTGGATATTTCTGTGTCTGCGATGAGCAGTGTGTCGATTTCGTGACGATTGGCAAGCCGCTTGAGCTGTGCACATACGTCCACGTTCCATGTTCGGCACTGTTTGACGACGGTGTAGCCAAGAACAGGGGTGTCGGCGTAGATTGCGACCAAATATTTTGCCGGCTTGCCTTGACCCACAATCACGAGGCGCTGATGTCCGATCCCGCGTCGAAGGATACTTCGACGCATAAGACGAAGGAGTGAGCGACCTGTAGAAACGTATACAATGGCCAACCCCCACATCGCGAGCACCAAAAAACGCGAGGTGGTAACTTCACGTCGAAAAAACACGGTCGCGATCACGACCATAATGCCAGCCGTGGAGGCTAAAATGATTCGACCGTACTCACTCCATAGCCTTCGTGGTCGGACAGTGTACAGCCCAGCAACGGCAAAGAGCCCTATCCAAATACAGATGAAAAATATGCTCGATCCCACATAGTTCGTCCATGGGATTGATTGCAAGATAGGGCGAATGGTCTCAACAAAAAAATGAGACGTACGTAGCTCATACGCCGTGAGTGCTGCGGCCAAAAGTGCCAAAAAATCGAGAGGCAAGAGCAGTGCGGTAAACGTCAAATCAAGCCGACGAGTCATAGTCAACGGTTAGTGTAACAAAATCAAGCAGGACCGACTATATTGGACCGACGGTGTGTTCATGGATGGTAATTTTGCGACGCACCTCCTTTCGTGGCAAACTAGGGGTATGGGTAAACTCTCTACGCATCTGCGTTCATTTCTTGAGCACGTTGAGGTTGAGAAGGGTCGTTCGCATCTTACGGTGCGCAACTATCAATTTTATCTTGAGCGGTTTATCAGCTGGGCTAAAGATCCAGACACGTCTGAGATCACGCTCGAGATGATCCATGATTTTCGATTGTATCTGAACCGTCTTGCAAGCGGTGATGACGGCGCAACCCTCAAAAAAAGTACGCAAAACTACCATCTTATCGCGTTGCGATCGTTTTTGAAGTTTCTCATGAAGCGAGACATCAAAACCCTTACGCCGGAAAAAATAGAACTGGCCAAACAAGGGACGCGTGAGGTGGCATTTTTGGAACAAGAAGATCTTGAACGGTTGTTGCAGATCCCAGAAGCGTGTGACACATCACCTCTTGTAAAAGCAAGAGATCTTGCAATTTTACACATTTTTTTCTCAACGGGGCTTCGTGTCTCCGAACTCGCCTCACTCAAGCGAGATCAGGTGAGCGGTACAAGAGACGAGCTCTCTATTCGTGGAAAAGCTGGGCGAATTCGGCTTGTGTTTATGTCGCCAAAAGCTCGCGCGGCTCTCAAGGCGTATCTAGATATGCGAGATGGCGACGAAATTCCACACGTGTTTGTTCGCCACGATCGTGCCAAGGGCGGAGCTCGTGAGATTGGAGCGCTGACCCCTCGTTCTATTGAACGCCTTGTCCAGCACTATGCCGTTGCTGCCGGTATTCCAAAAGTTGTCACACCACACACGTTGCGCCATTCGTTTGCCACGGATCTGTTGATCAACGGGGCAGATCTACGAAGTGTGCAAACCCTTCTTGGCCACTCTTCCATCACCACAACACAAATCTACACACACATCACAAACCGCCAACTCAAAGATGTGTTCCAAGCGTTTCACGGGAAACAGGGGGATGTGTTGTCTTAAGTAACGTTAGCTGTGTTCGTGGCGAGCGTTGAGTACATTAGTGAGGAGTTTAAGGCTGGGAAAAGAGAGCTCTTTCATGCTCCCTTGCACTATCACGTCGTTTGACATTTTGAAAAAATACTGATATATTTCGATGTTCCTTCTGTGAGAGCGTGCTTCCCTGAGGAGGGTTTTGCACGGTTTCGGAGGGATGTTTGCTTTGATAATGTGAGTTCTCAGCAAAAATTCTGCGTCTTCGAACCATGTTCGTTGACGTTTGTTTGAGACAGCGCACGCTTCGCCCAGAAGGCAAAGCGGCAAAAAACCAGCCCAAAGCGCTTTGCGCCGAGGGTTATGAGGAGTACGACCATGGCTGATACCGCTGCTGATTCTCAAGACTCTGTTTCTTCTTCCGCCACCGTTCCAACTCGATACAACGACCGACCTCGTTATTTGACCTACCCCAAGCCGGTGGGAGACGTATGGCAGGAGCTCGAGACCTCCCTGTGGGATCTCGGCGCCTCCCATAACGCCCGTCCACAGGCGTATCAGATCGGGAAAGACGACGGAGATCGGCGCATGGGGCCGGGGGCGAACCTCACCTTTAAGATCCCCTCCCGTTTGCAGATCGGTCAAGAGCAGGTGAAAGTGCTCTTCGGCAAAGACGGAACGTTGAAGGACGCGCCGGCCTCGATCAAGGACATCGCTCGCCGCGCTCCGGTGTGGGTGCTCGCAGAGAGTGATTACTATCAGCGGCATGACCCCGAAGAGCATGTCCACCTCATGCGGATCTGGCTCCACGCCATTGGTATGAACGGCTTTTTGCCGAACCGACTGTCGCGCGGGGTCATTCGGCGACAGAACAAGGCCCAGCTTCGAAAGAGGCAGGACGGCACCTTGCTCAACAGATCTTTCGTCTGGAGTCAGACGATCTCCCCAAAGGCTGGGGTCATCCAGTTGACCGGCTGGACGGTGATGGGGGTCGGTGACCTCGACCATCCCGAACGTGAGTTCAACGACGGAGGGGTAATGGTGTTTCCCCCTCTCAGGGTGAGAGTAGGTGGGAAGGATCGCACGCTTTCCATCGTTCAGATTCTCACGAAGCTTGTCTTCGGGACGAACTGGTTTTTTGGCGCGATCTTGGACTACGTTCGGGCCGTGAACCCCGAACAGTTCTCGCCTGAACGGATGAAGCTCGAAGAGAGCGAGCCCGACGACGAGGAGGTCCACGAGTGGGCGATTGAGCATCGGAAGTCCGCCAGTCGCCCGCTCGGTGCTAGCATTGGAGATGCGGCCGCCAAGAACAAGCGGCCTGCTGAAAAGCCTGCGATTTCGGTTGTGGCACCGGTAGCCGCTGCGCCGATTGTACCCGCCCCGCCTCAGGCTCCTGTCGAAGAAGCCAAGGCAGAGACAGAGGCAGATTCGGAGCCTGTCGCCGAAGAAAAAAAGCCCAACAAGAGGGAAACGGCGAAACAGCGCCATGCGCGAGAGCAGGCAGAGGTTGCCAAGCGCAACGCTCTTCCTGTGGGCGACTAACCACGTAAAAATCGTAACAACCTGTTGGGGCACACCTTCATCTCGAAGGACATCATTTTCTACAATGATCCCTCCGTGCCCCCAACTCACGTGCTCACCACATACACTGATGAGTAGATGAGTTGCCAGGTAAACGAATGTCTGATGATAAAGTTAGACATGCGTTTATCTGATGACGTTCCTCGGAAAAGTTCCGAGCCGATCTCAAGATTCGCAACGAAAAGGATGGTCCACATGAGCGGACTCTTTGACGACGTAGATGACGTCGTGTCCCCGTTCGTAGCCGAAGCGCCCAAGGCGCCGGTTACTCTCATCAACCCCAAACCAGAAGTAGCGAAGGAGGCTGAAGAAAGTGTCCCCGAGACTGTGAAAGCGGCTGCGCCTGTCGAGGGTGCTGTCGCTCAGCGAGAACGTTCCGTAACCCAGCCCTTCGGCACTCCCGAGGTTACTTTCGCTCCGATCGTTCCTGCGGTTGAGGCAGAACAGCCGAAGGTCGAACCTCAAGCTGAAGATGCGATCGAGGACGAGGACGAGGCCAATCCGGTCGAGGAGGCGTTGATGATGAAGGAAGAGCCTTCGATCATCGTCGATCGTGAGGCTCTGGCTGTTGTTTTGCCCGAGGCTGCGTCGCCAGAAGCGCCTCCTGCGAAAGCAAGAGCAGCTGATGCGCGTGCCGAGGAGGGCG
>Ga0209515_10003132_pt1 | contig 24160 bp, 19 predicted proteins | sample Subgroupgradi54m_FD_187454 | JGI IMG/M metagenome (GOLD analysis project Ga0209515, IMG submission 187454) | Subsurface groundwater microbial communities from S. Glens Falls, New York, USA - GMW60B uncontaminated upgradient, 5.4 m (SPAdes)... ... | reverse complement strand
GGTCTCCCCCCGCCGGCGCGCCGCCGCCGCCATCGAGTTCGGCTCGATCGTCGTCCCCGACTTGCTGGCGATGATGAACAGCGACGAGGCGGCGTTGGCGAGCGCGTCTCGCACCGCCGCCGGGTCGGTCGAATCGAGCATGCGGAACCGCGGCCACTCGTCCCCGCGTCCTAACACCCGATGAAACACCTCCGGCGCGAGGCTCGATCCGCCCATGCCGAAGAGCACGATGTCCGTGAGGCCGCTGGCCCTGACGCTCTCCGCGAACGCCTCGATGCGCGGCAGGTGTGTCGTGATGACCCCGATCGCATCCAGCCATCCGAGACGGTTCGCGATCGTCTGCTGCACCGACCGGTCCGTCGTCCACACGTCGAGACGGCGGGCCCAGAGCGCCTCCGCGAAGCGGAGCTCATCGAGTTGTGAAAAAACCGTGTCGAGCGCCGCGGACGCGGCTCCCGGCTCGATGAAGAAGTCAGTCGCGAGCGACACGAATCGTGACCTTATCAGATAATGACGTTGCGGACATGTCGCGTCTCCTACGCGTTCTCATCGTCGTCGTTGCTCTGACAGCGGCCGCCTGCTCGGCGAACGAGCCGGCAGCGTCGCGCAGTGCCGCGTCGTCGGCGGCCTCGTCGACAACCTCCGGTGGTGTCCGGCTTCAGCCGGACCTTCCGCGCATCCCACGCATCGTGTTTCTCGGAGACAGCCTGACCGCCGGCTACGGCCTCGACCTCGAGCAGGCCGTGCCGTCGCTGATTCAGCAGCATCTCGACGCCGACGGCTACAAGTACGAGGTCGTCAACGCGGGCGTCTCGGGAGATACGTCGGCGGGCGGGCTTCGTCGTCTCGAGTGGTCTCTCGATGGCAACGTCCGGCTTCTCGTCATCGAGCTTGGCGCCAACGATGGACTGCGCGGGCTGCCTGTCGCGGACACGAAGCAGAACCTGAAGACGATCATCAGGAAGGCCAGGGAGCGGGGGATCGACGTGCTGCTCACCGGGATGGAGGCGCCTCCGAACTACGGTGCGGCGTACACCTCGGACTTCAGGCGGGCGTTCCGCGACCTGGCGGGCGACGAGCACGTGGCGTTCATGGCGTTCTACCTGTACGGCGTGGCCGGCATTCCCAGCCTGAACATCGCCGACGGCATGCATCCGAACCCTGCGGGTTCGCGGATCATCGAGGCCAACCTGTGGCGGGTGCTCAAGCCGATGCTCGACAAGCAGGATCGATGATCGAGCTTCGCGGGGTCTCGAAGACGGTCATGAGCGGCGAACGTCCCCTGACGATCCTCCATCCCCTCGACCTCACGATCGCCTCGGGCCAGTTTCTCGCGGTGCTCGGACCGTCGGGCAGCGGCAAGTCGACGCTCCTCGGCCTCGTCGCGGGACTCGATGCGCCGACGACCGGCGAGATCCTCATCGACGACGTGGACATCGCGCAGCTGAGCGAGGATGCGCTCGCCAGGCTGCGCGGCGAGAAGATCGGCTTCGTGTTTCAGTTCTTTCATCTCGTGCCGTCGCTCACCGCGTTCGAGAACATATCGATCCCCATGGAGATCGCCCGGCGGCGCGACCCGTCCACGCGCGCGAAGCAGTTGCTGGGCGAAGTCGGGCTCGCGGACCGCGGCCATCACTATCCCTCGCAGCTGTCGGGCGGCGAGCAGCAGCGTGTCGCCATCGCCCGCGCGCTCGCCAACGATCCTCCCATCATCCTGGCCGATGAACCCACCGGCAACCTCGACTCCACGACCGGGAGGCTGATCATGCAGCTGCTGATCGACGTCCGCCGCACGCGCCAGACAACGATGATGCTGGTGACCCACGACGCGGACCTGGCGTCGCTCGCGGACTCGCGCCTCTCGTTGCGGGACGGGCGGCCCGTCGAGGCGTCGATGGAGACCCTGCGATGACGCGGCCTTCGCCGCAGCGCGGCGTCGGCGCGCAGGCCTTCATCCTGCGCATGGCGCTCCGCGAGATTCGCGCCTCGTGGCGGCGCCTCCTGTTCTTCTTTGTCTGCATTGCGATCGGCGTGGCGGCGATCATCGCGCTCCGCTCGGTGATCCAGAGCGTGCGCACCGGCCTGGCGCACCAGTCGCGGACGCTCATCGCCGCCGACATGCTGCTCACCAGCAACCGCGACTTCACGCCGAAGGTGCTCGAGACGCTGGCGGCGGAGCAGCAGGCGGGGCGGGTGACCGCCACCTCCGAAGCGCTCGAGATCCCGACGATGGTCCGGCCGGCCGATCCGTCGAAGCCGGTCACGCGGATGGTGGAGCTTCGCGCGGTGCAGCGCGAGTTTCCGTTCTACGGGACGCTGACGCTGAGCAGCGGCACGTATTCGCACGACATGCTGCTCAATCACGGCGTCATCGTGCGGCCGGAGCTGCTCGCGCAACTCGACCTCACGGTCGGCGATCGCATCCTGATCGGCAACGTGCCGTTCGAGATCCGCGGCGTGATTGGGTCCGAGCCCGGGCGCAGCCTCGGCGCGTTCAGCCTCGGGCCGCGCGTGATCATCGACTACCTGGCGCTGAAGGACACGGGGCTGCTCTCGTTCGGCAGCCGCGCCTCGCATCAGTTGCTGCTGCAGGTGCCCGCGCTGGCGCTCGACCCGCTGACCGACTCGCTCCGCTCCGCGTTTGCCAACGAGTTCGTCGGCGTGCGGTCCTACCGCCGCAGCGAAGACCAGATGGGACAGAACCTGACGCGCGCGGAAAACTATCTCAGCCTCGTCGGCCTCGTCGTCCTGATTCTCGGCGGCATCGGCGTGTCGAGCGTCACGCGCGTGTTCGTGCAGCAGAAGCTGCGGAGCATCGCGATCCTCAAGTGCGTCGGCGCCTCGTCGCGCGAGATTCTCGCCGTCTATATGACCCAGGTGCTGCTCCTGGGCATTGCGGGCAGCCTGCTCGGGGTCGTCATCGCGGCCGCGGTCATCGCCGCGGTGCCGGCGTTTGTCGGCAATCTCGCCGCCACGCTGCAGATCGAATACGGATTGACGGCTGCCGCCGTGGCGCAGGGGTTCGCGATCGGCCTGCTCGTGTCGGTGCTCTTCTCGCTCGTCCCGCTGCTCGATGTGCGGCACGTCAAGCCCTCGCTGCTGCTGCGCCACGATATTCCCAGGCTCGCGCATGTCGACTGGGTGAAATGGGTCATCACGGCCGCCGTGGCCGCCTGCCTCGTCGCGGTCGCCGCCTGGCAGGCGGGCTCGCTGAGAGTCGGCCTGATGCTGTCGGGGGGATTCGTGGCGACGGCGTTCGTGCTGAACCTGGCGGGCCTGGCGCTGGTGCGCGCCGTGCAGCCGCTGCGCCATTCGCGATCGTTTGCGCTGCGCCAGGCGGTCCTCCACGTTGCGCGTCCCGGCAATCAGACGCGGGTGATCCTGCTGGCGGTCGGGCTCGGCACGTTCTTCATCCTCGGGGTGCGCACCCTGCAGGCCAATCTGCTCCGGGACTTCGCGGTGCAGGTCGGGGAGGACGCGCCCGACATGTTCCTGATCGACATCCAGGCGGATCAGAAGGACGGCCTTGCCGCGTTCATCGACCAGGAGAACGGATCGGAGGCCCCGCCGAACGTCATTCCGGTCCTCCGGGCCCGGGTCGTCGGCGTCCGCGGACGCGAGGTGAACCTGGAGACCTACGAGCAGGTGCGCGGTCGCGGGTCGCTCTCGCGCGAGTACACGATTACCTATCGCCCGCAGCTCAATCCCAACGAGGAACTGCTGCAGGGCCGCTGGTGGGCACCCACGCCGTCGACCGGCGAAGCGGAAGTCTCGATCGAGGAGAGCCTCCAGCAGCGCTTCCGCATCAATATCGGCGACGAGATGAGTTTCGACGTGCTGGGACGCACCATCCCCGCGCGCGTCACGAGCATCCGCAAGGTGAACTGGCGCGACTACCGGTCAGGCGGGTTCATGATCGTCTTCCGTCCCGGCCCGTTCGACAGCGCGCCGCATTCCTACATCTCGTCGGTGAACGGTCCGCGCGATCCCGGTGCGCGCAGCCGGATGCAGGCGGCGCTCGTCGCGCGCTACCCGAACGTGTCGGTGATCGATCTCCGCGAAGTGCTCGACACGATTCGGTCCATTGTCGACGGCGTCACGCTCGGCATCACCGTCGTCGGCGGCCTCGTGCTGTTCGCGGGGATGTTGATCCTGATTGGCGCGGTGTCGATGACGAAGTTCCAGCGCGTCTACGAGGCGGCGATCCTGAAGACGCTCGGCGCCAGCAGCCGCCTGATCGCGACGATGCTGCTCCTTGAGTACGGCGTGCTTGGCGCGATTGCCGGGACCGTCGGCGCGCTCGGCGCCATCGTCCTGAGCTGGGCCGTCGCGCGGTACGCGCTCGAGATGACGTGGCACGCCGTGCCTGCGGTCACGATCGTCGGCATCGGCGCGACCTCGGTGTGCGTCGCCGCGATCGGCGTGCTCGCCAGCATCGACGTGCTTCGCCACAAGCCGCTGGCGACCCTGCGGGCAGAGTGATATCCGCGTCTTTCATTGAGACGGGCCACAGAGGCACAGAGACACAGAGAACAAATGGCTTCTCTGTGCCTCTGTGTCTCTGTGGCTTGTCGCGATGGAAAGCGGGTTTTTCGCTCATGCTAAGATCGGCTTTTGTCAGAGTCGGCATTGGCCGGTTCTGGGAGCAATAGCCCGATGGAATTGGAGACATACCGCACCCGGTTGCTGCGGAAGCGCGGCGAGCTGCTCGGCGGCTCCGCGGCGAAGCCGCTCCAGTGGACCATGGAGAACAACTCGGGCCGCCAGGGCGACATGGCGGATCAGGCGAGCGGCAACAACGAAGTGCACATCCAGCTGAAGCTCAAGCAGACCGACGCAAAGATCCTCCAGGCGATCGAAGAGGCGCTTCACCGCCTCGACGAGGGAAGCTACGGCGTGTGCCGCGACTGCGGCGAGCCGATCGCCGAGGCGCGGCTCAGCGCCATCCCGTGGACACGCGTCTGCATCTCGTGCAAGGAAAAGCAAAACGCGTAGAGCAAGAGCGTAGAGAACACAGTCTAGATGTCAGACCTGCAGACGCTGCTCACCGAATTCGCCGCTGAACGCCTCGCGCTCGTCGAGCGCCACGAAGCCAGCGCCCGCATCGTCAGCAACTACGACTTCAACAACACGTATCAATACGTGATCAACCGCGAGGAGACGCACCTCTCGTGGCTGCAGAGCGCGCTCGCCGAGTACGGCGCGGTGCTTCCTGCGGCCGGGTCGGCGGCGCTGCCGGCGCCGCACGCGCCCAGCATCCTCGACGACGACGCGCGGTATCTGGACGCGTTCGTCGTGAAATGGCGCCCGCGCGTCGAACCGATGACGCACGCGAGGCATCGCGACATGCTCAACGTGATCCTCGGCGAGTCGATGGAGCACAAGCGCTTCTTCGATCAGGCGGCCGCCGGCTTCGAAGACCTGCTCGGCCGCCGCACCGGCGGCGTGGCGCGGGTCGGCGGCGTGCTGCCAACGCGCTGGCTGGAGTAGGCGACGCGCGTCGCCATCGCGCTCGGCAGCAACCTCGGCGACCGGGAACAGCAGCTTCGCGCCGCCATCACCGAGCTCGCGCTCGTCATCGCGCACCTTCGCGTCTCGTCCTTCCACGAAACCGAAGCCGTCGGCGTCGCCGGCGGCCAGCCGCTGTTTCTCAATGCGGCCGCCGTCGGCGAGACGACGCTGTCGGCGCCCGCGGTGCTCGACGTGCTCCTCGCCGTCGAGCGGGGACTCGGCCGAGAGCGTCCGTTCACAGGCGCGCCGCGGACGATCGATCTCGACCTGATTCTGTATGGCGGGGAAGCGATCGAGCTGCCGGGGCTCATCGTCCCGCATCCACGCTTTCGCGATCGGCGGTTCGTGCTCGAACCGCTCGCGGAGCTCGCGCCGGAGTGGGTGGACCCCGGAACTGGGAAAACCGTCGCGGAGCTGTTACGCCTCCTTACGTAGACCCTTCCAGCCTTCCTCGAACAGCGTGTAGACGGCCGGCACGAGCACGAGGGTCACGATCGTCGACGCGAGCAGCCCGCCGATGACGACGCGCGCGAGCGGCGCCTGCAGCTCGCCGCCGTCGCCAAGGCCGATCGCCATCGGCACCAGGCCGAGCATCGTCGCGATCGACGTCATGAGCACCGGGCGCAGACGGGTGCGCCCGCCGACCTCGACCGCCTGGCGCAGCGGCATGCCGTCGCGGCGGCGCAGCGTGTTGATGTAGTCGACCAGCAGGATCGCGTTGCTGACGACGATGCCGGCCAGCATGATGACCCCGATGTAGGCCTGCATGCTGAAGGAGGTGCGGGTCAGCAGGAGCCCTCCCACCACTCCGATCGACGCCGTCGGGATCGAGAACATGATGATGAACGGGTCGCGCAGCGACTCGTATTGCGACGCCATGACCGCGTAGACGAGCAGCAGGGCCAGGATCAGCACGATCTTCAGCTGGTTGAAGGATTTGGCCTGCTCCTCGACCTCCGAGCCGAAGCCCACCGAGAAGTCGGGCGGCACGCGAACCTGTCCGAGGCGCGCCTGGACGTTGCTGACCGCCTCGCTGAGCGGGACATCAACTTCAGGGTTGCCGTTCACGCGGACTATCCGCTCCATGTTCTTGCGATCGATCTGCACCGGCCCTGTCTCCCGGTCGACGGCGAGGACATTTCTTGCCGGCACCACCTGTCCGCCCGGCGTGTTGACGAGCACGTCGCCGATATCCTTGATCTCGCCGCGATCTTCATCGCGCAGGCGGACGACGATCGGATATTCGTTGCCGCGTTCGCGAAACTGCGCGGCGGTCGTGCCGGCCACGTTGGTCTGGATGGTCTGCGCGACCCCGTTGACCGTCAGCCCCAGCATGGCGGCCTTTGGACGGTCGACGCGGATGGCAATCTCCGGTCTGCCCTGATCCTGCCCGACGCGGACGTCGGCGATGCCCGGCGTGTCCTGCATCACCGCGATCGCCTGCTGCTGGATCCGCTTCGCGTCGTCGATGTCGTGGCCGCGGATCTCGAGCGCAAGCCGCGCGTCTTGGCCGCCGCCGAGAATGAAGTTCAGCTGGAAGTTGCCGCCGCCGGGATTGGCGCGGACGATGACCCCGGCGATGCCGGACAGGAGCCGCCGCATCTCCTGCGCGATCTGATCGCTCGTCCGTGTCCGCTGTTCGCGGGGCACGAGCTTCACCTGGATGTTGCCGCGGTTCGTGTTGCCGCCGCCGCCAAAACCGCCGCCGCCGAAGCCGCCGCCGCCGTTGGTGACGATCGTCGTCGCTTCGGGCACCGACTGCTTCACCATCTCTTCCAGCCGCAGCACGGCGGCTTCGGTGAGCTCCATCTTCGTCCCGATCGGGAGCTCGGCGTTGATGTTGACCTGCCCCTCGTCGGTCTGCGGCAGCAACTCGGTGCCGACGCGCGGATAGAGCACGGCGGCCAGGACCACGAGCGCGGCCGCGCCGCCGATCACCGTCGGTCTGTGCTGCAGCGCCCAGTGAATCGTGCGGCGGTAATTCTCGTCGACGTTGTCCAGGAACGCTTCGCTGGCGCGGTAGAAGCGTCCGAGCGGCCCGGTGTGCTTCTGATGCTCTTCGGGCAGGTGCAGCCAGCGGGAGCACAGCACCGGCACGATCGTCACCGCGACGAACAGCGACATCGACAGGGAGAACATCACGACGAACGAGAGCTGGGTGAAGAGGATGCTCGAGATCCCCGACAGGAAGAGCAGCGGCACGAACACGGCGATGTGCGTGAGCGTCGACGCGAGGATCGCGGACCAGACTTCCTCACTGCCGTCGATCGCCGCCGTCATCCGGTCCTTGCCCATGTGGAGATGGCGATGCGTGTTCTCCAGCACGACGATCGCGGCGTCCACGATCATGCCTATGCCCAGCGCCAGCCCGCCGAAGGTCATCGTGTTCAGCGTGAAGCCGCCGAAGTAGAGGAGCGCGAACGTGCCGATGACCGAGATCGGGATCGACGTGCAGACGATGAGCGTCGATCGGAAGTCGCGGAGGAACGCGAAGATGATCAGGACGACGAGGATGCCGCCCACGAGCGCATGCTCCTTGACGTTGTTGATCGCGCGCTCGATGAAGATCGCGCTGTCGTCGAGGACGGTCAGCTTCACGCCGGGCACGTCGCGATTGATGCGCGCGACCTCCGCCCGGATGCCCTGCGCCACGGTGACGGTGTTCTCACCCGACTGCTTGTTGATCTGCATGCGGACGCCGGGATGCCCCTCACCCATCCTGCCGCTGGCATCGCGGGAGGAGATGCGGAGAAATTGCCGCCGGTCCTCGGTGGCGTCCTTGACATCCGCGATGTCGCGCAGGTAGACGGGGATGTTCTGCCGCGTGAGCACGACCAGGTTGGCGATGTCGTCGATGCTGCCGAACTGTCCCTGGCTGCGCACCAGGTACGTGGAATCGCCCTGGTCGATCTGGCCGAGCGGCAGGTTCTGGTTTTCCTGCTTCAACGCCAGCACCACGCGATCGACCGACAGGTTCAGCGCGGTGATCTTTTCCTTCGAGAGGTCGATGTGGATCTGCCGGCGCAGGCCGCCGTTGATGGTCACGGCCGCCACGCCCGGCGCGCGCTCGAGGCGCGGCGAGAGATCGTTTTCCGCGAGCTCGCGGAGCGTCACGGGATCGAAGTCGCCCTCGACGCCGATCTGCATGATCGGCAGGGCATTCGAGTCGGCCTTGAAGATCGTCGGGGGATCGGCCTCTTCCGGCAGCCGGCCCCGCACGCGATCGAGCCGGCTCCGCACGTCGTCGGCCGCCGCGTCGAGGTTCGTGCCCCAGCCGAAGTTGAGACGCACGTTGCTGCCGCCCTCGCGCGACGACGAGTCCACCCGCGTGATTCCTGCGACCGCGCTGACCGACTGCTCGATTGGCCGCGTGATCAGCTCCTCGATCTCGAGCGGGCCGACGTTCGGATAGTTCGTGTTGATCGTGAGGGTCGGCTGCGTGAACTCCGGCATCAGGTCGACCGGAAGCTTCGACAGCGAGATGCCGCCCAGCAGGACGATCACCGCGCTGAGCATGAACATCGTGACCGGCCGGTGAATCGCAAAACGAGGAATGCTCATGGCTGCTCTCTACTGCGTCTCCGGACCCGTTGGCGGCACGATGGCGGGCCGCTGTCCGCGTTGACCGTCACCGCCGCCGCGGCGGCCGGTGCCTTCTCCGTTCGCGCCGCCGCGACGGCCGAAGCCGCCGCGCTGACCATTACCCGGGCCTGGATTCGCCTGGTCCGTACGACCGCCCTGGCCCTGTGCGCCCTGGTTGGCCTGACGCTCCGGCGTGCCCGCGGTCGCTGCCGGGTTCTCTCCGCGCCCGCCACGTCCGCCGCCCGCGCCACCGCGCTGTCCGCCGCCGCGCTGTCCCCCGGCGAGCACGATCGGATCGCCGTTGCGCAGTCCCGCCGCGCCCGTCGTGACGACACGGTCGCCGTCGGCGACGCCGTCGAGGATCTCGGTTCGTATCTCGCCTTCGATGCCGGTCTTGACCGGACGGAACGAGGCCACGTTGTCGACCGCCAGGTAGACGCCGCGCGTGCCGTTCACATCGACCAGGGCATTGGTCGGCACCACCAGCGCGTTCGGGTGCGCGTCGGTGACGATCCCGACGCGCGCATACATGCCGGGCTTCAGCCGGAACTGACGGTTCGGGATCTCGATCTCGATCGACGCCGTGCGCGTGGCCGGATCGAGCACCGGCGCGACCCGCGCAATGCGCCCCTCGAAGCTCTCACCGGGGTACGCGTCGACCTCGACACGTGCCGCATCGCCGGCGGCAATCGTTCTCAAGTCCTTTTCGATGACATTGACCACCAGACGCACCGTGGAGATGTCGACGACATCGACGATCGGCGCGTTGGCTGACACAAATGCGCCCGGGTCCGCCGCGCGCCGGGCGACGAATCCGTTGACGGGAGACGTGATGACCGTATTCTGCAGGGTGAAGCGAAGCTCGTCGAGACGCGCCTGCGACTGCGTGTTCTGCGCGCGGGCGAGATCGAGCGCCGCCTGCGCCGACTGATATTTCGCTTCCGAGTCGTCCAGGGTCTGCTGCGGGAGCAGCTGCCGCTGGAACAGGTTGCGTGACCGCTCGGCGTTGGTCTTCGACAGCGCGAGATCCGCTTCACGCTGGCGGATGGTGGCGCTCGCGACCTGGAACGCCGCCTCGGCCTGCTTCACCTGCTCGAGGATTTCCTGATCCTCGATCTTCGCGATCCGCTGCCCGCGGCTCACGCGGTCGCCGAGCTTCACGGTGAGCTCCTGCAGACGGCCCGCCGTCTTCGGCACCACCGAGACCGTGATATCGCCAACGAGGTTGCCGACGACGGCAAGCTCCTGGTCGACTTCAGCGCGCGTCGCCGGCGCCAGTTCAACGGTCAGCTGGCCGCGTCCGCCGCCACGGCCGCCGAAGCCGCCCGGACCACCGCCACCCTGGCGCCCGCCCTGTGCGCCGCCCTGACCGGCCTGCCGCGCGTCCGCGGCCTGCGCCGAACCGCGGCTGAACAGACCTGCATAAAAGGCCACGGCCGCGAGCGCGGCGGCGACGATGACCGCAATGATGACGATTCTTTTCATTCGACCTAATTTAGTTACCCGCCGCGGCGTTGAGCACGGTGATCCCGGCGCCGCGAGCGGCCGGGGCTTCCTGCAGCCGCTCGTAGTCGACGAGCGCCCTGCGATAATCGAGCAGCGCGCGCAGCTCGGTGTTCTGCGCCGTCGACAGATCGCGCTGCGCCTGCACCACGAAATAGTTTGTCGACAGTCCCACGTCGAACCGGCTCTGCTCGGCATCGAGCCGCTGCTGCGCGAGCGACCGCGCGATCGTCGCCGCCTGATAGCGCGTCAGGCCGCTCTGCACCTGCAGCGCGGCGTTGGTGACGTCGGTTGCCACCTGCAGCTCCAGCGCGCGGATCTGCGCGGCCGATTGATTGAGCTGTACCCGCGCCCGGGCCAGCTGGGCCTCCTGTGCGCTGGCCCCAATCGGATACGAGAAGTTCAAGCCAAGGTTCCACGTCGGATAGTTACGGCCCGTCAGCGTCCGCCACGCGTCTCCGTACCCGCCCGGCACCGACCCGATGATCTGGCTCGTGACGCCGGTGCCGTTGCGCCTGAACTGTGTGCCGCCAAGGCCGTTGGCGCCATAGCTCGCCTGGAGATCGAGCGCGGGGAGCGTCAGATTGCGCATGTAGCGCAGCGTGATGTCGTTGCTCTCGATCGTCTTCCGCGCCTGCTGGAGATCCGTGCGGTCGTCGAGCGCCGTCCTGACCGCCGCCTGCACATCGAGCGGCTCCGCGAGGAACGTCGGCCGATCGATCGGGTTGATTTGCGCGTTCCAGAGGGGATCGTCGGTGCCGCTGACGATGAGCCGCTTCAACGACAGCTCCGAGGTGCGCCACTGCGCGTCGGCCTGCGCCACGGTCTGGCGCCGCGTCGCGGCTTCGGCTTGCGCCTGCACGACATCGAGCGGCGCGAGCGCGCCGACCTCGACGCGCGACTGGTTGTCCTGCACGAGCTTGTTCGCAAGATCGAGCGAGCCCTGCGCCACGTCGAGCGCCTGCAGCGCGTAGAGCAGCTCCCAGTACGCGTTGCGCACGTTGGCCAGCGTCGTCGCGATGGTGCCCCGCAGCTGGATCTCGGAGGCGTCCCGGTTCAGAGCGGTCACGCGGAGCTGCTGCCGGTTGTTGTCGATCAGGAACCCGCGAAGCAGCGGCTGGGTGAGTGTCAGCGCGAAATTCGAGTTGAACGCCGGGTTGTAGTTCACCAGGTTGTTCGAGGTGACCTGCTTGTTGTTGTTGAACTGGAACGAGGCGTTCCCGCCGCCCCAGGGCACCTGCTGCGTGAGCCCCGTGTTGTACGTCGTGACCGTATTGTCGACGATGTTGCCGCCGTTCAGCGTGCTCGTCGGCGGCTGCACGCGCGACTGCTGGTTGATGGTCGACGAGGCCGTCGGGCGGTACGCCGCGCGTATTCGCGCGATATTCAGATCGAAGGTCTGCGGGTTGAGCCGCTCGACAGCGATGTCGAGATTGCGCTCGAGCGCGCGCGCCGTGGCTTCGTCCAGCGTGAGGTCGACGTTGGTGCCGGGCGGCGGCGCGGGCTCGGTCGGCCGTGTCTGATCGCCGCCGCTGCCGGCGGCCGCGAACTTCCGCGCCGCTTCGCGCGCGAGGTCGTCGAGCCGCGCGCTGTCAGCCGCAGCCGTCTGGGCGGCCGCGGGCCGGACCGCCGCGAGGACGAGGAGCACATACGCAAGGGAACGGATATGGAAGGCAAGGGTCTTCATGGTGCGTTCGATGAACGGAGAAACTACCGCTTGTTATCATTCCGGTTGTTATCATTCCTGGCGCGGGCGCGGTCGCGAATCTGCTGCTGGAGCATGACGAACTTCACGCGCTGGTCCGGCGTCAGCACCCGCCGCATCCGGAGCAGCATCATCGTCCTGGACTTATTGAGCTCGGCCCGCGCGGCCTCGACGACGCCGACCTGCGCCATCACCTGCGCGTCGTCGCTCGCCTCGATCATCTGGTTGAAGTCGGCCTCGGCCTTGTCGAGCGCCTCTTTGTGCCTCTGAAGGGCGGGCAGCGCGTGCTGGAAGATGTCCTCGATGCGCGCGCTCTGGTCCTGTGTGAGGCCGAGCCCGTGCCGGAAGGTGTCGGATTGCCACCACTTGAAGCCCTGGGCCGAGGCCGGTGTCGTCCAGAGCCATGCGCCGGCGGCCATGATGGCCACAAGCGCAGCCCACCGCATCGAAATTCTTCGAGATTTCATGGCTGACTTGTCTAGCACTACGACCATCAGGGCCTGAACGTTTACACCTTGAGGCAATGGCATGCGCCTTGCCCCTGGGGCCCTGACGGAGCGGAATTCACACCTGGTTCGCCAACGCGTCCAGCCGGCGGACCACGGCGTCTACGAGGTTGTCCGGGGTCGAAGCGCCGGACGTCAGCCCAACCAGCACAGTCCCGCGTTCGGGCAGCCACCCGGCCGAGAGCCGTTCTTCCTTCGCGCCGACGGGCTTGTGCCTGATGTCAGACGCCGAGACGAGACAGTCGGGCGTCGCGATGTGGAACGTGGCGAGCCTCGGCTCGCACATCCGCGCGAGGTTGCACGTGTTGCTGCTGTTATAGCCGCCCACGACGATCATCAGGTCGAGCGGCTGGGAGTCGAGGAGCGCGGCCACCGCGTCCTGGCGGTCCTGCGTCGCGCTGCAGATCGTATCGAAGGCGCGAAAGCGGACCCTGAGATCCGCCTCGCCGTACCGGTCGCGAACAGCCGCGCGGAACATCTCGCCGATCGCGAGCGATTCCGAGCTGAGCATGGTGGTCTGGTTGGCACAGCCGATCCGCTGCAGATCGCGATGGGGGTCGAAACCGGGCGAGACGGCGTGCTCGAAGCGGGCCAGAAAGGCGGCGCGGTCTCCGTCCCCGCGGATGAAGGCGCAGGCCACCGCCGCTTCTTCGCGGTTCAGCACGACCACGTAGTGCCCGGTGCCGGCGTGCAGCGCCTGCGACGCCGTCGCCCGCGTCTCCTCGTGCCAGTACTTCCCGTGAATCACCGACGTGAAGCCGTCGGCCGCGTACCGCTTCACGTTCTTCCAGACGTTCAGGACCGAGCCGCAGGTGGTATCGACGAGCGTGCAGCCGCGTCGATCGAGCTCACCCAGCAGCTCCATCGTGACGCCGAAGGCCGGCAGGATGACGACGTCATCGGGCGTCAGCGCCTCGATCGACTCGCCGTCATCGCTGAGGAACCGGATCCCCTGCGCGCGCAGCTGATCGTTGACGTGCGGGTTGTGGATGATTTCACCGGTGAGCAGGACCGTCCGATCCGGGAATCGCTTGCGCGTCTGATAGGCGTAGTCGACCGCGCGGTCGACGCCGTAGCAGAACCCGAATTCACGCGCGAGGCGGATCGTCAACCGGCCGGACGCGTACCGGTAGTCGTGGGCCTTGATCGAGGTGACGAGATCGCTGTGGTAGCTCTCGGCGAGCGCCCCGGCCACTTCGTGTCTGAGATCGAGACCCTTGCGGAAAATCAGCGGGGGCAATGAACTAGCGTGCTTCCCAGGCGCGCGGGGTCAGGTCGTCGAGCGGCTGCAGCGCCGCGGTGGACGGACCGTCGATGGCGATTTCAATCTGACTGAGGAACTCCTCGTCCGAGATGGCCGCGGACACCTCGCGGAGCGTGACGGTGCCGCCGGCGGCGCGCAGTTCCGGAGCCTCCGCCGAGCGCGAGACGACGACGGGCGCGCTTCCCGGCCGTCGCAGAAGGGGGAAATCGTGACCGAAGCGTCCCGCGATCACGCCGATGACGAGACCCGCGACGGCGGCCGCGGCAATCCATCGCGTCGACGGGCGGGTGCGAGAGGCCATCGGCTCGTGCGGATGCCCGGCCGGAAAGGCGATGACCCGCGCGGGCCGCCCCTCGTGCTGCAGGTGCGCGAGAATACGCGCCTGCTGACGCGTGAGCCGTTCCTGCGGGAAGGCCGCATCGGCTTCCGCCACCGCCGTCACCGAGACGTCGTCGAGCAGGCCCTGCAACCGCGCGCGCCGCGCGTCGCAGCGGGCGCACGAGCCGAGGTGCTGCTGCTCGGCGACCGACGGCGCCTCGAGCAGGCAGACTTCGATGAGCCGATCGTCGGAGAGATGGGGTTGCGTCATGGCTCGTGCTCCAACAGCCGTCGTAGCTTGCGGACGGCGCGGAACAAATGCACTCGAACGGTCGCTTCGCTCAACCCGAGCGCCTTGCTGACTTCGGCGGTCGTCTGCTCCGCGAGGTGGCACAGCGAGAACACCGTGCGCTGCCGATCGGGAAGCGATTCGACGGCCGCCGTAATTTCATCCGCGCGCTCCCGCGAGACCAGCCGCTGCTCGGGCGTCTGCTCCGGCGCGGCCGGATCGGTCGGCGCGGTGTCGTTGCCCGACGACATCGGCACGGTCCATCGCAGCCGGCGCGAGCGCGATTTCCGGAGATCCAGACACGCATTCACCAGGATGCGCGTGAACCAGACTTCGAAGGGGAGGTCTTCGCGGTAGCTGGTGATGTGCACGAACACCTTGATGAACGCGTCCTGCACCGCCTCGTCGGCGTCGTGCGCGTCGCGGAGGTATTGATACGCGATCCGCACGGCCCGCCGCTGCTGGTGCGCCACCAGGTCCCCGTACCGGTCTCGCGCGGCATCGCGCTCGCCCCCCACGACGAGGGCCTTGATCTCGGCCGCCAACTGGGAGTCTCTCGACAGCGGCGCAACCGGCGCGACCGCGCCCGCAGCCGACGAAGAGGCCCGCCGAGGGGGCGTTCTATTCATGAAATACGGTTGCGGCACGGGATCGTTTACCGCGGCTCCCACTATACCGTGATTCACGCAAATCGGCACCGAACGCCGCCAGGCGGGTTGACTGGTATCGATCTGGCCGGTACGATTCCTTTTTCTCTTTTCGGTCTTTTCGCGGCGCCCGCCATCCGGCGGCGACGCCGGCGGCGGCACTGACCCGCCGCAAGGGAGCCAATGACATGAGCACGCAGGTTGAGCGGGCGCACGGCCTCGAGGCGCTCGGCATCGTACGGTCCGGACGCGTCCACTGGAACCTGAGTCCCGCTGTCCTCTACGAGGAGGCCATCCGTCGCAACGAAGGGCAGCTCGCCGCCGGAGGCCCGCTCAACGCCAGGACGGGTCAGCACACCGGGCGGTCGCCGCAGGACAAGTTCACCGTGCGCGAGGCGTCGACCGAGAAGAACGTCCACTGGGGTGCGATCAATCGTCCCGTCGAGGAGTCGCACTTCGACGCGCTGCATCGCGACATGATGAGCTACGTGCAGGGCAAGGAGCTCTACGTCCTGGATGCGTGGGGCGGCGCCGATCCCGCCTACCGCCTGCCGGTCCGTATCGTGACCGAGTTCGCCTGGCACAGTCTGTTCGCGCGGAACATGTTCATCCCGGAAACCGATCCGCAGAAGCGGGCCGAGCATCGGCCCGAATACACCGTCATCGACTGCCCGGGACTCAAGGCGAACCCCTCCAGGCATGGATCGCGGACCGAAACCGCGATCTACGTGCATTTCGGACGGAAGCTTGTGCTGATTGCCGGCACCGAGTACGCCGGCGAAATCAAGAAATCGATCTTCACGATCCTCAACTACACGCTGCCGCTGAAGGGCGTCCTCTCGATGCACTGCTCGGCGAACGTCGGCAAGGACGGCGACTCGGCTCTCTTCTTCGGGCTCTCCGGTACCGGCAAGACCACGCTGTCGAGCGATCCGGCGCGTGGCCTCATCGGTGATGACGAGCATGGATGGAGCGACCGCGGCATCTTCAACTTCGAGGGCGGCTGCTACGCGAAGGTCATCAAGCTGTCGAAGGAGGCCGAGCCGCAGATCTGGGAGGCGTCGCGCCGCTTCGGCACGATCCTCGAGAACGTCGTCCTCGATCCGGTGACGCGCGCGATGGATTTCGACGACATGTCGTACACCGAGAACACGCGCAGCTCCTATCCCCTCAGCTTCATCGACAACGCGATTCCGTCCGGGCAGGCCGGCCATCCGAAGAACGTCGTGATGCTCACGGCGGACGCGTTCGGCGTCCTGCCGCCGATCGCGCGGCTCACGCCCGAAGGGGCGATGTATCACTTCCTGTCGGGCTACACCGCGAAAGTCGCCGGGACGGAAAAAGGCGTGACCGAGCCGAAGGCGACCTTCAGCACCTGCTTCGGCGCGCCTTTCCTCCCGCTCAATCCCAACGTCTACGCGAAGATGCTGGGGGAGCGGATCGCGAAGCACCAGGCGCGCGTGTGGCTCGTGAACACCGGATGGACGGGAGGCGCGTACGGCGTCGGCTCGCGGATGAAGATCGCGCACACGCGCGCGATGATCACCGCGGCGCTCGGCGGCCAGCTCGACAACGTGAAGTATCAGAAGCATGCGATCTTCAACCTCGACATGCCGACGACGTGTCCGGGCGTGTCCGACGGCGTGCTCGATCCGCGCGGCACGTGGCCGGACAAGGGCGCGTATGACGAGCAGGCGAAAAAGCTCGCCGGCATGTTCATCGAGAACTTCAAGGCGTTCGACAAGGACGTCGACCCTGCCGTGAAGGCGGCTGGTCCGAAGGTGTAGGTGACATTCGAGCCGGTTATCGGACTGGAGATTCACGCGCAGCTGCAGACCCGCACGAAGATCTTCTGCGGCTGCAGCACGTCGTTCGGCGCGCCGCCGAATTCGCAGGTATGCCCGGTCTGCCTCGGGCTGCCGGGCGCGCTGCCGGTCCTCAACAGAACCGCCGTCGACTACGCGATCAAGGCCGCGCTCGCGCTGGGCTGCGATGTCCAGCCGCTGTCGATCTTCGCGCGCAAGAATTACTTCTACCCCGACCTGCCGAAGGGCTATCAGATCTCGCAGTACGAACGCCCGCTGGCGCTCGGCGGCGGCCTCGACATCTCGGTCGGCGGCCGGTCGATGCGCGTCGGCCTGACGCGCATCCACATGGAAGAGGATGCGGGGAAGTCGCTGCACGAGGGCTTTCCCGATTCCGATCGGCGCACGTATATCGATTACAACCGCAGCGGAGTGCCCCTGATTGAAATCGTCAGCGAGCCCGACATGCGATCGGCCGCGGAAGCGGCGGAGTTCTTCGAGCGGCTGCGCGACATCCTCGTGTGGCTTGGCGTCAACGACGGCAACATGGAAGAGGGCAGCCTGCGCTGCGACGCGAACGTGTCGGTGCGTCCGGCGGGGCAGGAGGCGTTCGGCACCAAGGCCGAAGTGAAGAACCTGAATTCCTTCCGCTACCTCCAGAAGGCGCTCGAGTACGAAATCGATCGGCAGATCGACATCGTCGGACGCGGCGGGCGCGTCATGCAGGAGACGCGGCTCTGGGATTCTGGCGCGGGACGCACGCTGTCGATGCGCAGCAAGGAAGAGGCGCACGACTACCGGTACTTCCCCGAGCCGGATCTGCCGCCGCTGGTCGTCGACGAGGCGCGCATCGCCGCGGTGCGCGAGACGATGCCCGAGCTGCCGGAGGCGAGACGGACGCGGTTCGTGGCGGCGTACGGGCTGCCCGAGTACGACGCCGGCGTGCTGACCCAGTCGGCGGCGCTGGCGAGCTACTTCGAACAGGTGGCGGCGGCGTCGGGCAGCCCGAAGGCGGCCAGCAACTGGGTGATGGGTGAGCTGCTGCGCACGCTCAAGGAGCGCGGCTCGGCCATCGAGCAGGTACCGCTCGCGCCCGGCGCGCTGGCGGGGCTCATCGCGCTGGTCGAACGAGGAACCATCAGCAGCACGATCGCGAAGGACGTCTTCGCGAAAATGTACGACTCGGGCCGGGCGGCGGATGAGATCGTGAGCGCCGATGGACTCGCGCAGATCGGCGACGAAGGCGCGCTGCTCGCGATCGTGCGAGACGTGATCGTGAAGAACGGCGACGCCGCGGCGCAGTACCGGGCGGGCAAGAACCAGACGTTCGGGTTTCTCGTCGGTCAGGTCATGAAGGGAAGCGGCGGGAAAGCCAATCCAAAGCTTGCCAACCAGCTGCTGAAGCGCGAGCTCGAGCTCCACAAGAGCTGACGGATGCGCCGTTGGTTCCGGCCGCTGCTCGCATATCTCGCCGCGGCGGTCGTGACGACCTGGCCGCTGGTCCTCCATCCTGCCTCGCTGCTCGGCGCGCCGTCCGGTCCGGGCGATCCGTTCCTGAATCTCTGGATCCTCGGCTGGGACATGCAGGCGGTCATCGGCAATCCCGCCTCCCTCCTCGACGGCCGCGTCTTCAACGCGAACATCTTTCATCCCGCCGCCGGGACGCTCGCGTATTCCGATCACCTGCTGCTGCAGAGCGTGCTGCTCGCGCCGCTGTACGCGATCACGCACGACGTCGTTCTCTGCTACAACGTGCTGCTGATCGCGTCGCTTGTCGCGAGCGCGATGGCGATGCACCTCTTCGTGCGCGGTGTTGTCGGCACGGAGGGCGGCGCGTATCTCGCCGGCCTCGCCTGGGGCTTCGGGTCGTACCACTTCGCACACCTGATTCATCTTCAGTTGCAGTCGCTGTACTTCCTGCCGCTCACGTTTCTGTTTCTGCATCGCGTGATCGCGGGCCGCCGCCGGCGCGACGTGATCTGGCTTGGAGTCACCGCCGGCCTGCAGGCGCTGTCGTCGGTCTACTACGGCATCATCGGCGGCCTGGCGCTCGTGGTGGGCGCCATCATCCTCGCGATCGGCGTCGGGCGCTGGCGCAGCGCCGCCGTCGCTCGGCGCCTGGTCGCGGCCGCGGCGCTCGCGGCGCTTCTGGTGGCGCCGGTGGCGCTCGTGTACTGGCGCGTGGGGCAGCGCGAAGGCTTCGGGCGCAATCTCTACGAAGCGGGCCGCAACGCCGCGTACGTCTCGAGTTATCTGCAGGTGCCTCCGGGAAATGTCGTCTACGGCCGCACCGATCTCCTTCGTCAACGCGACATTGCGGGCTCGACCGAGCCGCCGCACACCGGTCCTGAGCGCGAGCTGTTTCCAGGATTCGTGCTGGTCGCGCTCGCGATCGCCGGTGCGTGGCTCGGATGGCGGCGCGACGGCCGGCCGACGGTGTTGTCGATGATCGCGATTGCGGCGCTCGGCTTCGTGCTCTCTCTTGGTCCGGACGGCATTCGCCCGCTGTACGCGGCGTTCCACCGATTCGTCTTCGGCTTCCAGGCGATCCGTGCGCCGGCACGGTTCTCGGTCCTCGTGCTCTTCGGCCTGTGCACGCTTGCCGCGATCGGCTGGCGCGAACTGTCGTCGCCACGAGGGCCACAAAGACGACGAATTAGCCACAAAGCTCACAAAGAACACGATGTACAAAAACATAATGTTCTTGGTGTTCTTCGTGGCCGATTCGTCTTTGTGATCTTTGTGGCGGCCGTTCTGGAGTGGCTTCACGTTCCACTGTCGTTGGCCCCCGCGCCGCCGCTCCAGACCGACGTGGGCCAGTGGCTCGCGCGCGCGCCGGAGCCGGGCGCGGTCGCGATCCTGCCGCTCGACCTCGACATCGCGAGCACGCCGGCGATGGTGCAGTCGCTCGAGCACCGGCGGCCGATCGTCAACGGCTACAGCGGCCAGCGGCCATCCTTCTACGGGCCGCTCGTCGAGGCGCTCAATGCGTTCCCATCGGCCGACTCGCTCCTCGCGCTGCGCGACAGCGGCGTTCGTTTCGTCGTCACTCCCGCACCTATTGCACCCCTTGCACCTCTTGCACCTCTTGAACCCATAGTCGAGCGCGCGCGGTTCAACGACGCGACCATCTACGAGCTGCGATGGACGCCGGACATCGAGGCCCGTCTGGCGGCCACGTCGACGGTCGAGCCGCCGCCGGCCGGGCCCATTCCATTTCATGTCGGCGAGGTCGCGCGCTACCGCGTCGGTTGGGGCGGCGCGGGGATGAGCCTGTCGGCTGGCGACATCTCGATCAGCGTTGAACCACCCGCATACCGTCTCGTGGTGAAGGCGGTGACGGCGCCGTGGGTGGCGAAGTTCTTCGAAGCCCGGGACGTGTTCGCCACGCAATCCGATGCCGCGCTGTTGCCCCAGGTGCACGAGCGCGACCAGCAGGAAGGGTCGCGGCACGTGGCGCGGGCCTTCATCTACGACCATGCCGCCCGGGTCGTGCGCACCGGCGGGTCGGTCGCCGAGGCACGCGCCGACGGCGCCGTCGTGCTGCCGATGGTTCCGCGCGCGCGCGATGCGATTGCCGCGCTCTTCTACGCGCGCACGCTGCCGCTGCGCGAGGGCGAACACTACCGGTTTCCGGTGAACGAGGCGGGGCGGAATCTCATCGTTGAGCTGACCGTCGACGGACGTGAGATGATTCGTGTCCAGGGGCGCGGCGTCGATGCGTGGCGCCTGACCCCGAGGCTTCAACGCCGCGTCGAGGCGCGCGAGCAGCTGGCGGCGATCGTCTGGCTCAGCACCGACGCGCGGCGCGTCCCGCTCGCGCTCGATCTCGACGCGGGATTCGGCCACGTCAGGGTCGAGCTCGAGAGTTATCAAGAAGGCCCGTGATATACTTTTTGTCTCCAGCCTCACAACTCATGCCTTTGGCCCCGGGTGCACAGGCAGCGTGATCGAGACGCACCACCTCTCGAAACTTTACAGTCGCGGCTTGTACGCGCTGCAGGATCTGTCCCTCTCGATAGAGAAGGGCGAATTCGTGTTCCTGACCGGTCCGAGCGGCGCCGGCAAGTCGACGTTCCTGCGCCTCCTGCTGATGCAGGACACTCCGAGCGAAGGCGAAATCTTCGTCAACGACCACAACCTCTCGAAGCTCGGTCGCGGCGAGATCCAGGAATACCGGCGCGGGATCGGCTTCGTCTTCCAGGACTTCAAGCTCATTTCCACGCGCACCGTGTTCGAGAACATCTCGTTCGTGCTCGAAGTCACCGGCGTTCCGTCGGCGCAACAGCGCCGTCGCGCCTTCCAGGTCCTCAAGTGGGTCGGCCTCCAGCACCGCATCAATGCGTACCCGCGCGACCTGTCCGGCGGCGAACAGCAGCGGATTGCGATCGCGCGCGCCCTGGTCAACGATCCCGCGCTGGTGCTTGCGGATGAGCCGACCGGCAACCTGGATCCCGACCTCTCGCTCGAAATCATGAACCTCCTTCGCGAGATCAACGCGGGCGGCACGACCGTCGTCGTCGCCACTCACGACCGCGAGCTCATTCGACTCGTCGGCCGCCGCACCGTCACGCTCGATCAGGGGCGAATCGTAGAGGTGGCATGAGCGAGGTGGCATGAGGGCAATCGACTACGCGCTGCGCGAAGCATGGGCGAGCCTCTGGCGCGGCGGCCGTTCCACGGCCTTTGCCGTGATTGCGATCGCGCTTGCCGCGCTGGTGCTCGGGTCGTTGTTGCTCCTCACGTGGAACGTGGATCAGCTCCTGACGCAGTGGACGTCGGCCACCGAGTTCTCGGTATTCCTGCGGGACGATGCGACGTCGGAGCAGCGGGGCACCATCGAAGCGGAAGTCGACCAGAGCGGCGTGGCCGAAGGACGCGAATATGTGTCGAAGGCGCAGGCGCTGACGCGGTTCAAGCGGCAGTTCACCGAACTGGCGGCGCTGACCAACGATCTCGACGACAATCCCTTTCCCGCCTCGCTCGAGGTGCGCGTCCGCCCTGATGCGGAGCGTACTGGACGAGCCGACGCGTTCGTGAAGCACGTCGCGACGCTGCCTGGCGTCGCCGACGTCCGGTACGACCGCGAGTGGCTCGCCCGCGTCGCCAGTGGACTCAACGCCATTCGCGGCGCCGGCTTCGCGCTCGCGCTGCTGATGGCGGCCGCCGGGGCGGTGACCGTGGCGGCCGTGGTCCGGCTCGGGCTGCACGCGCGCCGCGATGAAATCGAGATCATGAAGCTCGTCGGGTCGCCGCTTGCGTTCATCCGGGGGCCGTTCATCGCCGAAGGACTGTTGCAGGGCGGGCTGGGCGCGCTGCTGGCGCTCGGGCTTCTGTGGCTGGGATTCAAGCTGGTGAGCACCTGGTGGGGCGGGGATTTGACGGCAATGCTCGATGGCGCCTCGCTGCAGTTCCTGCCGACGCGCCTGGCCGTCCTGCTCGTCGCCGGAGGCATGTTCGTGGGCGCGGCGGGCGGGTTTGCCGCGTCGCGGCACGCCACGTAGCTCAGGGGAGTCGCCCGGCGTTGACAGCCGCGTTGTGGCGCCGCTACACTCAAAGAAATTAAATATATGTCTGCGTCGCGAAGCCGTTTATCACGCTTCCTGGCCGATTCCCGCCCGCAGTGCGATCCGATTTTCCAACCCGTTTCAAATTTCTACCGAGAAGAGTTCGTCAAGTGCAAGCGCTGCCTCGAACAGCAGCGTGAGTTCTATTCCGAGGACGCCATCATCGACGTCGAGCGCGCCTTGACGAAGGTGATGTCGCAGCTGGATCGACTTTGCACCAAGGCTGACGCCGACCAAGTGGTCAGCCGCCTTCTCAGACAGTTCGACGTTGTCACAGGCCTTTCAGCCTGGTCCGACCCCCGACATACTCACTGACCCGTTCCGTTCCAGACCTCCGTTACGACCTGCACGCTGTCCTGCATGCGGCGCTCGATGCCGCCGATGCCGGCCTCCTTGTGCATCGCGCCCTTCACGAAGCCGGTCTCGTGACCGCCATGCAGTCCGCATCGGCGGTCGACGCCATTGCCGTCGGCAAGGCGGCAGGCGTCATGCTCAACGCGTTTGCCGGCGCCGCGGGCGTGCCGCTGCGGACGAGAATCGGGATCGGGCCGCAGCGTCCTGCGGACCTGCCGGAGGGCGCGGAGTGGCACCAGGCAGGCCATCCGATTCCCGATGGCGGGAGCGTGGCTGCGGCTCGGCGTGCCCTCGACGTCGCCGGCGCCTCCGGCCGGGGCGATCTGCTCGTCGTGCTGCTGTCCGGGGGCGCCTCGGCGCTGATGGCGCTGCCGGTCGACACCGTCACGCTCGCCGGCAAGCAGGACACGGTGCGGCGCCTTCTGCTGCGCGGCGCGACGATCGACGAGCTGAACACGGTGCGCAAGCATCTCTCGGGAGTCAAAGGCGGGCGCCTCGCCGCGGCGAGCGCGGGGTCCGTTGTCACGCTCGCGGTCTCGGATGTCGTGGGCGATGACCTGTCCGTCATCGGATCGGGGCCAACCGTTGCGGATCCGAGTACGTTTTCTGCGGCGCTCGGCGTGCTCGATGCGCGCGGCGGCCGCGCGGCGTATCCGGGCGCGGTCGTGACGTGGCTCGAACGCGGCGCGGCAGGCGACGTTCCCGAGACGCCAAAGCCGGACGACGCGCGCCTGAAACGATCGGAGGCGCGCATCATCGGCGGTCGCATGACGGCCGTCGACGGCGCGGTGCACGCGGCGAGGTCGCGCGGCTATCACGTCCGCTTTCTGGATCAGCCCATCGTCGGGGAAGCGCGTGATGCCGCGCGATCCTTTGCGGAGGACGTTCGTGACGCGCTCGAGACGCTGAGTCGGCCTGCGTGCATCATCGGCGCGGGCGAAACAACCGTGCACGTGAAGGGTGACGGCCTCGGAGGGCGGAACCAGGAATTCGTGCTGGCGCTGCTGCCGTTTCTGGCGGACCTGACCAGGTCCGCCCTACATGGAGGCGAGGACGTGCACAGGGCCGCGCCGCAGGTGGCCGTTGCCAGCGTCGGCACCGACGGGATC
>Ga0209515_10003131_pt1 | contig 24166 bp, 23 predicted proteins | sample Subgroupgradi54m_FD_187454 | JGI IMG/M metagenome (GOLD analysis project Ga0209515, IMG submission 187454) | Subsurface groundwater microbial communities from S. Glens Falls, New York, USA - GMW60B uncontaminated upgradient, 5.4 m (SPAdes)... ... | reverse complement strand
AAATATTATTCACAGGAATTTCTAATAGTTTCAACCTCCAAGCTGATCTAGGATTATGAGTTATTGCAAAACAATCTGATCTGTATTTTAAAATAGTATCCATCAGATTTGCTCCAATAAATCCGCTAGCTCCAAAAATATAAATAGGTCCTTTTAATTGTAAAATTTTGTTTTGAATACTCGTCATTTAAATTTCTTTTAGTAAAGATATTTCTTTTTTTATATTTTCTGGATTTAATCCACTTTCAGTTTGATGAAAAAGTTGATTTCCATATAATTTAGATGGATAACCTTTTGCATGTAAACTAATGAAATGGTCAATTTTTAGACTGTTTTTAGTTATTTTAGCTAAAATGTGTTCACCAAGCCCACCTCTCTCAACATGCTCTTCAATTACAATAATTTTTTTTGTTTTAGTAATACTGTTAATTAAATCTTCATTAAAATCAACTAATGGAACTGTTAGAATTGTAAATAAATCGACATCATTAAATTCTGATATTGCTTCAAGAACGTTATGTACGATAGGACCTAATGCAATTATAGTTATCTTATTTATTTTACTTTTAATTATTTGATTAATTGAAGAAATTGTTATTTTTTTTGGATATAGTTTTCCTAAACCTAAACGTAGATATGCAGGTTTTTTTAAAGAAGTTATTTGATTTAGACAATATTCAATATCTTCAGTAAAAGCGGGGATCCAACAAGTCATATTGGGCAACATACTTAGACAACCAATATCTTCTATCGCATGATGAGTAGCTCCCATAATACCATACCCATATCCACCGCCATTACCCACAATATATACAGGCAAATTATGAATACAAACATCAATTTTGATTTGTTCAAAGCATCTATAAACGGCAAATGGAGCAATACTGTATGTAAATGTTTCAAACCCTTTATACGCCAATCCAGCTGCAACGCCAACCATATTTTGCTCTGCTACACCAGCATTTATAAAACGATCACCAGAAATTTCTTGAATTTTTTCAAAAGCGTTGAAACCCAAATCTCCTGTTATGAATACAGTATTAACTTGATTTTCTAAAATTTCTTCTATTTTTTTTGAGAATTCGTTACGCATAATAATTTTCTTCTATTGATTGTATAGCTTTATGGTATATTTCAGTATTCATGGGTAAATAATGCCATTCTAATTTATTTTCCATGAAAGAAACACCTTTTCCTTTTATAGTGTTTGCAATGATTAATTTTGGTTTACCATTTTTTTTGGTAGAAAAGTTTTTAATATTTAAAATTAATTTTTCAACTGAATGGCCATCTTCTTCAACGACATCAAATCCTAAGCTTTCCCATTTGTAAAAATCTGCTGAATCACCTAGAACATCTTTGGTGTATCCAAACCCTTGTAAATTATTTTTGTCTATCAATACAATAAGGTTATCAAGTTTTTTTGAGGTTGCAAAATGTGCAGCCTCCCAAGTTGTCCCTTCATTTGTTTCACCATCAGACATTAAAATGAACACTAAATCATCATTTTTTTGTAATTTATTTGCATATGCAATTCCACATCCAATCGGAAAACCATGACCTAAAGAACCTAAAGCAAATGGAATATTAGTAAAAGAATTAGCGGATGGATGAGCCGATAATTTCGTTCCATTTTTATAAAAGGTATCAAGAGTTTCATCATTAATTTCTGTGGTGTGATTTAAAATTGTATATAAAGCTCCTGCAGCATGACCTTTAGAAAGAATTACTCGCTCATTTATTTTTTTTATTTCGAATAATGCAATTAATAGATCGATACAACTTAATGAACAGGCTATATGACCAGCATTGGCTTTGTAATATAAAGAAAGTAATTTTAAACGAATATTTTTTTGCGTATTTATAAATGACATTTATGAATGATTTTAAATATAATAATTGCAAGTTAATAAAATTATAGATTTTAATTAACTGAAATTTTTATATTATGATGTTTTTATTTTTATTTGTAAACTACAAATAATACATTACAACTTATAAGTTTAGTGATTTATTATTAATTTTGGCTAAAAAAAGAATGTTAGATTTATTCGAGCTAGATTATTTTTCGATTCTTGATATTGCTTGGGGTGTTATGTTTCTTGTTTTAATGATGTATTATGTAAATACAAAAAAAAAACAATTTAGTGAATTAGAGTATTATAAATATTACAATAAGAATGTTTATCTTAAAATGACTTTAGGGTTTGCTTATGCTTGTTATTATATTTTAGTGATTGATGGAGGAGACACATTGGCTTATTGGGATGGAGGTCTTAAAATGTATAATTTATTTTGGAAATCGCCTTCGATGTATTTTCAAGAAATGTTCAATGAGCCGACATTGGAAATGAATTGGTCACATTTTGATATGGTAACTGGATATCCTCCTGGTTGGATTTATAGGGAAAAGGAAAGTTGGTTCATTTCTAAAATCATGTCTTTATTTGTCTTTATTTCTTTTAAAAGCTATATAGTTACGACATTGATGTTGTCCTATATTTCTTCTATGGCATCCTGGAAATTATTTGAATTGGTTCTAAGTTTTGGATTGAATACAACAAAATCTATAGCTATTGGGGTTATTTTTATACCATCTGTTAGTTTTTGGTGTAGTGGTATAAATAAAGATATGGTTGTTCTTTTTAGTACAATTTATATTGTTCACCATGCTTTTCAACTTTTAACTCCAACTAAAGAATCGAGTTATAAAAACGTACTTTGGATACTTTTTTATGTATTATTGCTATCGTTTATCCGTAGTTTTATGATTACGACGATAATGGTTCCATTGATTTTTACATACAGTGCCAGATTAGCGAATAAATACAGAGAAAATAAATTTACTTTTTATTTAATACGTTTACTTTCAATTGTAGTTGGCGTTTTATTTTTCTATTTTCAGGGAAGTAGTTTAACAAATTCAGAAAAATTAGAAGAAGCTGCTGTAATTCAAAAAGATTTTGCTGAAAACGAGTCCTATACTGGAACTCGTTATGATTTAGGTGTAACTGATTTTAGTTCAGCAGGTATGCTAGCTGCTTTCGTTCCTGCTGTAATAGCAGGATTTTATAGACCTTTTATTTGGGAATCTTTGAGTCTTACGCTTATTTTAAATGGTTTAGAAGGTTTGTATTTTTTGTATTTAACTTTTATTTTTTTTAAATCTAGATCTTTAAAAAAAATAAATCTTATTCGAAAACATGAGTTTTTTATTTTCGCATTCTTTTTCTCTTTATTAATGGCGTATATGTCAGGATTAACATCTGGATTAATGGGTGTTTTGGTTCGTTTTAAAGCACCGTTAATTCCATTTTTAGTGTTACTATTGTCAATGGACACAGCTTTGATAAAAGAAGAAGATGATGATGATGATGAGAATCATGAAGTGGTTGAAATAAAAGATAAACAGTTAATAGATTAAATGGCTGAAATAGATAATAGTTGGTATGCAGTGTATACCATGCCTCGGGCAGAAAAAAAAGTATTTAGTAGACTTGAATTAGTTGGGTACAATGTATATCTTCCTTTGACTTCTTCCATTCGAGTTTGGAGTGATCGAAAAAAAAAAGTAACTGTTCCATTGATTTCATCGTATGTTTTTGTTAAATGCAAGGAAAATGTATTAAGAGATGTTTTTAAAATTCCTGGAGTTTGTGGTGTGTTAAAATATTTGAATAAACCTGCTATTATAAAAGATTCTGAAATTGATTTATTGAAATTTTTAATGAGTGATGCTGAAAAAGTAACTGTTTTAGAAGATTTTCAATATATTTCAGGAGAAGAAGTTATAATATTAAAAGGACCATTCAAAGGTTTAAAGGCACAATTTATTGATTTACAGAGTAAATACAGAATATTAGTAAATGTTGAAGGATTAGGAGTGAGTTTAGAAATAAATTTACCTATATCATTTATTCAAAAATCTTCAATATAGTAAGATAAAATATTATCTTTATACCTATAAAATAGTGTTTTTCTTAGTTTAATTTGGGACTGAGTTTAGCGGAGCTGTGTTTAAAGTTCAGATTATTTATGTTTTTAATCATAAAAATCATAAAAATCATAAAAATCATAAAAATTGAATAAATCTAATATTAAAAATTTATTTTTTTCTTCTTCAATTAAAATTTTACAAGATAATAAACAAATATTATTCTTTTTTTTATTGTTGTTCGTAAGTTCATTGATTAGAATACCTTATTTTATTTATTTATCAGAACCCGATTTTGGGGGAGATGTAAATCAATATTATTCAGTAACTTCTTATTTTTCAAACGAAAAAGTTAGAACAGTTGGCTATCCAACTGTTGGTTATCCTTTTTATTTAAGAATGTGTGAATTAATCGATAACACTACCTCTATGGTTGTTATAGGGCAGAATTTTTTAAGTATACTTTCTCTTTCTCTTTTTTATTTTGCGATAACTAGTTTTTTTAAAAAATATTATTTATTTATCTCGATTGTCTTAATCGGGTTTTCAACTTCAAACGCTACACTAGCATATGAGTCAGCATATTATCCTGATAGTATTTTGTCATCATTGTTAATTATTTCATTGGCAATCCTTTTTTTTTATTTAAATAATAGAAAAGTAATTTGGCTTTATCTTTTATCTTTTGTTATTGTTTTGGCTGTAGCTGTCAGACCATCATCAATCTTGTTTTATATTTTATTTATACTATTTTTCATTTGGCTTCTTTATACAAAAAAGATAACGATGAAAAAGGGAGTTATTCTATTAGGTGCACTTGTATTTTTTTCATTATCCTTGGCTTTATATAATTATTTATCACCTATTTATAAACAATTTAATATAATCACTTATCCATCTCAACAATTAGAAGTGGAGAATAAATCTCCTGTTTTTGAATATCTTAATTTACTAGAAGTAAATGAACTTTTTTCGCTTATTCCAAATGATAAGTACCCTTTTTCTGCAGTTAAAAAAATAAGAGATGGAAATTTGGATGAAAAATTTGAATATTATAGAAATTATCTAATGTATGGTTTATGTTTTAAATTTGAGGACGACAAATTAGTTGGAAACATAAGTGGTAATTCCCCAATTTATATTGATTCATTTTTTATAAAAAATAATAGTAAAAAGAATAAATTTTTAATTTTAAAAGAAAAATTAAAAATAAAATACAAAAAGAAAGAGATGTATTATGTTTGTCCGATTGAAAACGAACTTAAATTTGTAAATTTCAGGTATTTTTTTAAATACTTTTATATAGATAAAGTTAAAACAGAATTAGTTATTTACGATGAATACAACCAAGAATTTTATTCTCGTACATTAAGGATCAGATGGGGAGGACATTATGTCAACAATTATTTAGGTAATCAATATTTGGATGAGATGAAAAGTAATCCAAAAGATATTTTGTTTAAAAGCATTGTAAAAGAAAAAAAGTACACTAAAAAAGGATTGGAGGACTTAGATGAGAAGTATTGGAAAATGAAAACTTCTCTAATTTATAGATTGTTCCTACATCCAATTGAATTGATTCAACCGATTCTTTTTCGAAATATAATTTATCCTATTGTCTATTTTATAGTGTTAATTTATTCTTTATTTTTATTTATAAAAAATAGAGGTAAAGAAGTTGAGCCGTTTATAGCTCTATTAGGTTGTAGTATGTTATTAATAATAAATGTTCTTCATTCGTGTCATTTTTCATTTTTATATTTTAGGTACACTCACTCGGTTAGTTTTATTTACTATTTCACTATGATTATGCTTCCATTTTTGATTTTTTATAAAAACAAGTCTTTAAATAATGCTTAATAATAAAACAATTGCAGTTGTTGTCCCTGCATATAATGAAGGAACACAAATTGGATTTGTGATTGAAACAATGCCTGATTTTGTGGATCGAATTATTATTGTGAATGATAAATCAACTGATAATACGAATGAAATAATTAAAGAGTATATATCAAAAGATAATTCAGAAAAAATAGTTTTCAAAAATATTTTGGATGATGTCAAACCGAATCGTTATAACCGTGCAAATATGGTTGTACAAGAATTACAAATAAAAGAAATCGATTTATTTACACCTTCTAAAATAGTAAACATTAATGTTGAAAGTGATCGAATTATTTTAATTGAACATTTACAAAATGCTGGAGTCGGTGCATCAATTGCCCAAGGTTACAAATGGGCAAAAGATCATGGAATAGATTGTACAGCTGTTATGGCAGGAGATGGACAAATGGATCCAGACGAATTAGAAAGTATATGTTCTCCTATAGTTTGTGATGAAGTTGATTATGTAAAAGGAAATCGATTAATTCATCGTAGTGCATTATTGGTTATTCCAAAAGTTCGATACATTGGTAATTCAGTATTATCTATAATGACCAAATTGGCGAGTGGTTATTGGCATGTATCAGACACTCAAACAGGCTACACTGCTATTTCAAACAAAGCATTAAATGCAATTCGATTATATGATATTTACAAAAGTTATGGAATGCCTAATGATATGTTGGTGAAACTGAATATTGCTTTTTGTACTTTAAAAGAGGTTGAAATAAAACCTGTTTATGATGTTGGAGAACAATCAAAAATGAAAATTTGGAAAGTTATTCCACGTGTAACTTGGTTATTGATTAAATCTTTTTTTAAAAGGTTATGGGTTAAATATTTTTTTAGAGATTTTCATCCTCTTTTTATATTGTATAATATAAGTTTTATCTTAGGAATTGTTTCAATTCCATTAATGATAAAAGTATTTAAATTACTGATTCATGGTAAAGAAATAAACCCAATTACGTTATTAGCATTAGGCTTTTTGATGATCAGTAGTTTGCAGTCTTTATTATTTGCTATGTGGATGGATATACAGGATAATGAAAGATTACAAAAATAATAAAGTATAATATAAATAGAACGTTCAAAATGTTAAAAAATAAAAAAGTTCTTGTAATAGGTGGCGCAGGATTTATTGGTGGATTTGTTATAAAGGAATTATTAAAAACGGATGTTAATGAAGTTATTATTTATGATAATTTCACCAGAGGAAAAGTTTCAAATATAGAGAAAAGTTTAAAAGATCCTCGATGTAAAGTTTTTCCTTTAGGAGGTGATATCCGAGAAATTGATGTTTTAGACAAAGTTTTTGAAGGAGTTGATTATGTTTTTCATCTTGCTGCAATGTGGTTGCTTCACTGTAAAGATTTTCCGAGAACAGCATTTTCAGTTAATATTGAAGGAACTTTTAATGTATTGGAAGCTTGTGTTAAACATAAAGTAAAAAAACTAATATATTCTTCTTCTGCGTCTGTATATGGTGATGCTGTTCAAGTTCCAATGATGGAAGATCATCCATTTAATAATAAAAATTTTTACGGATCGACTAAAATAGCTGGTGAAGCTATGTGTACGGCTTTTAATGATAGATATGGACTTGAAGTGATTGGTTTAAGATACATGAATGTTTATGGACCAGGACAAGATCAACATGCAGTTTATAGTGGAGTTGTTCCAATTATGTTAAATAAAATTGAAGCAGGTGAACAGCCTGAAATTAATGGAGACGGAAGCCAAGCGTATGATTTTATTTATGTTGAAGATATTGCTAAAGCGAATGTAGACGCTCTGTATTCTGATGTGAAACATGGTTTTTATAATATAGGGACAGAAGTACAAACTACAATTAAAGAGTTATGTGATACTATATTAGAATTAAAAAAATCGAACGTCAAGGTTAAATACAAACCTTATTCTGACGACGATGCTCGTCAATTAGTTCAAAACAGAATTGGATCTGCAAAAAAGGCTGAGATTGAACTTAATTTTAAATACAAAGATTCTTTAAAAGATGGGTTGATTAAATTAATTCAATGGAGACAAGAAATTGGAATTGATAAAAAATAAATTAATGAAAATACCCTTAATAAAACCTTATATTAATCAAGAAATCAAAGATAAAGTTCTCGAAGTTCTTGAAAGTGGTTATTTGACAGAAGGCCCAGTTACAAAAGAGTTTGAAATTAAAATAAAAGAATATCTAGGTTGTAAGCATGTTATTGCTGTAACTTCTGCTACAACTGGATTAGAAGTTGCATTACGTGCTTTAAAAATTGGACCAGGAGATGAAGTAATTGTTCCAGATTATACGTATCCAGCTACAGCATCTGTTGTACCGATAGTTGGTGCTAAAGTTGTTATTGTTGATGTTAATAAAGAATCAATGTTGATTGATTATGATGAAATTGAAAAAGCGATAACTCCAAGTACTAAAGCTATTATTCCTGTTTCTATTTTCGGAAACCCATTAGATTATGAAAGATTAAATGCAATTAAGAAAAAATTTGGCATCTATATAATTGAAGATGCAGCATGTTCTATAGGCGCAGAATATAATGGCGTTAAAATTGGTAACCAAGCAGATATATCTGTTTTTTCACTGCATCCTAGAAAGTTTATTACTACTGGTGAAGGGGGGGTTATCACTACTCAAAATGATGTTTGGGCTGAATGGATGAATTCTTATAAACATTTTGGAATGAATATGTCTATCCAAAACAGAGAAGGGATACAATTTGATATAATTGGAACAAATTATAAATTAAGTAATATTCAAGCTGCGATAGGATTAGGACAATTAAAATATATAGATGAACTTTTAGCCAAAAGAATTGAATTGGCAAATAATTATTTAAAACTCTTAGAAGACAATTCTAAAATTAGTATTCCTGGTAGTTTGATAAATGGACAGCATTCTTATCAATCGTTTTGCATTTTTATTGAAAATAGAAATGAAGTTATGATTAAAATGAAAGAAAAAGGGATTGAAGTGCAAATTGGTACGTACGCATTACACATGCACAATGCTTTTACTAATAATGATTTGATCAGCATTTTAGGTCTGATGAATAATAGTAAATGGTGTTTTGAGCATACATTAACTTTACCTTTATATAATGATTTAACTTTTATAGAACAAGAATACATTGTATATGAGTTAAAAACAATTCTTAAAAAGATGTAATTTTAGTTTAAAAAAATATTAAAGTGAAAACAAAAGAACTTCAAAATTTATTTTCAATTCCTGTTATTTTTAAACAGAATTTAGCAGTTTTGTGTGAAAATTCAAAATGTAATAATCAAAATCAAACGAATGATTCTTTTTCAGAAAAATGGGTTAATTTTGACAATAAATCTGTAACAACAGAATCCGAATTATTTCAAAAAGAATGGCTTTTAGAATTGTATGGTTTTAAAACAATAGAAGTATTAAAAGAGTTTTTAAAAAATAAAAAAATAATAATTGATGCTGGATGCGGTATTGGTTATAAAAGTGCTTGGTTAGCTGAATTGTCACCTTCTAGCATTGTTTTTGGAATTGATTTTTCTGATGCTATTAATGTAGCTGCTAGAAGATATAAAGGCATACCCAATTTATTTTTCTTTAAAGGAGATATTGCAGATCTACCTTTTAAAAAAGAAAGTTTAGATTTTATTTTGTGTGATCAAGTAATTCATCATACAGAAAATCCTAAAGAAACTTATGCTAATTTATCAAAGTTATTAACGCCAAATGGTAAATTTGCATGTTATGTTTATGCAAAAAAGGCATTGCCACGTGAACTAATTGATGATTATTTTAGGACAGCAACTCACTCATTATCCCACAAAGAAATGTGGGAATTTTCAGATCAATTAACAGAATTAGGTAAAACGTTATCTGAATTAGACATGAAATTTACATCTCCTAATATACCTGCACTAGGTATAAAGGGAGGGGAGTATGATATCCAAAGATTTATTTATTGGAATTTTTTAAAATGTTTTTACAATGAAAAATGGACAAAATCTGAAAATGACTCTTGTAATTTTGATTGGTATTCGCCAAGTAATGCAGAAAGATATTCTCCCAATGAATTTAAACAATGGGCAATTGATTTAAACTTAAATGTCGATTTTTTCAGAAGTGAAGAAGCAGCTCACACATCAATAGTATCTAAATAGAATGTGCGGAATAGTAGGAATAATTAATTTTAATCAATCTAAAATTGATGAAGCTATTATTTCACCGATGATAGATTCTATTGCCCATAGAGGACCAAATGGGAGAGGTGTTTTTATTGATGGAAACATTGGTTTAGGACATAGAAGATTATCTATTTTGGATTTGACTGAAAATGGAGGACAACCAATGACTTCTATAGGAAAAAATTGGACAATTGTGTTCAATGGTTGTGTTTATAATTTTAAAGAATTAAGACAAGAGCTAATAAACAAAGGATCTTATTTTCTATCATCTAGTGACACTGAAGTTATTGTTGAAGGTTTAGAGGTTTATGGAGTCAAGTTTTTCGAAAGGTTTAATGGTATGTTTGCTATTGCGGCATACAACCATAGTAATCGAAAAGTATATTTATGTAGAGATCGATCTGGAATTAAGCCTTTATATTATTGGTACAATACTAATACGTTCTTATTTTCGTCAGAAATTAAAGCTTTTTTAAAGCATCCTGATTTTAAAGTTGAAGTTGATTTAAATTCGTTGAATGAGTATTTTACATTTCAAAATTTATTTTCTTATAGAACTTTATTTAAAGGTGTGTCGATGATACCACCTGCTAATACTATTGAAATTGGTATAGATTTTAAAAAGGTTGTTCATAAAAGTTGGTGGGATTACGATTTCTCAAACACAGAAGAATCGATGACTTTTGAGAGTGCTCAAGAAGAAACTCTTCGTCTTTTTCAACAAGCTGTTAAAAGGCAGATGGTTTCCGATGTTCCAATTGGAACATATTTATCAGGAGGTGTTGATAGTGGTGCTATTACTTCCGTTGCGTCGAAAATGACTCAAAGAATGGCGACTTTTACTTGCGGTTTTGATATGAGTAGTGTAACTGGAGTTGAAGCAAATTATGATGAAAGAAGAGCAGCTGAAATGATGGCTAATGCTTTTAAAACAGAGCACTATGAACAAGTAATTAATGCAGGCGATTTATCTTGGAGTTTACCAAAAGTTGTATATCATTTAGAAGATTTAAAAGTTGGGATGAGTTATCCTAATTATTATATTTCTCGTTTAGCTTCAAAATTTGTAAAAGTATGCTTACAAGGAACTGGAGGAGATGAATTATTTGGTGGTTATCCTTGGAGATATTACAAAGTTTTTGATTCGATCAATCAAAAAGAATTTTTTAATCAATATTATTCATTTTGGCAAAGATTAGTACCTGACAATCAAAAAAAGGATTTATTTGTTAATTCTATTTACAAGAAGATGGATATTAAAGAGCCTCGTGAAATTTTTGAACGAGTATTTACTTTTAATAGTAAATTACAATACGATACTCCAGAACAACATATAAATAATTCTTTATATTTCGAAATTAAAACTTTTTTACCAAGTTTGTTCTTGGTAGGTGATAAATTGAGTATGGCTAATGGGTTAGAAGAGAGATTCCCTTTTATGGATAACGATTTAGTTGATTTCGCTCAACGTATTCCCGTAAAACATAAATTAGGTAATTTAACATCTGAAATAAATAGGATAAATGAAAATGACAGTTTAAAAAAACTTTATACTGCCAGTTATCGTAATTTTGATGATGGAAAAAATGTCTTAAGAAAAGCAATGTCGAGCTTTATGCCAGAAAGTATTTTAAATAGAAAAAAACAAGGATTTAGTGCTCCAGATGAGAGTTGGTATAGAGGCGAAAATGCGGATTATGTAAAAGAGTTGTTATTAGGGAAAAATAATATTTCTTATGAATTTATCAATCCTAAATACATCAAAAAAATTGTGAATGAACATATCAATGATCATATGAATCACAGGCTTTTAATTTGGAGTTTTATGAACTTTGAGTGGTGGTGTAGAATTTTTTTAAATGGAGAGAAAATAGAATGAAGATAATCTTTTTTGGAGCAACTAAATTTAGCGAAGAGTTGTTAGATCATTTATTGGAAAATAATATTAAACCAATTTGTTTATTTACAATACCTGAAGAATTTAGTATTTCTTATAGCGAGACAAAAGTCAAAAATTATAATTATTCAGATATTAATAAAATAGCTGTTAGAAATAATATACCTTGTTATTATATTGATTCGTCAGAACATGAAAAAATAACAAATGATTATTTCGAATTAATAAATAAATTAAAGCCAGATTTAATTTTAATTTTAGGTTGGTATTATTTTGTACCAAAAAAAATTAGAGATATTGCACCTCATGGAGCTTGGGGAATTCATGCGTCTTTATTGCCTTCATATGCAGGTGGAGCCCCTTTAGTATGGGCGATGATTAACGGAGAAAAGGAAACTGGTGTTACACTATTTAAATTAGATGACGGAATAGATGATGGGGATATTATCGCTCAAAATAAAATAGTTATTGAATTTCATGATACAATAAAAGAAGTATATGATAAAGTGATACTTGATTCCAAAAAAATATTATTGAACGCTATTATCAATATTGATAATATAAAGTTTAAAAAACAAAATAAAGACCAACTAACGATCTATCCTCAAAGGAAACCTGATGATGGAGAAATAGATTTTGAAAGATCTTCAATGGAAATATATAACTTTATTCGAGCTCAAAGTTTTCCGTACCCAGGTGCATTTTTTAGAACAGTAGATGGTAAAAAAATAATTATTGAAAAAGCTAAAATACAAGATTCATGAATTTATTTACTAGTGATATTGATTGGGCGCCTGAAGAAGTAATTGAAGATACTATTAATTTATTCAATGATTATAATGTTAAATGTACTTTTTTTTGTACTCATAAATCTTCAGTAATTGAATCAATTAAATCTGATTCTAATTTTGAATTAGGAATTCATCCAAATTTCTTACCAATTCTTAATGACAAAAAGGGGTCTATAAATGAAATTTTAGAAGATGTATTAAATATAATTCCTGATGCTAAAGGGGTTAGGACACATTCTATGGTTCAATCTACACCATTACTTCAAACTTTTAAAGATTTTGGTTTAAAATATGAGTCAAATACGTTTTTGCCTTATTGGTCAGACATTAAACCTTCTGTGTTATGGAATGGTTTAATTAAATTACCTCATAATTTTGAAGATGACCTTCATTTTTTATATAAGAAATCATTTGAAAATTGTGATTTAATTTTAGAAAATCAAAAATTAAATATATTTTGTATTCATCCAATACATGTTTTTTTAAACACTGAATGTGAACAGACATATATCAATGCAAAAAAACATTACCATAATTCTAAAGATTTACTAAAAAAGCGAAATACTAAAAAAATTGGAACAAGAGATTTATTAATTAGTCTTTTAAAAAATCATAATAAAATCTGTGAAGGGGAAAGTTATACTGTATTTGATTATTTAAAAATGAATAAATTTATAAATTAACTATGGTAATTGATAATAAAATAGTTGCAGAATTAACCGATTTAAAAATCACTGATTCATTTATTTGTGAATCATTTGGTTTAGTTAATTCTAAAACTGAAAACACATTGTCATTTATCGATGATGAAGAATTTTTAGATCAACTTTTGAAAAATGATAATATAACAGTTATATTTTGTACAAAGGAATTAAAAAATAAAATTAAGGGAAAATTGATTATCGAATGTCATGATCCTCGCTATTATTTTTATGATTTTATTAATAAAATCGGAAAAATGAATTATATGTTATTTCCTAGTATTATTAGCCCAAAGTCTAAAATTCACCCTAAAGCATATATTGCAGAAAATAATGTGATTATAGGAGATAATACAGTTGTCAGTGCCAATGCAACTGTATTAGCAGATGTTGAAATTGGGGATAATTGTTTTATTCAATCCGGAGCTGTTATAGGGAGTGAGGGGTTTGAGTATAAAAGAACTTCTAAAGGAATTATTTCTGTCTATCATGATGGTAAAGTTATTATTGGCAATAACGTAGATATAGGCGCAAATTCAACAATTGTCAAAGGATTTTCATTTAGACAAACTGTAATTGAGGATGAAGTTAAAATTGATAATTTGGTTTATATAGCGCATGGAGCACAAATTCATAAAGGATCTTTTATCGTAGGGTGTGCTTTAGTCTCAGGAAGTGTTACTATAAAGTCAAATGTTTGGATTGGTCCAAATGCGACGATTTCAAACGCTTTGGAAATTGGTACGAATTCATACATAACCCTAGGAAGTATTGTTACAAGATCTATTAAGAATGACCAAACGATAATTGGTGAACATTCAATTGATAACGATAAATTTGAAAAAATAAAAAAGAACCCAAAATGCAATTAACAAAGAGTCGAAGTTTAAAAGAAGGGTATCAAATATGTACTAGATGTATATATGATACATCTGTCCCAAATATTGTTTTTGACACACAAGGTGTATGTAATTATTGCAAACAAACAGACGAATTAGCTGAGGAATTTGGAACAGGAAAAGAAAAAGGTGAAAAACTTTTAGATGGTTTCGTTGAGCAAATTAAAAAAGCGGGTAAAAACAAAAAATATGACTGTATAATAGGTATTAGTGGGGGTACAGATTCTTCGTTTCAGCTTTATTGGGCTAAAATGAAAGGTTTAAGACCACTTGCGGTCCATTATGATAACACGTTTAATACTGATATTGCAACAAGTAATATCACTAAAATGACAAAAAAACTTGATATTGATTTATATACATATGTAGTGAACAATACTGAGATGGAGGACATTTATAGATCATTTTTTTTGGCTGATGTACCTGAAATTGATGCTGCTTCTGATCTTGCAGTCGCAGAAGTTTTATATAGAATAGCTGATAAATTTAAAGTGAAATATGTTATAGAAGGACATTCTTTTATTGAAGAAGGAGTAACCCCCTTGGGGAAAAATTATTTTGATGGTAAATATATTTCATCAATTCATAAACAGTTTGGTAAATTAAAAATGAAAACATTCCCTAATATGCCTTTTTGGACTTTTGTAAAATGGGTTGCATTTAAACGAATAAAAAAAATAAGACCATATTGGTATTTATCTTATTCCAAGGAAGAAGCTCAAAAATTATTAAAAGAAAAATTTGAGTGGGAAAATTATGGAGGCCATCACTTAGAAAATAGGATGAATGCTTTTAGTCATAGTATTTATTATCCTCAAAAGTTTGGGATAGATTATCGTAATAATACTCTTTCAGCTAAAGTTAGAAATAGACAAATGGATAGAGACAAAGCAATTGAAATTTATTATGAACAATTACCTCATATTGAAACTGGATTACTTGATTATATGAAAAAAAGGATGGGTTTTTCAGATGAGGAATTTGATAAAATTATGGCATCAAAACCTAAGTATTGGTTTGAATACCCCAATTATAAAAAACGATTTGAAAGATTAAGACCATTTTTTTTCATGTTATATAAATCTAATTTGGTACCTAAAAGCTTTTATATGAAATATTGTTTACCTGTTGATACTTCAAATAACGGAGAGTTTTAAAATTAATTTATGGAAAAGCTATTTTCTAAATATGAATCGCCTAATCTTAGATTAAAAAATAAAATTGTAATGTCCCCCATGAGTAGATATTCGTCTGATGAAAATGGTTTTCCATCAGACGAATTAATAAATTATTATATTTCTAGAGCCAAAAATGGTGTTGGGTTAATTATGATAGAAGCAGCATCAATTGATTCGACTTATAGTAAAAGTTATATGAATGGTTTAGGTTTTTATTCTGAGGAACATTCTGACGTGTGGAAACCAATAGTCGAAAAAATAAAGTCATACGGAGCGTCAGTTTTTATTCAACTTTATCATGCAGGTAGGCTAACCACACCTAATGTTTGTGGATCAATTCCAATTTCATCATCAGCCCTTTGTCCAATGAAGCAGAGATCGCATTTAATGAATTTAATTGAAGGGAAAAGTTATCATTTTCAAGGTAATGATGAATTTGTAACTCCAAAAGAAATGGATATTGACCAAATAATTGATATACAAAATAAATTTGTTTCATCATGTAAATTTGCATGTGAATCAGGATTTGATGGCATTGATTTACATGGAGCACATGGAAATTTAATTCATCAGTTTTCTAATCGAATTACGAATAAAAGAACTGACAAATATGGAAAAGATCAGTATTTATTTATAACGGAATTAATTGATAAATGTCGAAATGTTATACCTGCAAATATTGTATTATCATTAAGACTTTCTCAACATATGGTTGACTTTAGTTTTATTCGTTTTTCGAAAAAGGATTTAGATTTTGAAGAAATTGTTAAAAGGACAGAATCAAAAGTTGATGTTTACAATTGTTCAGAAGTGGTTGCTGGAAAACCAATGTTTGGAAATACTAAGACTTTAACAGAGGAGATTAGATCTTATACAAATAAAACTATTATTACTTCAGGATTGAATAATGATGTAGAATTGGCTGAAACTTTATTAAATTCTGGTGGTTCTGATTTGATAGGTTTTGGCAGATTATTAATATCTAATCCTAATTTAGTTGAATTAATTAAGGATAAAAATTATAATAAAATAGTACCTTACAATCATTCTTTTCACTCTAATTTTGTGTTTTAATGAACAAGATAAATTCGTATACTTATGAAGAAACATTTGTTGGGATGGAGTTTACTATTAATAGGTTTATTTCAAGAGAAATGATAATTAATTTTTCAAAATACACTGGGGATTTTCATCCTATACATGAAAATGAAAATTTTTCAGTCAATCTAGGTTTTAAATCGATAATTGCTCATGGAATGTTGGTGTCATCATTTTCATCAGCACTTATTGGTATGCTATTGCCAGGAAAAAACATGATTCTTTTATCTCAAAAATTTGATTATTTAACACCCGTTTATCCTGATACAACTATTAATATTATTGGTGTAATAAATAGGAAAATAGATGTTTTAAAAGTTGTTTTTATAGATGTGTCTATAAAATTAATAACAGGTGAAATTGTTTCAAAAGGAGAAGTAAAAATTAAAATGCTAAAATAAATGGTCATTTATTAATATGCCTATCGGGAACTTTGCCTGAACATAAATAGATTACGTTGACCAACTCTACATTTGTGTTATAAAACACAAAGACATGAGATTAATAGACTTTAAAGATTGTTATAAAGACGAGGCTACTTGTAAATTGGAATTTAAAAAACTTCGAGAACAAAAAGGTATCGTATGTAAAAAATGTAATGGAACGGAGCATAGATGGTTAGAAAATAAAGAGATTTACCAATGTAAAAACACAAAATGTAATTTTAGAACTTCTCTTAAAAGTGGAACAGTTATGGAAAATAGTAAAATGAGTTATTTCAATTGGTTTTTAGTGGGACATCTTCTAACATCAACAAAAAATAACATATCTGCATTAGAAATACAGCGTCAGGTAGGCCATAAATATTATGAACCAATATTTGATATGTGCCATAAGTTACGATTAGTTATGGGGAAACGTGATGCTGAATACACTCTCGAAGGATGTACCGAAATGGATGAAGGCTATTTCACAAATTCAAAACAACTAGATAGAAATGAGTTCACCGGAGAAATAGAAGATTTAAAAAGAGGTATTGGTTCCCAGAAAAAATCAAAAGTACTTGTCATGAATTCTATCAAAAAAGTTAAAAAATCTCTCGAAAAAAGTAAATATAAGCACAACAGTATACCAAAATATTTAAAAATGACTGTAATTGAAGATGTTGATTCAAAAACAATAGACAAAGAAGTGATACAAAAAATTTCAAAACGATCAAAATTAGTTACCGATTCAAATACATCATATACAAATCTCAAAGACATTGTTGATGTGCATCAAGCTCACAATGTAAGTAAAGAAGATGCTGGAAAAGTTTTACCATGGGTGCATAAAGCTATTTCAAATGCTAAATCAATACTAAATAACGTCCACAAAGGAGTTTCAGAAAAATATATGCAAAATTATTTGAATGAGTATTCCTATAAATTCAATCGGAGAACTTTTAAGGATGGTTGCTTAAATAGATTGTTAATAGCTTCTGTTTCATATACATGGTGTTAATTCAGGCAAAGTTCCCGATAGGCATATTTATTAATATAAAATTTTAGATGATTTCAAATGCTGAATTAACGATGAATCAATATTTCAAAGAAAGTTTATTAAGTAAATTAAAGAAAAAAAATAGACTTTCTTTAATTCCGTATTATACTAAAATTAAAAATGATATTGAATTTATTAATTTTTCTAACAAAGTTATAAATGTAATATCTGAGTATGCTAATTTGAACGGTGATGATGAAGATTATATTGTTCGAGTGTATGATGAATATTATTTGGAATATTTAGAACTACAAAAGGAATTTCAAAAATCGGGGAAATATAAATACAATTCTTTCGCAACTCTAAATAATGAGTTGAATTCTGAATTTCATAAAGATTATATATACGTATTACTTTTATCCTTTTTAACTACTTCGTATAGATATGAAATGATGAATTATATATCAAATAAACTTGATTTAGTTTTAAATACAAAAGGTGAAATTGGAATTGAAATTGGTTTTGGAACTGGTATTGACTTACTTTCAAGAATAAATAGGTTTGACTTATATGATATATATGAAATAAATGAATATTCGAAGAGAATGTTTGATCTTTTATATCAAGAAAATAAGATAACAAATTATAACTATTCGTTTTATCAATTTGAAGATATAGAAATGTACAGTTTCGTGCAATTAATTGAATTGATGGAACATCTTGAAAACCCTAAAAGTTACATTGATTTATCTCATAAAATATTAAAAAAGGATGGCATTTTATTATTTAGTTCTGCCGTAAATATGGCAAATATAGATCATATATATTTATTTAATAATTTAGAAAGTGTAAGAACTTTAATTGATGAAGATAAATGGGATGTTATTGATGAAAAGTGTTTTGTAAATAGTTTATTGAAATATCCTGACGATAAAATTCAAGATATTATAGATAAAAATAAAGCTCCATATATAGTTTTGCATTTATTAAAAAAAAAATAGTATGGAATTATTTGTATTTAGAAATTATACTGTTGAGTTATTTTTTAATAAATTTGAAAAAGTAGAATTTAGTGGTTATAGTGATATAACGAAATACAGTTCATCATCATCAATATATTTATGGTTTTATGTAGTACCAATAGGTAATAAAAGCAAGGTAATTCAGCAAGAAATTGAAAATTATTTAGAGAAACTAGAATTAGTATTAAGTGTAATCCCAAATGAAAAGACCGTTGTTGCTTTAACAATGGAAGAACTATTTTCTTTTCAATATTTGAATAATGATTTTGAAGTAAAAAAAGCAATTTATCATTATAATATAAATCTATTTGAAAAAATGGAAAAATATTCTAATTTAAAGGTTTTTGATTTTCGAAATTTCACTCAAAATTATAGTTTAGATTTATTGGTAGATTGGAAATATTTTTATTTAACTGATACTATTTTTAATCCAAAATTGGCTATTTTTTTCTATCAATGGTTAAATTCTAAAATTAATTCATTATTAGGTATTAGAAAAAAATGTTTAATTGTAGATTTAGACAATACTATTTGGGGTGGTGTTTTAGGTGAAGATGGTCCTGAAGGTATACAATTAGGTGGGGGATATCCAGGAAATGTTTTTAAAGATTTTCAAAAGGATATTTTAGAATTATCAGAAAAGGGAATTATTATAGCTGTATGTAGTAAAAACAATGAAGAGGATGTTCTAAATTTTTTTCAAAACCATCATGAGCAGATTTTAAATACTTCTCATTTTTCATGTATGAAAATCAACTGGTATGAGAAAGTAGCTAATATTAAAATGATTGCAGAAGAATTAAATATAGGGAGAGATAGTATTGTTTTTATTGATGATAATCCTGTCGAACAAGATTTTGTGCGAAGAACATTTCCTGAAATCATAGTTCCAGAATTTCCCTCTCAACCTTATAAATTAAAACTTTTTTTTAAAAATATTTATGAAGCTTATTTTCAGGTTTATTCTTTAACTGAGGAGGACAAAAACAAAAATTTACAATATATTGAAAATTTTCAAAGAAAAGAAAGTATAAAAAATGAATTTTCTATGGAAAACCATCTATCTTTTCTAGAAACACAAATCACAGTTTTTAAGGCTAATGAATTTAATATTTCAAGAATTTCCCAAATGACTCAAAAAACAAATCAATTTAATTTATCTACTAAGCGTTATTCCATTGATGATATTAAAAATTTAATAAAATTAAATTATTTGATTTTATGTATAGGTGTTAAAGACAAATTTGGAGATAGTGGGATAACAGGATTAGCGATAATCAAATTAGATTTAATAAATAAAAATGCTTATATTGATTCATTTTTGTTGAGTTGTAGGGTGTTAGGAAGAAAAATAGAAAGTTGTTTTCTTAAAATTATTTTAAACAACCTTATAGATATTGAAATATTTGATATCACTTCTAATTATATTAGAAGTGATAAAAATATTCAAGTTGAAAATTTTTATCAAAATCACGGTTTTATTGAGACAGAAAATTGCAGAATCGAAAAAAAATATAAAATAATATTAGGTGAAAAATATATTATTGAGGATTATTTTAAAATAAATGTAAATTATGCTTGAAGAAAAAATTAAAGAGGTGATTTCTAAAGAATTTGGGATAGATATGTCTGATATTTCAAATGACTTTTCACAAGAAAACACGCAAAATTGGGATTCATTAAGACATCTAAATATGATTGTTGAGTTAGAATCAGTTTTTGAATTGGAATTTGAACCTGAGGAAATTTCAGTTATGTATGATTTAAGTTCAATAAGCAAATTGGTAGAATTGAAATTATTGCAAAAATGAAATTTTAATTTATATAGAAAACTATATATGATTACAATTATTGACTATGGACTTGGTAATTTAGGTTCAGTTCAAAATCTGTTAAAACATATCAATATACCTTGTAAAGTCACATCTGATTATAATGAAATTGAAGATGCTGAAAAAATAATTTTACCTGGTGTTGGAGCTTTTGATCATGCAATTCAAAGGATTGATGAATTAAATTTACGTGAAGTTTTAATACATAAAGCTAAGTATGATAAAATTCCTTTTTTAGGAATCTGTTTAGGTATGCAATTATTAACTAGAAGTAGTGAAGAAGGAGAATTACAAGGTTTAAATTTAATTCCAGCATCTACAATTAAATTTAAAGAATCAACAGGGCTTAAAATACCTCACATGGGTTGGAATTTTGTTAAAGAAAATACACCAAGTTTATTGACTAAAGGATTTACTACTGATTACAGATTTTATTTTGTTCATTCTTACAAAGTGGTTTGTGATTTTCCCATAAATTCGATTTTAAAAACAAATTATGGTGGTGATTTTGATGCTGCTATTCAGAATGAAAATATTTATGGCACTCAATTTCATCCAGAAAAGAGTCATAAATTTGGTAAGCAGTTATTAATTAATTTTTCAAATTTATAATGTTATTAAATCGTTTTATTCCTTGTTTATTGTTAAAGGGAGAAAGTTTAGTAAAAACTGTGAAATTTAAAAACTCCAAATACATAGGTGATCCTATCAATACGATAAGGATTTTTAATGCATTGGAAGTAGATGAATTAATAGTTTTAGATATTGAGGCAACACCTTTAAATAAAGAACCAAATTATAATTTACTAAAGGAAATTGCAGATGAATGTTTCATGCCTTTAACTTATGGTGGGGGAATTAAAACGTTTGAACAAGCTAAAAAAATTTTCAGTATTGGATTTGAAAAAATTGCTATTAATAGTGCTTTACATTATAACATTCAATTGGCAACACAAATTTCAGACGTTTATGGTTCTCAATCTTTAATAGGAGTTATTGATGTTAAAAAATCGTTCTTTGGAAAAAGAGTAATTATGTCGAATTCTGGAAAAGTATCTCATACAGGTTTATTAATTGACTGGGTTAGAAAATTAGAAAAAGCTGGTGTTGGTGAATTATTATTAACGAGTATTGATAGCGAAGGTACTTGGAGTGGTTTAGATTTAGATTTAATAAAAGAAATAACAGCAATTTCTAAAGTGCCAGTTATTGCCCATGGAGGAGCAGGAAATACGAATGATTTAGTTTGTGGTGTGATTCAAGGAGGTGCTAATGCAATTGCAATGGGTAGTATGGTTGTTTATCAGAAAAAAGACTTTGGAGTATTAATAAATTTTCCGGATCAGGAAGAATTGGAAAGATTGACTCATAAAAAGAAGTAAAATTGAGGGATATGCAAAATAAAAAAATTAAAATAGGATTTTTTGGAAATACGTGTAATAATCAGTATCAAACAATAAAATTACTAAAAAGTGATGACAGATTTGATCTACATTTATTTATTGATAATAATAGCGACTCCCAACAATTACCAGAAAGCGATGACCCTGAATTGAAAGGTAATTATCCTGATTGGATTCATTTTGGAAATTATATTTCAATAAAGTCGATGTTATTTCCTTGGAATTCTTTGTTAACAAATGAGTTTAAGAAATGTGACATAATTATTGTTAGTCATTTTGGACCTGTATTTTCCAATTTCTCAAAAAAACCCACAATTTTTTTTCCTAATGGTTCTGACATCACCGTTCATCCTTTTGCAATTTCATTTATAAATTTATATTATCACACATTTAAACAAAAAATAGGAGCCTTATTTATGTCCTTTTGGCAAAGAAAAGGAATTCGAAATAGTTATGAAATATGGACTCAACCTTTTTATCAAAATTTATATGGGCTTAATAAATTAAAAGTACCAAAATCTAAAATATCAGAAGACCATTTTCCTATTATTATTGATTTGAAAAAGAATGAAATGGATGCATTTGAATTAGTTGAAGAAGCTAGGTTCTTAAGAAGTAAATACGATTTTATTATTTTTCACCCATCAAGAATTATGTTAAGTGAAAATATTAAAATGAAAAGAACTGCAATGTGGAAAGCAAATGATATTTTAATTGAAGCATATAAAATTTTCATTGAAAATAATCCAGAAATAAAAGCAATTTTAATATTAATAGATCGACCAGCTTCCTATGATAAAGAAAAATTAAGAGCCATTATAAATAATCAAGGTTTAAATGATAAAGTCATTTGGCTGAAACCAAATAATGGGTTTGGCTATTCAAGAAAAGAATTGGCTGGTTTGTATTCTATTTCAGATGTTGTAGCTGATGATTTTGGGATTGGAGGCTTTGGTAGTATTGTTGTTGAATCTTTATGTTTTGGAATTAATACATTAACATATATTGATAATGATATAGCAAAAAAAATGTATCCTTGGCATCCAGTTTTGATTTCAAAGAATCCATATGAAATGTCAACAATTTTAGAGAGATTACATTATGATAAAGAATTCAAAACAGAGAATGCATCGAAAGGTCCAGGGTGGGTAAAAGAATTCCATACTGGGGAATACGTTAAAAATCAGTATATAAAAAGATTGTTAGAAATATATGAAGAAAATTATCCATTGAAGAATGCTTAAAATTTGTGTAATTACTACAAGTTTTCCTAGGCAAGAGAATTCACCTCAAGGTATATTTATAAAAAAGTTTATTGAAAATTTCAATAATGATATTCAATTTACAGTTTTAGCTCCTTCAGATAAAAAGGATTGTACCATTGTTTATGAGAAATATAAAGTAAAATGGGTTAGATATTCTTTAAAAAAATGGGAGAATATTTTTGGTTCTTTTGGTGGTTTACCTCAAAAATTAAAAGGATCAATCTTTACTTTTTGGAATCTTCCTTTTTTTGTTTTAGCAATGATGATTAGTACACTGAAAAATTCAAGAAAAAATGATGTTCTTCATGTTCAATGGTTACAAAATGGAGTTTTTGCAATTTTACCAAAATTAATATGGAGAAAACCTTTTGTAGTAACAATACATGGCACTGATTTTAAATTATTTTTAAGTAAAAAAACACATAACCTTATTGGTAGAATTGTTCTTTATTTTACAGATGCAATAATAACTGTGAATGAAGATTTTGAGAAGATATTAAAAGAAAAATATCCACAAAAAAACATCAAATATATTCCTTATGCATATAAAATTAACTATAAGAATGAATCATTAATTAACAAATGTGAATTTAAGACGATAGTATTTGTAGGTGCATTAATTGAGGGTAAAGGAGTTTTAGATTTA
>Ga0209515_10003130_pt1 | contig 24168 bp, 15 predicted proteins | sample Subgroupgradi54m_FD_187454 | JGI IMG/M metagenome (GOLD analysis project Ga0209515, IMG submission 187454) | Subsurface groundwater microbial communities from S. Glens Falls, New York, USA - GMW60B uncontaminated upgradient, 5.4 m (SPAdes)... ... | reverse complement strand
CAGCGGCAAAGGAACCAAAATTTTGTGGCTCAATTCCAAAATTTACGTGCTTGGGACTAAAAACGGCTGGTTCCAATGGAACGGCACAGGATACGACCCACTTGGTATTACATCAGCGGATAATACAATAATTCCAGATAACGCCCCGCAGATTATTGATACAGCTTTGGATTTCTGGACTCTCAGCGGCACCAGCGTTTTAAAAAATGGTGCGGGCACAAACGGGAAGGGCACTAAATTACTCTGGTATCAGGGATCGATCTATACTCTTGGATTAAATAATCATTGGTGGAAATGGGATGGCACACAGTGGTCAGATGTTGGCACCGCGCAGCCAGGAACTGCAGTGACACCATCACCAACACCCGAGCCAACTCCAACTCCTCCGCCAACTGTAGCGCTCGATACGCCTTCCCAGCAGGCAGTCAGCAACAAGCCAGATCTCAAACCAGCAGTTGATATCATGAGCTGTCAGCTCAAAACCAAAACCATGGTCCTTGCGGATCATCAGCAGCTGGTGCTTTTTTGCAGCATAAATGTCCCTGGTTATGTAACTTCCAAAATCGTCAAAGGTACTTTCAGTCCTGACGCTGAACTGAAAGCTGAGAACCTTGTCAAAAATCTGCTCACGGACGAGTACAAGAAAAATATTTTTACGATCAACTGGAATGGCCTCAATCAATACGATGGCCAGGTAGATTTGGGCGATTACACTTTTGTCACCTGGGCCAAACCGGATTCCAGCTACAATGGCGATTATTCGATTCAGAAATTCACTGTTATCGACAAGGCTCCGTACGATACGACGCAAACCGGCGCAGCCCAAAGCCAATCGCAGACACAAAGCCAATCGCAAACTGCACAAACGCAGTCCGGCCAAAGCAGCCAGTCTTCAGCTTACAGCCAGGCGAGTGGCCAGCCGAGCCGCTGTCCAGGCGTTAATTATCCGTTTGACATTGAAGAGCACTGGGCCAAAGATCTCATCAAAGCAGCCTATGATCTTTGTCTGGTGAGTGGTTATCAGGATGGCAAATTTCATCCCGATCAGTCAGTAACGCGCGCTGAAGCAGTCAAAATGATCATGGCCGCTGCGGGCGAAAAAGCGCATGAGGGCTGCCGCGATGCGCACTGCGGCGCAAACTATCAGAAAAAAATCTGGAAAGACATTAAGGCGGTCTGGCAGGGCCGCTGGATCCGCGCGGCTCGCGACAAAAATTTTGTTTCAGGCTATCCAGACATGACTTTCAGACCCAATAAACTGGTCACTCGTGCCGAAGCCGCCGCACTTATCAGCAAAAATCTCGATTTCAAAATCTATTCGCATCAGGGCTGCTACACAGCCAACTGCGGCGCCGGTTTCCCGAAAAACATTTTCTATGACATCTTTGAACTCTGGCAGGGCAAATACATCCGCGCGCTTGCTGATGCCGGCGTCATCCAGGGCACCGGCCCAAATACTTTTGACCCGGATCGCGCAATCACCCGCGCTGAAATGGTCAAGATGATCATGAAAGCCCGCGAGCACCTTTTAAGCCAGGCCCAAAAAGCCCAGAAGTAAATCAACCCAAAACAAATCCTCTGGCAAAAACCCCCCGGTATCCAAAAAATCATGCATGCACACACAAAGTGCAGGATTTTTTTTGAACGCTTCAGGATGGTAATATTTAGCGATTTCCGCGTTATAAAAGCTGACGCGTTATAAAAGCTGAAAGGAGGCGTAACCGGTTAAAACAATTTTATAAGTTTTGCGCTTTCGGCCCTTCTGGTATAAATTAAATTAAATTTATTTATTTAAAAAAACCCATGAAACCCATGATGATAAAAAGCCTGCGTCTGAAAAGTTTGCGCAATGCCTTCAAAGAAAATGCCTTAAAAAAAAATGCGGCGATTTTAACATGCTCCCTGCTGGTTTTGCAGCTCATGATAAGTTCGCCTGCAATGGCCTCGGGCGGAGGCAATCCTCCTCCCAGTCCAAATTTAAGCGCAGCAACAGTAGATAATTCCAGTTACGATCCAAACACCGCAGCCCATACGCTGCTTAATCTCTCCTACCAGTATACTGCTTTTTCCCAGTCTACAACCGTTGACGCCAAAATCTATCTCGCCAACGGTGATCCAAATGTGACCTATAAAACCTGGAATTTTACCAATCAGGGAACAGGCAAACAAACTATGACCTGGGATGGTAAAAATCAAAACAGCAGCTTAACCATGCCTGCCGGCACCTACACTTTCAAGGCTTACGCCTTTTACGGACAGTCTCCGGCGATCGCTTTAAATACAACCATAAACTTTCAAATCATTAATCCTCCGCCTTCGCTTATAGCCGGGAATGCAGTTACTGTTAATCCTTTCAGCCCAACCCTTGACACGTCTTTGACCTACACTTATTCGTTGGCAGACCTGATGGATTATACTGAATCAATCAGGGTAACTGCAATTGATGCCATAAATCCAAATATTACCTATGATGCCGATGTTATTTTAAATCAGGGTAATGGTAATTATCATGCCTCCTGGAATGGCAAAGATTTACTCACAGGCCATGTTGTTCCTGCTGGAAATTATTATTTAAGATTAAACGTCCGCGACGATCCCCATAATCTTGCGCTGGTTTCTTCGACAGCCAGTTTTAAACTGCTCGATCCTCCAGTGATTACCACTCCCCAGTTAAGCGCCACAACCTATAATCCCTACACGGATTCACCGCTGATTTATAGTTATAATCTGCGCAATCTTAAGACCAAAACAGCGACCATGACTGTTGCCGCAATCGGCGCTTCAAAAACCTATTATCTGCCAACGCAGTACAGCCAGATTGATACCCAGCCTTACTCTATAACCTGGAATGGAACAGATCCGGCAAGTGGCTCACTTTTACCTGCCGGGACATATCAGATCCAGCTTTCCGGAAGAGTCGACGGCACTACGATTGTTTTACCGGCAGTGCTTTCATCATCGTTTAATTTAAATCCGAACCAGCCGCCTCCAAATCCGAATGTCGCAGCTGCAATCAGCAATCTTCAGGTTTTTCCGAGTCCCTACAATCCCAGCCAGGGAACAGCTGCGTTAAGTTATCAGGTTACAAATGCGAGCGATGCCACAGTCGTAAGTGCGGCAGTTTACAAAAGTTCTGACATGAATACAGCTGTTAAAACCTGGTCGCCGCTGATTAATCCATTTAATACAGTTATTTTAACCTGGGACGGCAAGGACAGTGCCGGCACAATCGTTGCTGATGGAAGCTATGTTTTCAAAGTCTGGGGCAACGATGGACCGAATAAAATTATTGCTCCCAAGCAGCTTACTTTCATGATCGCCAATATTCCAAACCCGAACCCGAATCCAAACCCGAATCCGAATCCAAACCCGAATCCGAATCCAAACCCGAATCCAAACCCCAATCCACCGCCTGGTGACAGCTGCGCCGGATTTATTGATGTCAGTTCCGGTAATCCAAACTGTCCTGCCATTTCCTTTGTCAAAAGCCGCGGGGCCATGACCGGTAATCCGGATGGAAGTTTTGACCAGCTTGGTTTGCTGCAGCGCGATCAGATCGCCAAAATCATTCTCGAAATTTTCGCACTTTTCAATAAACAGCTCAATTATTGCAACGGCAAAAATCCTTTCCCTGATGTCAAAGTTACGATTGACTGGTCTTACCAGTATGTTTGCCGCGGCAAAACTCTTGGCATGATCACTGGTTATCTTGGCGGAGCCGATGCGGGTTATTACAGACCAGGACGGTCCGTGAACCATGCGGAATTCCTGGCGCTGGTCTTAAGAAATCTTCCCGACAGCATCCCGGACAAAAGCGCTCTTTCCTACAACGATGTGCCGATAAACCAGTGGTACAGCGGTTACGCCAAATATGCCAAAGACCACGATCTGTTTTCCGGTCCATACCTTCATCCGAATGATCCGATGAAACGCGTTGATGTTGCAGTTGTGCTCTATAAACTCTATGGTTTAGGCAAGCTCTAAAATAGGGAAAAATTCTTAATGGATCAAAATTTCACATCTCCGCGAACGCGCGAGGAACTGGAAAAAATCGAAGCCGCCGTGCTTGCGCCCTATGCCATGAAAAATGTCATGAGCGCAGGCCGCGCGCATGTGGAAAAAGAAGATCCTTTCAGGCTCGCCTTCCAGCGCGATCGCGATCGTATTATTTACAGCAAAGCTTTTCGCAGGCTGCAAGCCAAAACTCAAGTGGTGGTTGCCTATTTTGGCGACCATTATCGCGATCGCATGACCCACTCCATCGAAGTTTCGCTCATTGCACGCAATATCAGCCGTAGTCTCGGACTCAATGAAGATCTCAGCGAATGCCTTTCCCTGGCCCATGATCTTGGTCACCCGCCTTTTGGCCATGGCGGAGAAGCCGCGCTCAATGAAATCATGCAGCAGTTTGGTTCGCATTTTGAACACAATGAACAAAGCCGCCGCATTATCGAAAAACTCGAAAAAATCTATCCGGATTTTGACGGGCTCAACATCAGCAAAGAAGTGCTGGACGGGCTTTTAAAGCATAATCCCCATCGCTACCAGACTTCAATCGGGTTTGAAATTTCGCCGCATCTGGAGGCCCAGGTCATGGATCTTGCCGATGAAATCGCTTACACAAGCCACGATATTGATGACGGTATCCGTTCAGGATTGATCAGGATTGAAGAACTTGCCGATTTCCACCTCTGGCAGCAGGCTGAAAAAATCATCCGCGAAGAATACCAGGCCGCCATGCTCGACAAAGATGATGAGTCGCGCGAACGCTTTCGTTATCGCATGATTGGCAAGTTGATTAGTCAGATTATTAAAGATCTGCGCGACACCACTGCCAATAATCTGCAGCAAAAATCCATCGACAGCATTGAAAAAGTCCGTGCCTGCAAAGAAAAACTCGTGAACTTTTCCGTGGCCATGCGCAGCGATCTCAAAGAACTGCGTGCTTATTTAATGAGCAGATTTTACCTGAATCACAAAGTTGCTGAAAAAATCGAACAGGGAAAAAACATTCTCAAAAACCTTTTTAAGTATTATATTGATCAACCACGCAGATTGCCGCCGCCGTTTTTCGCCCAGATTCAAAGTGGGCTTGCGCCGGAAATTGTGATAAAAGATTATATAGCCGGCATGACCGACCATTATGCGGAAGAACAGCAATTGGCAATTAAAAATTAGCAATTAACAATTTAGGAATTATGGTTTGTCCGAAGTGCAAATACAAAGATACGCGCGTGCTTGACTCGCGCGCGGCGCACGAAAAAAAAGAAATTCGCCGCCGCCGCCAGTGCAGCAAATGCCGCTTCCGTTTTACGACCTTTGAAAGGGTTGAAAGCGCCAATTTTATCATTATCAAAAACGATCTTTCGCGCGAAAGCTACGACCGCAAAAAACTCGAGCGCGGTATCTGGAAGGCCTGCGAAAAGCGCCCGGTCAGCCAGGAACAGGTGGACAAACTTTTAAACGAACTCGAAGAGGAATTTTCCAACCAGGGAAGGGAAGTCAGCAGCAAAATCATTGGCGAGTCCACCATGGAAAAACTCAGAAAACTCGACGATGTCGCTTATATCCGTTTTGCCTCGGTCTACCGCCAGTTCCGTGATCTTGAAACTTTCAAAAAAGAGCTGCAGAAATTGATTAATTGAGACTGCGCAGCATCTTATCAGACAGGCGCTAAGTCACCATGTAAGAAAATTTTTAGGCAGTGGTTATAACCTGTGAACCAGCAGGTTGTTTTCGCGATCGAGTTGCCGCGCCCTGGGCTTTGACATATAGAAAATCTATGGTATAATTTAATGATCAAAAAACCCTAAAATGCCAATACGGAACTTCTTTAAATCAAATCTGTTCAGGAAAATTTCAAAGATCCTCTCGATCGTTGGAGTGGGAGCATTGGTATTTTTTGGAAACGTATTGGCGCAGGTTCCGCACAACAAACTTGACGGCAGCACCGATCTTTTGAACAGCCAGCAAATAACGCTCAAAGATCTTTCCCAAAACCTCAAGGATTTGCAGACAATTTCCTCGGCAACACCGTCCAAATCACTGTTCGCGTCTGTCGCGCCCACGAACGCGCCTGCGAAAAATCCGCGCATACTCGCACAGAACCAGCCCGTACAAATCCCGCCAATTGCTCAGTCAAACGAGACTCAAACCATCCCGCCATCTCTGGACTGCACTTTCAAAATGCCCGAAAAGCCGGTTTACGAAGCCAAATTTTTGTCGATCAAGAAAAAAGGATTCATCGCCCCTGGAGAAGCTTTCAAGATCCAGGTTTTTCTGGAAAACAGTGGCAATACACCCTGGTTTTCCGCTGACAGCGGCTGCCTGGCGACCAACACCACTCTCCCCATCGTCAATTTGGGCACAGCCCTGAAGCGCGATCGCGTTAGTCCTTTTGCCGCAGTTTCTACTACCCGGAACGATTCAAATAGCGGCTGGGTCGCACTCAATCGCATCAAAATGGAATCGAAGCGTGTGGAACCGCATGGAATCGCCAGATTCAGCTTCATGGCCATTGCACCCGGGGAAGAGGGACTCTACCGCGAATTTTACGCGCCGGTTGTAGAAGGCAAAACCTGGATGGAAGGCGAGGGACTTTTTTCCATGGACGTTCCGGTCGGCCAAACCGGCATGGATCCCGTCAAAGATCAGTATGTGCCATATATCCAGGCCAGCACCAATCTTTCAAAACTAGATTTAAGCGGCGAAAAAAAGATTCTTGTCGATCTGTCGGATCAGAAAATGTTGCTTAAAATCGGCGAAACGATCATACGGACCTTTCCAGTAAGTTCAGGATCGCAAAAACATCCAACTCCGCCGGGCAATTATTCAATTTCGCTGAAACAGGAAACCAGAATCGCAGGGGGCTATCCGCACTACATCATGCCGCTTTTCATGATGTTCAAAAAAAGCGGCTACGGAATTCACGCCCTGCCAAGCCTTGGCAATGATCACGGCGTTTTCTGGCGCGAAGCCTTAGACCATATCGGTGAACCGCGCAGCCATGGCTGCATCAGGCTTCTCCCGCAGGACGCCGAATTCGCCTTCAATTTTACCAATGTCGGCACTAATCTGGAAGTGAGGAGCTGAGGTCCGGCATTAAAGTCGTTTCCATGAAAGAATCAGATCTTTAATCTTCTTTGGCGTTGCGCTCTCAGCCAGCAAAAAAATAATTCCATGAATACGTGGATCAGAAATGTAAGTTATTGGATTTTCAGGCCAGAATTGCCGTGCCAAAATATGAAAAACTTCGTTAAAAAGCACCCTTGAAATTTCAATTTTCAGAGGAGGTTTACGGGTTTGATTGATTTCTCTTATGTTGCGAATAGTTGCAAGTTCATCGGCATAATCCCCATTAGTTGTTAAAATTGACAATTCATCAACAGCATCATCAAGCTTCAGTGGGCTGGTCATTTTCTGTAAGTATTCCCGGAAATGTATGCAGGCGAGAGCAGCATTGATCTGTTTTTTCCTGCGGACATTATTCAGCACATGTTCAATCCGTGCTGATTTGTAATCATGTTGTCGGAAAATTTCAATAAGTTCCTTTTCTGCTGGAGAATAATTTTGTATATGCTTTTCAGGGCGGTATTGATGTGTTTCAGTAAGAACACCGGGCAATGCCTGATCCAGCAGGAGTCGAAGCTTGAGCAATCTGGCAGTAATTTTTTTTGGCGGTCTGGGTTGTCTGGCAGGATCTTTCGCGACTGGAATATCTGACATTATTTTTTCTTCAGGACCTGGAGGCATGCTTCCTTTATTTCCCATAGTTGATTATAATAAACAGGCTTTTATCAGCAGATGTCGGAATCATAAAATATTATAATATATTTGTCAATACAATAAATGATTTCCATTTTATCAACCCTAAATTCAAAGCAGCAGGAAGCCGTAAAAACCACTCACGGGCCGGTTCTGGTGATTGCGGGTGCGGGCTCGGGCAAGACGCGCGCGCTCACGCATCGCATTGCCTACATGATCCGCGAAAAAGGCATCAGTCCCTGGAACATTCTCGCCGTGACTTTCACCAACAAGGCTGCCAATGAGATGAAAAACCGCATTGTGCAACTGCTGTCTGCGACGCATGAAATGTCCGCGGAAGTTCGGGTCGCATACGGTCCCGAGCTCGACCTGCCAAGCGTTGGGACCTTTCACGCCGGCTGCATGCGTATTTTACGCAAGCACCTCCACCTTTTGGATTATGAAAATTCTTTTGTCATTTACGACACCGCTGACCAGCAGATTCTGGTCAAACATGTCATGGCCGATCTGCACATCGATGAGAAACAGTTCAATCCCCGCGCGATTTTGAATTATATTTCCGGGGCCAAAAACCAGCTCATCGGTCCGGTAGAATATCAGCATCTGGTTCACAATTATTTCACCGAGCGCGTCGCCGAAGTCTACGAATCCTACCAGAAAAATTTACAGAAAAACAATGCCCTCGATTTTGACGACATCATCATGAAAACCGTGGAGCTTTTTCAGCGCGAACCAAAAATTCTCGGGTCATATCAGGAAAAATTCCAATTCATTTCTGTGGACGAGTATCAGGATACCAATCACGCGCAGTATGTTTTAACCAATCTGCTCGCCAAAAAATACCAGAATCTCTGTGTCATCGGCGACAGCGATCAGAGCATTTACAGTTTCCGCGGCGCCAATATCGGCAATATTCTGAATTTCGAAAAAGATTATCCGCAGGCCAAAATAATTTTATTGGAACAAAATTATCGATCAACCCAGAATATTCTTGACGCCGCGCATTCGATCATCGTCAAAAACAATAAACGCAAAGAAAAAAAACTCTGGACGGAGCGTAATGGTGGCGAAAAAATCGTGGTCAAAAGCCTTGAAAACGAGCGCGACGAGGGCGGATTTATTGCGCGCGAAATTGAAAATCAGCTGCAAACTCATGAAACAAAAAGTTACAGGGACTTTGTAGTTTTGTACCGCACCAACGCGCAGTCGCGCGTGCTGGAAGAAGTTTTTCTGCGGCATGGACTGCCATACAAAATTGTCGGCGGCATCAAATTTTACGAGCGCAAGGAAATCAGGGATCTGCTCGCGTACCTGCGCGTAATCCAAAATCCCGCGGACAGCGTGAGCCTGCTGCGTATTATTAACACCCCGCCACGCAAAATCGGCAGCAAAACTTTGGAAACGATCCAGCAATATGCGGCCACGCAAAACTTAAGTTTTTTCGGCGCAATGGAACAAATCGTTGAGCAGACCGGCTCTGATGCTGAAAATCTCGCGCAAGATAATAAAAATCACCTGCAGCCACCAACAGTTGCGTCTGTGGATTTGCAGGATGCCAAGCTTGAAGCCATCCGCGCTTTTGTAAAACTCATTAAAAATCTGCAAAAAATCAACCGCGAATTTCCGGCTTCCGGATTGATAAAACACGTGCTTGACTACACGGATTATAAAAAAATGATCGATGACAATACCGCAGAAGGCGATGCCCGCCTTGAAAATATTTACGAACTTATTGGCGTGGCTTCCAAATATAACCAGCTCGAACCAGGGCTTTCGCTAAACATTTTTCTGGAAGAGGTTGCGCTCATTGCTGACGTCGACAGTCTCAACAATGAAGATAATGCCGTGACTTTTATGACTGTGCATTCCGCCAAGGGGCTGGAATTTCCGGTGGTATTTCTTGCCGGACTTGAAGAAGGCATTTTCCCACATTCGCGCAGTCTGCTTGAGCGCGATGAGTTGGAAGAGGAGCGCCGGCTTATGTACGTGGCCATCACACGCGCGCGCGACCGGCTTTACCTTTTGAGCGCCAAAAACCGCATGCTTTATGGTGAAGCGCACTCCAGCGCGCCTTCGCAGTTTTTGGCCGACATTCCGGAAGTACTTTTGGCAGAAATGCGAGCTTTGCGTCCTGCTGCTCACTCCTTGCACCCGGCTGCTGACAGCCTGCGGACTGCCCGCCCGCCCGGCCGCTTTTTACGGGCCAATGAAATCGGCCGAACCCCGCTTCCGAACGAAGGTAACGAAGGTAATGAAAAACCCGCCAGTGAAGTCGCCGAATTTTCAGATGGCGACAAAGTCCATCACAAAATGTACGGCGATGGCGTCATCATTTCTGTTGCCGGCAGCGTGGCTACGGTCTGCTTCAAAGACCCAAAGTTTGGCATCAAAAAACTGGCGCTTTCCGTGGCGCCACTAAAAAAAGTGGAATGAGACTTTACGCAAAAAACCGGCCTTTTCCGTCGCACCATTCTGCCTGCGGGATCCTCTACAATTTATCCGCATCCATTGCGCGTTTTTCCTCTTCACTCATGGTCTTTACGGTTTGGCCGTTCTCCTTGATATGGTAAAAGTTGCGCAGACTTTTTTCAGTGCCAAAAGCCACATTCTTGGTCTGGCAGATTTTACAGCGGTAGACAAATTTCTGGCCGACCGGTGCGGTTTCAACAAATTTCGCACAATCTTTGCAATAAAATTTAAGACTCTCCGGAAGTCTGCTGCTGACACGCTGTTGCATTCGACTCAAAAAATTAAAGATCCATTCTTATTGGTTGCGGAATTTTTTCCTGCGATTCGGGTGCCGGTTTTGCAGCAGTCACAGGTACGATTTTCGGCTCACCTGCAGGATTTTTCGAAGTACCAGCCAAACCGGTCGTGCCGGGATAAACCGTACGCAGACTTTCGCGAGGTTTTTGCGGTTCCATCGCCGGCATTTTGATGATCTGATCGCATGTCTCTTCCTGAAAATCGCGCAGTGCAGTTTCTGGTTTTTTTAAATTCAGATAACCGCCGATCGTCAAAAGCGCTGCGGCAATAAAAGCCATGAACATGCCGTAACCAGACTCCTTCAGCGTAATATTCACGCCAAAATTATGATCAAAGTAGACAGTACTAGCCATCAAAAGCAGGTAAAACGAAAAAATACCGAAAACCAGATAAAGTTTTGGAGTTTTAATATTAAAAATCGCAATTCTGCGGTTGAGATAATCCATCATCACAAAAAGCGCTGTCAAAGAAGCCATGACCAGAAAAGTCAGTCCCACAAAGTAAAGCGGGCCGGTCAGTCCGGTAAAGACATTGCCGGTATGGAAAGTGTCCACATCCTGATACCACGGCAAAAACAGGCTTAAAAGCATTAAAATTGCGCCTCCGACAATCAGTTTTTTTTCAAATGGCAGTGCGATTAAAACCTGTTTAAGTCTTTTTTGCGGCATATAAAAGTTCAGATTAAAAAATTTTCGGGGCGTCAAAAGTCATTCGCTACACTCCAAATATAAAAAGAAAAGCCCGACTTGTAAATGCCTTTTATGGTCAAGCCTGCAAAAATCGGCTAAAATGCGCAACGCGTACAGACGCACTCAGGCTTTTTCAATGAATCCCGCAAATGAATCCACGCAAAATAATCGCTGTCGATATCCGCGAAGCCGGCCACGAAAAAACCGGCAAAGGCTGGTACACCTTTAATCTCGTACAGGAACTTTTGAAAATCGACAAAAAAAATCACTATCTGCTCTACAGCGACAATGTCAAAAATCCCTTTACCGCGCGCGAATCCGGCGCGAACAAAAACGCCCGCTACAAACATTTTCCAAAATCCTGGAACTGGCATTTTAAAGTTTTGAAAGATCTGCAGGCCGAAAAAGTAGATCTGTTTTTTGCGCCGACCAGCTATATTATTCCGGCGCTCGCGCCAAAAAATCTGCGCACCATCATCACCGTACATGATCTGGTGGCATTCCTGTTTCCATCGACCCACAACACCAAAGCGGTTCTGGTTGAACGTTTAACTCTGAAAAAAGCTCTAAAGAAAGCCACGGGTGTGTTTGTGGTTTCCGAAAATACGGAACGGGATCTGCTCAAAAAATTTCATTATCCCAAAGAAAAGATCCAGCTCGTGCCGTGCGCCCCTGCTGATTTTTACAAAAAAGCGCCCGCGCCCCATGATCTTGAAAAATTCCGCCAGAAACTAAAACTGCCCGCCAATTTTATTCTGGCGGTCGGCACGCTTGAACCGCGCAAAAATTTTTCGACACTCATCAAGAGTTTTGTCATTGTAAAGCGCAAATATCCCGATTACAAACTCGTGATTGTGGGTAAAAAAGGCTGGAAATATCACCTCATTGAAGAAACACTCAAGCACTATAAACTTGAAGAGGAAGTCATTTTTCCAGGCTATCTGGAAGACCACGAGCTGCAGAAAATCTACACACTTGCAACGGTTTTTGTTTTTCCGTCGCTCTATGAAGGATTTGGCATTCCGCCACTTGAAGCCATGTCCTGCGGCTGTCCGGTGGTGAGTTCCAATGTCGCTTCGCTGCCGGAAGTTATTGGCGACAGCGGACTATTGATCGATCCCAAAAATGCCCACAAATGGGCCGACGCCATTATCAGTCTCATTGAAAACGAAAACATCCGTGCGATGCTGATTGAAAGAGGCCATCGCCGCGCCGCAAAATTCAGCTGGACCGATTCAGCCAAAAAAGCGCTGCAGGTTTTTGAAGAAGAAGTTTAGCTTAGCCTGCAGCCCTCGCTTAAGCCATTTAAAAACCCTTGCGGGGGGGGCTTATATGTTATTATCTAATAAACAAAAAATAATTTTTAACCAGAACAAATATGAAAAACAAAAAACTGCTTTATCTCCTCGGCGTCCTCGCGGTGGTCGCACTCATCGGTTTTGCGTTTGCCAGTGGTGGCAAAAATTTCCAGGGAAGCCTGCAAAGCCCGTTTACAACAAACACAACCAAAACTCCGGGGCCAGCGCAACCAGTGCCTCCAAGTCTCAGCAATCTTTCAGTTGTAACATACCCAAACAATCCGCTTAAAATAAGTTTCAAATACACGCTCACAAGTTCAAACCAGGCAGGTGGTTTTGTAAATGCATCAGTAGGAGTTGCCGCTGCCGGCGGCGCAACAGTAAAATCATGGTTTTCACAGCCAGCAGCTAAAGGCACTAACCAGATTGACTGGGATACAAAAAACAATCAGGGAAACCTCTCACAAGCTGGCGCTTACACTTTCAAAATTTCTCTGCCAAATCAAAATCCGCTACAGGCAAATTTTGCTTTGCTTGGACCTCCGCCTCCACCGCTAGGACCTCCACCCGCACCATGTTTACAGGGTGTAACGCAACCAGCGCCACCTCCTATTCCACAGCCACAAGCTAATATTTTGAATGTAACTGTTGATTCAAGTACACCTGTTAGTCAGCAATTCACTGCAGGATCAACAAATCAAAAAGTTTTGGTATTAAAACTTACCAATAATGATTCAAAAGATCTCTTCCTCAAAAAAATCCGTTTTACAGTGACCGATATTAATTTGGGAAACGTTGATATCGCTATCTCGCATGCCAGCAGAGGTACCGGGCCTTCTCCACAAGCGCCCATTGTCATGGGACTTCCTATGGTCTGGCTGGATAATGGTAATAATCCAGGGTATGTCGAGTGGGTAAACAATAATCCATTAGATCCGAATAATCCCTACATTAAAAAGGGAGCCACTCTTTATGAATTTCTCTATGTAAATTTTACCAGCAGTTCACAGCAGCAGGTTAGTGGTCTCGATCCTCAATTTGAACTTGGGGATTTACAGGTTACTGATGTAAATGGCAACAGTGCTTTTGTATATAATGGGGGAGCTGTGGGCAACCAGATGGTGGTCTATAATACAAGACCGGCTTTTTCTGTTAGTCTTGATTCCCCCTGTGGCGCAAGCGCTGGTAGTCAAGGTATGCGAATTTTTAAATTCGATGTTGCCGCAGATAATAACACAGCTGACCCTGCCATAAATAAAGTTATTCTTAAATCGATCAAGCTTACCACGACAAAAGCCGGTGTTTCCGTGAATAATGTAAAAATTTATCCAGTGGTGCCAGTCAATCATGATTATGATAATAACGCTACTTATGCTACAGCATGTGTGCCCGATCAGGCAAAAACACAATGGTTCTGTACACTCAACCAAACTTCAGGTACAAACGAAGTAATCGAGGGAATGACGAATAGTTACATTGTACGTGCTGATGTAGGTTCAAGTTCTGGTTCCTACAATACTCTTGTAACTTCTATCTCTTCGCCAGGGTCAATAAATCAGCCAGGCGATGTTTTATGGAGTGATGATGTTACACCTTCAATTGGGTGGGTTTCACAATTCCTATCAGCATATCCAATATTAACCTTTGGCGCAAATTCAGGAATATTCGCGCCGTAAAGTTTAGCGTCCGCATTCGACACACACGCCCTTAAAAAACCCGCCAGGAAATTTCCACCGGCGGGTTTTTATTTTTGTCAGCCAATATCCTGAACAAAGATTATTATGCGACATGTCGTGGATTTTTTAGTACGTCTCGCATTAAAAAAGCCCCTGCTGCGCTGATTACAACAACGCCAAATAGGCCTAAAAAAACCTAAAATAGTTCTCACTGCTTATCACAGAGCAATACGGCAGCGGAGCCTCCGGTGATTTTTTTATAACCTCATCTTTATATTTCCATTTACACTCAAAACCTTGCAACTTGCCATCTTTTTCAATCAGCAGATCAATTTCTTCGCCATCGTAAGCGCGCCAGAAATAAAAATTCTCCCACGTCTCTTTTGTTTGCGCTTTTTTCTTGAGTTCACTCACAATATAGTTCTCAAAAAGAGCTCCTTTATCAGGCCTTACATCAAGCGGCTCAAAATTATTAATCAGGGCATTGCGTAATCCCGTATCCCAAAAGTAAATCTTACGAGTACGCCGTAAACCCATTCGTTTGTTACGTACATAAGGCTCAAGGCGAAAAATAATAAAAGCCTGTTCTAAAATAGTTATATACTGTTCGATCGTTTGCCGGCTGATGCCAAGTGCATTGGCCAGCTCATTATAAGAAACCTCACTTCCAATCTGGTAGGCCAGGGATTTGAGTAGCAAAACCAGCTTGTCCGCCTTTCTTATCTGATGAAACGACAAAATATCTTTCATACTATAATCCTGTGCTATTCGCCTAATCACAGAAGTTCTATCCTGGCCCAGGGGTGGAAAAATAACTTCAGGGTAAGAGCCGTATAAAATACGTTCCGGCAACATCGCAATTTGAGTCGGTTGATCGGTATATATTATTTGCAGCTCTTCAAATAAAAATGGAAACAACATGAAATCAATGTGTCTGCCTGTCAATGGTTCCACAATACCGTTAGCCAGGTCAAAAGAGGAAGAACCAGTCGCCACAACCTGCATCTGGAGATAGCGATCGGCCAAAATTTTCAGGGTTGTACCGATGTCCGCCACTTTTTGCGCTTCATCGATCACTACAAAATCGGTTGATCCAATAAACTCCTTAATTCTCTCAGGTGAGCGTGGTGTAAGTTGAGTGCTTATCTCTGGAATATCAGCATTGAGATAAACCATTTGCGGATATTTGGCAGCAAATTGACGGATAAAAGTTGTCTTACCGACCTGGCGGGGCCCGTAAAGAATAATCACTTTTCCCTTAAAAAGGCTTTTTTCAAACCGTTCCGTGATGAAACGACTAACATAAGACATAAAAAAGCTTATTTTACTAGTTAAAGTATACATTTTCGATTAAAAAACGCAAGTATGGTTACGTTTTTTAAGTAAATTACAAATTTTATCCTAAATCATGGCTTACGAAAGGTATTTTGCTTTTAAAAATACCTTTTCTCTTTTGGAAACAGAAACGGGGTTCAGCATGTATGCGCATGGGAGCTGTCAGTTTTTCAGAGGTTCCCAAGCTGAAAGTTTAGAAAACCTATTTCCTGATTTGCCAAAATATGGTATCATTACATGAAAAACAAAAATTTCTTAACACCAAAACAAAATGGAAAACCAGCATCCCCAAACCGCGCAAAACCCAGAGCAAAATCCAGCACCGGTGCAAAAGCCGAACGCACCAGTCAAAGTCAAAAAAAGTAAAAAGGGCCTTTATATTTTCCTGGGCCTGCTTTTGGTCGGCACAGTTGTAGCTGCCCTGGCACTTTCAAATGGAGCACTTTTTAAAGGCACGCTGCCTGGGAGATCAAATCCTGACGGTTCGAATGCAATCCAGGGTGGCAATGGCAAAAACATCGCCAATAACATTATTCTGGATAATAAACTTTCCAGTAATTTTACAGTTAATTTCCCGGCAGCGCCGGCCACACCGGCTCCAGCACCAAATACGGTTATTATAAGTCCGCCTTTATCTCAGCCGGCACTCCCTGCACCTGCTGCTCCCGGCATCAATGCCGTAGTGTGGCCGGATCCATATCTGACCGCCGGATCAACTCCCGTGAATATCAGCTACATTTTTGATGCCGGCACAAAAGCTGCGGGTATAAAAGTCGATGCCCAAATCGATGATAGTAAAAGCGCCCTGCAGGCAACGCTTGAAAAAGCAGCAACCGGCAAGCTTAACAAAACGAGTTATAATCTGACCTGGGACGGTAAAGATACCAAAGCAAAAATCGCTCCAAATGGCGTTTACACCTTGAAAGTTACCGTAAATTACAGTGTCCCGGGACCAGTGGTGAACGGCCAACCATCGATCGCAACTCCTGCGGCACCGATCACAAAATCGTTAACATTCAATGTTGGGACTGCAGCCGCACCGGTTACTCCGGCATCACCATCGACCCCAACGGTTTCAAGTCTCACTGCAACTCCGAATCCATTTGATCCAACCGCCGCGGCAGCAAATCTGCAGCTTGGTTATACCTATGCTAATTCAATCGGTGGATTTGTGAATGCCTCAATCTATCCCGCCGGTGGAAGTGCAGCTTCTGCAGTTAAAAGCTGGATTTCGCAAATCAGCAGTATTGGTGTAAACACAGCACTCACCTGGAATGGCAAACTCGCCAGCGGCTCAACTGCACCGGATGGAAATTATGTTTTTGAAGTAACGCCTGTTGGCGGAACGGGTCTCACAAAAACATTCACGATTACAGCTGCACCTGCAGTAGTAACCCCGAACCCGGCCGTAACTCCAACTCCGGCTGCAAATGTGGCAACGCCGAACCCAAATCCGGCTGTAACCCCAACCCCGAACGCAAATCCATCCAGCCCGCCGGCGCTCTCCACTCCAACAGTCAGCGCCACCACCTACAATCCTTACACCGATAATCCGGTCCAGTTCAGCTATAACATTTCAAACCTGGTCATTGGATCAACCATGGATGTCACCATGCAGATCGACTCAAGTGCCCACACTTACTATCTCAAACAAAATCTCGGCCAAACCAATGGTGGACCTTACACGCTTTCGTGGAACGGCACCAATCCGCTCACCAATCAGATTGCGCCTTCCGGAACCTATCAGCTTGAAATTTTTGGCGATGTTCAGGGCGACTCACATGCAGGCCATATTGCAAGCCTATTTTCAGCAACTTTCTATCTCGATGCAACCGCGCCGCATCCCGCAGCAGGCCAGGTTTCAGGCCCGTCTGCTTCGGTTGACAGTCTGCAGGTCCTGCCAAATCCTTACGATTTGAATCTCGGCTCAGCCTCATTTGTCTTCCATGTTGCAAACCCAAGCGGTGCAACCAGCTTGAGTGCTGCGGTTTATGATGTCACCAACACCGCGGTAAAATTATGGACTGTCCAAAATCCGTCAACGGTCGTCTTCCTAAGCTGGGATGGCAATGATGTTTCCAGCCATAGAGTTCCCTCAGGAGCTTACACCTTTAGAGTCTGGGGCAATGACGGAGTCTATCATGTCGCACAGCAGCAGGTCAGCTTCTCGGTTGTTAATAATGCCACTGCGGTTGCCGCTCCAACAACCACAGGTTCCGGCGGTTCGGGAGGATCGGCTGGATCTGGCAGTTCAGGCGGCAGCAGTTCTTCAAACTATGCCGGAGCAGCTTACACCGGTGCCAACGCCTGCGGTGATTATGGCGATGTCGCAGCCAACAATCCTGCCTGTGATGCAATTATTTTCGTTAAAAGCATTGGCGCCATGACCGGAGTCGGCGACGGCAAAAACTTTAATCAGCTTGGCGTGCTTCAACGCGATCAGATCGCCAAAATCATTGAACTTGCCTTCAAGGCAAAAAACAAATTCTCAAGCACCTTTGATTATTGTAGTGCTCAAAATCCTTTCGTTGATGTCACTCCAACTGATTGGGCCTACGAATATCTCTGCTTCGGCAAACAGAAAAAAATCGTTACCGGTTACCTGAGTGGCCAAAACAAAGGTCGCTATCTGTCTTCACAGCCGGTAACCCGTGCCGAATTCCTGGCTATTCTGCTGCGAAATCTTGGCGACCGTCTGCCGGTTGATCTCTCGCATTCCTATCTGGATGTTGACCGTACGCAGTGGTTCAGCCGCTTTGCAGCCTATGCGTTCCTGAAAAATCTCTTCCCTGGAACCTACCTTCATCCTGCGCAGTACATGACCAGAGTTGAAGTGGCCAAGATCATCTATCAGCTGCACACCATGGGCAAGATCTAACATTGGCAAAATTCAAACCTGCCCAAAACTGCAAAAATTCACAAAAGCCCCTTGAGCCAACAGGAGGCTTTTGGTAATGTACTGGATAGTTTTTACTTACACTGGCCGGTGCATTATTAAAAATTTTATGCGATACCACAAACCAGCGCTTCCAAAAGGAGTTTCCACCACACTTGTTGCCGTATTTGCGCTGTTCCAGATTTTTTTCAATTTTTCCGCGACGCGAACAGTGTCTACTGTTTCCGCAGCAACAAATTTGATTACGGGTTTTTTTTTGGATACCGGATTGCACTGGGCCCGTCAATACATTGACATTTTAGTGACTGACTGCAGCATCAACGGCTACGAAGATGCTGCCGGCAATCCGCTCCACCTTTTCAAACCTGACGATCCCGCTACCCGCGCGGAATTTGCAATGATGATTGTTGACTGTGCCCATCTTCCTCTGACTGCTGTGGCAAGTTCTTTTAGCGATGTGTCAGCAAATTTTTGGGCTGCCAAAGCGATCGAGGCAATCAGGGCCAGAGGCTGGATGAACGGTTATGCCGATGGACTTTTCCGTCCAAACCAGCTTATTACCCGCGCCGAGGCTTTAAAAGGTCTCTTAAAATCGCGTTATGCAGAAACGGAAATAGTCGGCACCAGTTCACCGTTTGACGATGTTCCCTACAGCGCCTGGTCTGCAAGGTACATCACTTTTGCTTACAGCAAAGGTTTTGTTGACGGTTATGTCGATTATGAGCGCAAAACACTTACTTTCCGGCCTGATAATCCGATCACCCGCGCCGAAATTGCCAAACTCATTGTGGAGGTTTTACTTGGGAAAGGTTTGCCGACAACGCCGAATCCTTTACCAGGTCCTTCGCCAATACCTGCATCGACTCCAACTCCTTCGCCGTCGCCATCTCCCACGCCATCCCCATCACCGACTCCAAGCCCTTCGCCGAGTCCGTCGCCAACACCAACCCCAAGTCCTACCCCTAATCCTTCACCGACCCCATCTCCAACACCTGCGCCAACACCAAATCCAACACCAAATCCAACACCATCTCCCACGCCAACCCCGACCCCAACCCCAAGCGCCGGAGTGCCTGACTTGGGTGTTTTGGCCAGTCTCCATGGGAAACAGCTCCTACCTCCAAATGATCCGGCTATGCAGCCCATTGATACTGCGCCGGTAGATCCCCGTTCCGATGCGCTCATCAATATTGTTGGCCGCAGTACTGCGCTTTCCATTCAGGGTACATCTGTCTGGCAGGGCAACCAGACCGGCGTTCCTTACACTGTTGTTTCTGGTTCCCAGGCTAAAATTCCCATTACATGGGGAGTCTATGCGCCAACTGATCCGCTCGATCTCGGCCCAATGCCCATTCCTCCCAATGCCGCAGTTGAGCAGAGCGGCACGGATAAAAGAGTTTTAGTGCTTGATCGCGACAACTGGATGCTCTACGAATTATGGCATGGCGTTATCCAAAATGGCGGATCAGGCTGGAGTGCCGGAGGCGGCGGAGTTTTTGATCTCAGCCAGAATACGGCTTTGCGCGGGATTAAACGCAGTTCAGTTGCGGCTTCTGGACTGCCGATTTTACCAACCCTTGTCCGTTACGATGAAGTAGTAGAACAGGGTGTGATCAATCATGCACTGCGTTTTTCTGTTGATAATGTCAGAAGTTCATTCGTTTCTCCAGCCACACGTTCAGCCTGGGTTGGAGCAAATCCGGCTGATCCAAATCTTCCGCCCATGGGCATGCGCGTCCGCCTCAAGGCCGGCTTCGACATTTCCGGCTATCCACCGCAGACCAAAATCGTTTTGCAGGCTCTCAAAAAATACGGCATGATTTTGGCAGACGAATCCAGCAATAACTGGATGATGACCGCCACAGCCGATTCACGCTGGGACTCAACAGATTTCAAATCGCTCAAACAGGTCACAGGCAACGATCTGGAAGTCGTGCTGATGGGTCCCGAAATTCCTTACGGGCAGCTTGCAAAACAACTGGGAGGATGATCTTGTCTGGGCGGGTAACTTTTGTGCGATGGCGTAAAAAATTATTCAGCATAAAAACTAAAATCATAAGTTTTTTCTGCTTTAGGAACATGTGGTAAGGGTTGTTGCAATAATTTTTCAATTTTTACTTCTGTTAACCACCGCATATTATTTAATAATTCGGGCCGACCTGAACGTACATCCTGTTCAGGAAATCTTGTGAAACCTATTTGCCATATTTCTTTACCGACTCTTTGATATTTTATTCCAGAGGGGGTAGCGCTTTCGAGGAAAGAAAAAACTGCATTGTCTGGAACCTCTCCTATGCTTATTTGATGACCTTCTTTTAATGACATATTTTTATAATTAAAAAAACAGGTCGGCATATTAACATTTTTCCCGCTTTCACACAACATTTTTGCCCATCAGTTCTTAACTTTGGAAAGTTTCTTAACTTTTCCCTTGTATTTTGGGATTTTTTGCTCTATACCGCGAAACGTATATACATTGGCATTGGTGGCCCTGGTATCGGCGGCCCCAGTGTGTGCCCGCTAAAAAATATCCCATTTGCAGTATCATGCCTAAACATTTCCTGATTCGTTTTCCGGTATTTTTTCTGCTTTTGAGTTTCGGGATTTTGCAGCCGCTGGAAAGTGTTCTGGGTGCGGAGAGGGCCGGCGGAGATATTTCATCGGCATCATCCAGTGAAAATACTTCTGCAAAAGAATCGCCGGCTAAAAGCGAAAATGCCGAAATTGAACGGAAAACGCCGGATAAACCTGCCGGATCTGAAAAAGTTAATGAGCGAATAAATGAACGGGGAAACGGTCTGGGAACCGAAGACAGATCAAAACCCTCGCCGGAACCCGGTTCGGAAGCGCAACCTGACAAATCCGGTGCGGACAAAAACAGCCCCGAAGCCAGTCTCAAAAAACCCGCCAGTCCCAATCAGGCCCAGTCGCCATCAACACTTTCAGACACCCTGCCATTTTCGGATCCTCTGAATCAAAAAGCGCAAAAACCGCAAGTCGACGAATCTTCCGGCGCTCTCAAATACAGCTATCCGATTGCTCTGCCAAAAGGAAAAAACGATTTAACTCCCGGGATTTCCCTGGAATACAGTTCGCAGAACAATGAAGAAGGGTCTCCGGTGGGGTTTGGCTGGAAACTTGCAATTCCTTCAATCGAACGACTCAATCTTCATGGCAGCGACAAACTTTATTCCAGCAAAGATTTTTCTTCCTCGGTTTCAGGCGAACTGACCGAAGTTTCAACGAATGTTTATGCGCCCAAAACCGATCAGGGCGGATTTTTAACATACGCTTTTTCAAACAGCTCATTCACCGCCAAAACCAAAGACGGCATAACATACAGTTATGGACTCAGCGCCGGATCGCGGCAGGACGACGCCAACGATTCCACAAAAATATATCAGTGGATGATCGAAAAAGTTGCTGATCCGCTCGGCAACAGCATTGATTATACCTACCAAAAACTGCAGGGCCAGATTTATCCGGACACGATCAGTTGGGGCGGAAGCGCAAATGTTTCGCCGGTCTATCAAATCAAATTTCACTGGCAGGCAAACTCCGGCGCGGTTGTTTCATATAAACGGAATTTCGCGGTATATAATCCATACATCCTGCAAAGTATCGATGTTTTGGTAAACGGGGGCGTAAGCCGGACATACAAACTCAACTATGTGTCCGGCAGCAATAATAACGGGCGCATGATGCTCGCTTCGATTGTCGATGGCGGAGTAAAAACAACGGGGTTTTCATACCAAAGCCACCCGGCCGGATGGACGCCAAACCCTGCCTGGACCATGCCGAACAATGTGGTTAATGCCCAGATGGTAAATAACGGCGGCCAGGGCTGGCAATCAACTTATTTTCAGTCATTGCCGAATGGAGTTGATATTTTTGATGTTAACGGAGACGCGTTGATTGACATTGTCTCAAGTACTCCATGGGTCAACCCTTCTACGCAGCTGAATCTTGGAAACGGGTGGAGCCAAAATTCCAACGGACCTACCGCTCCCGTCCCTTTTATCTATAATTCATATCAGGACAGCGGTTACAGGGTTGCGGATGTGAATGGAGATTTGCTGAACGATATTGTCGGACCAAGCGGTTCCGTGTTGAATTCCGGAGGGTCGGGATTTGTTTCTTCCTCTGCTTTTAATACGCCCGAAGGTTTTCTGGTCGCAAACAATAACGGTATTGTCAGAGACAGCGGACTTAGAATTCTGGATGTAAATGGCGATGGTCTTCCGGATCTGATAAAATCGACGCTGATCCAGTTTCCGAATAATAATCCTGGCTATCTTCCTGATGCAGCCTATATCAATGACGGTACGAAATTTGTAAAAGACGTGAACTGGATTCCGCCCATCACGACTTTTGCAGCTGAAAATCTGGGATGCTGCGGCAATCCGCCCTCCTATTATTTTTATGACAATGGCACGCGGTTTGTTGATATTAACAATGACGGACTTATTGATATTGTGGCTGCGGCTCCGTATCCGATGCCGAATTATGGCAGCGTTGTCAGTCAAAATTCCAATAAAGTTTATTTAAATAACGGGCGGGGCTGGAGCGCGGCGGGCTCGGGCGTTTTTGCGCATCCCTTTTCAATGGTTACCAATTCGACAAGTCCGGGCGCCTGTCTTGGAGCAACCTGTTCATACGCCGATAATGCTGTCAGGTTTGCCGATCTGAACGGGGATGGCGTTGCAGACATGGTAAGAAGTATTATCACGCCGACGCTGCAGGGTCCGACCAATCTCCAAAGCGTTTGCTTCATCAATAGTCCCTCCGGCGGGCTTACCCAGAACAACAATTATAATGTTCCGGTCGCTTTTATTGACAGCAGTTTCACAGGCGATATCGGCGGGCGCATCCTTGATGTGAATGGCGATGGCGTTGCAGACATGGTAAATGGAGGATATGGCGGCAACTTTACGCAGCTGGCGAATGGCACCATCCCGGACCTTTTATCGACGGTAACGCTGGAGACCGGCGGAACGGTGAACGTCAAATACCAGGCATCGACGCAGTACCGTGATGCTGCGGGGAACCTGTTAAATCCGCATCTGCCGCTGGTTGTCCAGACGGTGGAATCGATTTCTGAGACCGAACCGTTCAGCGCGCAGACCGCAACCACGCATTATCTCTATGAAAACGGCAGCTATTACTATGCCAACGCGTTTGACCGAAAATTTGCGGGGTTTGAAAAGGTCACGGAAACCAGGCCGGACAATTCCAAAACTGTCACATACTACCATCAGGGCAATTCGACGAATGCAGCGTTCAATGAACCGGCGGATCATCTTTCCAAAATCGGGTTGCCGTACAGAAGCGAAATTTTCGATGTTTCCGGAAATCTTTTTACAAAGCAGACATCAGTGTACGATTACGCTTCGCTGCCGTCCCTGAACAGCAACCGTTTTTTTGTGTTTAAGACGCAGGAACTTTCCGAGAATTTTGACGGGAACCAGAGCGAAGTCGCAACCGCTTCAACCTACACCTACGACCAGACCAACGGCAATCTCACTTTAAGTACGGACTACGGCGACGTAACTGTTTCCGCACCGAACCAGTTCAGCGATCTTGGATCAGACCGTCGCTACAGCGTTTATTCGTATGCGACCAACAATGCGGGGCAGTACAAACTGAGCATGGTGAGTTCATACGGCTGGCCGAACGGGTTTAACCAGGGTGTAGCGATGAGCGGCCAGGAAGAGTTCTCGTATGACAACCTTTCATTTGGACAA
>Ga0209515_10003127_pt1 | contig 24184 bp, 25 predicted proteins | sample Subgroupgradi54m_FD_187454 | JGI IMG/M metagenome (GOLD analysis project Ga0209515, IMG submission 187454) | Subsurface groundwater microbial communities from S. Glens Falls, New York, USA - GMW60B uncontaminated upgradient, 5.4 m (SPAdes)... ... | reverse complement strand
CAATGTCCTGCAGTGTCCGGCCGCCGGTGTCAATCGTCACGTCGGCCTGGGCGTAATACGGCGCCCGCAATCGCAGGAGCTCCTGGATCCGCTCCTGCGGGTCGCCCCCCGCCAACAGGGGCCGGGTATTCAGCGTGGCCGCCGTCCGCTCCAAGATGACCTCGACGCTGGCCGTGAGACAGACCAGCACGCCGCCGGCTTTCAACGCTTTCACATTCTTCTCGTCGCATAGGACGCCGCCGCCAGTGGCGATCACATGCTCCTTGAGCTCCGCGGCTTCCCGGACCCCCTTCGCCTCCAGCGCGCGGAACGCCTGCTCCCCCTGCTCGGTGAAAATCTGCCGGACCGTCCGGCCGGTCTCCTTCTCGATCTTCCGGTCCAGGTCCAAGAACGGGCGGTTCAGTTTCTGGGCGAGCAGTTTTCCGACCACCGACTTGCCCGTCCCCATGAAGCCGACGAGGACGATGTTGTTCAAAAGCTCGCGACCTGGCCGAGGAACCCGCGGTAGTTGCGCTTCACTTCCGGGAGGGAGTCCCCGCCGAACTTTTCCAGAAAGGCGTTGGCCAGCTCGAAGGCGGCCACCGCCTCCCCCACGACGCCGGCCGCCGGCACGGCGCTCACATCGGAGCGCTCCACGGTGGCGACGAACGGTTTCTTGGTCTTCAGGTCCACGCTCATCATCGGCTTGCGCAGGGTGGAGAGCGGCTTCATGTGGATCCGGACCACCACCGGCCCGCCGATCGTCATGCCTCCCTCGATCCCACCGGCCCGGCAGGTCTTCCGGTGGAAACCCTTTTGTTTCGTGTAGAAGATCTGGTCATGAAGCTCGGAGCCGAACAGGTCAGAGACCTTCGTCCCCACGCCGATCTCCACCGCCTTGATCGCCTGGATCGACATGAGCCCCGCGGCCAGCCGGGCGTCCAGCTTCCGGTCCCACTGCACATGGGAACCCAAACCGACCGGCAGGTTCAACACGACCACCTCGATGGCGCCGCCCAGCGTGTCGCCGGCCGCCTTCGCCTTGTCCACCAAAGCGATCATCTTGGCTTCTGCCTTGGGATCGGCACAGCGCAGGGGGGAAACCTCCGCCTTCTTGCGGATCTCGGCGTGCGCCAGTTTCTCCGTGTTCGCCTGCACGCCGCCCATCCGGACCACGTGGCTGAACACCTCCACCCCGAACTCCTCCAGGAACCGCTTGGCCACCGCCCCCACAGCCACGCGGGCCGCGGTCTCCCGCGCGGAGGCCCGCTCCAGGATGTTGCGCACGTCTTCCTGGGCGTACTTGAGAGCACCGGACAGGTCGGCATGGCCCGGGCGGGGGCGGGTCACCACCGGCAGTTTGTCGATGGAGGCGTCTTTGTTCGGGACCTGCAGGGAGATCGGGCTCCCCAGCGTCTTGCCGCCCCGCAGGCCGGAGAGGATCTGCACCCGGTCCGTCTCGACGGAAGTCATGCGGGCGCCCCGGCCGTAGCCGAGCTGGCGGCGCTTCAATTCCTGGTCGATAAAAGCGGGTGAGAGCGGCAAGCCGGCCGGCATCCCTTCCAGCACCGCCGTCAGGCAGATCCCATGCGATTCCCCAGCCGTCAAATAGCGAAGCATGATTCCTCCTTCAACCGCCGGCCAGCAGGCCCCGGTACCAATGAATCAGCGAATCCCCACAAAAGACCGCGATGAGCGCCCCGGCCGCCAGGAACGGGCCGAACGGGATAATCTCCTTCCCCGACCGGACCTTCCAAGCCAGCCCGACCACCGCTCCCATGACCGGCGCCAAAACCAACCCGACCAGCAGAACTTTCCAGAGGCCGATCACGGAACCGACCATCCCCATCAGCTTCACGTCCCCGAATCCCATCGCCTCTTCTTCCCCGATCGCTTTCAACTTGCGCCGGAACAGCAGGGTACCGGCAGAACCGATCCCATACAGCACGCCGGCACCGGCCAACGCCCCGGCCACACTCGCCCACAGTCCGCCCCACCGCGTGGAAACACCGTGCAGTCCCGGCATCAAAAAACTGGCGATCAGCCCCAGCCCCAATCCCGGCAGGGTGACCTCGTCCGGCAGGATCATCTCCCGCAGGTCGATCACCGAGACCAGGATCAGCGCCGCTCCAAAGACCGCGTAGACCAGCGCCGGAGGCGTCCAGCCGAACCGGGCCGCGATGCCGGCGAAGAGGGCCCCGGTCGCCAGCTCCACGGCGGGATAGCTCCATGAGATCCGGGTTTTACACCGCCGGCACTTCCCGCCCAACAGCGCCCAGCTGATCAAAGGGATGTTGTCGTACCAGCATATCTCCTGCCTGCACGCCCGGCAGATGGACCGTCCCTTTACCACCTGTTCCCCCGCCGGCAGGCGCCAAATGCAGACGTTCAGGAACGACCCCACCATCAGCCCGAACACGAAGACCGCGCTAAGCGTGATCAGCGAAATGCTCCTCGAGCGCCTTCTTCATGACCGGCAAAGTTTTTTCGACCGGCACGCCGGTCCATATCTTGAACGCTACCGCACCCTGCGCCGCCAGCATCTCGTCGCCAGTGATCACCCGACAAGCCCGCTCCTTCGCCACCTTAATTAATGCGGTTTCCCGGGGCTCGTAAACGATGTCGTATACAATCTGATTGGGACGCAATCGTTCGAGCACTTCTTGCGGTACTTCATTCTTGCCTTGTTGCCCCATGGAAGTCGCGTTAACTAAAATTTTGCACTCCTCGACAGGAAGCGCTTCCAAGACCTCGCGAACCTCTGATACCACATTACAGTCGTTGAACTGAAACGCCGAATGAAGAGCATTGACGGTACGTGCAGCGTTCTCCGAGGTACGATTCCAGAAAAAGATTTTTTTGACCCCGGCACTTAAACCTAAAGAAATCCCAACGCTTCTAGCCGCTCCGCCTGCTCCAAGAATAACCGCAGACGCATCCCGCAGATCGACTCCTCTTAAGGGATGTATAAAACCCTCCCCATCCGTGTTGTAACCGAAGAGCTTCCCCTGATCTATTTTGACCGTGTTGATCACATGCATGGCATGTGCCACGGAGCCGAGCGCGCCCTTTATTTCTCCGCCATTCTTTTGAATCCAAACGTAGGCCTTGCTCTTAAAGGGCATCGTTACGTTAAAACCGTCGAGCAATTTGCCCTTGCGCTGCCAATCCTCTATTCCACGCTGTAAATCATCAAGCTGGGCTAACTCATGTACACTTTCACCCAGGGAGTTAGATTTGATTGGGCATTCCTCATACTGCCCTTCTAATCCCGCCGCCTTCAGCGCCGCCATGTGCATCTTCGGCGACAGCGAGTACCCCAACGGCCAGCCGATGATGCCGAGTTTCCAGAACTTGTCGGCCAATTAGCGTTTGGCGTAGAGCAGGCGGTTGATCGCGTTCAGGTACGCCCGCGAGGAGGCCTCGATGATGTCGGTCGAAGCGGCCCGCCCGTGCTCCACGTTGCCGTTCGCCGACAGCTTCACCGTCACCTCTCCCAGCGCGTCCTTGCCGGAGGTGACCGACTGGATCACGTACTCGTTGAGCTTGCCCTTGAACTTGGTCAGCCGGTCGATCGCGTTGTAGCAGGCATCCACCGGCCCGTCGCCGCTGGCGGCCCCTTGCAGCATCTTGCCGTCAGGGCTCTTCAGGCGGATCGTGGCGGTCGGGATCACGCCGGTGCCGCTGGCAACGTGCAGGTACTCCAGCGTGTAGCGCTTCCGCTCCTGGGAGATTTCGTCCTCCACCAAGGCGGCCAGGTCGTCATCGAAGACCTCTTTCTTGCGGTCGGCCAGCACCTTGAACCGCTCGAACGCCACCTCGATCTGCTGTTCGCCCAGCTTGAAGCCCAGCCCCTTGAGCCGGGCCACGAAGGCGTGCCGGCCGGAGTGCTTGCCCAGCACCAGCTTGGACTCGCCCCAGCCCACTTCCTGCGGGGTCATGATCTCGTAGGTTTTCTTGAACATCAGCACGCCGTGCTGGTGGATGCCGGACTCGTGCGCGAAGGCGTTGCTGCCCACCACCGCCTTGTTCGGCTGGACCAGGAAACCGGTCAGCTTGGAGACCAGCCGGCTGGCCCGGTAAATCTCCTCAGTCTTCACGCCGACCTCCACCTTGAAGAGGTCCTTGCGCACCTTCAAGCCCATCACCACCTCTTCGAGGGAGGCGTTGCCGGCCCGCTCACCCATCCCGTTGATCGTGCACTCCACCTGCCGCGCGCCGTTCAAGACCGCCGCCAGCGAGTTGGCCGTGGAAAGCCCTAAGTCGTTGTGGCAATGGACGGAGATGACCGCTCTATGGATGTTGGGCACATTCTCCCGGATGCCGCGGATCAGGGCCCCGAACTGGGACGGGATCGCCCAACCGACCGTGTCCGGCACGTTCACCGTGGTGGCCCCGGCGTCGATCACCGCCTCGTAGATCCGGTACAGGAGCTCCGGGCGGGAGCGGGCGGCGTCCTCGGCGGAGAACTCCACGTCGTCGGTGTACTTGCGGGCCATCTTCACCGCCGCCACCGCGATACGGAGGATCTCCTCCTCGGCCTTGCGCAGTTTGTACTTCATGTGGATCTCCGAGGTGGCGACGAAGGTGTGGATCCGCCGCCGCTTGGCCGGCTTCAATGCCTTGCCGGCCGCCTCGATGTCCTTCGGGACCGACCGGGCGAGCGAAGCGATGATCCGCCCCTTGATCTCCTTGGCGATCCGGTTCACCCCCTCGAAATCCCCGGGAGAGGAGACGGCGAATCCCGCCTCGATCGCGTCCACGTTCAGGCGCTCCAGCTGACGGGCCACCTCCAGCTTCTGCTGGGGGTTCAGGGAGGCGCCGGGGCACTGCTCGCCGTCGCGCAACGTGGTGTCGAATATGATCACTCGGTCTTGCTTGCTCATCGTTTTCTCCGTGTCAGGATACAGGGGGTTGTCAGGCCTTCACTTTCTGCCGTTTCGCCTTCGCATCGGTTTTCGTTCCTAGCGTCGGCTTCGCCTGCAGCCATGACATCATCGAGCGCAAACGGGCACCCACCAATTCAATCAGGTGCTTGTCCCCCTTCGCGAGCAGGGCCTTAAAGACCGGCTTACCGGCCTGGCACTCGTTGATCCACTCCCGCGCGAAATAGCCGGTGCGGATCTCATCGAGGATCTTCTGCATCTCCCTGCGGGTTTCCTCGGTGATGATGCGCGATCCGCGCGTGAGGCCGCCGAACCGGGCGGTCTCCGACACGCGGGACCACATGCCCTGCACCCCCTGCGCGTAGAACAGGTCCACGATCAGCTTCAGCTCATGCAGGCACTCGAAGTAAGCCACCTCCGGCTGGTAGCCGTTCTTGACCAGCGTCTCGAACCCGGCCTTCACCAGCGCTTCGGCGCCGCCGCAGAGGACCGCCTGTTCCCCGAACAGGTCGGTCTCGGTCTCCTCGGCGAAGGTGGTTTCCAGCACGCCCGCCTTCGTGGCCCCGAGCCCCTTGGCGTAAGCCAGCGCCACCTGCAGGGCTTTCCCGGTGGCGTCCTGATGTACGGCCACCAGCGCCGGCACGCCGCCGCCCTGAAGGAACAGGTCCCGCACGAGCGACCCCGGCCCCTTGGGCGCGATCATGAAGACGTCCACCTCTTTCGGCGGCTCGATCTGGTGGAAATGGATGTTGAACCCGTGCGCGAAGGCGAGCGCCTTCCCGGCTTTCAGGTGCGGGAGGATCGAACTGCGGTACACCTCCGCCTGCAGGGTGTCCTGCAGGAGCACCATGATCACCTGCGCCTGCGCGCAGGCCTCGGCCACCGAGGTCGGCTGGAAACCGTCCTCCGCCGCCTGCGTGTGGTGCGGCCCGCCCGGCCTCTGCGCCACGACCACCTCCAGACCGGAGTCGCGCAGGTTCAGCGCGTGCCCCCGCCCCTGGATCCCGTAGCCCAGCACGGCGATCCTCTTGCCTTTTAAAACCCCCAGGTCCGCGTCCTTGTCGTAATAGATCTTCGCCACTTCAATTTCCTCCCGCAGTGTCGCGAGCCAAGGCCACGCGCCCCGTGCGCACGATCTCCTTGACCCCGTAAGGTTTGAGCATCTCCAGGAACGTCTTGATCTTCGCCGGATCGCCGATCAGCTGAAGCGTGAGGGATTTCACCCCCACGTCGGCCACCTCCGCCTTCACCGTCTCGGCGATCTCCACCACCTCCGGCCGGGTTTTAGCGGTCACCGAGACCTTGCACAGGATCAGCTCCCGGTCCAGGTGTTCCTCCTTCGTGAGGTCCTGGATCGAGATTACGTCGATCAAGCGGTTGAGCTGTTTCTTGATCTGCTCGATCGTCTTCTCATCGCCGTCGAACACGATCGTCATCCGGGAGGCGGTCGGGTCCTCGGTCTCCCCCACCGCCAGCGACTCGATGTTGAATCCGCGCCCGGCGATCAGGGACGAGATCCGGGCCAGCACGCCGAACTTGTTCTCCACCAGCACCGATAAAAGATGTTTGGCCATGGTTATTCTCCTTACGCCATGTCCATGATCATTTCGTCGATCGCCTTGCCCGGCGGGATGATCGGAAAGACCTTCTCCTCCTCATCGCAGATGCAGTCCACCACCCAGCATTCCTTGTCGTTCAGGATCCGCTCCAGCGTCGGCTTGACCTCCTCCGGCTTCGTGATCGTGATCCCCTTGGCGCCGAACCCTTCGGCCACCTTCGCGAAGTCCGGTGGGCGGATGCCGCTGTAGGAGAACCGTTTCTTGTAGAACATCTCCTGCCACTGGCGCACCATCCCGAGGTAAGAATTGTTCAGGATGATCGTCTTGATCGGCAGTTTGTGGTCCACCGCCGTCGCCAGCTCCTGGATGTTCATCACGAACGAGCCATCGCCGGAGAGGCAAATCACCCGCTCCTTCGGCTTGCCGAACTGCGCGCCGATCGCGGCCGGCAGGCCGTAGCCCATCGTGCCCAGCCCGCCCGAGGTGATGTAGGTGCGCGGGCGCGTCCACCGGTAGAACTGGCAGGCCCACATCTGGTGCTGGCCCACGTCGGTGGTCATCAGCATGTCTCCCTTCGTGAGGTCCGAGAGGACCTCCAGCACGTACTGGGGCTTGAGCTTGTCCCCCTTCTTCATCTGGTAGGTCAGCGGGTGCTTCTTCTGCCACTCCCGGATCTGCTCCCACCACTCGGCGTAGTCCGGTTTCTTGCCGAGCACCTTGATCTCCTTAATCAGCTCCTTGACCACCCGTTTGACGTCCCCGACGATCGGCACGTCCACCGCGACGCTCTTGCCGATCGAGGCCGGGTCGATGTCGATGTGGATCTTCTTCGACTTCGGGGAAAAGGTCTCCACCTTGCCGGTCACCCGGTCGTCGAACCGGGCGCCGATGTTCACCAGCAGGTCGCAGTACTGGACCGCGTAGTTGGTGGAGGCCGCCCCATGCATGCCGAGCATGCGGAGCGAATTCGGCTTGTCCTCCGGGTAGATCCCCAACGCCATGCAGGTCGTCGTGACCGGCGCCCCCAGCAGGTCCACCAGCTCCCGGATCTCGTCGGCCGCCTGGGACATGACCGCGCCTCCGCCGACGTAGATCACCGGCTTCTTCGCGTCGAGGAGCATGTGGGCCGCCTTGTCGATCTGGCCGCGGTGCCCTTCCATGAACCTCTGCGGCTTGTAGCCGCGGATCTCCACCTTCTCCGGCCAGATAAACTCGGTCTCGGCCTGCGAGATGTCGACCGGGATGTCCACCAGCACCGGCCCGGGCTTGCCGGTCCCGGCGATGTAGAACGCCTCCCGGATCACGCGGGCCAGGTCGTTCACGTTCTTGACCAATGTATTGTGTTTCGTGATCGGCCGCGTGATGCCGCAAACGTCCGCTTCCTGGAACGCGTCGTTGCCGATCAGGAAGCTGCGGACTTGGCCCGTGATCGCCACCATCGGGATCGAGTCCATGAAGGCCGTTGCGATGCCGGTCACCAGGTTCGTGGCGCCGGGGCCGGAGGTCGCGAGGCAGACCCCCACCTTGCCGGTCGCCCGGGCGTAGCCGTCAGCCATGTGGGCGGCCCCCTGCTCATGCCGCACCAGGATGTGCTTGAGGCCGGAATCGTACAGCGCGTCGTAAATCGGCAGGTTCGCCCCGCCCGGGTAGCCGAACAGCACGTCGACTCCCTCGCGCTTCAAACACTCCACCAGAATCTCAGCGCCTTTCATCTTCGCCATCGTCAAACCTCCTATACGCGTACTGAGCGCCCGATACCGACGGACGAGCCCGCTACAGCTCCCCGCCGTTCGTTGCACCCTTTACGCTTGTCCCTCAGCCGTCCACGGCCCAAACATAGGCCCTGTGGCTATCGAGACGGTTAGTCCAGCACCGCTCCCTCGCTGGCCGAGCCAACGAGTTTCGCGTAGCGCGCCATGACGCCGGTCTTGTAGACCGGCGCGGGCGCTTTCCATTTCTTCAGGCGGCGCTTGATCTCCGCCGCCGGAAGTTCCAGCTTGAGTTCCCGCTTCTTCACGTCAAAGGTGATCGTATCGCCGTTCTTCACCGCCGCGATCGGGCCGCCGTTCGCCGCCTCGGGCGCCACGTGCCCGGCCATCATGCCGTGCGTGGCGCCGGAAAACCGCCCGTCGGTCAGGAGCGCCACATCGTGGCCCAGCCCCTCGCCGACCAGCGCCGCCGTCACCGCCAGCATCTCCCGCATGCCGGGACCGCCCTTGGGCCCCTCATAGCGGATCACCACCACGTCCCCCTTTTTGATCTTCCTCTGCTTCACGGCTGCGAAAGCATCCTCTTCCGAATTGAAGACTTTCGCCGGGCCCTGAAAGAGAGCGGCCTTCTGCCCTGCCACCTTCAGCACGCATCCCTCAGGGGCCAAGTTCCCGTGCAGGATCACCAGCCCGCCGCTTGGGCGGACCGGCTTTCTCAAGGGAAGAACCACCTGCTGGCCGGCCCGTTCCTCCGCCTGCTTGGCCTCCTCGCCGATCGTCCGGCCGGTCACTGTCATCGCCTTCGATTTCAGGAGGCCGGCGTCCAACAGGCGCCGGGCGATCAGCCGGATCCCGCCGGCCCGGTGCATGTCCGGCGCGGTGAACCGGCCCCACGGCTTCATGTCAGCCCAGATCGGTGTCTTCCTGCTGACCCGGTCGAAATCGTTGATCGAGAGCTTCACGCCGGCCTCCTTCGCCAGAGCCAGCAGGTGCAGGACGCCGTTCGTCGAACCGCCGGTCGCCACGATCCCGGCGATTCCGTTCTCGAACGCCTCGCGCGTCAAAATTTGCCGCGGCGTCACGCCGGCCTTCACCAGCTCCACCGTCCGCCGGCCGGCCTCATAGGCCGCCCGGTCTTTTTCCGAGTCCATCGCCGGGATGGAGTTTGCCCCCATCGGCGAGATCCCCAACAGCTCCATCGCGGTGCTCATCGTGTTCGCGGTGAACTGCCCGCCGCAGGCGCCCGGCCCCGGGCAGGCCTGCTTCTCAAGCTCCGTCACCTCCGCCGGCGTCATCCGGCCGGCCGAGCAGGCCCCCACCGCCTCGAACACATCCTGGATCGTCACGTCCTTGCCGCGGAACTTCCCCGGCGCGATCGACCCGCCGTAGATCATGAGGCCCGGGATGTTCAGCCGGGCCAGCGCCATCACGGTGCCCGGGATCGTCTTGTCGCACCCGGAAATCGCCACCAAGCCGTCGAACAGGTGCCCGCGGCAAACCAGCTCGATCGAATCGGCCACCACCTCGCGGCTCACCAGCGAACACTTCATCCCTTCGGTGCCCATCGAGATCCCGTCCGACACGGAGATGGTGTTGAACTCGATCGGCACGCCGCCGGCCGACCGCACGCCCTGCTTCACCTTCTCCGACAGCCGCCGCAAATGATAATTGCAGGGCATCACCTCGGTCCAGGTATTGGCCACGCCGATCAGCGGCTTCTCGAAGTCGGCGTCGTTTAAGCCCACCGCCCTGAGCATCGCGCGGGCCGGCGCCCGGTCGATCCCCTTCTTGATGGCGTCAGACTTTAACTTCATCTCTTTCCGCCACTCGGGGGGTCGCGCTTACCGCCTTCATCCATTCGTCCAGCTCCGACTTGCGGAACCGGATCGCCCGCCCGATCCGCAGGGCCGGCAGTTCTCCCGCCTTGGCCTTGCGGTAGACCGTCTGCGGGTTGACCCGCAGGTAGACCGCTACTTCCGAGACCGTCATGACATCGCTTAGCATGTTGACTCCATTGGGGGGTTTCTACACAAAAACGAGGTGCCAGTCACCACCTCTTACTCCTCACCGCGTCTCTCCCTCCAAGGGTTGGAGAGGGGGAGGCGAGGGATGACTGGCACCGCAAGGGCTTCCTCTATATAGTAAGAATCCGCCCCTTTTCTGTCAATCCATTTTATACTGGTTTATACTGGAGAGACATTCATGACAAGCGCACGGCTGGAACAGGTATTGAACGAGATCGACCGGATCAACCGCACCGACCCGCGCGGCTACGAACTGCCCTACTCCGAGTGGCTCACCGGATGGGTGAAACAGCTGGAACCCCACGCTTCCGAGGAACTACTGATCGCCGCGCGCGGCCAGCACGTCGCGCGCTGGAAGGTCCCCCGCGACCAGTTCCCCATGGACCGCAAGGGGTACCTGGGCTGGCGCGAGAAACTGAAAGGACTTCATGCCGGGACAGTCTCGTGGCTCATGCGGCAGGCCGGCTACCCGCCGGAATCGATCGAAAAGGTAGAACGGATCATCTTGAAGAAGAACCTCCGGGACCCGGAGGCGCAGGTGGTGGAAGACGCCCTCTGCCTGGTCTTCCTGGAGCGGCAATTCACCGACCTGCGGCTGAAGGAGCCGGAGGAAAAGATGCTGGAGATCCTGCGCAAGTCCTGGCGCAAGATGGGCGAGAAAGGCCGCGCCGAAGCCCTGAAACTGAAATTCCCCTCCGAAGAAGAAACCCTGCTGAAGAAAGCCCTCGCCTAGCGAATCCCCGGTTTCTGTCGGACGGCGATCAGGAAGGTGCTGGGAATCCAAACGAAGAAGACGCCCAGCGCTCCCGCCCAGAGGATCCAGCCCATCCGGCCGAAGAAGGCGGAGCAAACCACCAGCAGGGAGAAATCGATCCTCAGCCACTCCGCGATCCACGCCAGGGAATCCCTGCCCGACTTGGGCTCCGGCTGGGGCGGCTGCCACGGGGTAACGCCGCCTACGTCCAGCGCGCAGGAGAGGATGCTGCCGGCCGCTGCGACGGAGCCGAGCAGGAGCCAAGGCCCGTGCCCGGCGGCGCGCTGGAGCCCGACCCCCAGTCCCAGGAACAGCGCCGCGTGGACCACGCAGTCAGTCACCGTGTCCAGCAGGGCCCCCAGCCGGGTGCAGGTGTGGGTGAGCCGGGCCACCTTGCCGTCGCATTCGTCCAGCAGGTTCGCCAGCAGGAACGCCATCGCGCCGGCCGTCATCCCAAACACCGTCCCCCGGCTGAACAGCCCGCCCGCCGCGATGCCGGCGAGCAGAGACAGCAGCGTGATGGCGTTAGCGGAGCATCTCACCCGGAGGAACAGCGGGACGAGGAACCGGGCCAGCGAACTATTGAGCGGCAGCAGCGACGGTCGCGTCATCGTAGAGGGTGGAAAGGTCCGGCGCCTGCCCGCCGACCGGGATCAGTTTCCCGCTGTCGGCCAGCCGGAAAACGCGGCCGCGCCAGCGGATCGTCCGCCCGAACAGGCCGGCGCACCAGAGGGCGAAGCTCAGCGTGTCCTGCACCGGCACCAGCCACAGGAACCGCCGGGCCGCCGGGGCTTTCAACCAGCGCCCTCCGACGACACGCGCCATCCCCAGGCGGGCCGTCCAGGTCATCGCCAACACACTCAGCGTGAACGCCGACACGCCGGACACCGCGAGGAACAGCATACTCATCGGCACGCCGTAGGTGAAGACCAGGCCCCGGTACCCCCACGGCCGGCAGACCCGGATCCCCCGGTTCCAGCGCAGTTGGCGCTGGGCCAGGGAGCGCAGGCCGTCCAGGGAGAGACCATGATCCACCACCGCGCCGGAGAGCACCACGCTGTAGCCGGCATGGGCGATCCGGTTGCCGAGCAGGAAATCATCCGCCAGGTAGTCCGCGATGGAGGCCAGCCCGCCGATCCGCTCCAACGCCGTCCGGCGAACCAGGATCGCCGCCCCCAGCCCGAACTGGATGCCCTCCAGCCGGTGGGCCGCCAGCACGCCGGGACAAAACTCCGTCGCTTCCCGGAGCGCTTCGAGCGTGGAGACCCACCCCCCGCCCTGCGACCTGCACATGCAGGTGACCGCCCCCACCTTCGGATCCACCATCGGCTGGACCACCCGGCGCAGGGTGTCCTGCTCCACGCGGACGTCGCTGTCGCAGACCAGCAGGAAGGGGTGCCGGGCCTTGGATTCCACCTGCATCAGGTTGCTGACCTTGGGATTCGTCCCAAGCGCCCTCGGGCACAGGAACAACTGGATGTCCACCTGGGGGAAATCGCGGATCAGCCGGCGGATCACCGGCACAGCCGGGTCCTGCGGATCATGGACCGCCAGCAGGATCTGGAACTGCGGGTAATCCTGACGGCAAAAAGAGGCCAGGTTTTCGTAGGTGCCGGCGTCCACGCCGCAGACCGACCGCAGGACCGAGACCGGCGGCGCGAAGGAGGGGTCCACCCTGTCCTTCTTGGAAAAGAAAGCGGCCGCCGAACGGATGCTGAACAGCCCGAAACCGACCGAGGTGATGCAAGGGATCAGGAAAAGGAAGGAGAGAACGGAGCTCAGCATCAATTGAGCTCGGCGTAAGTGGACAACCGGAACCCGGCCGCGTCCAGCGCGGCCCGGACCCGGCCGCTGACCAGCGCCTCCCACTGCGGCCGGCTGGCCCCCTTCGAAGAGAGCTGGCCCGGTTCCATCGTGGGATGGGAATAAATCTCCACCCGGTCGGCCCGGATCTGCGGGATCAACCCCAGCAGATATTCTTCCGTCACCCGGCCGGTCTGCAGGAGCCCGTACACCCGGTCCGCGAACCGGATCCCCGCTCCCGCCAGCAGGCGCCTCGCGTAAGACCAGCGGAGAGCTCCGAACGCCGCCGAGGTATGAACCTTCTGCATCCAGCCCTCCCGGTCGACCCTCAGCGCCAGCCCCAACTCTTCGGAGGGAAGGCGCACCGCGCGGATTCCGAATTCGCGCGCCAAATCCCCCAGCGTTTTCAGCACAACCGGCGGAAGGTGCAGGTGCTGGTGGCCATCCACGTGGGAAAGATTCAATCCGGTGCCGCGGAATTTTTCCAGCTGGGCGCGGATCTCCCGGCGGGCGGAAGAGGGATTTCGCTGGCACCGCCAGCCGGCAGTGACCGGATTGGAGGAGAACTTCCCTTCCCGGTCCACGAGCCGCGGGATCTCCCGGGCAGACAGGATGGACCGCCCGTCCACCAGTGTCAGGTGCAGGCCGACAGCCATGCTGGGGTTCTGTCGGGCCAGATCCACGGCTTCCTCAAACGCCTCCCCGGCCACCATCAAGCTGGCGCTGGTCAGCACGCCGCGGCGGTGGGCCTCAACAATCGCCTGGTTCACACCACGGGACGAACCGAAATCGTCCCCGGTGATGATGACGGAGCGGGCCGGGCGGGGCATGCTCAGCGGTCAGCGGGCGGCCGCGTCGCCCCCGCGCCGCGGCATTTCCTCGGCAGCAATGAGGGTGCCGCCTCGGTCAGCGGTCTGCTTGCGCTCGTCGGAGATGAACTTCTTGCGGTCCTTGTGGAGGCGGATGAACTGCTTCGCCTCGTGCGTGAGCCGGCGCCGTTCCCGTCCGTCGAACACCGTCTTGCTGACCACGCGCCAGAGCGCGTGCGGCCGCAGGAAGTATTCCATGTAGAAACGGTCCACCGCCTCCATCATGGCCGCCCGCGGCAGGCCCGGGTACTCGATGTGCGGCAGTTGGTGGCCGGTGTTGGCGGCCATGTCGACGTCGCCGCGGAAGTAGCCGTTCTTAGTGACGTACTCGTACAGCTCGGTGCCGGGATAAGCGTGCGCGATCGAGACCTGGATCGTCTCCGGGTCCAGCTCCTTTGCGAACTCGATGGTCTTATTGATCGTCTCGGGCGTCTCGCCCGGCAGGCCGATGATGAAGTCGCCGTGCACCTTCATGCCCACCTTCTTGCAGTTCTTCATGAACAGGCGGGCCTGCTCGACCGTGATCCCCTTCTTGATGTTCCTGAGGATCTGCGGGTCGCCCGATTCGAAGCCGACGATGTAGAGCCGGCATCCGGCATCGTGCATCGCTTTGATCGTCTCGTAATCCACGTGCGCGCGCGAGTTGCAGGACCAGGTGAAGTTCAGCTTCTTGAACTCCTTGCAGAGCGCGAGCACCCGGTCTTTCTTAATCGTAAAGGTGTCGTCGTCGAAGAAGATCTCCTTCGCCTCGGGAAACGCCTTGAGCGCGTACTCAATCTCTTTAACCACATTCTCGATCGACCGTTCCCGCCACGGGTGCATGTCCATCGTCTGCGGCCAGAGGCAGAAGGTGCACAGCGCCGGACAGCCGCGCGTCGTGTAGAGAGAGACGTAGGGATGCAGAAGGAACGGGATGTTGTACTTCGTGATGTCGAGGTCCCGCTTGTAGATCGGCGTCACCCAGGGGAAGTCGTCGAGCTGCTGGTGCAGGGGCTTCGGGCCGGTGTGGACAAAATTGCCGTCCTTCAGGAACGCGACCCCCAGGATCTCCTCCCGCGGCTTGCCGGAAGCGAACTCGACCACCTGGAAATCAAACTCCTTGTCGGTCACGAAATCGATCGCGCCGCTCGCGCGCAGGCTCGGCTCCGGCTCCACGCTGACCGGCGGCCCCACGAAGGCGATCTTCAGCGACGGTTTGGCCCGCTTCATCATTTCGGCGAGCTTCACGTCACTGCGGAACCCGGCGGTACTCGTGAACAGAACTACAAATTCGTATTCGGCGGCGATCTTTACGGTCTCTTCGGGGCCGATGCCGTGGGGCGCCGCGTCCAGCAGGCGGCTCTGCGGGATCATCGCAGACGGGTAGGCCAGCCAGACCGGGTACCAGAAAGACCAAACCTCCCGCGTGGACGGCCACCGGGAACTGGCCCCTCCGTCGAAATCCTCGAAAGAGGGCGGGTTCAAAAGCAGAGTCTTCATCATGGCATACTTTTCTCCTGTCAAAGTGGGATGGCCTATTTTACTGCAAATTTAGAGGTAACGCCTCGGAATGGTGGGGGAGAGGCCGACCAGGATCTCGTAGGGGATCGTTCGGGCGTGGCGGGCCAACTCCTCGGCGGTGATCTGTTCCCTGCCCTGCCGGCCGATCAGCACCGTCTCGTCGCCGATCTGGATGCCGGGGATGTCGGTGACGTCGCACATCAGGTCCTCCATCGTGATCCGGCCGATCACCGGCGCCCGCATGCCCCGCACCAGCAGTTGGGCCTTGTTGGAGAGGGCCCGCATGTAGCCGTGCGCGTACCCGACCGGCACCGTCGCCACGACACTGCGGCGCTCCGCCTTCCAGGTGGCCCCGTAACTGACAGTCTGCTCCGGCTGGAGCACCTTGAGGAACCGGATGCGGCTCTTAAGCGAAAGGGCCGGGCGGACATCGATCGGCTGAGAGTCCCTGACCGGCGAGCACCCGTACACCAGCAGGCCGGTCCGGACCAAATCCCAGTGGGAATCCGGGAACCGGAGCAGGCCCACGCTGTTGGCCGCGTGCCGGATCCCGATCGGGAGCCGCGCTTTCTCCAGCCGCTGGATCAGCTGGGAAAAACCGACAAGCTGTTCCTCGGTGGCCGGCGCGTTCTGCCCGGCACTGCTCAGGTGCGTGAAGATCCCTTCATGGACCAGGCCGGGCAGTTCCACGAGACGCCGGAACAGGGAGACCGCCTCCTCGTGCCAAACGCCGTAGCGGCCCATGCCGGTATCCACCTTCAGATGGATCGCCACCGGTTTCTCCTGAAGGGAGGCCTCGCGGCTGAGCGCCTTGGCCGAGGCCAGGTCACCGATCGCTTGGGTCAGCCCGTGCCGGACCACCCACGGCGCCTCCTCCGGGAGCGGCTGGCCCAGCACCAGCAGTTTGGACGACACGCCGGCCTGCCGCAGAGCTACCGCCTCCACCACGCTGGCGACCGCCAGGTGGTCGGCGCCGGCCTCCATCAGCGCCCGCGCCACCGGCAGGATCCCGTGCCCGTAGGCGTTGGCCTTGATGACGGTCAGCACCTTCACTTGGGAGGAAACGAAGCGGCGGATCTGCCGGAAATTCTGCTGGATCGCTTTCAGGTCCACTTCGATCCAGACCGGCGGGGTGGGCGCGGCCGGCGCGGAGGAAGTGGGCTTGGCTTCACTCGCGATGACGGCGGGATCTTCGTTCATGGATAAAGATATTGTGGCACAAGGCGGTGAGGATCGTCTACAAGGCCGGCGGGCCAGCGGGAAGCCGCGATCCGGCACAGCCGATCGGCCCTCGGCACCCAAGATTCCGGCGGCGCCTGCTCCACGCCGGCCGGTGCGAGGGATCTCACCTTTTCCGCGTACTTCTTGAGCCCATTCCCGACCAGCAGGGCCGGCCCCTCGAAGCGGCGCAGGGCCTCCTCCGGGGAAAGAAATTCATCCGGGCCGGCCCGGCGCAGGGAACCCCGCCCATCCGGTATAAAGGAAGCCATGTAAACGTTCCCCTTCCAAGCATCGAGGAACGGAACGACCGGCAGCACGCTGTCGGCCAAGTTGCGCGCGACCACCTCCAGCGAGGAAACCGGCAGGACCGGCTTGGAGACCGACCAGGCCAGCGTCTTCACCGTCATCGCGCCGATCCGCAGGCCGGTGAAAGAACCCGGACCGATCGAAACGGCGAACCCGTCCAGCTCCGCGAGGTCCCATCGCGCTTCCTGCAGGGCCTCCTGGATCAGGTCGGCCAGCAAAAGAGAAGGGCGGCCCTGCCCTTCCTCCTGCCGGAAGACCAACAAGCGGGGCCCTTCGGAAACCGCCACGGAAAAAACCGGTGAGGAGGTCTCGACGCTCAAGAGTTTCATGAAAAGAATTCCCGGCCCAGATAGCGGGGCCCATGCGGGACGGCCGTCAGCCGCCGGGTTTCCGGGTCCACCACCTCAAACCGGATCTCCAGGAATTCCTCCGGCAGGACGCCCGGCACCTTGTTCCCCCATTCGATGAGCGTGACGCCGCCGGACTCGTAGCATTCCTCCAAACCCACATTCGCCGCGGCGGCCAAGTTGTCCAGCCGGAACAGGTCGGCGTGGTAGAGAGGCATCCGGCCGCTGGTGTATTGGCGCACCAGCACAAAGGAAGGGCTCGCCACCGAGGAGTCCGGGACACCCAGTCCCCGGGCCAGTCCCCGCGTGAAGGTGGTTTTTCCGGCGCCGATCTCGCCGATCAGCGTGAGGACGTCGCCGGGCCGCAGATTCTTCGCGAGATCAGCGCCGAGTTCTTCGGTCTCTTCAACGGAACGGGAGAGATGCTGTAGGCTAGAAATGGCGGAACCCTTCGAGCGAGCCGAGCGCCCCCAGCTTCCCCTTCTTCTTCGGTACGACCGTGCCGACCCGCCGCAGGCCGCAGGGCAGGTTCCTGCCGGCCCAGCGCAGGAGCGCTTCAGCGTCCCGGGGCGCCGCGGCGATCAGCAGTTCGAAATCCTCCCCGTCGTTCAGCGCCTGCTCCAGCGAACAGCCGCGGTGCCGCGGGATCCGCCCCGGCTCCAGCACGGCGGAAACGCCGCTTTGCTCGCACATCTTCAGCAGGTCCGGCCCCAGCCCGTCGGAAAGGTCCATCATCGCGTGGAGCTTCGCCCGGGCCGTGAGAGCCCGCGCCTCCCGCACGCGCGGCCGGAACCGCAGGTGGCGCCCACTGCGGAGCGACCCTCCCAGCCGGCCGGTCACCAGCAGAATGTCCCCCGGATGGGCACCGGTCCGGTAGACCACCCGCCCCTTTTCCACTTCCCCTAAGATCGCTACGTCCATGACGACGCGCGGCGCCCGGCAGGTGTCGCCGCCAACCCAATCCACGCCGTAAGCCGCCGCGCACCGGCGAAGACCCCGGTACAGTCCATCCACGAAAGAGACCCGCGCGGAGGGCGGAAGCCCCAGAGAGATCACCGCCTGTTTCGGCAGGCCGCCCATCGCCGCCACATCGCTCACGTTGACGGCCAGCGCCTTCCATCCCACCTGGTCCGGCCGCGCCTTCCGGGTGAAGTGGACCCCTTCCACCAGCATGTCGCAGGCGAACAGCCGCAGGAGCCGGCCGTTCCCGCTTTTTAAGACCGCGCAGTCGTCCCCGATGCCGCGCACCACGCCGGGCCCCGTCCGGATCCCGCGCGCGATCCGCTCGATGAGCCGCTTCTCGCCCAGCCGGCGCAGGGTCATCATCCCTGCACCGCCAGCGCCTTGATCAGCGAGGCCATGTACAGCATGATGCCGTTGTGGAAGACGTGGATCGCGATCGGCGCCGCCAGCGAGCCGGTCCGCTCGTAGACCCACCCGAACAGGAGTCCCAGCCCGAGGATCGGTAAGAAGGCGACCGGATCCATGTGGAGCGCGGCGAACAGCAGGGCCGAGATCCAGATCCCGCGCGCGATCCCCACCCGGCTCCTCAGCCAGCCGTAGAGCAGGCCCCGGAAGAACAGCTCCTCCGCCACCGGTCCGGCCGCCACCGCCAACAGCAGGAGGACCCGCACGACGGCGATCCTCTCCTCGGAAAGGTAGAGCGTGAAGATCGCTTGGGGCGGCGGTTCAACCCGGAAGAGCTTCAGCACCATCGTCACCGCCAACAGCAGGAGGATCAGCAAGGGGGCGGAAAATAGGTAAGCGCGAAACGCCGTCCCGAGGGAACCGGAGATCCGTTCTCGGTTCCAAACCGACCCGGGACCGCGCGAGAGGAGCCGCGCGGCGGCGAACATCACCGCCAGGTCCACCCACAGAGTGTCCGCCAGCGCCGCCACCCGCCGGTCCAGCCATGCCGGATGGAACAGGCGAAAAATAAAGAACTGAAACAACACCGAACATTGGATCAGCAGAACGATCCCGAGGAGGATCCGGAAGATCCCCCGGAAACCCCACGCCGGGGGGGCCGGGCTCCCCAGCGGCGGTTCCGGCGCCGAGCCGGAAATCCATCGCAGGAACAGGCGCCCCCATTCAAGCAGGGAACCCAGGACCAAGAACATCAGTCCCAGCAAACCCAACTGAAACCGCCGGCGGAGCGAAGGATCCTCACGCAGGCGTTTCTCCAGCGCGGGGCGCTGGGTTTCCATGGTCCGGCGGATCTCGGTGCCGGCGGGCGCCGGCGCGGGTTTGGGTAGAAGCACACCCTGGGCGATCCAAGAAAGCGCGATCGCCGCCAACAGCAGGACTTCGAGGCGGGTCAGGCGGAAGGGCACGGGGTCAGCCGACGTCGTCGTAGCCGCGCACCCGCCAGCCGACCCTCAGCTCGTCGACGGCCACGCGGCGGCACTGCTCCACATCCACACCCGGCAGAGCCACCACGGTCGCCGTCACCTTGAGCCCTTCATCCCGGCACTGCCGGATGAATTCCTTGATCGAATCGTAGGTCTCCAGCCCGTAGACCGGCCGGCAGATCTCCAGGTACTGCTGGGCGTTCGGCGTGTTCAAACTCACCGACACCTCATCCACCACCCCTTTCAGCTCCGCGGCGATCGGGCGCTTGTGGATCAGGTTGCCGTGGCCGTTGGTGTTGAGGCGGATCCAACGGGCTCCTTTCTCCTTCAAGCGGAGGCCCACCTCCCGTAGGACCTGGAGCCGGATCGCCGGCTCCCCGTAGCCGCAGAAGACAATCTCTTCGTAGTGGGACGGGTCGCCGGCATCGGCCATTACTTCGTCGGCCGACGGGTCGCGGGCCATGCGCAGATGGTGCCCCTTCACGAACGGAGAGGTCCCCTCCCCTTTCCAGAACTCCTCGTCGCTCAGCGCGCAGAAGACGCAGCGGTCGGTGCAGGCGTTGGTGAGGTTCAGGTACAGGGAGTTCCGGATGGCGTAGGCGACCTTTCCGCGGCGGGGCGCCGGCCCAATCCCGAACAGCTGATGCGCGTTGACCGTGGTGACGCGCGCCACATCCTCGGCGGTCAGGTCTTTCAATTTCGCCCAGGTCTCCACCAGCTCCGTGAGATAAGCCGGCTCGTTCCTTTTTCCCCGGCGGCCCTGCGGCGCCAGGAACGGCGCGTCGGTCTCCAGCACCACGCGTTCCAGCGGGATCTCCTTCGCCACGGCCCGCAGGGAACCGGCGTTCGAGAAGGTGAGGTTCCCTGCGAACGAAAGCGTGAGCCCGAGGTCCATCGCCTCCTTCGCCTGCTCCAGGTTCCCGGAGAAGCAGTGCATCAGCCCCCGGACCGGCGGCTTCAGCGTCTCCTTCAGGATGTCGAACAGGTCCCGGTAGGCGTCGCGGCTGCGGCTAGAGGAGGCCGCACCACTTGTAATCTCTGAGTCGCGGCAATGGAGGAGGACCGGCTTCCCCAATTCATGCGCCAGCCGGAGGAGTTTCCGAAAGGTTTCCTGCTGGACCGGATGGGGGCAAAGGTCCCGGTAATAGTCGAGCCCGATTTCGCCGATCGCCGTCACCTTCTCCCCGGTGGCCAGCCGCTCCAGCTCGGCCAGCCCTTCGGCCGTCAGCTCCCGCGCGTCGTGCGGGTGGATCCCCAGCGCCGCGTAGACCTGCGGGTATTTGCGCGCCGTCTCCAGGACGGCCCGGTTGGACGCCAGGTCGGTCGCCGGGTCGATCAGCGCGATCGCGCCCGCTTCCACGGCCCTCTGCACGACGGCGTCCCGGTCCACTTCGAACTCGGCCCGGTGCAGGTGGCAATGGGTGTCGATCCAGCCGCCCATCACACCGCCTTCTTCGCCGCCCGGACCTGCTCGATCACCGGCGGGATCCTGGCCAGCGCTTCCTCGATTTCTTCCGGCGTGGTGGCCCACCCGAGCGAGAACCGGATCGAGCCGGCGATCCGCTCCGGCCCGAGGTTCATTGCCGTCAGCACGTGCGACGGCTCCGTGGAACCGGAGGCGCAGGCCGACCCGGTCGAAACGGAAACGCCGGCCAAATCCAGCGCCATCAACAAAGTCTCTCCCTGGCATCCGGAAAAGCTCAAGTTCAGCGTGCCCGGCAGGCGCCGGGCCGGGTGCCCGTTCAGTTCGATCTCCTCGAGTTTTTCCCGGAGGCCCTGTTCCAGCCGGTCCCGCAAAGCCCGCGTCCGATCGGCAGATCCGTTCTCCCGTTCCGCCGCGGCGGCGGCCGCCGCGGCCCCCAGCGCAGCAATGCCGATGCCTGCTTCCGTCCCTGACCGGAGACCCCGCTCGTGTGGCCCGCCCCGCTGGAGCGGAACCAACCTCACCCCCTGCCGGGCGTAAAGCGCCCCGGCCCCCTTGAGCCCTCCGATCTTGTGGCCGGAGATCGAGATCAGGTCCGCCCCGATCCGCGGCCCGTTCAGCTCCAGCTTGCCGAACGACTGCACGGCGTCGGTGTGGAACAAAGCTCCGTGTTCATGGGCGATGCGGGCGATCTCCTCCACCGGCTGGATCGTGCCCACCTCGTTGTTGGCGTGCATCACTGAAATCAGGGTGGTTTTCGGGGTGATCAATCCGCGCAGACCCTCCAGATCCACGGTGCCGCAGGAATCGACCGGCAGAACCGAGAGCAGGAACCCCTGCTGGACGAGGGACTCCGCCGTGTGGAGCACCGCGTGGTGCTCCACCGCCGAGAGGATCAGGTGGTTTCCTTTTCCGCGCAGGGCGCGGGCGGCGCCGGCGAACCCAAGGTTGTCCGCCTCCGTTCCGCCTGAGGTGAAGATCAGCTGACCTTTAGGGTCGCCTAATGCCTTCAGAAGCTGGGCGCGGACCTCCTCCAAGGGCTGCCGGGCCTGCCGGCCGTGGCTGTGGATGCTCGACGGGTTCCCGAACAGCCCGTCGAGGAACGGCTGGACCGCCCGGCGGACTTCCGGGCGGACCGGCTGGGTGGCGTTGTTATCGAGATAAATGGCTTTCACGCGTATAGTATACTACTCCCTATGCTGATGAATTGGCTCTGGCCCGCGGTCAGTTTGGTCATTGCGGTGTGGGCTTTGACGCACGCGTTCAATTGGTCCAGGCGCGCCCTGCACCGCACCCATGAACTGGAACAGCTCAAGGGCCAGGTCCTTGAATGGAACCGCCAGCTGGAAAGCAGCGTCTCGGAGCGGGGCGTTGACCTGGAGCAGGCGCACAAGCGCCTGCAGGAAACCTACCTCGAGACCGTCACCTCCCTCGTCGAAGCCCTCATGGCCAAGGACACTTACCTCTTCGGCCACTCTCACAGCGTGGCCATCTACGCGCGGGCGATCGGCTCGGAGATGGGGTTCTCCAAGGAACGGCTGGACCGGCTGGCGCAGGGCTGCGAACTGCACGACGTCGGGAAGATCGCCGTCCCGGACACCATCCTCATGAAACCCGGTCCCTTGAACCGGGCCGAGTTCGAGATCGTCAAACAGCACCCGATCTGGGGCGCCCGGATCCTGGAACCGCTCACCTTCATGAAGGACATTCGGGAGATGGTCCACCAGGAGCATGAGCGGTGGGACGGCACAGGATACCCGCAGGGCATCAAGGGAGAACATATCCGGCTGGAGGCCCGGGTGATCGCCGTGGCCGACGCGCTGGACGCGATGGTCTCCGACCGGGCTTACCGTCAGAGCATCGGCATGGAGCGGACGGTGCAGGAGCTCAAGCGCTGTTCCGGCACGCAGTTCGACCCGCTCGTGGTGGAGGCCTGCCTGCGCGCCATCGAGAGCGGCCAGATCGTTCCCGTCTCGCACGAGCACATCCGCTCCACGTTCCACCCCGCTCCGTTGGGCGGTTTAGACCCCGCCCACGGGCACCCTACATCCGGCTCTTGATCTTGTCGAGCAGTTCACGCGCCGGCTGTTTCTGACCGATCCCCACCCGGATCTCAAGCCGGCAGTTCCGAGAGCCCACCGGGATCACATCCACGGAAACATTCGCCCCGTCCGGGTATTCCCCCCGGATCTGCGTGGCGCGGGTCTTGGTCACCTTTTCCGTCAGCTTGATGTTGGAAGAAATGAAAGCGGCTTCAACGGCGCGCACCGCCCGGTCCCGGTCGACCCGTTCCTCCGAGATGATCTTCCCTCCCTGCCACGCCACCGCGCCACCCGCGGCGGCGATCGCCACACAACCGCCGGACGCGGCCGCCAACCCGGCCAACAGGATGCCCATCCCAATTCTCCGGATCATGCTTTCTCCTCCTTTTTAGCAGTGTAGAATAACTTCCCCGCTGGGATAGCGGACTTTCGCGAGCTTCGCGTTGGGATCGTCCGCGGCCCGGTAGCCGGCCGTGGCCACAAACGCCGTGCGGTAACCCAGGGGTCCCAGCTCCAAAATTTGGTCGTACTTCTCGGGCTCGATCCCCTCCATCGGGCAGGCATCGATCCCCAGCAGAGCCGCCGCCGTCAGGAAGGTCCCCAGCGCGATGTACAACTGGCAGGTGGCCCACGCGTCGATGTCGAACCCCTTCCCCGCCCGGCTCACGAAAGAAACCATCCTCTGCTTGTAGCTTTCCAATGATTTCTCCGGGACGCCGCGCGCCGTGACGATGCTGTTCACGTAGCGGTCCACGTCGGCAGGATTCAAATCCTTCTTGTACGTGAAAACCACCAGGTGGGAAGCATCCACCACCTGGGGCTGATTCCAGGAGGCCGGCTTCAGGCGTTCCCGCAGAACCGGGTCGGAGACGATGATGAATCTCCATGGCTGGAGGCCAAACGAGGAGGGGGTCAGCACCAGCGCCTGCTCCAGCGCATTCCAAAGCTCCGCCGGGATCTTGCGAGCCGGGTCGAACTTCTTCGTCGCGTAGCGCCAGCGCAGCTGCCGCACCAGCTCCTCCGGTCCGATCATGTCTGCCCGTCTAAGCCGAGAGTATCCTGCAAATCCTTGGCAAGCTTCGAGGCCGGCCGGTTGGGATTCCCAGCATCGACGTCAGCGAGGATCTGGCCGAGGATCTTCCCGAAGAAAGGGTCCGCCTCCCTCATCTCGATGGGTGCGGCTTCAACCGCCGGGTTCGCCATCAGCGTCGCCAGGTCCGCCTCGTCGTGCAGGTGGGCATCCCGCCGGATCCGGTCGATGGAAACCTCCGCCCTCGCCTCCGGAACCGGAAGCAGGGCGATCACCGCCGCCAGCGCTATTCCCCTCTTTTGGATCCGCATTTCTCTACTATACCCCGCCGATTCTTTCATTCCCCGGTAATGTTATAGTAAGCCCATGAAACTCCTGCCG
>Ga0209515_10003126_pt1 | contig 24189 bp, 18 predicted proteins | sample Subgroupgradi54m_FD_187454 | JGI IMG/M metagenome (GOLD analysis project Ga0209515, IMG submission 187454) | Subsurface groundwater microbial communities from S. Glens Falls, New York, USA - GMW60B uncontaminated upgradient, 5.4 m (SPAdes)... ... | reverse complement strand
ATCACTTGATTCATTGGTCGTCCAAGTAATCGTGGCCCCTGCTGATGTAATGCCGGTGGAAGTGACGGCGCTGATGACAGGCGGTGTGGTATCTGGAGGTGGAATCGTTGTCGAGGCAAGGTTTTGAATTTCTGTACTAGAAAGAGCTCTGTTATAAATACGAAGCTCATCAATAAGTCCATTGAAAAACTCTCCCGTGCTTAATCCTCCGACTGTAACAGGAAGTGTTGTGTTCGTACCAAGTTTAAGAGTGGTAGTATCTGTTTGTGTATTTACTCCATTGATGTACCACTTAACTTGGTCAATAACATCGTCAAAAGTGACTGCGACGTGATACCAAACGCCAGTCGCAAAAGTGGTTGTATTTTCGCCAATATCGGTACAACAGCTGGATCCTGATGGAACAAGTGAAAGCTTAAGCCGATTATTTGCACCTAAGCCAAATTGATATTCGGCGGTTGTTCCATTCCTTTTGGCAACAAAGATACGATGCAGTCCATTTTGGACATTTATTTTTACCCATGCAGCAAATGTAGCTGCGCTACCAAGTGTCAGCGAATCTGAATCCGGAATGTTGGCGTAATCATTAACTCCATCAAAACTTAAACTCCCGGAATTGGCAGTCGTGTTCGGATGATCCGTGCTCTGAACTACTCCGTTGATTAGGGTGGCGGTATTGGAAGAACCTGAAAGATCAGAAACAGTATTATTTGTAACGGTGTCGAAACTCCAGTACCCATTTAATCCGACTTCTTGTGATAGAGCTGCACGATAAGTTTCGTTTCCTATGTTTTTATTTTCATTGTACAAATCCATTTGGTAAATGAACTCATTAAGGAGCCCGCGAGACCATACTTGATCTGCTACTTCAGATGACTTTAGCGCTTTGTTAAGTTGTGTAATGTAATCATTAATCGTATAGGGAGAACTGGGATTGATGATACCCTCCCGGTTATAAGCATAAACACCCTGCCCTGTCAGGGCATACTCAACATCTGGGGAAAACACTGCTTCGTTTAAATCAAGGGCGGAAGGACCTTCATTTGAATATGCTCCTACATGGGTATGAGAAATAAAACTGGCGTGCTCAAGTAAATTTTTCGCTTCTTCTGTAACGCTAATCTCGTCTTCATTCCCGGTGGAAAAAAGAACAATCTCTCCGGCCAACACAATAATAGATGTCTCAAAAGAAAGTTTAAGCAGTGTCTTGAGATTTTCTTCATTAACGGACTTAAGAATTACGGCACTAGCATAATCAGGTCTTAGAAGATCAAGAGCGTCGTTAAAATCGTAACGCTCATATTCATAGCTCTGATTGCCTTGTATCACAGTTTCTTCTTTAACTGGTACAGGTTCGCTTGCAGCTTGATTTTGGACGTTTTGTTCTACTTCAACGGTATCAACGGTTGGGGATGAAAGCGGGGAATTATTTTGAAGAAAATCTATAGAATTTTGAGGAGCCTGTTTTACAATTTCTGGCGTAGGATTTACGGCGTTAGGTTTTACTTCAGGAATCGGTTGCTGCTGAGAGATATTTTTTACAGGAGCTGAATCTGAAAAAGCCGGTGGAACGATTTCAAGAGAGATAAACGTGAGAAGAAGAATTGATGAAGCAAGCTTTGAAACATATCGTTTTCTCTTTTTAAAGGCTAAAGGGGGTTCCATATTTCAATTTGAGAAGACTTTAAATTACTTCCTTTCCTCTTTGCTATAGAAAATTCCTAAAGATTGCTCACTGTGGGTGTTGGACTTACTTTAGGTTTAAAGTAAGTCTGCCCAATCCAGACAGAAATTACAAGACGTAGATAGAAAATAATATGATTTTATACATCTTAAATACGGTTATCTATTCACAGTAGAAAAAGTTGCTTAGTTTTACCATAATGATGGATTAGAAATAAAGACTTTATAAAGGCTTTAAGACTAAAGAGGCTGGAACAAGAACTTTCACATCGAAAATCAAAAACACGATGCAAGCTTACTCTTTATTCAAGTTCCCTTGTCAGAGAATTTCGTATTGGCATTCAAAATTCTCAATATTTCGCCTGCTACTTGCCTATGCCATTTGGCGGTGGGATGATCATCGAGAATGTAACCATAATCCTCTTTGATCGCTGGTTCTTCAATCTGAATAATATTTTTTATAAAAGTGGGATACTCTTTTGACGCAGCATCCTTTAATGGTTCAATAAAATCTTTTGGGCATAGAATAATTATTTTCACGTTATTGAGATCCACACGACTTGCATGTATCAGGGTATACAAAAAAATTTCCGCTTCTAATTGTATTGAAATGGACTTATCGTCTGCAGAGTGAGAAGGAACCGTATCCATTTTAAATACCATCGGCAGCAGAATATCGAATAATTTGTCGGATAATTCCTCAAGTGCAATCTTTAAATATTTCCCCGGATAGTATCTTTTATCTTTGGCATAATCATTTACTGTTTTTTCATACGCTTTTTGATCCAAAATTCTGAATTTATCTTTCAGGAGATAAAAGCTGAGATTTTCCTTATATTTCCAGTGCTCATAATAAATGATTAAAAACTTCATTTTTGATGTATCTACCTTCTCTAATATGCGCATAGCCTCAACAGTGCTGTAAGAAGACACAGCAGCATCTAGAACTTTTAGGCCGCTTCCCTTCTCGATTTGCTTGGCAAAGGTTTCATCCTGATTCACTCCCCATCCCATGGGAATGGAGTCGCCTGCTACAACGATATCGGGTGAAGACAGTGAAGATTCGTCGTCCCGTACTCCAAGACTATTAACCCCGAACTTGTTATTGAACTCCGAATTATGGAAGAAAAAAACTCCTGGTCTAAATGTATATTTAAGATAGGGGTCGTACCGAGTAAATTTGGGGTCCAGTTGGATGACGTTGCGGTAATGGTTCATATATATTTTGACTAAAAAGTTGCGTGGGCCAAACTTTGCGATTGAAGGATGAACAAGCATTAACGCAATTAAGATCTCAAAAACCAGGAGGCTAATTGCAGTATTGATGATGAGAAATCTGAAAATCCTATTTTTAAATGAAAGAGTAACAAAGAGAATAAGGCACAGGATTTTAGCCGCTAACAGGTAATGGATGATAAACCAGCTAACCATTACATACATTGTTAAATCCAAATTATGATTAACGCCGTTATGCTCATACCTAAGACCCTTTTATGATAACACTTTCGTAAGTGAGGTGGTCTGATTCTATGTTTCCAAAATAACTCCCTGTATAAAACTCGCCGTCTTCTGGAAATAAACCCATTGTAGTAGGCAGTGTTTAAACGCACAACAAGAAAGGCGTTGCAACCATCAAACCACAGCAACACCTTTTCTCACAATCCGTAAGTTAGTTTAAATTGTTTTTGGGCCAATATAAGGGTGGAAAATTCATGGGAAATATTTTAAACCCAGCACCTGTCGTTGTCAACTTGGGTCAAACGTGCCCAAATTTGACATCACACTAGCGAGCCATTAAAATTATATTAGGCGGAATCAATACAAATAAGGAACATCTGCCATGAAAAGAGGTAAGAAATGGAAATCAAAAAAATAGCAGTCGGTGAAATAAACGTAGCTCGATATAACCCGCGTACCGATTTAAAGCCCGGAGATCAGGAGTACGAGAAACTTAAACAAAGCATTCAGAACTTTGGTTACATCGAACCACTTGTTTGGAATAAACGCACAAAAACATTAGTGGCTGGGCACCAAAGATTAAAGATTCTTCTCGAAAACGGAATCACAGAAGTTGATGTGAGCGTCGTTGATCTTCCGCTTCATAAAGAAAAAACGTTGAATATCGCGCTCAATAAAATTGAAGGGACGTGGGACGAAGAAAAACTTGTCACTCTACTTCATGAATTATCTGAAGTGCCAAATTTTGATGTTGAGTTGACTGGTTTTGATTTGCCTGAAATAAGCGAGCTTTCTGACAGCCAATCAGAAAATGAGGAAGACAACTTTGATTTTGACGCTGCTGTCAATTCAATTAAAGAGCCAATTACTCAAAAAGGAGATTTAATTGAATTGGGCAACCACCGCATTCTTTGCGGTGATTCTACGAATTTGGATGACTTGCAAAAGCTTATGCAAGATTCAAAAGCAAGTCTTCTCGATTGTGATTTTCCATACAACGTCAACTATATGGGCGGCGATCACCCGAAGACAAATACCCGGCCAAAAAAATCGAGAAAATGGGAACGAATCTATCCAGACAACATGCGCCAGGAAGAATATGAGTCGTGGATGAGAAATGCTTTTACAAATATTAAAAACTTTCTTCATCTAGGGTCGGCAATTTATGTTTGGCAAGGGCACCGCCAGTTTCCTCCAATGTATCAAATTCTTCTTGATCTCGGGTTTCATGTGAGTTGTGTGATTTCGTGGATTAAGGAATCAGCTGCGATCAGTTACGCTGACTACTCTTTTCAATCTGAGCAATGCCTCTACGGTTGGCTTAAAGGTGCGTCTCATTATTTTGCAGGGCAACCTGGAGAGTCCAATGTTTGGCAGATCAAACGTGACCCGACTAAAAGTTACATTCATCCCACCCAAAAACCAATTGCTTTAAGGCAGCGTGCCGTAAAGAACAGCTCTAAAAAAGGCGACATCGTGTTAGACGCTTTCCTTGGCTCCGGATCGCTTCTCCTTGCTTGCGAATCGCTTGGCAGACGCTGTTTCGGCGTTGAAATTGATCCGAAGTATTGCGACGCAGCTATCCAACGTTATATCGCTTTTGTAGGCGAAGACAATGTTTCAAAAAATATCAAGAAGCGTTATCTAAGGGGAAGGGAAAATGAAGACATCAAATCCTAAAAATGAGCCGAACGAAGTTCCGATTCTTTCGATAATCCAAAGAATCAAAGATAAAAAATTAGACCCCAAAATCCTTTCTAAAGATGAGCAACGACGGTGCGTGGAAGCACTCATGATGGAAGGTTATAGCGAACCTCAAATTGCACAAGTCTTATCTAGAAGTCAAAAAACGATCAAAAGAAACTTGGAACAAATCCGCGAGAATAATTCAATTAATCCAAATCCTGAACTTACCAAAAAATTAATCGGCGCCATGTTGATAAAAACAGAAATTCATCACTCTTACCTTATGCGTCTTGCCAGAAAAGCAGAGGCAAGCATTTCAGAAAAATCCCAGGCTGAATACATGGCCTGGCGAGTGGTCAAAGAATCTACCGAACTCCTCCAATCGCTTGGTTATTTACCGCTTAGACCAAAGGAAATTGTTGGTGATATTTTTCATCATCAAGAAAACAGTTCCGAATCCATTTCTGAAACTAAACATCAAATTGAGCAAATCGAAACCCTTGCTTCGGAATTCGGGATTTCCAATGATGTAAAACTTCGACTTAATCAACTGAAAGAAGATCTTAAGAAAATTGAAATATCAGAAGAATTAAAGAAAATCGAAAACTCAACGAAAGAGGTAACCCAAAATGATTCAGAAAATTAAAGCAAATCTTAGCCAAATCACTCGTGACTTTGGGAAAGATTTCCAATTCTTTAGGAAATATTACTTCCCTCATTATCACAAGCGATCTGACTCCGACTTTCATAAGGAACTTTCCCTTCTCCTTTCCAAAATTACGACTCAAAGAGGATCGAAAGTAGCCATCGCCGCCCCACGCGAAAGTGCCAAAAGCACAATTATAAGTCTTGAGTACGTTCTTTATTGTATCTGCCATAAGCTCGAATCTTTTATCATGATCATTTCAAGCACAACAGAACAGTCCTCTGGATTTTTATTGGACATCAAAAATGAACTCACAAGCAATCAAAAATTAATTGAAGACTTCCCTGACGTCTGTGAAGTCGGAATGAAGCCTGGGCCTCCCAGATGGAGAAATGAGGAGATCATTACCCGAAACGGTGTTAAAATCACTGCTTTGGGTTCAGAAAAACAAATCAGGGGCCGAAGGAACCGACAATTCCGACCTTCTCTTATTATCTTAGACGACCTTGAAACGGATGAAAGGCTCCAGTCCTCAGAACAATACGATAAACTTCATAATTGGTTTACTAAATCGGTCCTAAAATCAGGCTCTTCTCAAACAAACGTTCTATTTATTGGTACGATTCATCATTACAATTCCCTCCTTGCCCAATTTACAGATCCTAGGGTAAACCACGGCTGGATTAAACAAATCTACAGATCCATCATTTCTTGGTCAGATCATCCTAAGCTGTGGGAGCAATGGACGAGGATTTTCAATCATCATGAAAATTATGAGGGTGAAGAAGGCCCGAAGGCCGCCGAATTATTTTTTAAAGCAAATGAAACTGTTATGCTTGAAGGTGCTAAAGTTTTATGGCCTGAGAATAAAAGTTATTATGCCTTGATGGTCATGCGGGAAGAAGAAGGTCATATGAGTTTTGATAGTGAAATGCAAAATGAACCGATCAATCCCGCAGATTGCTACTTTCAAAAAGACGACCTTCATTTCTGGGATGACCGATTTGGGTCCCAAGAAGAACTCATAAGTACCTTAGGAGAAAACGCAATCTTCTACGGTGCCTGCGACCCCAGTTTAGGGAAGCAAAATAAAAAGGGCGATTACTCTGCGATTATTGGTGTTGTGCGTGATGCGGAAAAAGGAACGATTTATGTTTTAGTGGCCGACATCGAAAGGCGAACTCCCAGCAAAACGATCGATGATATACTTGCCCATCACCGGCGTTTAAATTTCGTAAGATTCGGTTTTGAGTCGAATAATTTCCAGGTACTTATGGCTGAAGAGCTGCAAAGGCAAAGCAGCGCTAGCGGAATCTACTTGCCTATCGAACCTCTCCAACAGATTTCCGATAAACTAGGCCGAATCCAGGCTCTGCAACCCCTCATTAAAAACGGAACGATTTGTTTTTCGCGAAAACACCATACTTTACTTGAACAAATGAAGCATTTCCCGAAAGGTCGTCATGATGACGGCTTGGACGCCCTTGAAATGGTGGTAAGGCTCTGCAAAAATGCACCTGATCCAAATGATGATATTCGTTGGTTCGACAGTCCGGATCTAAAAGAACTTGGTGAAGCATTAGGATGTGACAACGATGACTTTCAGTTTAGCGATTGACTTTGAAAAGAAAAAATATTTTTTAATGATCCCCTCCTGAATTTTGCATAATTCCATAAATGCATGGCTGGGAGACTTGGATTCGAACCAAGATTACATGATCCAGAGTCATGTGTGCTACCATTGCACCATCTCCCAACGTAAGAAAGGAAATAATTACTGCTGGCTCACTACCTTTCACCGTTTAACTTTGCGGTCAGTCCCACCGCATTTTTCAGGCGGACACTATCTTCCATCGTGAAGCAGTTAATAATTGTAGCAATTATACAGAATTCCTGACAAGAGACAACAGAAGCGTTCAGGCAGAAATTGTCGATGGACAGGTTGAAACTCTTACTGCTCAGCGGATTCGCCGGATCCGACAGAAGTAGGCTCGTAATAAATGGGAAGGGTAATAACAAAGGTCGTTCCTTCACCGGCTTTGGAACGGGCTTTGATTTCTCCGCCGTGAAGTTCAATAATGTAGCGGCACATATAAAGCCCCATACCGGAGCCTTTGCCTGTTGGTTTTGTGGTAAAACCATAACTGAATGCTTTCTTCATCACTTCGTCCGTCATTCCAGAACCATTGTCTGAAAATTCAAGCAACACCATTGCAGGATGCGCAGGACTTTCATGAGCGGTCACCAGAATTTTCCGGTCGCGCCTCCCTGCCATTGCATGATACGCATTGATAAAGAGGTTGAGGAATACCTCTTGAAGCCGTTCCAGATCTCCTTTGATCAGCGGAGTGTTGCTCGGAATATCGAACGTGACTTCTGTCCCGGAAAGGTTTTCCAAATAAGTTTGAAACTGAACGAGCGGAAGCGTTTCTTCAAGCACAAGTTTTAAGGAAAGCGGCTCAAACTTGCCGTGTTCCGATTTCTTAAGTAAACCCGTAAGGGTATTCACCACCGCTTTGATACGGCTGATGTTTTGTTCCATTTTTTGGAAGATATCCAAAACTTCCCTTACTTTAAGGTCAGGGTTGCTTCGATGTTTCAAAATCGCGCGGCTTACATTCATCGAAAGAATCGTAAGCGGATTGTTCACTTCATGGCCGACGGACGAAGCAAGTCGTCCCAAAGTCGCCATTTTTTGTTCATGAATAAGTTGGGCATGCGTATCGCGAAGTTTCTTATTGGCTACTTCAGTTTCGTTGAGCGCTCCTAATAAATTGGACTGGGCTGTGTTGAGTTGCTCGTTAATTCCTTCAAGTTCCTTTGCTTTTTCAATTGCTTGGTCATAAAGACGCGCGTTTTCAATGGCAATGGCAGATTCCTGTGCCAATGTAAACAGAACATGAAGATCATCATCCGTAAAAAAATCTCCTGATTTTTTTTCACCTAAAATTAGAATATTTCTTAAATTTTCACCGAGAAAACTTGGTACACAACAAGCTGCTTGAAGTTCCTCCATCCTCGCTTGAATTGCCTTGAAATCATAACGGGGTTGAAACCCTCTTCTTCTGGATTTAGGCCCCCCTGTTTCGGCATATTCCTTGATGCGTTCAATATCAAGCGGGGCACGTTCCTCTTTGAGATAATTAATAAGCGAGTCATTAGCATTAAAAATATGTCCTTGGTGAAGCCACCCATCTTTGGGATATCCGCGCGAATAAGCGAATCTAAAGTATTGATTTTTTTCATCATGCATCAAAATGGCCCCGCTCTTTACCCGAATCCGCATCGTCACAAAATGTGTCACAAGGCTCAAAAGTTGGTTTAAACTTTTGATCTGCGAAATCCCGGCCGAGGCATCACGTAAAAGCTTTCTGTAATCGTATTTTTTTTGAAAAAGGAACTGATCCGTGAGATTAATCAAAAATCTGCGAAGGGGATCATATCCAAGAACGATCAAGAAAACGCTTATGAAAAGCGAAAGAAGCTTGCCTGCTGTTCCCGGAACGTAGGCACTGAGCACTTCTTGAGTGAGAAATGTAACAAACGCAAAAACGCCAAACGCAAACGAGAAAAGACCCGCAAACACCAAAGTCTTCCGAATAATGACTTCGATGTCCATGAGTTGATATTTGAAAATTCCATATGTTAGAGCCAAGAAATAAAGGGGAATAATTGGTAATCCAATGGGATGGATATTAAATCCATATATTAAAGGCAGAACTGTTGATCCACCTAAAAAACCAACAATGGATGCAATGAGCAGATATTTGAGTTGATTTCGATTTTTTCCAACCGCATGCAAAAGTGATCTATAAATCTCATAACATGTAAGAGTAGGAATGATGGAATTTAAAAAAAGTTGGAGCCAATAAAAATTCCCAGGAACTTCATAATAGTGGAAATTAAGTTTTGGCGTAACATCTTTGATAAAAAAGGAGCTTCCGGAAATCATATCCAATAAGTTTATAACTTCCAAAAAACCGCCACAAAAGTAAAAAAAGATAATAAATATTCGCCTAGCGTGTTCCCGCTTCAAGAAAATCATTATTGTATGAAAAAACAATACATATAATGCAATGGAAGCCAGGTAAAGAAAGCGGCACCAAAAAAACGCGGTTGCTTTGTTATCGGCAATTAGCATGCCAAATCTGCCAATCGCCCATAAACAAATAAACAACTGAAAAACAGCCCAGTATTTATTAAATCTATTTTGTTTGCCTTTCGACAACACAAAATAACCTATAATTGGACTCCCAACTATAGTTAGGATAAATGATAGTTTATAAACAAGCACCTTATTTCCCCTTTATAATTTAAGTGGTCAGAAAAAATAATTAAAAAATTCGTGCCAATGGAATAATTTAACTTTGCGTCTTTTTAACAACCTGAGCTTGGACTTCGAAGGGTAGGATCTGTATCGAAACTGGCCAGAGGTTTGTGGTATTGCTATTTGTTCACTTTTTTCAATTTTTGTTATAGCATCACGAATTAATTTTGCACCTGCTTTATGCAATCTGCAATCCAAACTTAAAATACTATCATCATCTTCAAGAAGAACCATGGTTTTTGCTAATATATCGCCTTTATCAAAAAACTCGTTCATATAATGAACTGTTACAAAAGATTCTTGCTTCCTAGTCAAAACATTCCATATACTTGGAAATGGTCCAGCGTTTTCGGGTAACTCACCATAATGTAAATTTATACATCCAAACCTTGGCAGGTGCAGGATTTCTTTTCCTACTAACTGGTCTAAATGAATTGAAATTACCAGATCAATATTTAGTCGTTTCAATAGCCTCACAACCTCAATAGAATTTATGTCAGGCACTTTCAGTACACGAAATCCATATCTTTTTGATAACCAACTCAATGAAAAAGCTTTCGTTCTTTTTCTTCTAATCCAACGATAAAATGCTCCTACGTAAATAAAAAAGCGGTAGACGAAAACATAAAGGTTAAGATATATAAAAAAATTGAGGCCAGATTTCTCAATAATTTTTTTGGTTTGATGAAAAAAAGATCCATATTTTTTATTTGCTATCCGCTCAGTACAGAAAACAATATGTACTCTATCTTTTAAAACAGAGATTAAATTTTTTAAAGCGAAATTTGAATAAAGACTATCGAGCGTGAAAATAGCAACTCGACTAATAGGGTAGCTGTCGGGGGGGGGAGTGACGGTTTGTTTAGGTTCCACGTCCATCGTTAAGCACGCCTAACTCTTTGGCTACTTTTTTAACGGAGTTCACAACAAAATCTATATCTTCATTTGTCAAATTTGAAGAACAACTAAAACGCAAAAGAGATCTATTCGGTGGTACCGCAGGTGGAATCATAGCACCGACAAAAATTCCAATTTCATAAAGTTTACGCCAAAAAGTTGTCGTCTTTAAATCTTCTCCTACAATTATAGGAATAATAGGAGACATGCTAGCGCCTGTATTTAAACCCATTTTCTGAAAAGCGTTTCTAAGACGCTCTGTATTATTCCATAATGCACGTCTACGTTCACCATTTAGAATGAAGTTATCAAAGGCCGCCTCTGAGGCTGCTAACGCTGCAGCTGGCATGCCAGTACTAAAAAGCAATCCCCTTGCATTGTGTTTTATAAAATTTATCACGTCTTCTTTTCCAGCTACAAAACCACCTAATGAACCACACGCTTTACTGAACGTACCGACTATTAAATCAATGTCTCCTTGTACGCCAAAATGTTCTGCAACTCCTTGGCCTTTTGTTCCAAAAATACCAAATCCATGAGCTTCATCTACCATTATTTTTGACCCATACTTCTTACAGCATGAAACAATCGCCGGAAGATCTGCCAAATCGCCCTCCATACTATAAACTCCATCTACAACTGTCAAAATATGTCCTTTTGGTAAGCTGCTTAAAACTCGCTCTAAATCATTTATATTATTATGTCGAAATCTTTTGACGGTACCAAGCGACAAATGCGCCCCATCAACGATGCTTGCATGAGCTTGAGAATCTACCACAACATAATCATGCCGTCCGATCAAGCATGAAATAGTTCCAACGTTTGTTTGGTAACCTGTTGTAAATATTAAGGTTTTTTCACGGCTTAAAAAAGAGGCGATTTTATTTTCGAGTCTAGAATGTAAATCGAAAGACCCTGCAACAATTCGTGCGGCAGTACTTCCAACGCCATATTTTTCAACCGCCCGTTTTGCAGCTTCTCGAATAATATCTTCGTTTGCAATCCCTAAATAATTATTAGCTCCAAGCATTAGCTTTGGATGGCCCTCCATAAAAACACTACTCCCATGAATTCCTTCAACTTCTATATAATAAGGATAGGCTTTATTCTTTTTAAGCATATCGGCGCGAGTATATAAATTACACTTTTCAAATAGATCATAGGTATCTGAGGACGAATTACTAATGTGAAAATTACCATTGTTTATTCTCAACATCTTTTTTTGTAAACCTTTATTTTCATTTTTCATCTTCTTCTGAGCTGTGTCAGTATTCATATTCTGACCTTCACTTTTTTGTAAAAATAGCTTTATTTTCAGAAATGCTTTTCGTTTGAATCTCTGTTTGTTGTAGAATCCATTTTTCCATGACGTCTTGTCGGAAACGCCAATGTTTTCCAATTCGCAAAGTACCAGGAATGTATCCTTCCTTTGCAAATTTATAGATAGATCTTTTCGGTATGCGTAAGAGCTGGCTTAATTCTTTTGCAGTCAAAAGCTTTGTCATAGTTGATCTGTTCTCTAGCTGGAAAGCGTATTTAAAGCACTTAGCGCAGTTAGCGCAGTTAGCATTATATTATTTTAGATTTTTCAATTGCAATAGAAGAATAAGAAGATATTTAAAACCTACCATATCTTGTTGTTCTACTATAAGGGAACACAAGAAAACGGCCTTAAATAGTCATCCTGAAGGGCTAGAATAAACTTTCGTGAGGGCAAAATTATGTTATTGTCTGAACATTGGGGTTTTCAATCTGAGCAGGCTTTCCCTTTTTTGAAAGTTTTGTGAATAAGTCATCCCAGTGATACGTGGCAGTAACCGCAAACTCTTGCGAGAACGAGTGATATTTTCCATCAACCTTTCCGCCAATGGCTTCTGTAATATTGTTATCAATACGTCTCGGAAGGCCGAGTACAATCAGATAAGCTAAGTCAACAGTGAAATGTTTGTAAACCGCATAGCTGGTCCCAAAGGAAAACCCTAAATGGTTTGCATCAGGAATGGCAGGAGTCCAATGATCGTGCGGAACAACTTTCCAATAATACCAAGAACCAAGAAGTAGAGTTAATACTTTTGTAGCTTTATAACTCCCGCTCCAGTTAATGCTATAGCCGTCACTCCAATCTCTATCTGCAATACCAAGCGCATTCAAAATAGCATTATCAGCAACCGACAAATTTGTCGAATTATGATCAATATTCGCCCGTTCAAAAATAGACCACCGCGTATAACCTAAATCAAGCTCCGTCGTCAATCGATCAGTGGGTTTAAACGCATAGGCAAATTCAATATTAAGAGGCAATGGAAGGTCCGAATTAACCCCTGCTTCAAAATTACCTCCTGGAGCAAACGATGAATTTTCAACTTTTCCCAACCCTCGCGTATTGATCACTACAGGACTCCTAAAATAAAAACCAAACTGATGCATTTTATGAGGCTTGGCAAGCACTCCGAAATGCCATCCCCAACCGTTTCCTGATGTATTCACCCGAACTTGCCCATCAGCAAGACCGCCGGCTATCAACTTATTGGGGTAAGCTTCAACACCTCCGTAATCAAATACGCGATACCAAATAGGCCCTCCGCCGATTGAAAGCCAGTCAAAAAGTTTAAATGAAACCACCGGTTTAATCGTATACATTTTCAGGTAATTGACATAACCAGTGTATTGCACGGCTCTATCGGCTGTGTTGTATTTATTTGAAAGCCCAAATGGCGAATCAGACCCTACCCCAAAAGCAAAGCGATTCCAAAGGAGGTTTCCTGGATTTGCTGTAATATAACCTGTCGGTATCGGAACTAAAGTTCCGGAGCTTCGGTCGTTAGATTGAACACTGCTCTCGCGATAAGTAAATGTACTAATAAAAGCAATATTAGGCTGAACTTGAAATCCGGGAAGATAACTGATGCCGGCAGGATTGTATGAAATCGCAGCCGGTTCATCTGCCTGTGCTGCCACGGCATCTGCAAGCGCCATAGATTTTGCACTAAAAGAAGCATTTTCTAAACCGGAGGAACCAACGGCAAATAGATTGATTGGAAAAGAAAGTAGCGGAATTAGTATAGCCGCCAATACATACAAAATTTTCTTTTGCATAACTCCCCCTGTCTATTTGGGTAATGATTCTTGTGGTTTTATATATCGGTATTTTCTTTCTAATCCTGAAGCACTTTAAATTCTAAGATAAAAGTGGTACCCTTCCCATCTGTACTATTAACTGTAACCTTGCCTCCATTTTGTTCTACAAGTTGTTTAGTAATATAAAGACCTAAGCCTGTACCTTTATCCCCTTTGGTGGTATGGAAAGGTTCAAAGAGGTGTTTGGCTTGTTCGGGAGGGATTCCAGCGCCTGTATCGGTAATTTCAATCGTGACCTTGTCCTTTGTCCCTTGTCCCTTAATTTCAAGGGTTCCACTTTCTTTTCCTTTCATTGCATGACACGCATTCACGATTAAATTAAATAGGATTTCTTCAAGTTGACGCTGGTCGGCTTGGATATCTGGAAGATTTGAATCTAGGTCGTTGTTGATATGAATTCTATCAAGTTCAAACTCATACGAAACTAAATCTAAAACGTTCTTAATCGCCTCTTGGATTGAGGCTTGAGAATTTATTGCAACCGGATCACTTGCTGGTTTCGCAAATCGATTGAGTTTGGTAATCACGTCAAGGGCGCGATTGATCTGTTTCAAAGCTTTTTCTGTAACAAGATCTGGATCTGTTTGAGGAAGACCCTCTTTTTTCATTTCAAGATAGCTTTCAAGCACGCTTCGTGCCCCGTACAAGGGATTTCTAATTTCATGATTAATGCTTGAAGCGATAAGGCCAATGGTAGCAAGTTTTTCGCGTTGGAAAGCATCGGCAATTTGTTGAACGTCAAAAAGGCCATAGCGTATAAGAGCTATTCCCATAAAAATTGGGTAGAGTGGCATTAAAGAAAATCCTAAAAATATAAACGGAATACTATAAACTGGCAAAAATGCTGTTCCACCTGAGAAAAAACCGATAACAGTTCCAATAATCAGAAATTTCAATTGGCCTCGTATGTAACCTGTTGAAACTCGATAAGCACTCACTAAATAATAAAACGCGCAAGGAACATAAATAAAGAAAAGAGCTGAATAAATATGATAAAAAAGACCATAACTTGTGTAATACTTAAATCCCATAATTGGATGCAATCCCTTAATAAAAAGTGACGTTGGCGAAAACAATAAGAGTAAAGATGAAATCATATAATTAATAAAATAAAAATATTTAATGGGCTCCTTTTTCTCTGTAAAAGTAAATACAAAATGGAGCCAGCTAATTGGAATAAAAACACCAAAAGCATGTGCTATTCTCATTAACACTAAACCTGTTTCAGGTGAGTAAATTTGACTAAACCAAGCGGAACTGGGAAATCCCCAGCCACATACACTCACGCTGAATAAAGCAAATCGCATTGAGACAATATCTTTTCGTTTTATGAGGGCCAAAACCGCAATTAACAATACTCCAAACGAAAAACAAAGAAGCGAGGTAGAATAAATATTCATCGTTTGAATTCTAATTTAAAACTATATAGATTCATTTAACCTTAAACTCTAGAATAAAAGATGTGCCTTTACCTTCTCCGCTCTGTACCGTAATCTTGCCATTGTTTCTTTCAACTAGTTGCTTAGTAATGTAAAGTCCAAGACCCGTGCCTTTTTCACCTTTGGTCGTATGGAAGGGTTCAAAGAGGTGTTTGAGGTGTTCTTGGGAAATGCCTGTTCCTGTGTCTTGAATTTCAAGAATAAGTTTATTGATTTCAAGTTTCGAGTTTAAAGTTAAAGTGCCACCCTGTCCCTTCATGGCGTAGCAGGCGTTTACAATGAGATTAAACAGCACTTCTTCCAAATGCCGCTGATCAATTTGGATTAAGGGAAGACTTTCTGAAACATGACTTTCAATATGAATCTTATCCAGTTCAAATTCATAACTGATGAGACCTAACACATTTTGGAGGGCCTCTGAGATAGAGGCTTTAGAATCTTGAGCGATGGAATCTGTTGCGGGCTTTGCGAAACGGTTGAGTTTGGTAATTACGTCAAGAGCGCGATTGATTTGAGTTAAAGTTTTATCTGTCACTTCATCAACTGATTTTTTGCTCACACCCTCCTTAAAATTTTCTAAAATTCCACGCGCTGCATACAAAGGGTTCCTAATTTCATGATTAATTGATGCGGCAATAAGACCAATCGTCGCGAGTTTTTCTTTTTGAAAGGATTGGATGATTTGTTCGAGGTCGAATAATCGATGTCTTATCATCGCATAAGCCATTATAAAGGGATAAAGCGGCATTAAGAAAATTCCATATTGTGGAATATTAAGACCATAAATTGGTGCAAATGTTAAAAAACCTCCTAAAAAACCAAAAAGTGTGGCAATAACAAACGTTCGAATTTGGATTAATATTTCACCTGTCGCGCTTTTCATCGCTTTAACCAGCTCAAAAAAACCGTATGGGACAACTATGAGAAAAACTAGAGCGAATACGTGAAAAAGCGGACCGGCTTGAGTGTAGTAAAGAAATCCATGTATTACATTTCTGCCTACAGATGGAACAAACCAATTCGAAAACGAAAAAGGTAGGATTAAAAAAGCGGTTCCATATAAAAGATAAAGTAAATGCTTCTTTTTTGAGTCACAGTCAAGAAAAATGAAAATGAAATGAACCCATGTTGCCGGAATAAAAAGGGCACTTGCATTACAAAGCCGCGCCCCAAAAAGGGACACGCTATAAGATGCGGAAGCGTTTGTTAATATTGAATAACCAACTCCCCAAATTGCAACAAACATACAAAACGCGAAAAAACTTAACCCGATACGGTCTTTGCGTTTCAACAAAACTAACAAGCTGAGAAAAAAGCAACCAAAACTAAAAAACAAAACAGAAAAATTATATGGATTCATTTAATCTTAAACTCTAGTACGAATGAAATGCCTTTGCCTTCTTTGCTTTGTACAGAGATCTTGCCACCATTCCGCTCTACTAATTGTTTCGTAATATAAAGCCCAAGACCTGTGCCTTTATCACCTTTGGTGGTATGGAAAGGTTCGAAGAGGTGTTTGAGGTGTTCTTGAGAAATGCCAGTTCCTGTATCTTGAATTATGAGAATCGCTCTTGAGTTTTGAGCCTCTAGTTTCGAGTTTAAAGTTAAAGTACCTCCACCCTTAACCATCGCATGACACGCATTCACGATTAAATTAAATAGGATTTCTTCAAGCTGCCTTTGATCAGCTTGGATGTTAGGAAGACTAAGATCTAGGTTATTTCTGATGTAGATTTTATCTAGTTCAAATTCATAGGAAACAAGGTCTAAGACTGATTTAATCGCTTCCTGAATCGAAGCTTGAAGGTTTGTTGTAACTGGATCACTTGTAGGTTTTGCGAATCGATTGAGTTTGGTAATTACGTCAAGAGCACGATCAATCTGTTTTAAAGCTCTTTCTGTCACTTCCTTAGGTTCTTTTTTCAAAAGGCCTTCTTTTAGATTTTCAAGATAAGTCTCAAGCACGCTTCGGGCAGCGTATAAAGGATTTCTAATCTCATGATTAATGCTTGAAGCTAAAAGACCGATGGTAGCAAGTTTTTCACGCTGAAAAACTAAAACTGCTGACTCAACATCGATGAAACGATAATAGAAAAGCGCATAGGCCACAATAACAAAATTTACAACCACACCATACGTACCAAAGGGAGTCCAAGGATAAATGTTAATATCAAATGTTAAGAAAAAATTGGCTCCAGCCCCAGCGTAAGCAAAAAAGGCGCCCCAAAAGAATAATCTCGCCAATTGTGAATGTTCACCGGTTGTCCGAATATGTTCTAAAACAAGTCGAATAACCCCATATGAAACTCCCAAAGAAAAATACAAAACAAATAAATAATCCCAAACTCCTGGGGTCATAAAATTAATGACTCCACCAAATTTTGGAACTACACCAGAAATAAAGTAAGGGGTTGGAATACATAACAAAGTAACAAAAGACATTCCATATCCAAAAAATAAAATATACTTATGAATTTCTGTTCTCGACTCACAAAATTCATAAATAAAATGCAGGAAAAGCGTAGGGATAAAAGCAACGCCAATCTGGCTTAACCGCGCATAAAAATAACCCGTTTGAGTACCGCCCGGCAAAATCGTAAAAATTTGGAAAAACGCCCATACAGCAACCGCATAAGAATACCAGGCATAAATGAGTCCGAGTTTAGTCGAATGCCTCAAATAAGCAAACGTACCAAGAACTAATGCTGAAGCGGTTACCATCGCAAGAGCAATAACAAAATGGAGTAAATAGTAATTCATAAGTTTTTAAATTTTACATGAATAAAAAAGACAAGCGAAATTTCCGCTTGTCCTTTTCAATATAAATTGTGAAGAAACTCGTTTATCTTCGCGCACCGGCCTTGAAGAAATTTAATACTGCATCATAATTCGGATGATTGGTGACTTCTTTAACGTATTCTACATATTGGACCTTATCATCAGGCCCAATCACAAAAATAGAACGCGTGAGGAGATGAAGCTCTTTAATCAATGTGCCGTAGGCTTGGCCGAAAGAAGCTGACTTATAATCGGATAAAGTTTTCACCTTTTGAATTCCGGCGGTGGAACAAAACCGTTTTTGTGCAAACGGAAGATCCATCGAAACCGTAAGCACTTCCACATCAGACGGCAGTTTCCCTGCCTCATCATTGAACCGGCGGGTTTGCTGATCGCAAACGGGCGTATCCAAGGAAGGAACAACACTGATTAATTTTGTTTTTCCTTTAAAATTTTGAAGCGTAACGGTAGATAAATCTCCGGCTGTTACTTGGAAATCAGGCGCCTTGTCCCCAACTTTTAATTCGGGTCCGATTAAAGTCATCGGATTTCCCTTAAATGTGATTGCCCCTTTTCTTTCTTGTGCCATACATTGCTCCTTTCAGAATTTAAAAGCGAGAGACACATGATATCACAAATCACTCTTTCCGCCCTAGGCAATCTTTAAGAACGGCGGCTCTTAAGGCAAACGCAAAAAATGGCGATAAAAGAAGTATCCTATGAACAAAATCGCCTTTTACCTAGTACAGAATCCGATAGTTTATTGCGCAACACTGGTCCGAAATTTTTTTACTGTGTTCGGCTCAATGGCCAATTTCACACGTCTTTCCATTATAGCCACCTTTTCACCGCCTTACAAAAGAACGATTACTCGCATTCAAATGGACCAAATCGGGGTTGGTTCTCTTCCAATTGTGGCACTCACAGGGCTTTTTATGGGCCTTGTGTCAGCACTTCAAAGCATTGTTGAGCTGCGCGGAATCGGTGCAACGTCATACCTTGGCCGTCCGCTTGGAACAACGATTGTCCGCGAAATGGGCCCTGTGCTTGCTTCAATGATGGTAGCTGCACGAGCAGGTTCTTCAATTGCCGCCGAACTTGCTTCAATGGCCATTGGCGAACAAATCGATGCATTACGCGCTGAAGGAAGCGATCCGATTAAAAAATTAGTAGAACCCAGACTCGTTGCTTGCACAGTCATGGTTCCTGTGCTCACGGTTCTCTGCGACATGATTGCTTTTATAGGAGGTTCGTTTATCGCAACACACGTCGTCCAAGTGAGTGCCACTTTTTATTGGAATTCAGTTATGGAAGTGCTCACCCCTGCTTTCATATGGGGCGGAGTCATCAAATCGATTGTATTTGGCTTTGTCATTGGAATGGTTTCCTGTTATTACGGAATGAAAACCGGTTTCAGCTCGGCCGGTGTCGGTGAAGCTACAACAAAAGCAGTGGTTACAACTGCTATTTCAATTCTTGCACTCGATTTCCTTCTAACCAAAATTTTCATCATCACATGGTGGTAAAAGAACCGGTTATTCGGCTGAATCAGGTTACGCTTCATTATGGCGGAAATGAAGTCGTAAAGAATGTTAATTTGGAAGTTCAATCCGGCGAAACAAAAGTCATTCTCGGACCAAGCGGCGTCGGTAAAAGCACTATCCTCAAAGCTGTCCTAGGACTTTTAAAACCAAAATCGGGTGAAATTTATATCCAAGGAATTGAAATTTCGAAGCTTTCTGAAACAGAATTAATGCAAGTAAGACTTCTGATGGCGATGGTATTTCAGCAAGGAGCCTTATTCGATTCAATGACAGTTGGTGAAAATGTGAGTTACCGACTCAGAGAGCATGCCCTAATCGGCGTAAAGGCAATTGATGAACGTGTTCAGTCAGTGCTTAAATTCGTAGGACTTGAAGGCGCTTTAAAGCTACGACCCGCTCAACTTTCGGGTGGAATGAAAAAACGGGTTGCCATTGCCCGCGCGCTTGCGCCTCATCCGCAGGTTTTCTTATTTGACGAGCCCACGGTGGGGCTTGATCCAATCAACCATTTCAATATCGAACAGCTTATTCTAAAACTCAAAGAGCGTAGGGCTACTATTGTAATCGTCACACATGACGTTGAAAGCGCTATGCGTTTGGGAGACTCTATTGTGATGCTCCATGAAGGAAAATTTATTTTTGAAGGAACCCCTGAGGAACTTAAAAGAAATACCGATAAAAGAGTAAGCTCATTTTTAGATCCTGCAAACGCAGGAAAATAAGAGGAACTATTATGTCTCAATATGACCAAGCACAAGTTTGGAGCGATTTCCGAGTTGGAATTATTACCTTTATCGGAATTGTTCTTCTCGTTTTAGGAATTACATTCGCTGGCGGTGATAAGGGACTTCTTTTTAAAAAGACTTCCGTAATCAAAGCGCGTCTTGCCGATGTAGGAGGTTTAAAAAAAGGCGGCTCCGTTACCATGAACGGCATGATGATTGGTAAAGTCACAAATATTGTTTTTACCGATGGAGCAAATGACAAGGAAGCCGTTCAAGGTCAGGATAAAAATCAAATTGAAGTGACCATGGAAATTCGCTCAGACCTAAGAAACCGTATCAAAACGGATTCTGTTCCTTCAGTCAGAACTCAAGGCATGCTCGGAGATCGCTATATTGATCTTCCCTCCGGATCCAAAGACGCTCTGCCTTTACCTGATGGTAAAGTACTAATCGGCGCATCAGCCAGCGATTTCGATAAAACGTTGAAACAAGCAATTGAAGTAATGAGTGAAAGTCAAAAAATGCTGAAAGCCATCAACGAGGAACAAGGAAGTGCAGGTAAACTCGTCTACGATCAAAAATTTTATAATAATCTTACCGCTATCACCGACCAACTCAACGACCTCATTAAAGACTTCCGGAAACATCCGCGTCGTTACATCAAGTTCTCACTATTTTAACAAACTGGCCGGATAAATAACGGCGATTTACGTTTCAAATAATTCAGAAGTTCATTTGCAACTACTTGATGGCCCAACTCGTTCCAATGGTAATCTTCAGGAAAATCGAATGGTTTATGTTCTTTCCTGTATTGTTCTGTAAAGGGACCTGTCATATCAATAAAATCAATTCCGTATTTTCGGCATTTTTCTTTTACTAGCTGATTCATCCAAAGTGTCCAACTTTTATCGACCGTGTTCGAGTAGATCTCCCGTCTTGGACCATCCAGTATAAAAATAAGCTGTCGATCTCGATCTTCATCCCTAAACTTCTTGAAGAGATAATCCGCCGCCTTAACTATCTGATCCGTTCTTGAATGAGCATAACCCTGATCGGAAGCGGGATTACGTTTCGTTTTTTTACTTCTCTGCCATTTGACGACATCCGGCCCCAAATTGAGAATCAAGTAACGCATAAAACTACTGTGTCTTGCAATTCGTTTTAGAAAACTTGGAACATAAGGATGAATGGGTGCTTCTTGAATTCCAGCGTTGGTTTCTTCTAAACAAAGCATCCCTATCCTGCAATCTTTAGTAAACAACTGATCAAAATCATTGTAAATAAAATTAACAAACAAAACTTTTGGAGAAAAAACTTGATTGACGTAACGCACCATTTGGTAGTACTGGCTTAAATTTGCCCCCGACATACCAAAACCATAAACATCATATTTGTCCTTAACTTTTTCTCTCAAGTCATCCGTAACAGTTTTACCTACATTTACATTGAACCCTTCAATAAATGAATCTCCAACGATTGCAATTAAAGGTTTTGTTCTTCCGTCCGCCTGATAATCAATTGGGCTATTCCACCCCATATTGTTGATATGCCATTTAGCCGGCCAGTGAGCATTCTTCCCAATCGTGTAAACACCGTCTCTTTTTTGATTCGTATCGTATCTCAAGAGTTGGAATTTAGAATCAAAATAGGTACACGGAAGCTCGGCAGCATAAATCGCAAAATGGAAGAAAAGTTCCAAGATCAGAAAAGTAAATAACAAACTTGGCATTACTAGACAAATTATATTTTTTAGAAAATCTTTAAGCATTGGTTGAAGTTTTTCCTTCTGTAAGTTGAATGATTTATCGGCCAGAAAGGGAATCCTGATAAGTCAAAATGAGTGATTTCTTACCACGGGAAATAATCGGATTCAATGAAGCTTTTTTGGCACAGCCCATGTAAACGCTAAAAATAAAAAAGCTAAGGCTGCTATAGAACCTTGGCTCTTTAATTAAGGACTTTTTAACTAATTACTGAACCAATTTATTGGTCGGCTTATGTGGAGAGTCGCTTTTGGGACGTTCTGAAACTTTTGGAGCACCTTTGAAGGAAGGTGTTAATTCGGCGTTAATTTTGCCATACGCCGGATCTTCATCTACGGAAGCAACAATCGCATTAATGGGACATTCCGGAAGACACTGGCCACAATCGATACAGACTTCGGGGTCAATAATCATAAAGGGCTGTCCTTTATAATCACCAGGATGAATACAATCCACAGGGCATACACCAACACAAGTAGCATATCTTTCCCCTAAACACTTTTCTGTAATCACATACGGCATTTCATTCCTCCTTCAGTTCCTAAACTAGTAAGATGACAGTTTTTAAAACAATCTAATCAACACTTAATTACGTAACGGCAAGACCTTTTATTTCTTAAATATTAGGAATAGGATAACATCTTTCCATATAGATTTCAATAGGCAGCTTGAAAAACTGAGGCGATAAAAAATGGAGAGGTCAACTAAAGTACTGACTACCAATTTATTTTAATCAATGAAAGTCAGTGCCCGGGGCCGGACTTGAACCGGCATGGGCTTTTAAGGTCCCTCAGGATTTTAAGTCCTGTGCGTCTGCCAATTTCGCCACCCGGGCATATCACGCAATATATACAAAATTTTCAAATCTAACAATATGAAGACGCACAGGCCTGCGCGTCTGTCCCTGAGCTACCTTCATTCTGAAACTAATATTCCCAATGAAAGCTCAGGGACTGTACTGACTACCGATTTATTTTAATCAATGAAAGTCAGTGCTGCCAATTTCGCCACCCGGGCAGAAAAAGTAAATGGAGCTCCTGGAGCTGCTCATTTTCTTTAACAGGAAAATAAGACTGAGGCGCGGGGCGGAATCGAACCGCCGTATTCAGGTTTTGCAGACCCGTGCATTACCACTTTGCTACCGCGCCGAACTACCTTAGACGTTTCAAATCGTTTATTAATATTCAGGTTCGGCGCAGTACTACTCGGCTACGCCGAGATTGTACCGCGTCCGAACAATCGAATTAATAGATCCAAGCTTCCGTCAACGTTTTGGCGCAACCCTTTTCAAGGGCAGCGCACAATTATTAAATTGGGGTATTATATAATAGAGACTGCTAATCGCCAAACGAAGTTCCGACCGCACGGGCCGCAAGCAGCAAGGGATAACTCCTAGAAACTAATTTTCTTTTGCGGATTGCCGTTCGAATCGGAACGGATGAAATTTTTCCGGATTGAATCGATGCCATATAACCGATACGGCCGCTTTGGATGAGTTCAACTGCTTTTTTTCCAAAAAGGGTTGCTAAATTACGATCATCAGGCGTCGGTGAGCCGCCGCGCTGAATGTGCCCTAAAACTGAAACGCGTGTTTCAATTCCAGTTTGCCGCTCGATCTGACGGGCCAAGACATGACCAATCCCGCCAAGGCGGATGGGGTCGTTACTTGCTTTCACCATTCGCTCAACCACCATCTTCCCGCCTTTTGGCTTTGCACCTTCACCGACTACTACAATGCTGAAACGCTTTCCATGTTTGGCGCGGTGGCGAATGTGATCATAAACCCTATTCAAACGATAAGGGATTTCGGGAATTAAAATGACATCCGCGCCGCCAGCTGTCCCGGAAAAAAGAGCAATCCACCCGGCGTAACGGCCCATGACTTCTAAAATCATCACTCGGTGATGAGAAGCTGCCGTGGTATGTAATCGGTCAATCGCTTCCGTTGCAATGTGGACAGCCGTATGAAATCCAAAAGTAAAATCGGTACCTGAAAGATCATTATCAATGGTCTTTGGAATTCCAATAATCGGAATTCTTTTCCTCAACAATTTCTCGGCGATCGAAAGAGTGCCGTCTCCGCCTATACATACCAGCGCTTTTAA
>Ga0209515_10003125_pt1 | contig 24191 bp, 21 predicted proteins | sample Subgroupgradi54m_FD_187454 | JGI IMG/M metagenome (GOLD analysis project Ga0209515, IMG submission 187454) | Subsurface groundwater microbial communities from S. Glens Falls, New York, USA - GMW60B uncontaminated upgradient, 5.4 m (SPAdes)... ... | reverse complement strand
AAAAGAATTTTCCTGAGCTTAACTCTTCGAAGCGCAAGAAATCCGCACAAAATAATCCAACCATAACAGCCGAATCTAATTTCATCTAACTTACCCAGCACGGGGAAAAGGCGCGTACCGTAAAATAAAAGCACTGCCTGGGTTATTATGATGGCAATCGTCATTGTTTTGGTTTTTCGAGCCGCATATCCTCCGCTATAATTGATGGAATGGGCCCTTTTTTCGGATGACAATAGACGGCCATGATCGATAGGCCCTCTTTCGCATAAGGGCCGACAAATAAATCTTTCTCGACTTCCATTTCATAAAAGACGGTCGTCCCGATCTGACGACTTATTTTGGATTTCAACTGCGTAAAAAAAAGCCCTCTCAATTGAAACGGGTCTAAGATCTGAATCCATTGATGCAAAATGCTCTGTCTTCGGTTAAGGCTCATGATGTCAACGCGCCCAAAGAACCGTTTGAGATATCGGTCGAAACCAGAGCGATTCCATTCTTGGACGTGATGAGGGTTTTTAGGCGCCGAGGTAGTCCGATGCGGATTGAGAGCAGAGATGAGACAGATTCTATCGGGACGAAGAACTCTCATGAGTTCGTTTAGAAAACCATCTGAATCTGAGACGTGTTCCACGGTTTCAAAGGAGCATACGACATCAAAGGAGTTAGAAGAAAAAGCAAGCTCCTCGGAATTCATCACCATAAATTGAACGTTCGGAAGATGAACGGAGCCCACTCCCTTTGGTTCTTCTTCTAATTTAATTCTCTCGCAATACTTCATTTACGAAATTGGCCTTCATTTCGCCATTCTTATGCGGCGACCCATTCGCAGCTGGGCTATGACGAGACACCAAAAGGGGAACGCAAAAGCACTGCCCACCGTATAAAGCCAGCTTTCAAAAAAGGCATTGATTAATCCACCAAGAATAGAGGCATTAAGCGCCAAGAGCAAAGGAAACGATTGTTCGCGCGGCATTTTGTGTAGTTGATAAGCGCACCGAAAAAAGATAAAAAACAGCGGCACGTAAAAGAGCAAGACGCCCACAATGCCAAGCTGACTCGCTAATCCTAAATATGAGTTGTGAGCGTAAGCACCGGCATGACTCATAAAAACACTGTCGAAATGTAAAAATAAATGATCTTCCGTTCCAAAACCAAAACCTAACCACGGTCGTAATTTAATCAAACGGATGACTTCAGACCAACCCTCAAGTCGTCCTCCGCCGAGGCTGAGTGAGTCCCATTTCAAATAATCCTTAAAGAACGAATAACCGAACAGTTCGGCATAGAGGAATATGGCACCAACAAACACGACCATCCAAGTCAGAATGGTAGCCCGGTGAACTCGATAACAAGAAAGCAGAAAATAACCGCTGGCAATGGCAGTGGCTAAAATTCCACCGCGCGATCTTGATATAAACAAGCTGATCGCAAACAAGATAATACAGTAGAGACCTTTCTTCTTTTGGTCGCAAAGATAACTCCAGAACGCGAGCGGCATCAAAAGAGATATGATCACCCCGACGGTATTTGGACCTTTAAAAATTCCGGTAAACGACTGATTGGCGCCCATTCTAAGTCCAATCAAAAAAAGAGGGAAAACAGAGTATAAAAATTGATAGATCATGGTAGTTACTTTCTTTTCATCTTCAATATAATGCGACACACCCCAAAATACGGCCAAGTAAAAAAGGACTAATGTGAAAGCACGTTCAACGGTCAGATGAGGCATAATTGAATAAGTTTGGGAATAAAAAGCGAGGCCAATAAAACCAAGCGCCCAAAGATCGATTAGTCGAAGCCTTTCTTTCACCTTTCCAGACATCCAGTTCCAAAAAGCCACAATAGCCATCGCAATCAAAAATACCCACCTAAGAGTCATGAAAAGAACACCAATTCCGAAAATCCCGCAGTTTGCTAAAAGAAATATCAAAGAGGTGAAAAAAATGAGATGCCGAAAATCGATGAAACATAAGGTAATCAACATACAACCAAGCACCAATAACCAAATGATAGGCCACTGATTCTGGGCAATGAACATCCCCAAGAAACCTGGCAAAAGAATGAGGGCGAGAACAAAAGCACAGATCCCGAGTAGGTAAAAAAATGTTTTAGGAGTGCGAATATGCAGAGTAGACATGGCCCGCCAGATATTTCGAACTCAGAGATCGTTTCTTCCAAAGATAATAGGCAAATGGCTGTAAAGGACTGTCGCGATACTTACCCAGAATAAACTTTAAGATAACGCGTCTTACCTTATATAAAGACCAAAAAAACTTACAATAGATCAACGTAAAAACCGAGTTCTCGCTCATGCCCAAATGACGAATTCGAATAGTCTGGCACTCCCGAGTGGCTTCTCGGTTGTAGAGAACGCTTTTACTTTGAGGGTGCCATCTGAAATTAGCAAACATACGGTTAATATGCATAATGGTTCTAGAGTCTGCAATTTTAAGCCAGTAGTCATAATCCATGACATGATCCAATAGAAGTGTCAAATTTGCCAATCCGCAGAAACGCCCGGCGGCGAAAAAAAAACGGTTGGATAAGAAACGAATTGGGCCAAGAATAAATAAGAAGCTTTGTGAAACGCAATTTCATGATTGGTCATAATGTTCAAACCGTTCTGATCGATCACATAACAATCGCCATAAACCATATCCACATTTGGGCCGCTTCCAGTCCCTTATTCATTACCTCGCTTTGTTTCAAATCCTGGACAACTCAAAAATTTAACCTTCGGCTCGTAGTTTCTTAAAACGTTACGCGCCTCGTCCGTCGATCCGGCATCCACAACAATACATTCCACATCAGAACGTTTTTGGGCCAAAATGCTTTCAATCGCGTCTCTCAAGTATGCGGCTTGATGATACGAGGGCATGATGACAGAAATCGCCGGATCTTGAAATGCGCTATGATTCATGATAGGTAACCCGTTGGATTGAATAATGAGCAGCCGAAATCAGGAACCGCTTTAAAGATAAAAGATCGTCTTTCCTGAACCAGAACATCTGCCGTAAAGAAGTTAAATTGAACCAGCGAAGGAGCCACAAATAAGAAAAAAGTTTAATGGAAGCAATCAGCGAGGTCGCTATGGCTGTCCCGATGAGACCATATTTTGGAACTAATCCATAGTAAATCAATAGCCCAAAGAAAAAAATTCCCCAGTTCGCTTTGGCGCATAAACCGGGGTTTTTCATCTGCCCTACCATGTAACTCGTTAAAAAATTTGTGATAATGCCAGCGACCATTGCAAGCAATAACACAATCAATGCATAGGTAGAGGGTGCATAGGCCTTGCCATAAAACCCATGGATCAAAATACGGCTTAATAAACAGATAATGAGACTCGCCATGAGAGCTAAAAAGAAACTATGACGAATGAGACGTTTAACAAAGGACTCTGCCAATTTGGCTTCACTTCCAATAATTTGGGACCGGCTGGCATTGAGCAAAGCATTAAATAAAAACACGATTTTCATCATGAGACCATATGCCACCGCATAATAACCGACCGCGGCGCTGCCGGCATAATGATTCAAAAAAAACAAACCCAAATGGACCACCGTGACCGCCGGAAGAAAAGCAAAATGAACCTTTGCACCAAATGCCAAGCTTTGACGTAAAATTTGAGGTTCAAATGTCAACTTCCAATCGCTTTGATAAAACAACCATCCTGCCTGAAGGGCCGCGATGCATAAGATGGACAACATCCACGTTGTTACTGCTCCGGCTAACCCACGATGCAATAAAACAAGGAACAGAACAGGTCCTAGCAAATCCAAAATTCCTTTCAATATTTTAAGCAAGTTGAAAACACGAATATGAGTCATCCCAATCATGATTCGATTGGCAATATTTGAATAAACAACAAACGGAATCATCAGAACGGTAATTAATATAAAAGAACGGTCAACACCTTTGAGCGCAGACAGAAAAAGCCACGGTTCCAGCAAAAGAAAAAAAACGAGGCCAATCATCCCAGCTCCCATAGAAAAAAGAATGGTGTACATATGAACCGCGCTCAACGAGTATTCTTTTTTAGCTAACTGGATCTCGGCTGTTGCATCGATTCCGAAGATGAGCAAACTAACCAAATACGTACTAAATAAAGTAATAATGGCAAAAAATCCGCGGCTGGCCGGACCTAACTGCCGGGCAATAATGATGCTGGCAACAAAAACTAAAGCATAGCTGAGTAGGTCGGCAACAAAGCCGATCATCGTATTAGAAACCAAACCTTTACTGGATGAAATCATAACTTAACGCCTTCGGCGGTTTGTAAATCTCCTTTGGCTTCAAAGAAACGTGTGATTCGATTTCTAAAAAGGGCTCTTTTATCTTCGGGTATTAGATCATATAAATTAGCAAGCTCCAATGGGATCTTTTCAGCGGCAATCACTTCAAAAATTGGCTCCAAATAAGTACTGTTTATCGCCAGCGTCTCTTTAAACAAAAGCGAAGCTGGCGCTTGCCTGCCAAGTTTTAATTGATTTCTGCCCAATTGAAACAAATAAAATGGATTTTTCGATTCAAGCTTTGTCGCATTTCGCAAGGGCAATTCTGCTAATTGAGGGTGATCTGACAATTCATAAAGATTGGCGAGCGCGTAATGATATTCGGCCTTCCAGGGGGATTGTAAAATTGATTGTTTCATTGATTCTTCAGCTTTCCCAAACCACATGTAACGTTTGGGCTGATTTTTCTGTTCCAGAAGACCAAAATAAACAAACACTTGTCCTAGTGCGTGATCGATTCTTGCTTGGCTGCCAAATTTTTTAGCTTTGAGCAAATTCTCATATGCTAATATTAGGGGTGACGTAGAAATCAATTTGTCTTCCGCAATTTTTGACAGCCCTTTTCGAGCTTCCAAATAATAATGTTCGGAAGCCCATTGACGCCAAAGAATTGGGGTCAACCCTATAAAAATAACTGCAACTAAGATCATCTTGATTAACGATAAATTTAATTTTTGTGGAGGGTCGACTGCCAGTTCTCCTGCTGTCAGGCGAGTTAAAACTCCACCGAGAACAGCGAACAAAGCCATATTGGCCGGGACGTGAGTTGTAAAATCAAAACAGCTATGGGCTGTCATCCCAAGACAAGATGAAAAGAGTCCTAAAGAAAGCCACCGGACGGTTTTGCTTTGAACGGTTGGCCACCATTTGAGAAATCCAAATAGACTCGTGATCCAAAATGCGATGAGAATGCCACTGCCGATCAAGCCAACTTCGGCCAAGGCTTGGAGGAGTTCGTTTTCGGAATAATAAAAGTTAATTTGTGAAAAAGTATCGAGTTCCGGTATTGACTTATATAAAGGAAATAATTCGTTGAAATTGCCGGCTCCAATGCCAGCGATCGGAAAATCGGTAAAGATCCGGAGTGTATCTCTCCAGTTAGACAGCCGGAATTGAAAAGCATAGTCAATGGGAGACATTTGGTGAAGCATTTTCATTTTATAAATGAGTGGTTTTACCAGATCTATACCCATCCATAAAACCACACCCACAAAAATGAGCATCATCACCACACTCGCTAACCAATTTTTTGACTTAAGCATAAAAAACAACCCAAAACTCAAGAAGGCAATCCCAAAGCCGCACAAACCTCCTCGAGAAGCAGACGCCAAAAGAGCGGTGAGCTCGACCAAAAATATTCCGCTTAAAATTAATAGAGGAGTCGCTTCTTTGGAGAAAAACCAAAGCATTTTTTGTCTGAACGATTTTAAGTGGAAGAAGGAAGACCGGTCGCATACGAGCACCATAAAGGCCAGCACCAATGGAAGTGTCATCACCAAATAGTTGGCAAAATGATTTTTATTGAGATAAGGAGTAAACGGCGAGGATTTGGAAAATATAAACCGAGCAAATACTAGATCGGGATTTATTCGATGAAAGATGAGGCCCAGGAAACTCAAAACAAAACCAATTCCTATAATTGCAAGAATCAGCCGTCTTATTTGAACTTTGGATCCAATCAAACAAAAGGAGACGAAAAAAAATCCGAGGTAAGCAATCAACTTCCCGAATTCTACTCTCATACCATAGGAATTGATTGAAGGAGGAGTCCAATGTGAATTAGATATCCCCGCCGGCGAAAAAGTTTCAAGTAACGCGACCAGTTTTGACGAAATGATTTTTACCATCGGCAAAGGCAGCGGAATTAATTGAAAGCACAAGAAAACGGTCCAAGCCAATAAAATATAAAGTGGGGCGCGGTATTTTAAGTTGGCCTGCGAGATACCTAAAAAGATCGCCAAACCAACCAGGAAAGCAGAAGAGATTTCTAGAAGGGTATACCCTTCGATGAAGCCGCCTCCAAAGAGAAGTGCCACGGAAAAAAGCGTCAAATAAAGAATTCCTTCGATCACAATGACGGGAATAATCATTCCTTCATCAAAACCTTTCGCGGTGTCGTCTCAAAGAATTCATGAGCTTTGGCAAATCCAAAATTTTTTCTAACATCCTCTCTCACCTTCGACAACAACGGTTGGCGAGCCACTTCGTTGTGAGCATCCGAGGCAATGATGTGAACCAAATTTCTTTTCAAAAGTTCACGGGCACACTCCATCGCCTTTAAACCAAATCCTCCGGTCAAACTCATTGCTGTAATCTGGCAAAGAGCGCCTTGTTTTATGAAATCGGCGAGTAAATTCAGATGACTTTGAAGATACATATTGCGTTCTGGATGCACAATAATCGGAATCAAATTCTTGGTGATGAGCTGAAAAATGAGTTGGTCAGAATTCGGCGGAACAATGGAGTGTGGAAATTCCAAAAGAAAGTAACGGCCGTTCCCATTCAGGGTTAAAGAGATTTCTTGCTCCAGAAGATTCGGCAGGTCTGGGCGGCAATGAACTTCAGCTCCTAATAAGATTTCAAGCTCGATTTCTTCCTCGTCCAACTTTCTTTTTAATTGATATAAAGCGTCCTCAAAATGATGCCCATTAGTAGATGCCATCCCATTAAACACGTGCGGCGTAGCGACCAAAACGTTAATACCGTCCTGTTCAGCCATTCGGCACATCCGGACAGCTTCCTCCCAAGACGCGGCGCCGTCATCGACGCCAGGAATAATGTGACTATGAATATCAATCACACTTAAGAGCCTAAATTGCTGAGAGGAAAGTGCGCTCGGGGGATGAGTGGTGGAAGTTTAATCGCCTGACTTTTCGGAAGTCGCAATGAGTCGTTCAAAACTTTTTTCCTGATTGGCATAAGAACTCCCATAATAAGAGTGCTGCGGATAATGATAACCTTCCTGTTTGAAATCAACTGCATTGATAACGACACCGATAATCTTTGCGTGGACTTCAAGAAACTTATTTTTAGCCTTTGCCACAATATGCTTGGGGGTCCTATTATACCGAGTGACTAAAATAACCCCGTCCAGGAACGAACTCAGAACAACCGGGTCCGTAACGGCCATGAAGGGCGGTGAATCTAAGAGAATATAATCAAAACGTTCCCGCCACTTTTCAATTAATTGACGCATTTTTTGGCTTCCTAACAGTTCCGACGGCATAGGCGGAATGGGGCCTGCAAATAGAACGGATAAATTTGGAATCTCTGTTTGAGAGATAAATTCTGAAGGATCATCATCAGTATCAGAAAGTGCGTTACTTAAACCTTGAGGAGAAGGCTGAGGAATCACTGTGTGAAGGTTCGGCTTCCTCATATCAGCGTCGATGAGAAGAACGGTCGATCCGGTCATCGCAATCGTAACTGCAAGGTTGGAGCAAACCACCGTTTTTCCTTCTCCAGAATACGGGCTCGTAATCAAAAGCGTTCTAAGGGGTTTATCAGAAGATGAAAAAAGCAAACTCGTACGAATCGCGCGAAATGCCTCCGCAACACTGGAAGAAGGATCCGTTTGCACGATCAATTTTTGCGACTCGGTATTCCACACAGACACAACACCCAGCACTGGCAATTGTGCCGTATGTTCAATGTCTTCAGGTGATTTCAAGGTATTGTCCAAAGATTCGATCAATAAACATAAAGCGCTCCCGCCGAAAGCGCCGATTAAAATACTTAAAAAAATGTTGAGCAAAACTCGAGGAGCCACCGGCCGAGTGGGAACTTCAGCGCGGTCAATCACAACCACATTGGTGTTTTCCATGCCTTCGCTGACCATCGTCTCCTTAAGACGAGACGACATCGATTCAAAGATCTTACGATTGCTTTCAACTTCACGCTCCAATTGGTTGTATAGAATTGACAGGTTTCCAGACGCCAAATCTTTCATTTCATTACCCAGTTGCTGTTCGAGTACGGTCAGCCGGCCTTGGGCCCGGATCACTTCAGGGTGCTTGGGCAAATATTTTTCGTTCAGCTCAGCGAGTTCTTTTCTCAGTTTTACGACTTCAAATTGAAGCTCTGATTTAGCTAATTTATTCCGGACGTCATCAATCTTTCCATGAATCCAATAGGCGGCTTGCTGAGTCATGATCAGTCTTTTGTCTAGATTTTGATCGATATAAAACTTCACCACAGCGTTTGCAATATCGGCCGCCTGCTTGGGGCTTTTGGAATATGCGCTGACATCAACCAGTCGCGTTTGCTTAACGGGAGAAATCTCGATCGTCGTGAGAAATGCTTTGATCGGATCATTTGTCCAATTAAATTGAGACCACAGGTTTAAGTCGTCCATTACTCTTTTCGCCACCGAGCGGCTTTTCAGGACACTATATTGAGTAGGGTAATAATCGAGTCCGCTGGTTTGAACGGAAAAAACATCTTGGAAGGAAAGGATATTCTTACTTGCTTGTTCAATTAATATTTTAGTCGTTGCTTTATACGATTTTGGCAGGATGAGGGAATAAAAAGTGGTGGATAGAACAGCGACGACAAAAAACGTAATGGCAACTCGTTTTCGTTTGAGAACGATGTGCCAGTATTCGTTTAAGGTTAGAATTTTCGGATTTTCGGTAATTGAAGGAAAAATATTCACGGATTTAGAATTAAAAAAAGCTTTCTGGCACCACAACCGTATCTCCCGGCTGAAGTGTCACGTCTTCTGACTGGCCTTTGGTAAGATTATTGACATTCACTTCAATGATCTGCCGCTGATTTCCATGTTCACGAACAATTCGTGCTTTGCGCGAATTTGCAAGCTTTGTAAAGCCCCCCGCAGTCGAAATGGCTTGAAGGACGGTCATTCCGCCTCTAAATAAATACGGCCCGGGTTGATTAACCTGTCCAAAGACAAAGATGTTGCTGAATTCTTTGACGGAAACTCGGACGTTGGGATTTTTGATGTAGTCTTTGGCTAAAGCGGTTCGAATATAATCTTCCAGCTCAACTACAGACATCCCTACGACTTTGATTCGGCCCAGGAATGGGTAAGAAATATATCCACTGTCGGTGACATGGATTTCTTGAGTCAAGCCTTCTTCCCCGTACACAACAATTTCAACGACGTCATTTCCACCGATTCGATATTCCCCGCTCAGACCATCTTTCTGGGGTGCGGCCTGAGAGGCAATCGAGAGATTCGTCAAGAGGAGGAACGAAAACAAAAAGGAAAGAAAAAAAGACAACCCTACACCTTTGCCGTTAAGCCCAATGTTATCAGATGATCCGTATAATCAAAAACAGAGGCGTTTGAATTTCGCCGACTGTACTGATAAGCGATATCACTCGTCACCCATTCATTGATGAGATAAGAGAACTTGACTCCCGTGCTGAACAAATTATCGTCGCGCTTGCGTCCAACGAAAATATTATTTCCGGCAGTGCCTTCCTGTTCATAATCTTGTTTCGCGTAAGAAACATCAAATGTTCCTAAGACCTTTTCTGTAAAGCCTTGCTTCATTTTTAGAAATAGGAGGTCTTGCCGAAAGAAATTGGTAGTCGAGAAGGTTGATTGTTCCGTACTTCTCGTCCATCCAAAATCGATATTGGTTTTTGCAAAAGGACGATAATTCGTTGAAACTGCTGCAACAAAGTTATTTGCATCGGTGGCTTGATCATAGCTGATACGCTCGTAGCCGAACCTCGAGAAAAAAGAAGTCTTGGGTAAAAAATGGCCGGCGAAACCGACAAAGATTTCGTTTCCAAGGCCGTCACGTCTGCTATCTTTTGTATAATCATAATCGGTAAAAGCATAATCGAGGGTCACATTCGTTTTAGGCCCTGTTTCTACGGCGACACCGCTATAAAATTTATGCGCATGATAATTTAAGGATTTATGAATCTCAGAGTCAAAGCTTCTGTAGAAATAGTCATAACCCCCTCTTACTGTTGTATGATTGAATTTGTATCCCGCACTTGTGTCTACGTCTTGTTCAAACCGAGGTACACGTTCAGTGAATTGAGTTCCAGAACGTGAGGAGGTTTTACTGAGACGTTGATTGACATGAATAAATGAATTTGTAAAATTGAGCGCTGCTTCGCTCGCAAGATATTGGTTTTGGGCATTTTCCCTTGGATATTTCATGAATTGTTCAAAATCAACATAGTAATCTGCCTTGAAGTAATGATCTGCAAATGGGATAACGACCTGTACGCCGGGTGATTCACGAAAAATGGAATCCATCTTCGCGTCTTTTGAATCTAAGAAAACGTTGCTGTCCAATAGATATTCGGTTCGAACTCGAGGATTAATTTCGAAAGTATCATACGTAAGCTGTTGGTCCAATTTCTCAAACCAATTGGAAGGAATAAGCCCTTCCTGTCCTTCACCAGTTCGTTTTGCAGACGTCGGAGTACGAGACACAGATGGTGATGTTGCATTCTGGGTTATCGGCGAAGATTTTTTGGTTCCCAGTCTAGTGAACTTGGCCAATTGAGAACGCTTCGGTTTACTGACTTTGGCGGTCTGGCTGGTATTCACCAAATCATCGGCAAAGGAAATATAATTTGAGGCTGAAACAACAAAAACATAAAAGAAAGCAAAAACTGAAAGTACAGTCCACCGTAGTTTTGTCATTGTTTTTCTCGCTTGTTAATGTTAATAACCTTGGACTTTTCCCAATTCCGTGTCTTTTTGTCGACCAACGTTTTGGGCGGGGTCAGTTCCTGGAGCAAGCGTATCTAAAGCCGTTGGGGCCACTGGTTCGGCTTCAAACGTCTGGCCGGCTCCAAGAGTTTCAGTTGTTCCATCTGCTCTAACGATTTCCACCGAGCCTTCCAAGACTTTCAATAGGCCGCGTCCTGTGCTGAGATCTTTATGAACTTCGATTTTTCCTTTATCGCGAAGGGTAACTTTTTCGTTATTAATAATGAGGGTAATAACATCGCCTGCATCCGTCGCAATATGAGCGATCCCTGTCACAACTTCGATTGAGGCTCCCGATTCGATAGGAGGAAGGGGTTGCCCTGATTCTATGGTTTTCAATTCATTGGAAGGAGTTGTTAAAATGACAGTGCCGGTACGGTGGTCAAGATTGATCGCCGCAAAACCGGAAGAGGAATTGAACAGAAAGACAATGCTAACAATGGAAACAAGTGCTGCTTTTTTATTGTTTGTCTTAAACATTTTTACCCCGCTTTTTACGCTTTTTAAGTATCGGCTGCATAACCTAAAAATTAACATGAAAAAATTTTCAAAGAATCGTACGTAGTTTAGGTCTGCACTTTAAGAAAGTCAATCTTTTTTATATCATTTAAGTATCGGCTATATGACATAAAAATTAACATGAAAAATTTTCAAAGAATCGTACGTAGCTTAGGTCTGCACTTTAAGAAAGTCAATCTTTTTGATGAGCAATGTTTGTTCTCCATTCAAGATAGCGTGAATGAAACCTTCGGCACACTTTTGAGGAGAAAAATCTGCTGCTTTTTCCCGGGAATACTCTCCCATTGACTTTTTAAGCTGTAAATTCGACAGGACTTTCAAAATCGCCTCTCGCAGGGCTACCACATTCCCCACCAGAATGCGAAACCCGTTACGGCCTTCATCGATTAAATCAAACGCTGCCCCCGAAGCTTCTGTAGCAATTAAAGGAAGGCCGGCAGCAGCCGCTTCATTTAAGACCAGTCCCCATTCTTCCTGAATTGAGGGCAGCACAAACAAATCGGCTAGCCCATAATAATGAGCTAATTCGTCTTGTTGTTTGAATCCTTCAAAAAATACGTTTTTTAAATTGTGCTTCTGACAAAAGTTTTCATACTTTCGCTGATCCTTGCCTTCTCCGACCAAAACCAATCCCACATCGGATGATTTCGAAATATCCTGAAAAGCGCGAAGAAGAACGGATATTCCTTTTGAATCCACCATTCTTCCAACATAAAGAATGACTTGGGAAGGAAATCGCGATTTGGCGGTCACACCATTTCGAGAAAAGAAATCATTATTAACCGCATTCGGAGCAATCCAAATCCCTTTTCCATTGACTTCAAATCTTCGAATAAAATCAAAACTCTTTCTGCCGGGTACGATGAAACCATCGGATGCGCTCATAAATTTATTTCGGTAAAAATCAGCCAGAGGATTTTTGAGTCTGACGCTTTTAATATGACTCTCGCACCACAAAATAAAACGCTTACGGAACTTTTTGGCATAATAAAGAGCTAATAAAAAGCTGGGGTGGTGATATCCTCCGCAAATAATAAGATCGGGATTTTCTTTCCTCAAAATAGAACCTATTCCCGGATTAAAAAAAATGGGAAACCGATTCGGCAAAGGGATCTTAAACCCTTTGAGCACGCGATAATCAAAACGGATATTCTCCCGCTCGACGTTCCACAATCGTCCCGATACAGTTTCGGCCAGAAAGAAAACTTTGAACTCAATCTGCTTACATTTGGCAATCTCATTAAAAACGGGAATGCGGTAAGGAGAAATGACTTCGGTTAACAGAATAACTTTTTTAATCAAATTTTTTTCATCCGGGTGACCAAAAAACTTCCAAATCTTAACCGATTTGTAAATAAACGGGCGAGATGATCTGGAAAAAGTCTCGCCAAAGCATTTTTGAGACGACCTGGAGGCAGCAAGATCAAATCCGTTTTTTGTCCGAAGACCAAAAAATCTTTTACCTGAAATAACCCACGGCACAATTCGAGCCACTGTTTTGGAGTGTAGTACCTGGCAATGGCTCCATCCGATGCCGCTTGAACAATCTCATCAATGGAAGAATGCTGAAGCAACTTCCCCTGAAGAATCCCCCGAATCAAACCGCCTTCAACATAATATTTCCAAAATGATCGATGGTAAACCATGACAATGGCTTCTCCGTTTGGCCGCAAAACACGATGCATTTGGCGGATGATTTGCGATGTATCTGCTGAATGATGAACTACACCCCAACTCCAAATAAAATCAAAGGATTGATCGTCAAATGACATGCGTTCGGCATCCATCTGAACGATATTTGCATCTAAGTTTAACAATTCAAATCTTCTTCTTGTCATCTGGCATGCCGTCTCTGTTAGATCAATGCCCGTAAATGATTTGCAATGCGGCTGAATCAATTCTGCGTGAGAACCATGGCCCACACCAATTTCTAAAACCTCTTTTTGCTTCAAAGATTCAAAATCGATCAGTGGATCAAATGGGCGTTTATGCCAAGGCATGAAGGGTTTTACAGCTCCAAAAAACCGATTGTCGATTTCTCTAAAATAATCCAAAGAACCAGGCTCGGCGATAATCTTTTCGCGCTGGTCGTAACGCATCGGCTGAGTTTCCCACCACATCTTGTTCAGCTGTTGCCAATTTTCACAAGTAACAGAATTAGTTTCTTTCGTCTTCATTGAAACAACCTCTTATTTTCTTCAACCCAATCGAAGAGAAGTTTGACGCCACGTTGGACCGTCCATACTGGCCGCCAATTAAATTCGCGCTTCAATTTTGAAATGTCTGTAATATAAACCCGTTGGTCCATGGGACGCCAATCAGAATAATGTAACTTTAATTTCCGACTCAATAACTTTTCGATAAAACCAACCAACTCAAGAAGTGATGCAGTGTGTTCAGGGCCACCGCCAATGTTCCAAACCCCGTGATTAATTTTAGATTGATAAAAACACTGGATTGCAGAAATGAGATCTTTGACATAAAGCGCATCGCGGACTTGTTTGCCATTTCCATAAATATGAATGGGCTTTCCCGTTAACGCGGCAATGATAAACCAGGCAATCCAGCCTTGATCTTCAAAACCAAATTGTCTCGTACCATAAATACAACTCATACGAAACACAGCTGTTCTGAGCCCATAAGTAATGCCGTATTCTTGAGTGTAGAGATCTCCCGCGTATTTACTGGCGCCATAAGGCGTGTGTCCCGTCAGATCCACAGACATCTTTTCCGAAACACCTTTCACATGTCTGTATTCATAGCGGCTTTTTTTCTCTCTCAAAGGAATAGAGGCCACATTTTCGCCGTAAACCTTATTCGTCGACAAATAAACAAATGCCCCTTTCGGATTTGTTTTGCGAAGCGCTTCAAGTACGTTTAAGGTTCCGACCGCATTAATTTCAAAATCTTCCAGAGGACTTTCAATGGATTTTCGAATCCCCGGCTGTGAAGCAGCGTGGATGACGAGATCAAATTTTCGCTTTTGAAATACCTTCTTAATTTTTTTGCCGTCACGAATGTCAGCGCGCACGAGCTCTACATTTTTAAGCGTGCTGAGGAATTGCCAATTATATTCAACGCTTTTCTTTTTAAAGTTAAACAAGCTCGAACGGCTGAGATTATCCAGAACAGTGACGTGCCATCCTTGATTTGAAAATTCTTCGGCAGCATGGCTTCCAATAAATCCTGCTCCGCCTGTAATCAAAATTGTCTTCATCTATTAAAACCCTCGTCATTGCGAGGCAGCGTTCCAAACGTAGCCGAAGCAATCTCAGACGGGATTGCTTCGTCGCCCTTCGGGCTCCTCGCAATGACGGATCCTTTACACAATTCTTCTTCGATAACCGAGAGAATTCGATCCGTACACCAGCTCCACGTAAATTGCTTCGCTTGTTCTAGCCCCTTCTTCTTTAGCTCTTCTGCAATCTTAGGATTATTTAATATACTTCTGAGACCGGCAGAAAATCCGGAAATATCATCCGGCGAATAAAGAAGGCCTGCTTGGCCGACAATCTCAGGCACAGAAGTCACTGAAGATGAAATCACCGGAACACCACAAGCCATCGCTTCGAGATTTTGAAAACCAAAGCCTTCATATAGAGTCGGATCCAAATACGCTTCGGCGCCTTGGTAAGCCATCACCAAATCGTTACCACGCAAAAACCTGACGGTCGAAATCCGATCCTTCAATCCGAACTTCTTAACCTCCTGATTTAAAACACTTTCTATAGAGAGAGGTACACCGGCTAATAGCAAATGAATGTCTTTTGGAATAGAAGTTAATGAATCCTGAAAGGCTCGCAGAGCAACTTCCGTATTGTCGCGAACATCACCGGTAGCAAAGTGGAGCACATATTTTTGCCCCTTTGCAAATCGCCCACGAGCTCGCATGCGTTGATTGTGATCTGCCGCAGGTTGGAACACCGGATCTACGCCCGGATAAACCGTAGCAATGCGATTTGCGGCTACCTGATACCGAAATTCTAAATCTTTTTGCGTTGAAAAAGAACTTGTAATGAATTTCGTAACGGACCTGGTTGTTTTTTGAAATTGCTTTCGTGAAATCCGGATGGAAACTTTCTCGTACCAACTTGCATTTCCATTTAAAAGAGCGTTCTGCCGATAATCAGGTATTTCGAACAGATACACAACGGTGCGGCAAAGCGGTTCCAATAATGTACGATCTCTGCCGGTAAATAAAATGGAAACTTTATCCTTTCGAATGCACAGGGGCAACCCATATTTCTCCCAAAAAGAGCTTGGCTTTGCCCAAACTGAACGGAATGTTAATGAAGGCCAGCGTTTTTTCGCTTCTGAGAAGAAACATGTGTCCACGTAAATTAAGGGTGAAACCTGAAATCTTAGATGGATCTGATGAATCACCTGTTCAAGAAAAATGCCAAGCCCTTTGCGACCTGGAAGAATTGGAGTCGCATCAATTGCGAATTGCATGACTCACTTCCTGGTAAAGTTTCAGGATACGATGAACCATTTGACATTCAGAAAAATGTTCCCGGATTCTTCGAAAACCGGCTTCACCCATCGTCCTGGCAAGTTTAGGATCCCTTAAGAGCTTCAACATGGCCAAACCCAAAGCTTGAGAATCTCCCGGAGGAATCAAAATCCCGGTTTCGCCGTCCTGAACGACTTCCGGAATTCCGCCAACGGCACTTGCAATCACCGCTTTCTTAAGCGCTGCCGCTTCAAGCACCACAAGCGGCATCCCCTCTCTTTTAGAAGGAAGAACGAAGAGATCGCAGGCATTCAACAAAGAGAGAGGATCGTCTTGATAACCTGTAAAAATAACTTGCCCGTTAAGACCGAGATTTTGAGCTAACATTTTCAGTTTCGCTTCATAGGCTCCCTTAAATTCTATGTCCTTTCCGATCATCATCCAAACGGTGTTCGGCATGTCAACATTCACCTGCTTCGCCGCTTTCAAAAACTCTTCTTGCCCCTTGTTTGGGCAAAGACTTCCGATTGTCGTGACAAGTTGTTTTTTGGGGTCGATCTGAAAGCGCTGGAAAACTTCCGCTCGTGTCATTTGACCGTTAAGCCGATCAGAATCAATCCCGTTGGGAATGACTTCGATGCGGTCCGCTTCGATTCCTTCCTGAATTAGACTTTCTTTAGTCGCTTTGGAGACAGCAATCAAACGGTAACACAATTGTGACGTGAAGCGATCGAGAAAAATCTGATATTGACGGATCAACCAATGAGAACTAAAGACATTTTCACTATGAATGTGAGAAATACAAGGAATGCCTATCAATCGCGCCGCCAATCGTACGTGTATATTGAGCTGAACCGTACCATGGCTGTGAACCAAATCGACTTTTTGGTTTCGGAGGAGCCTTGCAACTTGAAATGCACGATGGAAAAAATACGTTTTCTCGAAAGGAATAATAAATACAGGAATCTTTTTCTTTCGAAGCAAATCCGTAAAAGGACCTTCGGACGGTGAAATGACCAAAGCTTGATGACCCTCGCGAACCAGAGCCTCGATGATCTGAAGGCAGACAATCTGCCCCCCGGCTATTTCACCGTGAATGACGGCGTACAATACGTTCATAAAGTTCAATCACTTCGTCTGCTACGATATCCCATTGGTATTTTTCACGAACTAATTTTTTTCCGTTTTCTCCCATCGTTCGGCAAAGCGGTTCATCGTTCAACAATTGACAAAGCGCCGATGTCACCGCATCCGCCTGACACGGAGTGACAAAGCCCGCTTGGGCCTTTTGAATCTCTAAATGGAGATTAACTTGATCACTAATCACAACGGGCAATCCGGCTGCCATTGCTTCAATCACTGCAATGCCAAAATTCTCATGATAAGAGGGCAGACAAAAAACATCGGAATCACGAAGCAATGCAAACTTTTGTCTGCCTTCCAAAAATCCAGTCAGCGTGACTTGGTGGTCAATGTCTTGTTGCTGGATCCAACTTTTTAATTCTTTTCCATACCCTTCATCATCGGGTCCGGCAATCACCAAATGAGCGTCTTTGACTTTTTTAACCACTTGCGCAAAAACTTGAATCATAAGATCAAGTCCTTTCCTCACCGTCATTCGGCCGAGGAAGAGAATAATTTTCTTTCCTTGAAGAGAAGGATGCGTTTTTCTAAATTCACCGCGCGGAGGTAAATTGGAATAATCTGTTAAATTAAGCCCTAATGGAATCACAGCGGATTTGGAAGTCAAACCGAAACCGCTCGACTGATTTTTTTCCTCTTGAGTGGTAAAATGAATGGCTTCGGCGCGATTTAAATTTTTTCTTTCGACCAAAAAACTATAAATTTTCTTCTGTAATGTACCATAGGATAAACAATGGGAGGCCAACATTCCACAAGGCCGCACCAGATAAGGAACGCCGGCTCGTTGACAATAGTAACTGGTAATCCATTCAGGGAAACTCCAAAGCGTATGAATGTGGACTAAATCGAAACTCTTAATCTGTTTCCGGACTGCCTTCGTAAAAGAAGGACTAAAAGCAAAATTCCGCGGCCCATAGGAAGAAAAAACTTCGGACCTGATGGTTGAAGATAAATTAATTTGTGATTCTTTGCCGCCATTTTTAGTCGCAAAAACAGTCACCTGAATTCCTCGCTGCGCTAATTTTTCAGAAAGTCCCTGCACGGCTTTTACAGGCCCTCCGCTTCTCGGGTCCAGGCTGGGAATCACATGAAGAACGTTCACTTGGTTATATTAAATACCTTCTTTTCTGATCCTTTTCACAAAAAAAGGCGGTGCGGTGAGGATACGATCTTTGATAAGTTCAAGATTCTTTTTTTTTAGATACAACACGTTGTTTGATATTGTAGCGTTTTGATTGAAGGGAATCAAAATCCTCTTGAATGGATCGTAACAATAAGGCTCAAAGCCGCAATCATACAAGCAATCGTGAGCGAAGTTTTCTTGATAACCATAGCGGTCGTTTTCATCATTCTTTTCTAAAATGAGTGCCAGGAGTGAATCTTTTTTCAGTACTTGATCAGCCCCTTCGATGACACTTGACTCAAAGCCTTCAACATCGATCTTGATAAGAACGGGGTTTAAATGCCCTGCAAGATGATTCAAGGTATCGGTACTGACTTCAATCATGCCACCCGTGACTTTTTCTTCCTGACTGACAACATGATTCGTTGTATCGAAGGCAGAAGTAAATTTGAGCGTTCCCTGTTGTGATCCCACTCCAATATTGAAAGCGAGAACCTTGTCCGAAACGGCATTCAAAAGTACATTTTCCATGAGATGCTTAAACGTGGCGGGAATAGGCTCGATGGAAATACAGGCAACATCTTTCACGGCCGCTGCTAACACCGTATAGGAACCGACATTGGCGCCGACATCGATGAAAAGATCATGCGGCCTTAAGAGGTGTAGGAGAAATGCCATGTCTTCAAATTCATGAAGCCCGCAATAGATATTTCCAGTAGCCCCTCGCATACCCCGGCTAATCAGTAATTTGGAATTATTAACAAATGAGATGACAAATGGGCCTTGCCTTAACCGACTTTTGATTTGCCATGCCAGAAAACGACTCAACGCTTTGATCTTTTGATTTCGATTCAGCGGATGTGCCGTGATAAAAAGAAGAGAACGAACAACTTCTAACAATTGACAGTACCTCACTCGCTTTAGTTTTGAGACGTCAGTATTTTAGAGTCGCTGGGCTATAATGCTTGCAATCGCGGCAGACATCGGGCAAATCTCCGTCCAGAAAACGTTGGCGAAGGTTTTCTATTTTCCCGCTGTCTAACATTTCTGCCATAGAATTTTCTTTCAGACTTCCCAAACGAAGCTCGCTCGTGCCCTCTAAATCTCGACAACCACAAGCGGTGATCGTGCCGTCGGCCAATACATGAGGGCCTTTGTATAACATTGTGCATGGAATACGCTTTGATCTCCTTTCGGGTCTTAGGAACATCATTCCATGCAAAGCGTCCTCTTTGATTTTTCCGGACCAATTATCAAAAAACCAATTTCGTGAAATTTTAAATCCCAAAGACCGAAATTCCCAATATTCCTTTTTCAACCAAGGAAAAAGACTTGAGGTTCGCAAACCAATTTCAATTTGGCATTTCTTAAAACGGTTTGAGTGGGCAATCGCGCGTAGATTTTTGACGACATTGGCGTACTGATTGTTACGATAAATACGTTCATACTCCCTGGGATCGAAGCCAGACATACTGATGGTCATCATGTTCAAACCTGCGTCGACTAATTGATCAAACAGTTCCTGTGTCAATAATATGGCGTTGGTTGTCATGTGGATATTGTTGATTTGAGAGACAGAGCGCGCGTATTTGATTTTCCCAACCAAATCTCGGTCTACCAAAGGATCGCCTACGACGGGCGTTAATCCGATTCCTGTTTTATCTTTCCCTAAGGCAACATATTGATCGATCACACTCTTAAATATTTCATGCGACATGAATGTCGTGGGGCGTTTGCGATATTGATAAGCACAAAATACACAATTCGCATTGCAAAGATTGGTCACCTCAATCCCAAGGCCGGTAGGATAATCATCAGCATTAACAGGAAAATTATTACTGCTTACTCCACGCCAATCTTCCGAAAAGTACTTAATTCGAAACAAAAAACTGAGTGCGGAATAAAGTGCTCTAGTTTTCATACTCATAGAGAAAAGATGAGCCGTTTTAATGAGTGAGGATCTAAAACAATGGAAGGATCCAGGCAGATTGCTTCAAAGAGACTCGTTCTTACTTCTCTCTTTAGGTTGGCCGTCCAGTAATATTCGGCAAGTTTTGCCAAGATCGCGCTGCGTATTCTTCGATATTGAAGACCGCTGAAGTATTTCGAAATTAGGGAAAGCTGTTGCTGCAAAATTTCAACATACACGCGAGACGTCGCTTGTAAATCATACTTTAGACATAGATTTGTTTTATGTCTTCGATAAAAGGCAACTGCCGGTCCCTCCAACAAATCAACTTGATCTTGCAAAGCAAGACGAAGGTACCAATCATAATCTTCTCGAGGCTGAAAATTAGGATTAAAAAAACCTGCTCGATCTAAACACTCGCGCCGAAACAAAATGGTGGATGGAAACATGGCATTGCCTTTTAAAATCTGAAGATAACTCGAACCTTTTTTTCTTTCTGTCACATAAAACTTTTGAAAATAGGCCGTGTCTTCAGGAATAATCGCTCCCTGCGCATTAATCACTTTAACCTCGCCATGAACTAAACCAATGTGAAGCATCCGATCTAATGCTTTCACTCCACGCTCAAGCCGGTCTGGCAGAAACAAATCATCGGAGTCTAACAACGCCAGGTATTTTCCCTTAGCAAGCTTAAGACCCATGTTTCTTGCTATGGGAGAACCTTGGTTTGATTGATAAAAATAAAGTACCTTATCGCCGAAAGAAGATGCGACCTTTTGCGTATCATCGGTCGATCCGTCATCCACGACAACGATTTCAAAATCCTGATAAGTTTGATTCAAAACGCTCTGGATCGCCATCTTAAGATAATGACTACGATTAAAAGTAGGGATCACAATACTAACGGTTGGCATGGGAACCTCGATTCGTACAAAGGCCGATGATGTAATCTGCCCCTTTGAAATCTTCTTCAAGAAGATCAAAATCATTTAAATCCATTTCCGAAAAGCCGGTGGTTCCAGTCATTCGGCTCAGTGTATTGGTAAAACGCGGAGCATGAATCTTAGCATGCAGATTCCACGGATCTAATTTTCGTAAGACACGGTGGAAAATGCTCTCTTTTCTTTTTTGTCCAAAAAGCTGGATTGAATCAAAATACAAAGATAACAATCTTCTAAAATCACTGGGAGACCACTCCTGGAAATGAAATGGATTTTTTGGATTCCCTGTTGTCTTGGTAACGCAAGGTGTGGAAACCAAATAAATACCACCGTTCTTAAGAACTCGAACAACTTCCCTAAGATAAGTTTCAACCTGTTCTACGTGTTCAATCGTTTCAAAAGAACAAACAACATCAAAGGTGTGATCGGGAAAATTCATATTGCACGCATCCATCACTTCAAATGATATATTTGGATGCGCATAACGCCTGCGCGCATATTCAATGGCCTCAGATGACCGATCCGCACCAATAATCTTTTTGACAAACGGCGCTAAATAATGTGTGCCGTAGCCGCTGCCGCAAGCGATGTCGAGAACTGTTTTGGATTCACAAAAATCCTGTGCAAAAACGTACCGCTTCAAATGAACGGAAACGATCCCTTTTGCCGTTTTATCCGGCACAATTCTTTCATCCCAATCGATTGATTTTTTTTCGGGCGAGCGTGTCATTTATCGCCGCCGTTCAAGATCCGTCTCAAACCATCTGTAATCACCTGCACCTCTTCATCATCCAAATAGGGGCTCAAGGGTAATGATAGAATCTCTTTTGAAAGTTTCTCACTGACAGAAAGATCTTGTCTAGACTTTAAATGCTGATAGGGTTTCTGGTGATGAATGGGGATGGGATAATGAATGCCGGCTTCGATGCCCATCTCACGAAGTTTGCTTAACACCTGATCTCGCCTGCCTGAGTTGATCCGAACCACCAATAAATGATAGGCGTGCTTGGTTGTGAAATTCGCCTGATCGATAAAATGAATCTGGTTGCTTAAGTCTCCCAATTGATCACGATAAAGCTGAACTAAAAAATTGCGCCGCTCGTTCCATACATCCAGAAAAGGAAGTTTTACTTTCAGGATGGCGGCCTGAAGCGTATCGAGTCTTGAATTAAAACCGATCCGGTTGTGAATGTATTTTTCCTCAGAGCCCCAATTTCTGAGCGATCGAATTTCTTTGGCAAGCGCGTGATCGTTGGTTGCAATCGCTCCACCGTCTCCATAACATCCGAGATTTTTGGAAGGATAAAAACTAAAAGCGGCGGCATCACCAAATGTTCCGCATTTCTTATTTTTGTATTCAGCGCCGTGCGCTTGAGCCGCGTCTTCAATGACTTTCAATTGATGTCTTTGAGCAATAGTTCGTACAACATCCATATCCGCCGGTTGCCCGTATAAATGAACGGGAATAATGGCTTTGGTCTGAGGCGTAATCGCTCTTTCGATCTTTTGAGGATCGATGAGCGCTGTTTCGGCCTGACAATCCACAAATACGGGATGTGCTCCCGTGTGGGAAACCGCAAGAGCCGTTGCGATAAAGGTATTGGCCGGAACAATAACTTCATCACCTGCGCCAATTCCCAATGCTTTTAAAATTAAATGGAGCGCATCGGTTCCATTTGCAACGCCGATGACTTCATCTGCACCTAAATATTGAGCAAATGCTTCTTCAAATTCTTTGACTTCTTTTCCAAGAATAAAATCCCCTTTCGCGCAGACTTCACGCATCGCTTGTTCCATTTCCAGTCTTAACGCTTCACACTCCCTTTGGAGATGAACCAAAGGGAGTGAAACTCGCTTTGTTAAATTGATGGATTTCCCCCGTTCATTGGGCCACCTGAAAGTTTAGTTTCTGGCTGTTTTGGATTGTTAAAAATTGTTTCATGAACTCGTTGGGAGAATCAAAAATAGCTGGGTCGAAAGAACCTGCGCGCTATTTTACCTATCTTAGAGGAGGGCGGCTTTCATATTATCACTACAATTAGGGATGACCTGCGAAGCGGGTTCTAAGATATTTACCCTGAATCTCTTGCCGCATTGTGTACAACCGGTGGTAAAAGATAGAGGGGCTCGTCCATTCCTTGCCCCGGGAGGTTCCAGAAATTTAAAAATAGGGTGCTTCCTGAAAACAGCAAAAGAAACTACTTTAGGTTTAAAATACCTGAGCTCTTTTTTAAATGTAAAATACCTTCTTCTTAGTACTTTAAGAATAAAATCCAAAAAGTTATAAAGAAAGGGGCGATTTGTTTTTTTCTGTCTACGATAGGATCGAGTAATTCTAGAAAAAAGACATCTGAAAGTTCTAAAAAATGGCATTCCATGATTTTCTCTCGCCGCCTGATCGAGAGGTTCCCGATAATATACTTCTTTAGTGCAGTAGGGACATTTTGCACCCACATTCCAAATTGATGTTCCAGAATCAAAAGCGATGGAATTAGCAGTTGTTTCTAACTCTTTAGTAGCACAGAAAGCATCTGCCGATTTCTCCCATGAAAATGAGTTACTCCATGGCCCCAACTTTTTTATCCATGGGAGCCAGAGAGCATTTGACATTGATGTCATGTTAAAAGTATTTTCATTGATATGCTCGTAGAATTCCAGTTTGTCAGGAACCAAACCTTTCTCAACGCAATTCGCAAACAATGCGCTACCCGGATAAGGTTGGACGTCTGAAAAATAGACATGGTTGCCCTGACAATATCGGAAGAAAAAATCCATTGATTCTGTAATGGTTTCCGGAGTCTCTGCTACATCTCCGAATATAAAATTGCCACCGAACCCCAGTTTAGCCGCATCCGCAAGCTTAATCGCCTCGGCGATCTGGGATGGCCTCGATTGCTTTTTCATACTCGCTAAAACCTTAGGACTTGCGCTTTCTAATCCATAGCTAAAAAAGTAGCAACCCGCTTCTTTTGCCATCTTCAAGTCTTCGCCACCCAAGGCTGCGCCTGCATGAGTTTGAAAAAGCCAGTCGAAGTCCCATCCAAAATTTCTTCTTCCGTCAATTAAAGCGGCGCAGAACTCTCTGAATTTTTGTTTCGTCACTAC
>Ga0209515_10003124_pt1 | contig 24193 bp, 20 predicted proteins | sample Subgroupgradi54m_FD_187454 | JGI IMG/M metagenome (GOLD analysis project Ga0209515, IMG submission 187454) | Subsurface groundwater microbial communities from S. Glens Falls, New York, USA - GMW60B uncontaminated upgradient, 5.4 m (SPAdes)... ... | reverse complement strand
GTGCATGGTGGAAGCACGGCAAATACCACGAGCACAACAAGTACTTCCGCTCATTCGGAAAAGGGAAATAAAACAGCCACAGGATCGGTTGATGCAGAAATCCACGTGAATGCGGACGGTACGATTGATGCCCCACCTGTTTCGGTTTCCGGAAGCACGGGGGTCAATGGAAGTGTGACAACTCATGTTGATACACCTACACCTGTTGTACTTCCTGTATCCATTTAAAACTGCGTCGAATAAGACAAAAAACAGCACCTCCCTTTGGGGTGCTGTTTTTCTTCAACAATCAATCGCCTCGTCTATCACTTTTTTCTCCTGTAGACTGTTATTACCTTTATTATTATGAAAATTCTCATTGCAACCCCGCTCTATCCTCCGGAAATAGGCGGTCCCGCCACGTATACAAAAATTCTTGAAGAAGAATTGCCAAAACAAGGAGTCGACGTTCGCGTGCTCCCATTTGCGTCCGTCAGAAATTTCCCAAAAGGGATTGCGCACTGCCTCTATGTGTGGAAATTATTTTGGGCGGCGAGTGGTGTGGATGTCATTCTTGCCCTCGATCCTGTTTCGGTGGGTTTTCCCGCCATACTTGTTTCTTTTATTCGCTCCAAACCGTTGGTGGTGAAAATTGTGGGAGATTATGCATGGGAGCAGGGAAGACAGCGTTTTAATGTTAAAGAAAATCTCGATGAGTTTATCGGTGTGCCTTCCAATAAATTCCCCGCACCGGTTGCGACCCTTCGCCGCATACAAACATTTGTTGCCACTCACGCCAAAGCGGTTATCGTTCCAAGTAAATATTTGCAAGGCATTGTGCATGCGTGGGGCATTCCCAATGAAAAAATATCGATTGTGTATAATGCATTTTCTTCCGTTGGGGAACTTCCCGCCAAAGCGGTCGTCCGTCGGGTTGTGAATATCTCAGGAACAATGTTGCTTTCTGCGGGAAGATTGGTTCCATGGAAAGGATTTGAGACACTTATTGCGCTTTTTCCTGAAATTAAAAATAAATTTCCCGATGCAGAACTGTTCATTGCCGGCTCAGGACCCCTTGAAGGGAGTATCAAAAAACTCATTGTTGAGAAAAATCTTTCCGAGTGTGTACATTGTTTGGGAAATGTTGATCACGAACTGCTGATGAAATATATTCGTGCCGCAGATTGTTTCGTGCTCAATACGGGTTATGAGGGTCTTTCACATCAGCTCCTTGAAGTCCTTGCGCTTGGTACCCCGATTGTTACCACCAAGGTCGGTGGAAATCCGGAATTAATTACCGATGGTCGTACCGGCCTTTTGGTGCCGTATAATGACCCCATTGCCCTCGAAGACGCTCTCGTTCGCGTACTCAAAGACAAAGAAATTTCCGCCGCATTTGCGGAAGAAGGAAAAAAATTTGTTTCCGCATTTACTGTTCCCGCGCTGATTGAGGGAACTCTCACTGTACTTGGTCGCGCAACACACTTATGAAAGTATTAATGATTTCAACCGATTGCTTGCTTTTTGATGCGGATTCTCCTGTCCGCTTACGTCTTCATGATCAGGCGGCGCTTGCGACGGAACTCCATGTTATTGTCTTTACCCCCAAAGGCGAACGATTTAAAGTTTTACACGAAGGAAAACAGTTCACGATTTACCCCACAGCGTCGACAAGCAAGTGGATGTATCTTCCCGATGCGTATGCGCTTGCGAAGGAAATTCTTGCCGCGAAGCCCCGGAAAGGGAAGTGGCTGATCACGACACAAGACCCCTTTGAAACAGGGGCACTGGGTTATGTACTCGCTCGGAAATTTCATCTCCCGCTTCATCTCCAACTACACACCGATCCATTCAGCCTTGCGTGGCGACACGAACGATTCACCAATCGTTTGCGATTTTTCATCGCACTCTTTTTACTCAAACATGCGGCGGGTATTCGCGTGGTTTCGGAACGGGTACGGAGTAAGGTTTGTGAACTGGGAATTCCTGAGGCACGAATCACCAAGGTCCCCATTATGGTTGATGTTGATCATTTTATGAATGCAATTCCCTCGTTTGATTTACATCATTCTTACTTAAAATTCGGTCGCATCATTCTTTCGGTAGGACGTCTTCAACCCGAGAAGAATTTTCACGGACTCATTCGTGCATTTGCCCGTCTGAAGCGTACACACGAGGATACGATGTTGCTTATTGTCGGTTCAGGCCCTCTTCGCGAGCGATTGGTGACATTGGCACGCTCATTTGGTCTTCACGATGCTGTTGTTATTCTTCCATGGGCGCGCGATGTGGCTTCGTACTATAAAACCTGCGATATCTATGTACAGCCGTCTTTATATGAAGGATGGGGGATGGCGGTGATTGAAGCAATGGCATCAGGTACGCCCGTGGTGATGACCGACGTGGGATGTGCCGGTGAGGTGGTGCGTAGTGGAGAAACAGGCTTAGTCGTTCCCGTTCAAAATGATGAGGCACTCACCGCGGCGCTTGGTCGCTTGTTTGATGATCAACAATTACGATCGACATTGGCAACACAAGGCCAAGCAGAAGTCAAAAAACTTGCGACAAAAGCGGAGACACTGGCGTTATATGAAGCAAGTTGGGAAAACGCACTCAAACAGTATGAAAAAAAATAAGGAACAACGAAAAAAAATTGTCGTGATTGGCGGAGGTACCGGAACATTTACCGTTCTCTCGGGATTAAAAAAATACCCCGTTGATCTCACGGCAATTGTGACGATGGCTGACGATGGCGGCTCAACGGGTCGTTTGCGCGACGAATTTGGAGTACTCCCGCCGGGCGACTTGCGTCAATGCCTTGTTGCACTTTCCGAAGCGGATCTCGTCATGCGCAAATTGTTCAATCATCGCTATGATCGCGGAGATTTAAAGGGGCATAATTTCGGGAATATTTTTATCTCCACCCTTGAACAGGTTACTGGCAGTCTCGATAAGGCGCTTGAGGTCGCCGGAGATATTTTAAATATTCGCGGTCGGGTGATTCCGGTGACACTTGATAAAATTGCACTTCATGCGGAACTTAAAAATGGAAAGGTGCTTCATGGTGAAAGCGAGTTTATGGAATATCAGCTGGTGTCGAAATACGGAATAAAAAATATTTATCTCAATCCCAAAGGGAAAGCGAATCCTAAAGCGCTTGCGGCAATCAAACATGCCGATCTTATTGTGGTTGGCCCCGGAAAATTATACACGTCGATACTCCCGAATTTTCTTGTTCCCGGAGTTGCAAAAGCCTTTGTCGCATCACGAGCGAAGAAAGTTTATATTTCAAATTTAATGAGTCAGCAAGGGCATACCGATAATTTTGTTGTCTCGGATTATGTGAATGTTCTTGAAGCATGTATCGGTCGCAAGGGGGTTTTTAATACTGTTGTATACAATACCAAGAAACCTCACGCGCAATTACTCCGCAAATATGCCGATGAAGGAGAGCTCGTTATCTGTGGAAAGAACTGTGCAAAAGGCAAATTTGCCCTTATGGGGACCAATTTACTCGCCGAAGCGTTGGCCAAGACCCCCAAGGTTGATCTCATGCGCCGTACACTTATTCGTCATGATTCCGACAAGCTTGCAAAGACTATCATGCAGCTGTTAGGCTAGTCTCATTCTTATGAAACTCGGATTTATTGGACAGGGGCCCGCCCAGTGAAATCCGACAAGGTTTTATCTTATGATGTATTACACCTATATATTGCAAAGTAAAAAAGACAGTCATCTTTATTCGGGTTTCACGAAAGACCTTGTCGGACGATTTGAGCAACATCAAAAAGGAGAAGTTATTTCAACTCGCGACCGAAGACCGTTAATATTGATATATTACGAGGCGTGTCATAATAAGGCAGACGCACTCCGTCGCGAGAAATATTTTAAGACACACTACGGTCGCATGTTTTTGAAAAAGCGGCTCAAATCGTATTTCACCGGACACCCCGTTATCCATAAGGAAAATAATGATGACAATTAACCAGTGGAAACATATCACTATCGGCTTCGTTGGACAGGGGTGGATAGGAAGAAATTTGGCGGATCATTTTGAAGAGCGCGGTTTTCATATTGTGCGCTATGCGAAAGAGCCTGAATTTGAAAATAATAAAGATGCAATCGCCGAATGCGATATTGTTTTTATTGCCGTCCCTACACCGACAACACTCGAAGGATTTGATGATCGCATATTGCGGGGCGTAATTCCCCTTGTTGGGAAAGGAAAGACGGCGGTTATCAAGTCCACCATACTTCCCGGTACGAGTGATATGCTTGCGGAGGCTTATCCTGACATTTTTCTTTTTCATGCCCCGGAATTTTTGCGTGAGACTTCGGTGCGGCAAGATATCGATCATCCCGATCGGAACATCGTCGGTATTCCCGCAACATATTTTTCCAACGATATCTGGCGGGCAAAGGCGGATGTGGTAATGGAGATTTTACCTGATGCGCCGTACAGAAGTATTTGCCGCAGTATTGAGGCGGAACTCACCAAGTATGGAGGCAACAATTTCCTCTATGTGAAAGTGGTCTTTATGAATCTCCTTTATGATCTGGCACAAAAACATGGAGCACGATGGGAAACAATCGCCGAGAACATGAAAGCGGATCCGCGTATTGGCGCCTCCCACATGCAACCGGTGCATCAATATGACCATATGCACCACACCCCGGGCCGCGGTGCCGGCGGTCACTGCTTCATCAAAGACTTTGCGGCGATGCGTCAGCTTTATGAAAAAGAATTTCCGGAAGACAAAGAAGGCGTTGCACTCCTCTGTGCGTTTGAAACAAAAAATAATAGGCTGTTGCGCGATAGCGGCAAGGATACCGATCTTTTAAATGGCGTCTATGGGAAAGCATAATCCACTTCTCGGTTTTATTGGACAAGGTTGGGTCGGCAAGAATTATGCTGATAGTTTTGAAGATCGTGGTTTTGATATTGTGCGCTATGGGCTCGAGCCTGAGTATGCTGGGAATAAAGATAAGATTGCGGACTGCGATATCGTATTTATCGCAGTTCCCACCCCTTCAACTCCCGAAGGTTTTGATGATCGCATATTGCGCTCGGCACTTTCTTTGGTAGGAGGGAAAAAGGCTGCGGTTATTAAGTCAACGCTTCCCCCGGGGAGCACTTCGCGATTATGTGGCGAGTTTCCGAATATTCGCATTATTCATATTCCCGAATTCCTTCGTGAATCTTATGCACGCTATGATGTCGATAATCCCGAGCGACTTATTGTTGGCGTACCTGAGGAGACTTCTCTTTATCAGGAACTCGCGACGCTCCTCGTGGATATTCACCCCCGTGCGAATCATACGCAAATTACCGGTGCGGAAGAGGCGGAATTCATCAAATATACCCACAATACTCTTGGGTATGCCACGATTGTATTTGCAAATTTATTGTATGATCTTGCTCGGCAACATGGCGTGGACTGGCAAAAAGTAAAAGAAGCTATTCTCAACAATTCTTGGTACCCTTCAAAATATCTTGATCCTGAACATAAAGGCGGCCGCGGTGCCGGCGGACACTGCTTCATCAAAGACTTTGCAGCCTTACGTGAAGTCTACGAAAAAGATCTTCCGCATGATACCGAAGGACTTGCACTCTTGCGTGCATTTGAAGCAAAGAACAATCAGTTGCTTCGTGTGAGCGGGAAGGATGTTGATCTCCTTGATGGAGTGTATGGAAAGAGTTAATCACCCGCGCGGTGTTCATTTGAGCATTTGATTTGATACAATGTATGGCAATGTCTCATGAGAATAATCCCGTCTCTCGTTTTGTGTATCTCGGGTTTGCAGTGGTCGCGCTTGCGACGATCGTATTCGAACTTCTCTTGACGCGTATTTTTAGCGTAACGATCTGGTATCATTTTGCATTTTTCGTTATTTCGATGGCACTTTTCGGTATGACGGTTGGTGCAGTGGCGGTGTATGTCGCTCGTCAGTATTTTATTTCAGGAAATGTGCTTGCGCGTCTTGCGCGTTTCTCGCTCTATTTTGGCATAACGATTGTGTTCAGCATGATCGCTCATTTTGTACTTCGTTTCGGTGGCGAGGATATCTGGGCATGGCCGCGCGTATTCGCGACCTACGTGCTCATGAGCGTTCCGTTTATCATGAGTGGTATTTGTGTTGCACTCCTTCTTACGCATTTCGCAAAACATACTCCAAGTCTCTATGCCGCTGATTTGGTAGGTGCATCCCTCGGTTGCCTTGTTGTCCTCGGACTCCTTTCTCTTGTCGACGCTCCTTCCGCAGTGCTTATCACGGCGGCATTACCGTGCGCTGCGGGAGCATTCTTTGCAGTTTCAGGAAAATCACCAAGGCTCTTTTTTGTAAATATTTGCTTCGGAGGACTCTTGGTATTTTTGGGGATACTTCATGCGGGCGCGGCGCAACATGGGTACGGTTTGCTCCATCCGATTTGGGTGAAGGGAAGTATTGAGGCAAAACCCCTTTATGAAAAATGGAATCCGATTTCACGGGTGCGTGTCGTTGTAGAGCTCTCACTTCTCGGAAAGCCCTTTGGTTGGGGATTGAGTTTGAAGGCGCCCAATCCTCCTGATCTCGATCAGCGTTACATTTCCATTGATGCGAATGCTGGAACCGTGCTTACTCATTATACGGGCGCAACATCCTCTGTTGCATATTTGCGTTACGACATTATTAACGCGGTGCATGTGTTACGACAACATGCCAAGGTGCTTGTGGTCGGTGTTGGTGGCGGACGTGATATTCTTTCGGCACTTGTATTTGGTCAGGAACATGTGACCGGTGTCGAGATCAACGGTACGATTTTAAATGTGGTAAAGAATATTTTTGGAGATTTCACCGGCCATCTTGATCGCGACCCTCGCGTGACTTTGGTGAATGATGAAGCGCGCAGCTATCTCACGAGAACAAAATCCCTCTATGATATCATTCAAATATCACTCATTGATACTCAGGCGGCGACGGCGGCAGGTGCATATACACTTACTGAGAACACGCTCTATACCAGAGAGGCATTCGCCATTTTTCATCATCATCTCTCGGAGCGCGGGATTCTTTCCGTATCGCGTTGGTATTTCAGTTGGAATCCTTCCGAGGCGTATCGTCTGCTCCGTCTTGCGCGCGTATCGCTCGAAGATGCGGGGGTGACAGACCCACGTGCGCATCTCATCATGCTTCGGTTTACCAAGAAAGAAGAAGCGGGTAGTGATGAATTTGGCACCGCGACACTTTTGTATGCAAAGTCAGCTTTTACCGAGTCCGATCTTGATCGCATTGAAGCCTACGCAAGGGATATGGGTTTCACTATTATGCTTTCTCCGCGCATGGCGGAAAATCCCATCGTGCGCGATCTTGCCGATGGTGTCGACCCAAGCGTTATTCCGGAACTTGCCGATGTCGTTGTCAGTGCCCCGAGTGATGATGCGCCTTTCTTTTTTCAGACAACACCGCTTGCAAATGTATTGGCGTACCATACGCGCGCAGACTACAATGTCCAAGCGGTTACCCTCCTCTTTTATTTATTTCTCATGATCACGGCACTTGTTGCGGTCACCATTGTTCTCCCGATGCGTTTGAGTGAAGGCAGATTTCCTCGATCTCGTGAATTACCGCTCTTAGTTTATTTTATGGCAATTGGTGTCGGCTTTATCTTAATTGAAATTGCGGAGATGCAGCGTTTTATCGTGTTTTTGGGTCACCCCACGTACGCACTTTCGGTAGTGCTTGCGACTTTGTTGCTCTCGGCGGGCTTGGGGAGTTATCTTGTTGAAAAGATTTCTGAGAAAGGTTTTCACCAATACGTGATGCAACGTTTTGTCTTGCTCTTTTGCGCACTTTTTCTTCTCGCATGTCTTCATCCGCTACTTGCCCTTGTTGATCAATACGGACTTTTTACGAGGGTGTGTATCGTATCCCTCATGATTTTCCCCGTCGGATTTCTTATGGGAACATTTTTCCCGGTGGGTATGCGTATTGCCTCACGGAGCATGCCTGAAATGATTCCTTGGTTTTGGGGAGTCAATGGCGGAATGTCCGTTTTTGCTTCGGTGCTTGCACCAATTCTTGCATTCGCGGTGAATTTTTCTTTCACGTATTGGGTGGGTGTGGGGATGTATGCGGTTGCGGCGATTGTTTTTTATCGCTGGAAATCCACTCACCACGTTTAATTTTTCTTTGTTGCGATGACTACAATATTTTTTGCGCCACTTTTTCGCGCAACGATTTGGAGTGTCGAAACCGTAAACCCTCCCGTTTCCAACAGTTTTTGTAATTCGCGTTCCGTGAAGGCGTGCACATAGCGCGGGTGTTTTTTCTTCCCAAAGGTGAGCATAAGGTCTCCTCGGTCACGTGGAGAAAATGGATTCATGCTCAATGCTAATTTTCCAAAGTGCGCCGGTTGCCAAAGATACCAACTCGTTAATATAAGCATTCCTCCGGGACGGAGCACGCGCGCCGCTTCCTCGATAAATTTTTTTCTCAAGGCGTGACTCGGGATATGGTGGATTACTGCGAAGGAATAGATTACATCAAATGATTTGTCGCGGAGGGGGAGCAGGGTGGCATCTCCTTCGCGAAACAGTGCATCGGGATGAAGATGTCTCGCTTCCTCAAGTAATCCTCGCGAGTAATCAACTCCCGTATAAACAATGTTGCGTTTTTTGAGTACTGGATAGAATCTCCCGTTTCCGCAACCGAGATCAAGTACCTGCATACCCTCCTTTGCATAATCGGCAAGAGGGAGAAGCTCTTCCCAAAACGCTGCTCGTGAAGCGGAAAATTCTTCCGCCATTCGATCATAGGAATTTCGGGTTTCTTCAAGTAACTGTTGAGCTTCTTCCTTCTTCATAGTAGTGTTATCCTACAGTGATTTTTGCGGATATCAAAACCGAAGCTGATGTTGAGCAATTAAAAAAACGGATGGTTAAAGACCCGGTCTTTTCTGCACGCCTCGCATCGGTACGAGAAAAAATGAATTACCCGCAAGATGGCGTATTGCATCCCGAAGGAAAAACCAAAACGATGCCCTCAAAGGCGGAGATGCTCGCACTCTATCGCGAACTTGTCGCGGAGGGAGTTGAAGCGCAAAATCCCACAGTCGAGCTTGCACTCCGTAAAATTAAAACAAAGTCCAATTCCGGAGTGGCGGTCGTATCGCTCCTTACCAAACCCTTTGCATGTCCCGGACGTTGTACGTACTGCCCGACGGATGTCTCAATGCCCAAAAGTTATCTCGCCAAAGAGCCTGCCGCCGCGCGCGCACTCATGAATGATTTTGATCCGTATATGCAAATCACTAATCGCTTGAAGGCGCTTGAAATGAACGGACATCCCATTGATAAAATCGAGATGATCGTGATCGGGGGGACATGGAGTTTTTATCATCCAAGCTATCAGGAAGAATTTTTAATTGGTTGTTATCGGGCGTGTAATGACTACTTACCCGCACAAACTTTGCAAAACCAAAGTTTAGGCGGGCAAGCCAAGAAAGATTCCCGCACTGAGACCTATACTGATCGCCTTGAATATCTCTTGGCACTTCAGGACAAGAATGAACAAGCGCACTGTCGCATGATCGGGCTCTCCATCGAGACTCGTCCCGACTATATTACTGATTTTGAAATTACGCGACTGCGCGCATTCGGAGTGACCAAGGTGGAGATTGGGGTGCAACATCTTGATGATGAAATATTAAAGCTCACTCAACGGGATATGAAGGTTGAGCGGGTGAAGCAAGCGACGGAAAAGCTCCGCAATGCGGGCTTTAAGATGGTCTATCATATGATGCCGAATTTGCCAGGCTCAACCCCCGAGCGCGATATTTCCATGTTCGATGAACTTTTCTCAGGTGAAGATTTTCAGCCTGATATGCTCAAGATTTATCCGTGCATGGTGCTTGAGCATAGCGAACTTTATGAAACATGGAAACGCGGTGGCTTCAAGGCGTACAGTGACCCCGAGCTCATTCACGTAATGAGTGAAGAGAAAAAACGTGTACCTCCCTATGTGCGCATTCTCCGCGTCTATCGTGATATCCCCGCTTCATATATTAAGGCGGGAAGTACAGTTTCGAATTTGCGGCAGGTGATGGATGCCGATATGAAAAAAAATGGCTGGCAGTGTCGCTGTATTCGCTGTCGTGAAATCCGCGAGGGAGAAGTGCATCCCGAAGATTTTGTGCTTTCCAATATCACGTATCGCACCCCAAGCGGTACCGAAGTATTTCTGAGTTGGGAAAATTCGTCCGCACGTCAACTGGCAGCATTTACGCGCTTGCGTCTCCCCGACAATCACGGCGAGGATGCGCTGCTTCCTGTTCTGAAGGGCGCTGCACTTATTCGCGAGCTTCATACCTACGGTCGACACACAAAAGTCGGTGGAGAGGGAAAGCAAAGTCAGCATGTCGGTTTCGGCCGAAGACTTCTTGCCGAGGCCGAGCGTATTGCCAAAGAAGCCGGCTATATCAAGCTTGCGATTATCTCAGGCATCGGCGTCCGCGAATATTATCGCAAGCTCGGATACCACCTCGAAGACACCTACATGGTGAAGTATTTTTAATTTTTTTGAGAATAGAAAAGAGCGCCGGAAATTCCAGCGCTCTGAAAACTTAAATCCATCTCTTGAGTCGATATATCGGTGTTGCGATGAATCGCTCATATATTTCAAAACGAAGTTCTGAGCGAACCCACGGGTACTTGGAGAGGGGATCAAGGGGGACATTACTTGTGTCTGCGTGACCAGAAACCTCAAAGCCGATTTTTAGGGATGCGTCCCACACACGTGATAAGTGAATAGGATGAGCGACAAGAATGACATATGAAATCCCATCTTCTTTCATACACTTGAGATGTATTTGCTCAAGTACCTCGCGTGTATCCAGGCGTTTTCCTTGTGTGCGATGATCGGCAACTCGTTGCCGTATCGTAACGAGTGATTGATCAATGAGATCAACGACTTCCCATTGTCCGTAGATTGGTAAGTTTCTCTCTTGGGCAGTTTTTTCCGCTACTCGCGCCAACGCTTCATCCGTTGGATCCCATTGTTTACCGTTACGAAATTCATCTCTCCCACCGCAGGAGAGTACCACCACAGCTTGTGGCCTCTTCATTTTCCACCTCCTCAAATAAGATTAAAGATCAACTGGGGAAATTACAACATATTTTTTAATAAATTGCAAGCACCTTCAGACACACGAATTCATGTTATCGTAGAGCATATGAGACTCCTCATTATTACCCAAAAGGTTGATCAAAATGACGATATCCTTGGCTTTATGCATGGGTGGATCGCCGAGTTTGCCAAACATTGCGAACAGGTGATTGTGATTTGTCTCTATGAAGGTGAGCACAATCTTCCCGACAATGTTCGCGTATTTTCGCTTGGAAAAGAAAAAGGCGCATCAAAATGGAAATATTTCATAAATTTTTATCGTTACATCTGGAGCGAACGCAAAAATTATGACGCGGTGTTTGTGCACATGAATCAAGAATATGTGCTCATGGGCGCGACATTTTGGTTTGTGACAGGAAAAAACATCTTTATGTGGAGGAATCATCATGCGGGAAGTTTTCTAACGGACATTGCGGTCGCATTCTGCTCCAAAGTCTTTTGTACTTCCAAATATTCCTATACTGCACAGTTCAAGAAAACCGTGCTCATGCCGGTCGGTATCGACATTGAAGTATTCAAGCCGCATTTGGAAATTTCGAAAACAAAAAATATATTATTCCTCGCGCGTATCTCGCCGGTGAAAAAACCTCATGTGTTGATCGCCGCTCTTGCCCTGCTTCGTGAGCGTGGCACGGAACTTTCCGCAAGTTTTTTTGGCGATCCACTACCGAAAGATATTCTTTATTACGATGCACTAAAAAAGACCGTTGCCGATCGGCACTTTGAAGGTGTTATTCAATTTGAAAAAGGGATACCCAATACTGAAACCGTCCGTGTATACAACGCGCATGATATTTTTGTGAATCTCAGTTCGAGTGGTATGTACGACAAGACGATTTTTGAAGCGATGGCATGCGGCACCCTCGTGCTTGCGTCGAACAAAAACCTTATTGGCGAGATCGATGATATGTTCATATTTGAGGAAGACAATGTTGAGGAACTTGCTCAAAAACTCGAACACCTCATCAACCTCTCGGCTGAAGAGAAAAATGCATGGGCACTAAAGCTGCGTGATTATGTAAAACAAAAACATAGCCTTCGTGAGCTTCGGAAAAAACTCTTCCCGTTGCGCACCTAACCCTTGTGGTCTTCAGTTCTATTTCACCAGAAAAATAGCGTACGCACTCACTTGCTTGGTCTTATTTTTTCCAAGCACTCGATCGGCCCATGCCGCCGCCGGTTCGAGAAATCTTGTCCATGGATTGAGTATCACCCATGTTGCGAGTGCGCCGCGCACCGGACAGATTTCAATGGTAGCGAATTCTTTAAAGAGTTCGCGAATCGCTTCTTCGGTAAAGCGCCAGTAGTCTCCATAGTAGCCGGGTTCTGCATGATAATAATAAAGGAAGGGAACATAGACATAGGCGTAACCCCCTGTCTTGAGTGTACGATACATTTCGTTTGCCGCGATAAAAGGATTTTTTACATGCTCAAGCACTGAGCAACAAATGATCGCATCGAGTGCTCCGTCTGTAAATGGCATGTCATGAATATCTCCGATAACATCGGGATGAAATGTATCAACGGGATCCATGATCCGGTAATCAACTTGCTGTGCAAGGTCGGCGATCCATTGTGTGCCGGAATTATAACGATCACCCTTGTCTTTGCGGATGCGCAGTCCGCCTCCGATATCCATGATGTGTTTTTGCTCGCTGAAGATCTTTGTTATTTTTTCGCGATAAAATATATCTGCTTTAATCATTGCATGAGCGTAACACGAAATTACAGTCATTTCTAGTCTCTCATATACGTGGCATTTGCGCCATTTTGTGAGAGAATCGAGTTACACCAATTATGGCAACGAAGGACCCAAAGAAATTTTATAACGAGATCATGCCCGAGAAATTCGGTGATGATTACGAACATGAGCGGTGGTTTAAAAACCCCATTCAAATGGCAGGATATGGCCTGACGCGTGCCGCAATACGCCGACACATACTTGCCGATGAATCACTTCTACCGAAAAATATTCTCGAGCTTGGTCCCGGTGCGGGGACATGGACGAAACTTTTAGTTGAGCGTTTTCCGAAAGCATCATTCACATTGCTTGATATCTCTCGCGAGATGCTTTTGCGTGCTTCAAAAGCGCTTCCGCATGATGCACAAATTCGTACCATTGAATCCGACATTCTTGCGTGGATACCCGATGAAACCTATGATTTGTTTTTTTCTTCTCGCGTGCTCGAATATATTGATGATAAAAATGCCTTTGCAAAGAAAATCTTTGAACTCATGAAACCCGGATCACGAGGATTTTTGATTACCAAAATGCCGCATTATGAACGCGAACGGTTTTTAGGCCGTACCACGAGTCAATTTCATCAAGGCCAAATTGCGCCATCCGCACTGCGAGACACACTGCTTTCAGCCGGTTTTATTGATGTTGATTGCTACCCGGTAACCCTTTCGGTACCTTTTTTCCACTCGCCACATCTCAATCGCTGGTTGGGCAATTTCCTCGGCCCATGGAAACTCGGACTCTTTGGTATGTTTTTTGCGGAATCATATTGTGTGCTATTTCGTAAGAGTAAATAATTTATGATCATCGAACTTGTGGGACTGCCGGGTGCAGGCAAAACAACTTTTGCGAAACAGCTTTGCGAAGACAATACACACACGCTTATCCGCATCAAGGGTCGCAGTGAACTGTGCTATTACAATCTTTGTTTTTTATTTGCGCACCCGATTGTTTTTTTTCGCCAACTGAGTTGGCTGTGGTGTTATCGTGGAAAGCGCAGTTTGTGGTATAGAAAATTCACCAATCTCTTTTTGGTACACAATGCGAAGTATATGAAAGCAGGACGATTTCCTCGCGCAGTTATTGATCAGGGGCATCATCAAAATCTCCTTTCACTTTTTGATGAACCTGTTTCGAGAAGGACGTTGGAAACATATCTTTCTTTGCTCCCTAAACCGGATATGCTCTGTTTTTTGCTTGTTGATGATGAGTTGCGCACCAAGCGTCTTCTTGAGCGTGGCCATGAGACTCGGGACGAAGAAGATGACTCTTACCGAAAGGCATGGGAGAGCGCATATACTGCGCATTTTGAATATCTCTATCTTATGAGGAAAACATTGCCTTGCATGATTGAGACAATTACCCCAGAAGATGTTTCTGAAAAAAGTGAAAAAATTACCCATGCGCATCCTTGGTATTTTGTGATGCATGCACGGATGCCCACTGAGAAGGCACATGGATTACAAATTGCCAAAACACTTGAAGCCTTAACAGCCAATGGCGAATATGCCACGCTTTGGATCCCGCGACGCGCACAGAAGCTTCTTGACGACATTACTGCATATTACGGACTCAACACCACTTTCCCCGTGCGTCGTTTTGGTATCCCAAATTTTCTTCGTTTGAGTAGTGTGCTCGGTTCGTTTGCTTTTTGGCTTGATGCACTCGGGTTTATGATCGCACTTTCGGTAACACATTGTGATAAAGAGGGGATTTATTATACGCGCAACGCAGAAATTGCATGGCTACTCAAGCGTCGCGGATGTCGCGTATTCTACGAAGCCCATGTCTGGCCTTCATCGAAGCAGTCGTTGTTTAAATATTTTTTACGAAATATTGATGGAATCATTTGCAACTCCGAAGGAACGGCAAACGCGTATCGCCAAGCCGGATTAAAAAATATTCATGTAGTGCGTAATGGTGTTGACCTTGATGCATTCCTTATTGAAACACCCGCGGAAGAAGCCCGCGCATTGTTGGAATTACCTCACGAAAAGAAGATCGTCATGTATGTCGGTGCGTTTTATGCATGGAAAGGGGTGTCATTTCTTCTTGAGACATGGAAAAAATATTTTCACGAACAGTCCGATATGGTACTCGTCCTTGTGGGTGGGGGAAAAGAAGAACTCAAGCGTCATGGGGGCTATGAGGCGTATGCTTCATGTGCAAACATCATACTTGTCGCACACGAGGCTGCTTCTCGTATACCGCTGTATCTTCGTGCTGCCGATGTGCTTGTACTTCCCAATCAGCCGCTTACCGAAGAATCGTCCAACTTTACTTCACCCATCAAACTTTTTGAATATATGGCAAGCAGCCGACCAATTATTGCGTCAGACCTGCCGAGTATTCGGGAAATTCTTGGCGACGAAAACGGTCTTCTCGCCGCTCCAAAGGAGCATGGGGCACTTGCCTCCGGAATTTCCTTTCTGCTTGCTCACAAGGGAGAAGCAAGCCAATATACTTTTCGTGCACGTAGTATGGTAATGGGTTATAGTTGGAGTGCACGAGCCGATCGGCTCTCTTCCATTGTTTCAAATGTTTTATCTTCTTACTTATGACCATCTGCTATTTTGGCGACTATAATTCGGAGTACTCACGGACAAAGATTATTTTGAAGGGTCTCGCGCTTCATGGGGTGAAGGTATTACATGTCAATGTGCGTGGGAAAAAGGGAGTCGGTCTTTTTTGGGAACTTTATCAAAAACATAAAGAGCTTAAAGAACACTATGATGTGCTTTTTATTGGGGTCGGCGATTCCCGCCTCACTCCGCTCTTGGCCCACATGATTGCCCGTGCTCCAGTCTTGTGGGAGCCACTTTTCTCTATTTACGACAACTGGGTTTTTGATCGAAAACTTGCTTCCCCGCACAGCCTGAAGGCACTCTGGTATTGGTTTATTGATTGGCTTGATTGCAAAGTATCTGATCTTATTATCCTTGACACAAAAGCGAATGCCGAATATTTTCATCACGAATTTGGTGTTCCAATGAAAAAATTAAATTGGATTTACATTGGCGCGGATGATGAAACCTTTATTCCCCAAAAGGTAGTGTCAAAAAATGACGTGTTTGAAGTGGAATTTCATGGAAAGTATATTCCCGTGCAAGGTCCTGAGGTTATTGTGCGCGGCGCGAAGGCGCTTCAAGAGCATGGCGCTCATGTACATTTTACAATGATTGGAAGCGGGCAAGAGGGGAAACGTGCACAATTGCTCGCTCACGAACTTCAGGTTAAAAACATTACCTTTCTCCCGTTTATGCCAATTGAAGAAGTGACAAAGTATGTTGCAGCCGCAGATGTCTGTATAGGTCTTATTGGTGACGTACCTCGAGTGGCGCGTGCCATTCCAAACAAACTTTATGAAGCCGCCGCAATGGGAAAGCCATCGATCAATGCCGACACTCCCGCTCTTCGCGAACTTTTTACACCCGGTAACGATGTGATCGCAATTCCCCAAGGGGATCATAATGCGCTTGCCGCAGTGATCGCTGATCTCATGCAACATCCCCAAAAGGCAAAAGATATTGGCACCGCCGCACGTGAGACTTATCTTAAATGGGGCACCAATAAAGAAGTCGGCAAACAAACTCTCACCGCTTTAGAAGGACTTGTTGGTCGAAAAATCGATTGCAAATAAAATTGTGTTTTGTTCAAAATCAGCTTACTGCGATTTGTTTTATTTTTGCCACTTTTTTATTTTACAGTCTGTTGTATTCAATATCTGGAATATTGAGTTTCCTTGCGCCAGAGGGAGCAATTGCGTATACTCGTCCAATATAACCTCGTCTTTCTATGGTCACCGAAAAAACAACTTGCCGCCTTTGTAAAAGCTCCGGACTTGAGAAGTTTCTTGATCTCGGCAGCCAGCCGCCCGCAAACGCATTTTTGCGTGAGGAAGATTTTACAAAGGAGCAAACTTACCCCCTTGTTGTTGCGCGATGTACAAATCCTTCGTGCGGTTTTGTGCAGCTTGCACACGTTGTTGATCCGGAAACGCTCTTTGCCGATTATGTTTACGTTTCCTCAACCTCGCCAACATTTGTAAGGCACTTTGAAGAATATGCACAGCGTATGCATGAGCGACTTAATCTTACTGATGCACTCACGCTTGATATTGGAAGCAACGACGGAGTTCTCGTGAAGCCTTTGAAGGTGCTCGGTGCTCAGGCGCTCGGAATTGATCCTGCAAAGAAGATCGCCGAGCAAGCAACAAAAGAGGGCCTCGAAACAATTCACGGCTACTTTACCAAATCTTTTGCGATTAAACTCTCTGGAGAGCGTGGAAAAGCAAAACTCATCACGGCAAATAACGTCTTTGCGCATATCGACGACCTCGATGAAGTGGTGGAGGGTGCGCGCGCGCTCCTTGCCAAAGACGGACTGTTCGTCATTGAAGCCCCTTATCTTGTGGATTTCATCGAGAAGAAACTTTTTGATACGGTCTATCACGAACATCTTTCCTATATCGCCATTCGTCCCCTTGATGCATTCTTCAAGGCGCATAACATGCATATTGTCGATGTTGAAAAGACCGATACGCACGGCGGCTCGGTGCGGATCATGGTTGCACATAACGATGCCTTATTTGTCGTTGCACCGGTTGTTCTTGAAATGATCCAAGGTGAGGAGTCCCGTGGGCTCGATAAGTCTGCCGTCTATCATCAGTTTGCAAAAGAGGTGTTGGAGAATAAGCGTATTCTCCTCGAACTCTTGGCTCAGCTCAAAAGTGAAGGAAAAACTATTACAGGATATGGTGCGCCGGCAAAGGGCAATACGCTTTTAAATTTTATGAATATCAGTACAGAAATGCTTGATTATATTATTGATGACAGTCCGCTCAAGCAGGGACTCTATACCCCGGGGACGCACATTAAGGTTGTGTCGGCAGAATACCTTAACAAACATCATCCCGATTATCTTTTTATTCTCGCATGGAATTTTGCTGAGCCAATTATGAAAAAGAATGAGGAGTTTCGAATGGGGGGAGGGAAGTTTATTATTCCCGTTCCGACACCTCGGGTTGTTTCCTAGAAATATTTTTACAAATAGCCGTCACTAATTCACACCACCATGCGTACACTTATTGAAAAAGAACTTTCAGAACTCGCGGAAAAACTTGGTCCGGTTGCAGATCGACTCGAAGGGAAGACGGTGCTCATTACCGGCGCGGGAGGATTTCTTGGCAACTATTTTGTTGGAGTACTGCAACATCTCAATCGTACCCGATTTACTACCCCGGTGCACATTATTGCACTCGATAATTTCATCACCGGAGTAAAAGACAGCCCCTTCTTTGATCTTAATGATCCCAATCTTGAATTTATTCAACATGACGTAATAGAGCCCTTCGTGACCGAACGGTCGATTGATTTTATTATGCATGCAGCCGGCATTGCGTCTCCGGTCTTTTACGCAAAGTATCCGATGGAGACAATCACTGCAACTATTGATGGGTTAAAAAATATCCTCGAACTTGCCCGTGAAAAAAGTCCCGAAAGTGTCGTCTATTTTAGTTCCAGTGAAATTTACGGCAATCCGCATGCTGATGCCATTCCGACCCCGGAGCGCTATCATGGCTTTGTATCAAGTACGGGATTGCGCGCGTGTTACGATGAATCAAAGCGCCTTGGGGAAACCATCGCAACGATCTATCATCGCCTCCATAACACCCCGGTAAAAATTATTCGACCTTTCAATGTGTACGGTCCGGGTATGAAGATTAATGACCAACGCGTATTGCCGAATTTCTTGAATGCCGCACTCGATGAAAAGACTATTGAGATCCATGGTCGTGGTGAGCAAACGCGTACATTCTGTTATGCAACTGATGCGGTAAATGGATTTTTCCGCACCCTTCTTCTTGGTCGTTCTGGGGAAGCATATAACATCGGAACAGATCAAGAGGAGACCTCTATGCATGAACTCGCAAAGCAGGTAGAGGTTGCACACGGAAAACCCCTCGATATTAGGCTTGCGGACTATCCTGAAGGATATCCCGTCGGGGACCCGGAGCGCCGTCGCCCTGACCTCACGAAAGCGCGTACCGAGCTTGGCTATGTGCCTGATATTTCACTTGAAGAAGGTCTTCCGCGTATGTTCGAGTGGTACAAACTCTTGCGGGAGCAGCAGTCAAATAATTCATAGGATCATATATGGCACGAAGGGCAGTTATCATCGGTGGGGGCGGACAATTAGGAGGAGCCGCCTCCATCGATTTTCATGCTGCTGGATGGGAGGTTATTGTCCCTTCTCGAGATGAAGTGGATGTTGAAGATGCAAAAAAAACAGCGGAAAGTATCACCGCCCTCAACCCTGATGTCGTGCTCAACTGCGCATGGCTCCCAGTGCTTGATTGCGAAAAGGACGTCGCTCGGGCATATCGCATCAATGCACTTGGCGCACACTCCGTGGCGCGTGGTGCGGCGCAAGCCGGTGCACTCGTGATCCACATAAGTACCGATTACGTCTTTGATGGCTCAATTCCCGAAGGGGTTAATGAGAAAATCTGCCCCCGCCCACTCAATATTTACGGTGCCTCAAAGCTTGCGGGAGAGCATCTCGTGGCGATTGCGAATCCTCGTCACTACATTGTGCGCACGAGTGCATTGTTCGGCCTCCACGCAAAACCGTTGGGGAATTTTCTGCTCAAGATGAAGGCGCGCGCGGATGCGGGAGAAAAGACTCAAGTAGTGAACGATCAGATAACAAAACCCACCTTTGCGGAGGATCTTGCACCACTTCTCCGCGATATGATCGAGCGGGAAACTCCTTCCGGACTTTATCACGCGACCAACGAGGGAACTGCAACATGGTACGATCTTGCACGTGAGGTATTTGCTCATGAGGGCAAGTCCGAACTCATTACACCGGTCGCCACTGTACCTGATCCTTCGGGCATCATCCGCCCCCAATACAGCATACTGAAGAGTGATACCCTTGCCACGCTGGGCTTTAAAAAATTGCCGTCCTGGAAAGATGCGGTTGCACGTTACCTTGAGCAGCTTTCGTAATTCCATATATGAAGATCTCATTCCTTGCCCCACATTTAAAACTCTCCGGAGGTGTACGTATAATTCTGAAGTATGCCGACTTGCTTGCACGGAGGGGGCATGAGGTCACAGTCTATGCGCAGAGTAACAATCAGCTTCGTCGGAGTGTTGCAAATTTTCTTCAAATCGGAAAACCAAAGTGGGCAGGGAACTTCACACCGCGTGTATTGCGGATTGTAGATTTTTCTGCAGACAATGTTGTACCCGCGGACGTGCTCATTGCGACAACGGTAAAAACTGCTCTTGCGCTCGATATTCTTCCTGATGGTCACGGAAAGCAATTTTATCTTTTGCAACACGACGAAGGATTGTACCATGCATCACGTGAGGATGCCGATCGTGCGTACAGAGGGAGGGCAACAAAGATTGTCGTTGCGACATGGCTGCAAGAGCTTTTAAAGAACAATTACGACATCGAGGCGAAGCTATTGCTTAATCCCGTCGACTTATCGCAATTTCATAAACTTCCGCGGGAAATCAATGACGGCACGGTGCGCATCTTGGTCCTGCACCATAACTATGAGTGGAAGGGGACAGCAGAGGGAGTTACGATCGTTCAGGAGCTCAAGAAGAAATATCCCCAAATACGACTCGTGATGTTTGGAGTGCGCGAAAAGACGCTTCCTGAAGGCATGTGTGACGAATATCACTACAATCTTCCGCAAGAAAAACTCGCATGGCTTTATTCCAATGTCGACATTTTCCTCTGTCCTTCATGGGATGAAGGCTTCGGACTGCCTTCTGTCGAGGCTATGGCGTGTGGTGCCGCACTTGCAACGTACGATAATGGTGGGTCGCGTGATTTTGCACATCATGGAGTTACCGCAATGGTTGCTCCGAATCGCGATAAAATCGCTTTACGAGAGCGATTGGAAGCTCTTGTGAGCGATGGCACACTTCGCGAGCGCATTGCAGGAGAAGGACAGAAATTTGTTTCGACGATGCCAAGTTGGAATGAGCGAGTTATGGAACTTGAAAAAATTCTTTCCCAAACAAAATAAATTCTATGCCTAAAGTTTCTATCATTATCCCTACTCATAATCGTCCCGACTTGATCGGCGGTGCGGTGCGTTCGGTTTTTGCGCAGACATATCAAGATTGGGAACTTATTGTCGTTGATGTGGGATTGAAGGAGCGCGCAAAAGAAGTGCTTCATGAATATTTCTCCGATCCGCGATTTCGTTATATCGAATCTCCTCAGGAGTTGCCCGGAGGGGCGGCACGCAATGTCGGTGCACAACAGGCAAAGGGAGAATATCTCGCATTCCTTGATGATGACGATGAGTGGGTCCACGAAAAGCTTGCTTTGCAAATGGAACAGTTTTTGAATGCATCGGAAAAAGTCGGTTTTTCTTTTACCGGGGCAACACTTTGTTATGAAACCAAGGAGGTGGTGACTCATGTAAAAGAAGGTGTTCATGATTTTTATCAAATCGCCCTTCTGCGTTTCAAGGGTTTTCTTACGGTGACCCTTGTGATTAAAAAAGAGGCCTTTCTTTCAATTGGCGGTTTTGATGAACAGTTGCCAAGCCATCAAGATCCCGAACTTATTTTACGACTCACAAAAAAGTGGCTTGGGCTTGGCATCGATAGACCACTTACTCGCGTCAATGCGAAAACTCGCGGTGATTCAATCGGAGGTAATCTCACGAAGCGTATCTTGGGACGCGAAATGCTCATTGAAAAACATAAACAAGAATATCTAGCCCACCCCAAGGCCCTCGCCAAGCATTACTTCTGGCTCGGCCTCTGGTGCCGCGATGCCGGTCAACAGCAAAAGACAAAAGAGTATTTCAGAAAGGCATTTTTAACCTTTCCTCATCCTCGTTATTTTTTGCATTGGATTTTTCAATCTCAATATGCTCGACTTTGTATCGGACTTCTCTTTGGAGGATTTTTACTAACCCTTCTTTTCTCACGAATTGATTTTTCTGTCCTCTCACATTTATTTATCAAAGGTAATCATAAGATGCTATTGTTTGCCCCTATTTTTATTTTTTTTGGACATTTCTTTTCAATATTGCGCTGGAAAGTTCTACTCCGAGTTTCTGGATATGACGTCCCGTTTTCGCGTTTGTCTCTTGCGTTTTTTGCCAACCTGCCAGCAGCAAAATTTTTCCCTTCTTATAGTGGCGATCTTCTCCGAGTTCTCTATGTGGGGAATATGGTCCCGCATACGTTTCATCTCGGGGTTATTTTTCTTGAGGCAATGATGGACGTTGCAGTATTGCTTTCTTTTATTGTTCTGGGTGCGATTTTTTTCAGCACAACAACAACAGGAATTTTTTTGTTTTTTCTTTTTTTGCTGGCATTATTGTTTCTTTTTCATGCAGATAGGATTTTTCAAAAGCTTCTCAATTATTTTCCTCGATTTAAAGAAACATTTGTTGCGCTCTCTTTACTTAGAAAACATCCACGGAATACGATGCTTCTCTTTTTGTTCACTGCACTTGCGTGGCTTGCAACAATATTTTTTATTGTCACATTATTTTCCGCTTTTGGAGTTTCAGTGGGTATTGGCTACGTATTTTTTGTACAACCATTAGTCACGTTCTTGAGCTTGCTTCCTATTTCAGTCGGAGGTATCGGTATTCGGGAAGGGGCAATGATTTTTTTCTATGCCCCATTTGCTTCTTCCGCAACAATATTTTTAGTGGGTGCCTATTATTCCTTTGTCAGCATACTGCTTTTCCCGCTTTTTTCCCTCCCATGCTATTTCTTTGCGATGCATCGTCTCCATAAAGAGTGATTGTGTTTCTTTCCTCGCTCCTGTATCCTTTTTTACATGTGTGGAATTCTCGGTATTATTATCAAACCCCAAGCTTTGGAGCATTCAGTTCGTCTGCAAAGACAAGTTGCAACATTGTTATCTATTTCTGAGTCTCGCGGAAAGGAAGCTTCAGGTGTCTCGGTGCTGACCCCGTCGGAGTTGCGAGTATTGAAATCTCCTCTTCCTGCATCACGGCTTGTTACGAGTAAGGCTTTTCGGGCTGTATTTGCATCAGATAATGAGATGCTTCCTATCGCCGCTATTGCGCATACTCGGTTGGTTACGAATGGGGGATTGGAAGTAGGTGCCAATAATCAACCGGTTATTACCAATGGCATTGTGGGGATACACAATGGCATTGTGGTGAATGATGTAAAGCTCTGGAAAGAAAATCCCGATCTCATTCGTACTGCTGAGGTTGATACTGAAGTCCTCTTTGCACTTTTACGCAAACAACTTCATCTCGGCTCCACGCTGGTTGATGCGACGCGAAAAACTTTTGCCGCACTCGAAGGTACTGCATCCATTGCGGCATTTTTTAAAGAGCGAGATGAAATCCTCCTTTCAAGCAATAACGGTTCACTTTATTATGTTGTTTCTGACGAAGAAATTGTTTTTGCATCCGAGTATGGATTTCTTAAGCGCTTTGCGGAGACGAGAGAAGGTGCTGCTCTCTTCGGAAAACCTATTGTGCATATTCGTGCATTGCAAGGAATACTTATTGATATAACGACAGGAGAGATAAAAGAGTTTTCCTTGGACGATAAAGAGATAATTCCCGAACTCCCGATCCGAACAGTCTTGCGTCCGCTTAAAGAAATTCCTTTTGATTCCACCTGTTCAAATCAATCTTCTTTATCCGTCATTCTCGATAAAGAAAAAATTTCCCAACAGTTTAAAAAAGCAGATGAGCACATTGCGCGCTTGACTCGTTGTACACGTTGTATTCTCCCTGCAACTATGCCATTTATCACATTTAATACGGCAGGAGTTTGCAATTATTGCACGAATTATACCCCCGCTTCTTATTTGGGTCTTGATGAGCTTAAAAAAATTATTAGTCAGTATCGCAAAGGGGATGGTACGCCTGATACAATTGTGGGTTTTAGTGGGGGACGTGATTCAAGTTTTACCTTGCATGTTGCCAAAGAAACTTTTGGTCTGACACCGCTTGCTTATACGTATGACTGGGGAATGATTACTGATCTCGGACGTCGCAATCAAGCTCGATTATGCGGAAAGCTTGGTGTAGAACACATTCTTATTTCTGCAGATATAAAAAAGAAACGTCACTATATTGCGCGCAACATAGAAGCATGGCTGAAAAGGCCCGAGTTGGGGACCATACCGCTTTTCATGGCAGGAGATAAGCAATATTTTCACTATCTCAATAAACTTCGCAGAGAAACTGGAGTAAAGTTTGTGCTCTATTCGGAGAATCCACTTGAAAAGACCAATTTTAAAACTGGTTTTTGCGGTCTTCCT
>Ga0209515_10003123_pt1 | contig 24195 bp, 19 predicted proteins | sample Subgroupgradi54m_FD_187454 | JGI IMG/M metagenome (GOLD analysis project Ga0209515, IMG submission 187454) | Subsurface groundwater microbial communities from S. Glens Falls, New York, USA - GMW60B uncontaminated upgradient, 5.4 m (SPAdes)... ... | reverse complement strand
TAGGCAGGCCCCTAGTCAACACATGACGCTGAGGCACGAAAGCTGGGGGAGCGAAACAGATTAGAGACCTGTGTAGTCCCAGCCGTAAACTATCTCTGCTAGATAGTGGCGCAAGTCACTGTCGCAGCTAACGCGTTAAGCAGAGCGCCTGGGGAGTACGAACGCAAGTTTAAAACTCAAAGGAATTGACGGGGACCCGCACAAGCAGTGGAGCGTGTTGTTTAATTCGATACAAAACGAAAAACCTCACCAGGGTTTGACATGTAGCTGCAAAGCCTATGAAAGTAGGCCTTCTTCGAGAGTGCTACACAGATACTGCATGGCTGTCGTCAGCTCGTGGCGTGAGCTGTTACATTAAGTTGTGAAACGAGCGCAACCCTCATCGTATGTTAAATAATTCATACGAAACAGCCCCGCATTTTGCGGGGAGGAAGGAGAGGATGACGTCAAGTCAGCACGGTTCTTACACCCTGGGCTACAAACACACTACAATGGCGAAAAACAACGAGTTGCAAGTACGCAAGTGCAAGCTAATCTCTGAAATTTCGTCTCAGTTCAGATTGGGGTCTGCAATTCGACCCCATGAAGTCGGAATTGCTAGTAATCGCGGATCAGCGTGCCGCGGTGAATACGTTCTCGGGTCTTGTACACACCGCCTATAGTATTTAATATAATGCTATATAAAACGCGCGTGGCAGCATAATTAACTAGTTGGTTAAAATCCAACCTATATCTTATAATAATAATTTATAGTAGCCAAAAAAATTAGGCAGATCCAATAGAGTAATTTATTGGTTCGGAGGGCCTGAGGCAAATGGTAGTCCCTAAAAGTTAAGTTTTTTAATAGATGATCTCGGCCGGGCGGTTTGAGAGAAATCTAACGTTTAAGTAAAGAGTTTTAAGGGAATGTCAGGAAAAGTTTTTTATGTGACCCATGGAGATCCTAATAGGAAGAAAGTAATTGCTTATTAGGAAGTCAGCAGATTCATAGTAGGTATTGACATGCAGGAAAATTTAGTTTAATCTGGATTTGTACCCGAATAAATACCGAAGGGATCTACGAAATGTTAACTGCAGATTATATTGTTGGTTTAACTGATGGAGAAGGCTGTTTTCTGGTTCAAATTAGAACCGATTGTCGTATAGTCTTGAGATATTTTATTACACAACGTTTTGATAATAAAGAACTTTTAGATAAAGTTTTTGAATTTTTCAAAATAGGGTATGTTTATAGGAAATTTCAGGGTAATGACAAAAAGAAAATGACTTTCGTTTATGAAGTTACTAAACAAGATGACATCCAAAATGTGATTATTCCTTTTTTCAGGAAACATCAATTAGAGGGTGTCAAGCAAAAATCTTTTGAAAGATTTGTTCGTATTGCTGAGATTGCTAAAAATCGTCAGGATACACGCAAGTTGACAAAAGAAGAGCTAGCAGAAGTCTGGCAGTTAAAACTTACTATGAATACTCTTCATAATAAGTTGAGAAAAAACATTTCGGCTCGCTTAGTGCCGGAAATCGGCTCGCTAAGTGGGAACGGAAAGCAACTTTAAGCTATTCCAATCCGTCAAGGCAGCAAAGTCAGGGGCACCCGAACATCCCTACAGGGGTGGAAGGTGAAACTGGCGATGAAGCTTAAGTCGTAACAAGGTATCCCTAGCCGAAGCTGGGGATGGATCACCTCCTTTCTGGAGTTATGGTTGAATTTAAGATTCTCTTCTTCGAAAGATAGAGCAAAGCTTGAATTTGATCCACGATTTGCCTCACGGCAAATCAAATGCCTATTGAATGGTAGGCGAAAAGCGTTGATTTAGCGCTTCTTTTTAAAGTCAATGGAAAGAGATCTAGATCCCCACCACTCTTTTGGTATTAAGAACCTGCTAATCGCAGAACCTTGCCCGTTTGCTTCGCAAAGGGTAATACTGAAAGGCCTCCTGTAAAAGTGAGGCTTTTTGGTGGATTAAATTATTTTTTCTGAGAATTAAGACGTAGAAGTTCCTCAGACCATCTGGTTGCCCAATCTATCTGAGATCTCTCCGGAAGACCAGGTACAATACTATCAGCTATCATTATAGTCAGTTCTCCTTCGCTAATCTCTCTGCCATATTCTGCTACTTTTTGAGCGTAGGTAAAAGGTTCCATAAAGATGGCTCTATCAGCTTCCTCAGGGGGACCGGAAAATGCAACAGGGAAAACAGGGACATCAGGATGTCTTTTGGCAAAGTAGGCAGCTCCGGGTTGTAGGTTTCGTAAAATGCAATCATCGTTTCTGGTTGGTTGAAGATAAATAGCCATTAATCGTTGATCTTTTAGTCCCTTGTCAACGGTTCTAACAAAACTAAGACCGGGATTATCTCTTAAAATACCAACAGCACCAGTATGTCTTAGGACAAAGGCGTTTATAGGGTTATATTCACCTAAGGCTTCTGTTTGAGCACCAATACTTTCAAGATATGCCATTGATTCTATTGCTCCTTCTTTGATCAGACTTAGCTTGACAACAGGAGTTATTAGTCTACGCGCAGTATTTATTGCATGCTGTAATCCCTTAAAACTATCCGCTTTTCTCTGGTGGTTACCCGTAACAATAGCAGCACCTTCTTTAGGGAGAGGAGATCCTGATAAGATGCTGCGGTGTGTTACGACATAAAATTTAGTTCTGGCCACAAGTAAAGTAGTGGCAGCTGCTTGGGCTTTCGGATTAGGATCAACAAATTCCTTTCTGACACCTAACTTATGGCAATAGGCTTGTTCAACGAGTTTAGACATGGAGGGAGAGTTTAACAGAATTTGAGGCTAATTTCAAATATATTTTGGAGACCCGGGCGGAATTCGCATCCGCGTACGCTGTTTTGCAGACAGCTCTCTGGACTACTCGAGTACCGGGTCAAGTAGAGATATCTTACCAAAAACTAGTGCAAAAAACAGCTTTAGATGTTAGAATATTTAGGTTTGGGCGGTTAGCTCAGCGGTAGAGCGCTTATCTGATAAGTAAGAGGCCAATGGTTCGACACCATTACCGCCCACTTAGATTAATGATAAACTAGATTTATTGTGATTAAAAAAGTCTTAAGTGTTTATATAAGCTGGTTGATTATTATAAATATCTTTGCCTACTTTTCTTTAAACAGGCTAAATTTAAATCCAGATACAGCCTACAGTTGGATTAATCCCCAAGAATTTAATCAGGTTAAAAATTTAAATTTAATAGATTTAAGAATTCATTGGGATAGTTTTTGGTATTTAAAAATTGCAAAAGAGGGTTATGAATATGCACCAGGGAAAATGAGCAGTATTGCTTTTTTCCCTTTGTATCCTGGTTTGATCCGGACTATCTCAGCATTGCCTTTAGTTAGTCCTGGCTTAGCTGGATGGATTATCTCAACACTAGCTTTAGGCGTAGGATTAATCTTTTTATATAAACTGGTTAAGGAGTTTCATCCGGAAATTGATCCAATCCAGGTGATAATTTTACTTCTGGTTTTTCCCACTGCCTTCTTTTTAAATTCAGTTTATACAGAATCTTTGTTTTTAGCCTTATCTATAATCTTCTTTTACTATCTTTTCCGGAAAGAATTTATCCTGGCAGCTGCTTTTCTATCTTTAGCCTCTTTTTGCAGAATAAATGGGTTGTTTTTATTTGTGCCTTTTGTGTATGAGTATTTGAAAACTTTTGGCTTGAAAAGATTTATTAATGTTAATTTAGTCTCCTTCTTGGTAGCAGGGCTGGGTATTTTTAGCTTTACGACTTATCAGTATATTTACTTTAATGAACCTTTGGCTTTTTTTAAATCCCAAATGGAATGGGGAAGGAAGTTTACCTTTAATGCAGGGCATCTTCAGCTTATCTCTCCTGCCCCATATGCTAATTTGGCAGCAGACTTATTATTTTTGACAACAGCAATAATTGCAGGAGTTTTACTTTTGAAGTATTCAAGAGTAAGTTATGGCCTTTATGTCCTCACAACAATGCTGGTAGCTGCCTCCACAGGTACTTTAATGAGTGTAAGCCGTTTTAGCCTGATACTTTTCCCGGTTTTTATTCTAATAGCTTCTTTTAAAAACAGACATTTTCAATTTGCATGGCAGCTTGTTTCCATATTACTTCTTGCCATGTATACTGCATTTTTTGTAAATAACTACTGGGCAGGATAGGTTTGTGGTAAAATCTATGTTGATGATTGGTTCACAAGAGCAGGAACTGCTTTTTAGGGCAGACATACTAAGAGGGGCTGGGTTTAAAATCCAGCAGCCGAAGATTCCCTTTTCAACAAACTATAAAAGTGCTCCACTAGTTTTAAATTCCATGAAGCTTTTCGTAAAGGGATATGATAGCGAATCTGTCAATAATTTAGTTGACAATAACCTAAAAGGGACAAGAGTGATGCCAACAGGCAATTTACTTATCTCTGCATATGCTTGTTTTGATGGATCTGTGTTTTCATTAGATGGTAGCAGATTCGTGGCTGATGGGTCCTATGGTTTCTTCCTGGGCAAGAAGGAGAGATTTCCCTTATGGCTTGCAGGAGTTTTTTTTAGTTCAGCTCAGAACGATTGTCCGATAATTCAACAACTACAAGTAGTTAAACACAAATATATTTCTCAGCAGGAGCTTACCTTAAGCACTCTGCAGCTTTTCCATTGGGAGCGGGCATTAGTTTATTTAGTGTTGGATTGGGCTTATATAAATCGATTTCCGGCAGTTTACCTTCAGCCTGCGGAAATGAATCAATGGGTGAAAAGGGGTAACCTACCCTTGGAAAGAGCCAAAATGAGATATGATGTTACAGCGGAGCGCATGGGATTTAGAAAAGATCAAAATGGTCTATATGCTCTTTATTTAAGTTATCCATAATTTAGAATTGTGTTAATATCAAATGATGCAAGTTGTAACAGAGGATTTTATTAAAGATAAAAAAGTACTTCTTAGGTATGATATTGATGTTGCCTTGGAATTGGGGAAGATAGTGGAGGATTTTAAACTTAAGGCAGGACTAGAGACGCTTAGATTGTGTATTACAAATGCATCAAAAGTTATCATAATAGGTCATTTAGGTAGGCCATTTAAAACAGCAAAGGATGAGGAAGAAGGTAATCCAAAAGAGCTTTCTGCAAAACCAATTCAGGAGTGGTTTAATAACCACCTTCCAGGAGTTCAAGCTCGTACCTCGGAAGGTGTATTCTTTGCCAAAACTTTGGAAGAGGCAAAATCCTCAGAATCAAAAGTTATTTTGCTGGAAAATATCAGGTTCTTCCATGGAGAAGTACCAGGATCAAAATACCATGCAACCTGTGAGAGCAAAAGTTGTGATATTGATTTTGCCAAACAGTTGGCCTCTTTGGGAGAAGTCTATGTAAATGAGGCTTTTTCCTCTCATAATCCGGCTGCCTCAACCACCATTGTCCCAACTCTTCTACCTCATGCTGCCGGGCTACACTTTGTGGAAGAGGTCAAAGTGCTAATGGAAGTTAGGGAGAATCCCAAAAAACCATTTGTGGTAATAATGGGTGGAGCCAAAGTGGCTGATAAGCTGCCGGTTATAAATGTACTGGCTCAAAAAGCAAATGCAGTATTAATAGGTGGAAAATTGGTACACGAGATTAGGGAACAGAATATAAACTTGCCTAAGAATGTTTTGGTGGGAAAATTAAATGAGGATGGGTTTGATATTGCTCCTGAAACCACTACTGCCTGGAGTGATTTAATCCGGCAAAGCCGGATGATTGTCTGGAACGGGCCATTAGGAAAGTTCGAAGACCCTAAATATAACCAGACAGAAAAAGTGGCCCAGATGATTCTGGAATCAGGCGGGGAAGTAGTGATTGGAGGTGGAGACAGCGTGGCTGCTTTGAATCAATATGGGTTACTAGAAAAAGCACAAGAAAAGGGATTTGTTTCAGTTGGCGGAGGAGCTATGTTAAAGCTAATCTCTGATGGAACCTTACCCACAATTGAGGCATTGGTTTGACAAAGGACAAGATATAATGCTCTACAGAAATCAAATGCCCAAATTTTACGAGCGTGGATTTATTGCCCAGGTTTTAATAATGATTTTGCTTTTGGCAGGTATTGGGGTTGGGGTATATCTAGTGCAGCATTACCCGAAGATAACTCCTTCTACCAGTACTCCAAATCCAACTGTAAAGATAAGCATAAGACCTAGTCCAAGTGTAAGTCCAAGTAGTTCGCCAATCGGTTCTAATTCAGTAACAGATGCCAGTTATTATATGGGTGTTTTAGTCATTAAGTACTTTCCTGTTACAGCCAGTGGTATGATAGATCAAAATATTACCGGAGATGTGGGAGATTCTTATGATGTTATCAAAAAAAGAACTGATGATGTGACAAATCAACTAAAAGTTTCTCTGGAAAAAGCAAGCACATATTTGGGATATAAAGATTCTAATGCAACACCATCTTTAAAATATACAATAGTTGATACAAAAGAGTATAAACAACCAGTGCCTTTGGACTCAACAACCAGAAAACCCCTCTATAAACAAATTATGCAGGATCATAATATTTGTGATTATGTGAATAATAAAGGGGTAAGAGAAGTATGGCTTTGGGCTTATCAAGGACCGAGCGTTTTTAACGGGTTACCTTACCTAGCAATCTGGGAGTCAACGATGGCTGGTCCTAATGGCTTTTTCGCGAATGGTGGGGATGAGAATATGCCTGTGTGTAAAAATACGTATCGTGTTTATACGTTCAATTATCAAAGATATACATCTGAGGCTTTAGAATCTTGGGGGCATCAGGTAGAAGCTGAGATGGATGCAGTAGATAGAAGTTTATATAGAGATAAATTTCAAGGTCCGCCTCACCCTTTGACTACAAATGAGACAGGAAGATGTGGGTCGGTTCATAACCCGCCTAATGCCAGCTCTGAATATGATCGGGGTAATCCGACTCCAAACAGATCGGATTGTTTGGATTGGAAACCAGACGGATTAGGTGTTTTATCAAATATAAGCTGTCAAAATTGGGGATGTTCTGATTCCGATCCTGTAACCAATAATTCCTCCTTAAATTACCAAATATGGTTGTTGCAAAATATGCCCGGAAGAGGGAATACCAAGACATATCAGAGTAAACAGTTAAGGAATTGGTGGGATATTCATGGAGATTTTGATAATGTAATGAGAAACAGCAGGAAACTAACTCTCTAGGCGTACTTACTTTTATCAGATGGTACAATTCCCACAATTGAGGCTTTAAATTAAACTATCCCATAGTTGACTAAATATTCCAAAAAGATTATAATTTGTAAATGGGAAAATTAGAACAAGCTTTTGAGACCAGAGTTACAAGGAGAAATTTTCTAAGATTAGCGGTTGCAGTAGGTACTACTCTTACAGCAGCTGCTTGTGGTCTTCCTATTAAACCACCGGAAAAACAGCAGGTAACTAATCTTGGTTTAAGAATTGATGAGTCTGAATTTTGGAATATAGCTGGTGCTGGACCTGTATTACGTATTATTACCCAAACTGGTGATAAAAACAAAATGGATCATTTAATAACTATGGGTGATCTTTACATGGCTGAGGCAAGTCCTAAATTTATAATAGCTATTAACAGAGATATGGCAGAGTTTATTTTTAAACAAGCAGATCTTGCTAAGCCTTCTCTCCCAACTAGAATATTATTTGTGGAGGATTGGCTAGAGCCAGAAAGAGGAGAACAAACTGGAGGTTATACAGCAATTGCTGATGATCGGTCTGATCAAGTTGTTGTCATAAGCTTAAAGGCAGCCTCTTATGAAGCAATTAAGGATCTACAGAGAAAAAAACTGCCTTTGGAAGATCAATTTGATGGAGCTGTTTCGTTCTTTGTTTCCAAATATGTAGCAAGGCTGTCAGCTGATGCTGGAAGCAGGACTAAAAAATTGTTAAGGCCAGGAAGTAATCTAATACCGAATGATCTTATGGATGCTACTAAACCACAACTCGATGCTTTTGAGCAAAGTTATACCCATTTATATAATGAAGCTTCTGTTAGAAATTTAGGTCTTCAGGCTCTCATATTTGTAGCAAGCTTAGAGTCTAATCTCAGCAGGCAAGCATATATTAACCAAATCCTTCAGGAAGCTAAAGCTAGAGGAATAGAATAGTTGTTATACAATATCCTTAATGAGGCTTAGCGATATTTTAAAGAAATTACTTTTGTTAACAATCTTTCTTCTTCCTTTACTTGGGGCATACAAAGATTTTGGTTATGAACAAATAAAGGTATTGTTCTTTATATTAAGTATTAGTTTGATATCTTTTGTATGGTTGCTTCAGAAACCAGATATTAAATTAAGTGAGATTGGTAAAACAGCAGCTGTTTTTATATTGATTTTATTTCTAATCTCCATTACTGGTTTGGATTTTAAAACTTCTTTTTTAGGCAATCCGCCATATTTTCAGGGTTTGTTGGTTTATTCCTATTTATTTTTATTTTGCTTATTGGTTAAATCTTTTGATATTAAACTTAAAACTTATGCAATAGCTTTTAACTTTTCAGCCCTTATTGTCTCAAGCAGGGCAATACAGGATTGGGTATTACAAAATGCAGGGTATATAGTACCTGATTATGCAGGTAGGGTAGTTTCCTCTTTTGGCCAGCCTAATTTTTACGCCGGGTTTTTACTGCTGACTTTGCCTTTTTCGTACCTTTTATATAAAGGTAAGAACCATAAATTAAGCTATTTTGGTCTGATAAGTGCATTAATTTCTGTTGCCGGAATATTTGTCAGTTTCTCAAGATCAGCTATTTTATTGTCTTTAATCTTAATTGCTTTAGGGTTAATTGATCAGCTTAAAATAAAAAGAAGCTGGATAGTTTTTACTTCAGTGATAATTTTAATTAGTAGTTTAATTGGATTAAAATTTTCATCCGGGTTTATCGGCAGTGAATTTTCTAAACCTTTTTCAACCAACAACCCTGATTTAATCACTCAGGGAGTAGAAAAAAGAGTCTACCTTTGGCCTATTTTTTTAAAAATCGGACTGCAGAAACCCTTAGCAGGATATGGTTTAAATAATATCTCAGTTGCATATTCTGATTACTTTAAGAAAAATAAACACCTTCTTTTTGAGGAGAATTTAAATATATCCCCTATACTTATTGGCTTAAAAGATTTAACAGTAGACAGCTCGCATAGCTATATTTTGGATTTAATGCTTTTCTCAGGCATATTTGGAGTTTTAAGTTGGATGCTCTTAGTTTTTCTTTTGCTCAAAAAAATACTTAGCTCAGATATAACTTTAGAAAATGATACTCTACTGCTGGGGCTTCTGACCTACCTTATTTGGATCCAGTTCCAAAATCAATCTATAGTTCAGCTAATCTATTTTTGGTTTCTGGTAGGGGCTATTGACAAGGGTATAGATTAATGCTTTAGTAAGAATATGCCCAAATTGAATCAGCAAGGAGTTATAGCTCATCTTTTCCTATTAGTCCTTATAGGAGTTGGTTTATTTGTTGGTTTATACCTTGTTCAACATAAAACAAATATACTTCCTAAAGATGCCTCCACCCCAATTAACACTCCTGTTACCAGTTTTATCCTTTCTCCAAATGCCAGCATTATTAATGTAGGGGGAGATAAACTTGGTGTTAAATTAATTGTACGCTCGGATATTTCACCAACAAATCTTTTTGTAGCTAAAATAAATTTTGACAAAGACCTTTTGGCAGTAACTGGTATTGATTATTCAAATTCATTTATCAAAAATTGGGTGGAGCAATATTATGATAATACCTCAGGAGTAATATCTTTGGTTGGAGGTGTTCCAACTCCCGGATTCCAAACAAATAAAGATAATGCAGGATCCCCAATGGCAGTTATTTATTTTCAGGCTCTTAAAACCGGTACAGCTTCTATTTCCTTTTCTTCTGACTCAGAAATTTATGACATTGCTAACAACATCAATATCTTAACTGTTAAAGAGCCAATAACTATAAGTATTGGTACATCTACACCTGGGCCAACAATCACTCCAACTTCAACCCCCAAACCAACTGTCACCCCTGCTCCTGCAGCCACAATTGCTGTAAGCCCGACAAGTGTAGCTAAAGATGGAGCAATAACAATAACTTGGTCAGGTATACCAAATCCAAACTCAAGAGATGTTATACAATTTGTAACTAATGGGATGACGCAAATAGTTGGCAATGCTGTTTGGATTAATAATTGTATTGTTGGAGGAGCTGCTCCTGTAGGTACTCCTAAGAGTTCAGGTTCATGTTTGATAGATTTAACCAAAGTTGGTATACCATCTAACGTGACAACTTTGAATGCAGTGCTATATTCAGGAGCTAATATTGGCCAGATAATAGCTTTAAGCAATCAATTCACTTTATTTACTGGTCCAGTACCTACTCCTACAGCTTCCCCAACACCTGGTAATGGGGATGGGAATAATGACGGGAAAGTTAACTTTGCTGATTTATCTATACTATTTACCGACTTTAATAAAACAGGGGGTTTTAGAAAAGGAATTGACCTGAATGGAGATGGTGTAATCAACAGCTTTGATTTTTCCCTTTTGCGCACTATCCTGATCAAAAATGGACTTCTTAAAGGATAATCATCTTGACCCTTTATTTAAAAAGTTGTAATGTAGTTTCATGTTAAAAGTAGCTATTAATGGTTTTGGAAGAATAGGCAGGAGCTCTTTTAAGATTGCTTTGGAAAAATTCTCCGACCAGATAGAAGTTGTTGGTATTAATGATCTGACTGACTCCAAAACTCTAGCCCATTTGCTCAAGTATGACTCAAACTATGGCGTATGGGATCATAATGTATCAAGTGATGAAACAAATCTCATAGTTGACGGGAAAAAATATGAGGTTTTAGCTCAAAAAGATCCTACAGCTTTACCTTGGAAAGATTTGAGTGTGGATGTAGTCATAGAATGCACAGGTAGGTTTACAGATAAAGAAGGAATGATGGCGCATATTAAAGCCGGAGCTAAAAAAGTGGTGTTGTCTGCACCGGCAACACACCCCTCCTCCGGAGGTAAAGGCGGGGATGTGCCAACGCTGGTTTTAGGAGTTAACGCAGATAAATATGGGGGAGAGGAAATTATTAATAATGCCTCTTGCACCACTAATTGTATTGCTCCTGTGGCTGAGATAATCAATCAAAAATTCGGCATTGCCAAGGCTATGATAACTACTATTCATGCCTATACCGCAGATCAGAATTTGCAGGATGGGCCGCACAAAGATTTGCGACGCGCCAGGGCTGCTGCCACAAACATTGTGCCTACCTCAACAGGTGCGGCTAAAGCCACAACTGAAACAATTCCTGCTTTAAAAGGATTATTTGACGGGGTGGCAATCAGAGTTCCGGTGGCTGTTGGATCTGTGTCTGATTTTACTTTTCTTTTAAAGAAAAAAGTGACTGTGGAGGAGATTAATAAAGCTTTGGAAGAGGCTTCAAAAAGCGAGCGCTTAAAGGGTATTTTAGCAGTAACAAATGAGCCTATTGTTTCATCTGATATTGTGGGAAGATCAGAATCAGCCATAGTTGATCTGGGGTTAACCCAAGTGGTAGATGGGGATATGGTAAAAGTGTTTGCCTGGTATGATAATGAATATGGGTATTCTAATAGGTTAGTGGAACAGGTAATTAATGTTGGTAGAATATGACTTTAGCACTGCCTTCTAAATATCCGTCAAAAGGCTTCACTCTCGTTGAACTTCTAGTTGTTATTACCATTATTGCAATTCTATCTGTAATTGGTATAACTATTTTTGGTGGAGTCCAGAAAACTGCCAGGGATGCCAGGAGAAGAGGAGATATAGATGCTTTGGCTAAAGCTGCAGAATTAAATTATTCAGGAGGAGTTTATGTTTTTCCTGGTGGTAGCGCTTTTGCATCCGGCTCAGTCCCTAAAGATCCGTTAGATGGTCAAGACAGCTGCCAACGGACAGATTCAGCTGCTACTAAGAAATGCTGGTATTGCATCAGAGGAAATACACCTCTTTTAGGGTGTAATAATGATGCTGCTTATGGTACCAATGAAGTTAGCAATTTTTTTACTGGTACTGGCACGGGTGCTAGTTGGATGATCTGTGCTAATTTGGAAAGCGGGACACCTTTTTGCATAAAAAATGCTCAATAATCTCTTGTATGAAGTGGTCATGTGGGAAAAATGTTTTTAATCTCTTACTCTTGTAAATTTACTTTCAAAATTTTTACCTGATTCTAATTCTCTTAAAAGCACTTTCTTCTTGTTTTCAATAGACTCATCTCTTAAACGAAGTAATATGACTCCTGAATGAATCAATTTTTCTTTGAAAACCAGCTCACCAAAATCTTTATCTGTTGTAAGAAGAATTCTATTTTCTTTATTAGCAATATTTAAGATATCTACATCTGGTCTGCTTAAGGCCACTTCTATTGCGGAGGTAACATTATAACCTAGACTTTTTAAATATTGAGGTATCTGAATTCCCAGATTTTCATCTGTTATGAATTTCATGAAGATAAAGTATAGCTTCTGGCTCTGGGTTTGCAACCTTTTTTGCAGCGTACTCAACGGCCACCTTAAGATCAGCTTCTTGAAGTTGAGGGAAGTCTTTTAAGATATCTTTAATAGTTAGCTTTTGAGCTAAAAGTCGTAATATCTGTTCTACTGTGATTCTAGTACCAGCTATTGTGGGTTTTCCAAGCATGATTTTAGGGTTAGTAACTATTTTTGTCATAAGTTGATTATATCTTTTTATAGTTGACAATACAAGATCATTTTTGGTAAACTCCCAGATGGTGATTAATTCGCAACTGATGAGAAGCAACGAAACTACATCTTAAACTTATCCGCTTGGGCTCTTCCCGCGCGGGAAGTTAAGCTCTGAGCGTTGTATCCCTCTATAAATAAAATCAAATATTAAAAATCAAAGATCAAAAATATTTTTGCATTTTGCACTTTAATTTTTGATTTAGAGCGTGAGCGACTGGGCCCGTAGTTCACCGGTAGAACGTTTCATTTGCAATGAAAATGTAGGAGGTTCGACTCCTCTCGGGTCCACATTTGAATTTAGATTAAGTTACATAAGTTTCTTAAGTGACTTAACCTGGGTTCAAATCCTGGGGTTTGCACTTTAAAATGTGAATACGGATAAAGTCCTCCGATTTAATCGGAGGCAAATGTATGAAGGCCAAATTTTTGTCATTTGACAATTAAAGCCAAAGAATACTCAACAATAATGCATGCGGCGGATGCCTTGGTCGAAAGTACCTAAGAAGGACGTACATAGTTGCGATAAGCTTTGGGGAGCTGCTAAGAAGCTTTGATCCAAAGATTTCCGAATGAGTTAACTCCTACTTTATAGTAGATTTTTTACAGAATTCATATGTAAAAAAAGGGTACGCGCTGAACTGAAACATCTAATTAAGCGCAGGAAAAGAGAACAATAGTTTATTCCCCCAGTAGCGGCGAGCGAAAAGGGAGGAGCCCAAACTCATTCCGCAAGGAATGGGGGTTGCGGGACCACAATATCCGATCCAATAACGGTAGAAGAAAAATCTGGAAAGATTTGCCAAAGAGGGTGATAGCCCCGTAATCGAAACTGAAGTTGGCGGTAGTGGATTCCCAAGTAACTCAGGACACGTGAAATCCTGAGTGAATCTAGCAAGACCACTTGTTAAGGCTAAATATACTTTCGGACCGATAGTGAACTAGTACCGCGAGGGAAAGGTGAAAAGAAGAGCGAAACGCTCAGTGAAATAGTACCTGAAACCGTATGCTGACAAGCAGTGAGAGGTCGTCGTAAGGCGACTGATCGCGTGCCTATTGAAGAATGAACCGGTGAGTTACCGTATAATCCAAGTTTAAGTGACGTAAGTCATGGAGGCGTAGTGAAAGCGAGCGTTAATAGCGCGTTTAGGATTATACGATAGACCCGAAACCGAGTGAGCTATCCATGTGCAGGGTGAAGGTTGCCTAACGGCAACTGGAGGCCCGAACCCGTTGTTGTATCAATAACTTGGGATGACATGTGGTTAGAGGTGATATGCCTAACGAACTCGGAGATAGCTGGTTCTCCTCGAAATATATTTAGGTATAGCCTTAAGTTTAAAATGCAGGGGTAGAGCACTGGATGGATTTTACGCTCGCAAGAGCGTAGATCCAATCAAACTCCGAATACTGTATGTGTACTTAAGAGTCAGTCCGATCCGGCTAAGCGGAGCGGGCCTAAGGGAAACATCCCAGATCAACAGCTAAGGTCCCTAAATGCAAGTTAAGTGTTAAAGGAAGTCTTATTCCTTAGACAGCCAGGAAGTTGGCTTAGAAGCAGCCATCTTTTAAAGATAGCGTAACAGCTCACTGGTCTACTACGGAGTAGGGCGCCGACAATTAATCGGGGCTAAACTTGCTACCGAAGCTTTGGATGTCCGGTGTTAAAACCGGACGTGGTAGAGGAGCGTTCTGGATGAAGTGAAGCTTTGCTGTAAGGCAGGGTGGATTATCTAGAAGTGAGAATGCCGGTATGAGTAGCGTATCTATGTGAGAAACATAGTTGCCGAATGCCCAAGGTTTTCCATGCAACGTTAATCGGCGTGGAGTTAATCGGTCCTAAGGTCAGGCCATATGGCGTAGCCGATGGATAACAGGTTAAAATTCCTGTATTGAATTATTTCAAAATAATGCCTCCTCACGGAGGTAAAGACTTCAAGGGTGGACAGAATGGGAAAAGTCGAATCTAGTAAATCTAGGTCTAAATAGTGAAGTAGTGGGGGCAGTAAAATGCACTCCCAATCCAAATTTTCATTTGGGTCAGTTCATGGAACTAAAAGGCCATGAACTGCAAAATTAAGCTATGATGGTTTAAAGTCGATATTTTTCTGTTTTCAAGAAAAGACTCGTGAAGGAGAATAATTTAGCCGTACCAAAACCGACACAGGTGGGCGAGTTGAGTATACAAAGGCAATCGGGAGAACTATCCTTAAGGAACTCTGCAACGAAAGCTGGACGTAACTTATTGGAGATGTCCTGACCCGCCGCAAGGCGGGCCTACAACAAATGACGCTAAGCGACTGTTTAACAAAAACACAGGTCCCTGCTAAATCGAAAGATGATGTATAGGGGCTGACACCTGCCCAGTGCCAGTAATTTAAAATTCTTTTTGACTTCGCCGCAAGGCGAATGAGGAAGGGGTCTAAGATCTGGTGAACGGCAGCAGTAACTATGAATATTTTGTAGTTGTAAAATTCGACTAAATGCTGGAATAACTCGAGAATCTGACAGTACTTGTAAGAGTGAAAATCTGCTCAGTGGAGTCAATCAGCAGGGAAGACTCGAAAGAGAACCCTCAGAGACTATATGTCGAATCCGCCATTGGCGGAATGATATAGTCCGACCTCTATAGCGATATAGAGACTACGTATTAAATCGTAGCTAGTAACAAACGTGAACTGTTCTATGGTGGAATTCGCCGCCTTAGATAGGTGTAGTGTTTTTGAATCCGACTATATGCTGGGAACGCTCAGTATCTGACAGTAGTCCTTTGGACTAACAATCTGTTCAGTGGAGCAAATCAGCAGGGAAAAAATACCCTCAGAGACTATACGTTGGAACATAATTAATTTAAGTTTTAATTGTGTAAGATATAGTCCGAACTTACGAGCGATCGTAAGAGGTAGCAATAACTCAGCTACAAATAACACAAAGGAAAAGGACTTGAGCGAAGTTCCTTGTCTGGTGAGTTCAGACCCGCACGAAAGGTTGAACGACTTAGCGACTGTCTTGAGGATAGACCCGGCGAAATTGCAATGGCTGTGAAGATGCGGCCTTCCCATACTTGGACAAAAAGACCCCGTGGAGCTTTACTGTAGTTTGACACTGATTTAAATTTAAAATTGTATAGCGTAGGAGGGAGCCTCGGCGACAATGAAACACCTCTCTTTTTTGACTTTAGATCTCACAGTTACCCTTATAAAAACAGGGTACTGGACAATGTCTGACGGGCAGTTTAACTGGGGCGGTTCGCTCCAAAAAAGTAACGGAGCGGTACTAAGGTACACTTAGGACGTAAGGAAATCGTCCATCAAGCGTAAAGGTATAAAGTGTGCTTAACTGCAAGGGAAACAACCCGAGCAGATGCGAAAGCAGGTCTTAGTGATCCTCTATTACCTCGTGGGAGGGATAGAGCTTATCGGATAAAAGTTACCCCGGGGATAACAGGCTAGTCTTGCCCTACAGTCCACAAGGACGGCAAGGTTCGGCACCTCGATGTCGGCTTCGGTCTATATAATGACCGTGGGCCCTCTAAGAAGAAACTCTTAGAGCAAATTGGCTAATAACGGTGGACTCTATTGACATTCGGCTTTAATTCGGGTTAATCTGAATTATGATGTCAAAAGACAATACCGTGGGAAGTCAAGGAGTTTTAAGTAAAAACCAGAAAGAGATTCTGGTAGGGTTATTACTTGGTGATGGTTTTTTGGAATTACAACATAGGTTCCCAAGACTGAAAATTGACCACTCTCTTAAACAAAAAGAATATGTAGATTGGTTATATACTCAGTTTGAAGATTTTTGTATCCAAAAACCTCATCAACTAAATAGGGTAGATAATAGAAATGGTAAAATTTATTATCATTATTTGTTTTCTACTAGAAGTTCTGTTGTGTTTAAAGAATATTTTCAAATGTTCTACACAGGAAGAAAGAAAACTTTACCTCAGAATTTGATGGTTTTACTTAAAAGTAAATTAAGTTTAGCTGTTTGGTATATGGATGATGGTTTCAAGAGAAGCGATTGTAATGCTTTGTATCTATGCACCAGCGGTTTTAGCTTAAAAGAACAGAAGTTTTTGCAGGAAGTTTTGCAAAAATTGCATGGTTTTGAAACTAAAATTCATTTTGCAGGAAAAAATGCTCGGATTTATTTTCCAGTAAGATCTGCAAAAAAGTTTTGTGATTTAATTAGGCCATATGTTCTTTCAAATTTTAATTATAAACTCCTTTGACCCCGTAACGACTTATATTTCAGGTACCAGATAATCTGGAAGTAAACTGAAATTATATGCCAGTTCCGTAATCCGCCACAGGCGGATCGGAAAAGATATAGTCTACACATGTAGTAATACGTGATTATGTGCATCGCATCCTCCTGCTGAAGTAGGTGGGAAGGGTCTGGCTGTTCGCCAGTTAAAGCGGTACGCGAGCTGGGTTCAGAGCGTCGTAAGACAGCTTGATAGAGAATAGAGAACTGTCTTTCTTCAACGATGCTTTTCCAATCGAGAATTTTTAAATCTTTTTGTCAAAAAAATGAAGATATATGCAAAGTCTGATATTTTGGCTTTGTATGAATGGTAAATCTAGCTATATGCTGGAAAACCTCGTTAATGATTATCTACTAATATCGAATAGATATAGTGAAAATGATAATCCATCTTTGGATAAAAGAGCGAGGCAATCAGCAGGAAAGATCCAGCATCATTTGGTGCAGGAAATCCTCACAGGCCATACGCTAGAACATTTTAGATGAAATCTAAAATGGAAGATATGGTCGGACCCTTGAAGCGATTCAGGGAGCTTGCAGGAAAAAGAAACTAGTAAGCAAAGCTTGCGATCCTTCGGATCTTAAGCATCTTTAACAATAATGTCGGACTCTATCCAGTATGGGCGTTTTGATTCTTGAGGGGAGTTGTCTCTAGTGAGCAATTGCTACTGTCCGAAGAAATTCGGACTGACAAATTGGCTAATAACGGTGAAGCCCTCTTGACTTTGGGTTAACTTCGGTTCTATAGTTAATTCATATACAAAAAGTCAATGGGTAATACCGTGGGAAGACTCTCTAAAGCAAATCCAATTAATCTTGCATATATTGCAGGTTTCCTAGATGGTGATGGAAGTATTATGCTTCAAATGCACCGTCGGGAAGCAAGCAAAGAGACTTTTAGGGTGAAAACAGTAATATGTTTTTATCAAGATAGTCGTCATATTGACAAGATTGAATGGATAAAAAAAGTTTTAGGTTGTGGGTATGTTTATACCAGGCGCGATCACATTAGTGAATTGCGTGTTGAAGGATTTCAAAGAGTATTTGAAGTTCTTACCAATCTGAAACCATATTTGCGATTTAAGAAAAAACAAGTTAACTTAATGCTAAAGATTATTCCAAAATTGCAGCAAAAATTGTTGTTAAAACAAAATACTGTGCTTTGGATTAAAAAGATGCAAGAGTATAACTATTTTTCATCGCAAAGAAATGTTTTAGAAGATGTCCCCGTAACGACTGATATATGAGGTACCAGATAATCTGGAGTAGAAACTCATATTATATGCCAATTCCACAGCGTAAAGTCGGTGGAAAAGATATAGTCTGATTCTCTAAGAAATTAGAGTAAACATAATGACGAGAGGACCGAGACGAGGAAACCTCTAGTGTGCCTGTTGTACTTACAAGTGCAGCGCAGGGTAGCTACGTTTCTAACTGATAAGTGCTGAAAGCATCTAAGCACGAAGCAGGCCCCAAGATGAGGAATCTTTAAGAATCCTAGAAGACTACTAGGTTGATAGGCTTCCAGTGTAAGCACAGCAATGTGTTTAGCTTAGAAGTACTAATATTCGTCGTTGAGATTTTTTGGCTTGTGCTTTCTACATATTCCGTATTCACATTTTGAGGTACAAATGAACATAAATAATTTAGTAGTTATTAATAAAGCTAAAAAACAAGCTCCTTTAGGGGTTTGTCTTTTTGGTGACTTAAGTTAATTAGATAATTTAAATAAAAAACCAAAGAGGAAGCCCCTTTAAGAGGGGCTTTTTTAATGGGAAGAAAGGAGGTGATATATATGATAGAACGAACAGAAATGATAAGAGAAGCTAATCAGAGACTAGCACACTCTATTAGAGCAGTGGGGTTAACTGGAGAGCTTATGCTACAAATAGCAAGATCTTTACCGGGGATAGATCTGACTGCACTAGAAGCAGAGAACGGAAGGACAATTAAATATTTAGTACAGACTCATTTGACCCGATATATGCAAGGGCCAACTAGTCTTAGAGGAATGGGTGGCAGGTTAGGTGCTCATGCACAAGGAGATACGTCCGACATAGGTGCAGTTTTAGATGTGGACAGTGGGCAACTTCTTCTTTATGAAAGTATGGGCCATGAAAGGATAGGTGGAACTCCAACTGAACCATTACCAGATGAAGAGTGGTTCAGGCATTGGAGAGGTGCACTTGCTGCTGCAACCACGGTAAAGGCTTATTAGCCAAAAGGGATACTCCTGACATTTTTGGACGCGAGAGTGTCAGGAGATCTTGACAAGTTCTTACAAACATGGGCTTAATTATATTAAGGGCAAAACAATTTGCCCATGCATATTAAAAAATATCTAAAACTACCCATACAATATAATCGTAATATTGGATTTGTCTGGAAATATGGTGGAGTTGTTAGAAAACTTGGAATCATCCATTTGCTGATACCAGCATTACTAATCCCTGTTGCAGTAGTAGTTACTTTTACCCATCTACCCGATATTCGTTTAGCTGCTTTTAAATTTAGCAAGCCTAAACCAATTACCCAATCTGCTCAAGTTTTACCCTCAAATATTCAAATAGCTTTAGAAAATTTAGCCAAGCAAGAAATAAAAGTAGATCAATCAGTAGCTAATGTCGCAGTTAATACCGCAAATAATACCTCAGTTCAATCAGGTTCGCTCATCCAACCTTTAATCGATTCTGTACAAGAGTTAATAACTACAAATCCTTCAGAGAAAGCCAAAATAGAAATTAGAAGAACCGATAGATTAATAAGTGGTCTGCAAACACTTTTAACTGGGAGCCAATCTGATCAGGCCATAAACCAGGCAGTAAGTTTGATCCAAAATATTGGTGATGAAACTCAAAAAATAGCAACTAATCCCCAAGTTCAAACCGATAGAGAGATATTACAGCTTCAAATCGAGCAATACAACAGATTGCAGTTAACTTTGCAAAAATTAGAAGACAATTTACCTATTCAGGCTTATTTAAAAATTGAAGATGCCAGGCAAAAATTTTTGGTGGTGACAGCCATAGCTTCAATAAACGCAGCTCCTAATTTAGATGCAGTTCATAATATTGCTGTTAAAGAAGTAGCAAAAATGGTTGGTTCAGATTTTGCCGAACTTAAAGCTATTGAAATTGTGTCTGATTTTGAAGCTGGAATAAAACCTGAATCTAAACAAAAGCTTGCAGGTTTGGAAAAACAACTTGCTCAGGATTTTGAAAAAAGAATGCTTAAACTGCCTGCAAATGTGCGTAATAAAAAACTGCAGGATTATATTAAATATTCTTTTGGAAGTCCCTTAAAACAAGCTGAAAGTTTTGAGAGGATGAAGAGCTTCTTAAATGATCGGGAGATAATTTTAGGAGTAGAGAGCCTTAAGGAATTGGCGCTGCAGAAATTAGAAAACAGAGTTTTTGAGATTAAGGATCAGTCTACGTTAAATCAATTTTTAGACCAAAGCTTTAAAAGTCCTCTGGACTTAAAGATCCTGGCCCAAATGAAAATGGATGTTTTAGCAGGCAAGGATGTTTCCAGGAAAGCTGCTATTACCACTTTGGAGCAAAATTCTTTAAATAAAGTTGTTGAAGCTTTTGGCAAAGCAGAGAATCTGGCTGCATTTTTTAATCAAGATGCATCTGCTAGCGCAGATTTGTTGGATGTATCATTGGTAACTCAATTATCTGATACCTTAAATAAATCTTCAGTTCCCTCAGACGTTAAAAACACCATTAAAAATATCAAGCAAAAAACTATACAGGATTTTGCTAAATCCATACAAAAGAGCAACTTTGTTACTCAAGAAAAGTTAGGTTACAATCCAGTGTCTAGCAATGCTGATGTAAGACTACTTTTACCTGCTCCTCAAGCAATTACCCTGTTAGAAAGTGTCAAAGGAGAAGTTGATGGGGTAGTGTTGGCAGAAAAAGCAGAGGCAAATATTTTAAAAGATCATCTATTAACTCAGGTAAAAGATCCACAGATTTTTGAACAGTATCAGGAATACATTGTAGGAAATAGCGCTGTTAAACAAGCTTTGCAGAATTATGTTGGGCAAAGCTTCCTAACTGACTTGAATAAGAAGGATCAACTGATTAAAAGTGAAGCTAAAAAAGATGAGCAAGCCTTATATGAAAAAATACAGCAAATTGAGCAGCAGATTTTTGTAACTCCTGATGGACAAAAAACTGATGCAGAAAAGAATTTACCAGAAGATATCCAAAAGGCTGTGGAAGATCTAAAAACAAAGCTTCCTGAGAAAGAGATTCCCAAGCTTGATATCCCGGCTGGAGTTATTTTACCTGAGGTAGCTAAACTACCTGATGATGTGTCCCAAGCCATTGTTCAGGTTGCCAAAGATCAAATTAAAGAGGGTTCTAAATCAAAAGAGGTCAAATTAGATCTGTCTGTTCAGGCAAAAGATTTAGGAGTGTCTGAGCCGACAATTTTACCTGGAAATATACTTTATCCGGTTATTGAGGTTATAAGAGATATTAAATTGGTTGTAACTTTAGACCCAGTTCAAAGAGCGCAGGAGTTAATAAAACAAGATAATGAAAAAACTCTGGAAGCTGGCAAGCTTATGGAAGGGAGTGCTTCACAAACAACCATTGATCTGGCTCTAAAAACTCTTTCTTCTGTGCAGAGTGATTTTGATAAATTAAAAGCAAACTCAGATAAATTAAAGACTTTGGAACAAACCCAACCTCAAAAAGTTGATCAGTTGGTGGATCAAATTATTGAAAATGGGGTGGCTCGCCAGACAGTTTTTGCCTCAATTGAGGGTAAAGTCCATGGAGATGAATTTGTGGCTGTGGAGAAAGTTAGAAGTGAAATCTTAAAAGATGGGGTGGATACACTTTTACAACTTACTGATAACAATGTTCAAAAATTAACTTCTAAATTAGAGGCTGCTGTTGCTAAAGAAACTGGTAGTGAGTTAAAAGATATTAAAGCAGTTGAGCTTTTGGTAGAAATTGCCAGGACTCAGCCTGAACAAACACAACAAATCCTCCAAAAATCTGAAAGCAATTTAGCACAAAATTTGGAAAATAAACTTTTGGAAATGCCAAAAGAGCAAAGGGTGGAGAAGGTTTTGGATTATGCCCAAAGCGAATCCGGAAATCCTGTCAGACAATTTGAGGCTGCTGATGTATTAAAAGATAATTTTAAAAACCCTGAAACTATCTTACTCACAGAAGGGATTAAAGATAAAGCAGTTGAGAATTTAACTGAAAGAGTTTCAGAAATTACCGATGCCACCTCAAGAGCGCAGTTTGTAGATCAAGTGGTAGGGGATAAGCCTCAGGACTTAAAAATAGCTGTGGAGATTGAAACCAGGGTAGCAGTTCCTGCGAATGTTCAAGTTGAAACTACCCCAATTGTGGAGAAGATAAAAGAGATTAAAGCTGAAGTGGAGCAAAATATTATTGATACTTACAAAGATAAGCCACAAGAGTTAGCTAAAACAGATTTATTTAATAACACAACCCCTGATGTAGGGGATATAAAAGCAGCTCAAGATTTGACTAGTGCTTTAGAGCGTTCTCCGGAAGTTATTCCCGAGGTAGTGGCGGTTGCTAAACAAGAAGAGGTCAAAGTAGTTGATAAATTTGTAAAAGAGATTTCAAGCACCAAAGTAACAGCAGCAATATTAAGCCCTGTGCCAGAAACTGTGGCTGAGTTAGTGGATTTAAAAAACCAACTTCCTGCTGCAGACCAAGCCAAGATCGATATAGCTATCAAGGCTGAGGTTAATTTAATTGAGCAGCATATTACCACCCAAGTAAATGATCAAGTTACTCTGCAAACTTATCAGGCACAAATTACTCAAGATCCTGTGGTGGCACAAGTAGTTGCTCAAGTTGGAGGAACTCAGTTTACTCAAAGCTTAGAGCAAAAGGCTCAGGCGGTAGAACAAACAGCTGTCAAGGAGCAGCAGCAACTGACTCAAGAAGTTGCCCAAGTAACTAAAGAAGTTTTCTCAAATTCCGGCCAGGTTTCTGCTGCAGAAGCCTCATTACCAGTTGCTGTCCAGCAAAAAGTAGAGGAAATTAAAAAAGAAGTTCCTGTAGAACAAGTTCAGGTAACAGTGTCTGTTTCCACTCCAACTCCCCCTACTGTCCCTGAGCCTGTTGCTCCAGCACCTGTACCAGTAGCACCTGCTCCTGCAGCACCAGCTGTAGAATCAAAACCTGCTGAGCCAGCTGCACCGGCAGTTCCTTCGTTATAATTATCCCCGGTATGTCCCCGTAAATATCCGGCACTCTATCTTTCTAAAGGCACTCTCATACCAAGCCCAATGTGTGGTCTATGGTAATGATACCTATCTAGGAATTGATTAACAACTTGTGTTAATTCTGGAATCTGATTAGGTCTATATTTACTCCAACCTAAACATTCCTTTCTAACTGTTCTATTAAAAGACTCAATATATGATTGTTCATTTTTCTTATATGGTCTGGATACTCTAAATCTATCGGTGTAGTTGTATACCTTAGCCTTGAATTTATCCTTAAACTCATGTCCACCATCAGCTTGGATTAAATCTGAGTGAGAGTTGAATCTCCTTTGCATGCAGGTGTCCAGGAAGTCAACTCCATATTGTGAGGTGAGTTCCGGAGCCAGGGTTACATCAGCTTCTTTGGAGAAAATATCTACAGCTGTGAAGGCAAAGATGCCACCAAAATCAATTGAGTCCATCTGGATAACCTCTCTGGGCTTCTCTGCATGAGGAACAGCACCTCTTGCCTGATTATGCTTCCATTTGCTTTTGAGGATATATTTCTCAGCCAAGATCTCATAAATTTTAGATACAGCTGGTTTTACTCCATATTCTTTATTCAGGAAATACTGAATTTTCTGTCCACAACAATCCATTTCCCTCTCTCTTATTTCCCAAACCCACCTTTTAAGAATTGGGTCAGTCTGGCCTTTAATTCTCTCACCTTTTTTAGCTGCTACATAGTTATCTAAAAACTTAACGAGCCCCAAACTTTCAATACCTTTAATCCATAATCTGACAGTATCTCTGTTTATTTCAAGCTTGGAAGCAATATGTAGTTTTGGAACTTGAGCTTCGTAAAGTTCCCAGCAAAGAGTGATCTTAGTAATATTTTGCATATCCATTTTAATTGTACTGCTACTGCCGGATTTCTATGGGGAATATTGCGATATCTTCCATCTCTTGCA
>Ga0209515_10003122_pt1 | contig 24196 bp, 25 predicted proteins | sample Subgroupgradi54m_FD_187454 | JGI IMG/M metagenome (GOLD analysis project Ga0209515, IMG submission 187454) | Subsurface groundwater microbial communities from S. Glens Falls, New York, USA - GMW60B uncontaminated upgradient, 5.4 m (SPAdes)... ... | reverse complement strand
GCCCGGTCATCTTCCGAAACTGCCTTGACGACCTGACCAAAATCCTCGCCCTTACTCACGCGATCCTTGGCTTGAAGGGCCAATCTTAAGGCCTCAGCCTCCGGGCGCGAGGCTTGCTTTTTGGCGACCTTGTTCTTCTTGGTGGCTGGAATCATCGGTGGAGGTTCTTCGCTGGGCGTTGTTCGGACAAAAATATCGGAAACTTTGACCCGCTCAAATTCATCTTTGTGGTTGTCATAATACTCACGCACCTTCTTATCCAGCTCGTCATCCAGCAAGGCCTGAGCAATCAATATTTTGGTATAAAGAGAAATCTTGTCCTTTAAGGCGCCGGAACGGTCCAAACCACGGCGTCTGCTTTCCATGTACAGGAGCTCTTGCTCCACATAATTTTCCAAAACTTTTTGTTTGCCCATTGGTGTTGCCAGTCGGGGTTTGAGGCGGGGATTGACGCGAGCCACCAAATCCAGATCAGCGTCCGTGATTTTTTCTCCTCCCACCCGTGCGAGTGTATTCTTTCCCTTGCATCCGTTTAAGGTGGCAAGTGTGACGGTTGTACCGATGAGAGCAACAACGACAAGACTCAGATTCTTATAAGACATATTGGGTTCCCCTTTAGAATTATTGGCGGAGTATAGAAAAGAAGTCCGTTAAGTCAAATGAAAAACTACTACTAAAAGGAGTGGACAGTGCGGAAGTCGAAAAAATCACCGCGAAATGGTTCCCAGGAGACAGAGACATCTTGGACTCGGGCGGCCGGAGGTCCTTTGTGGCACCACTCAATCATCTTCTGTATCGATTCTTTCCTTCCTTCAAAGACGGCTTCGACACGACCATCCGGGAGATTCCGTACCCAACCGGTGAGCCCTAGTTGTTGAGCTTCCAGTTCGGTATACTTTCGGAAATAGACCCCCTGCACTCGGCCTGAAATTTTCACGACAACTCTTGCTTTGTTCTCTACCGTCTCCATTGCCCTATTTATTCATTTGAAATATGAATGAATTTACGAATAAAATCACGATAAATCTGTTCGCAAGGCAAGTACGAATTTATGAGAATACTCGGTCTTGACATAGGCTCCAAGACGATTGGGGTTGCTGTGAGTGATCCTCTTGGCTGGACAGCTCAGGGGGTGACGACGATTTATCGAAAAGACATGGGCTCGGATCTTAAAGACATCGAAGGTTTTGTTTCCCAATATGAAGTGGAGAAGATACTGGTGGGGTTACCCTTGCGTATGGATGGGACCGAAGGGGATCAGGCCGCCAAAATTCAAAAGTTTGCGGCTCTTTTGAGAGAACATTTTAAAAACACGCCCGTGATTCTGTGGGACGAACGTCTCTCGACGGTCGCCGCTGAGCGTACCCTCCTGGAGGCCGATCTTTCACGGGCCAAGAGGAAGAAAGTCATTAATCAAATGGCGGCTGTTTTTATTCTACAGGGCTATCTGGATTCTCAAGGACACATGGGGCTTTCATGAAGCGATTTATTCTTGTTTGTCTCCTGGGAGCACTCACGCTCGCCGGTATCCTCGCCTTTAATCTTTTTCTTTTTTCCGAAATGCCGGCCGGAAATTCGGAACAATCTTTGCGTATCGAACGTGGTACCTCTCAAGAAAAAATTATTCGAGAATTAGAATCACGCGGGGTGATTTCTCATGGCCTTTTTTTTAAGGCCTACCTTCTGATGAGACACGCGGCAGGCAAGGTCCGTGCGGGAGATTATATTTTTCATACCCGTATCAATCCCCGTCAGGTATTGGCCCTCCTCCTCAAGGGAGATTTTGCCAAATTGAGAATCACCATTCCCGAAGGGTGGTCGATACGGCAGATTGCCGATCACCTGGGTAATCTTCATCTGGTAAATCCCGACGTCTTTATGGCAAAATGCTCGGATGCTGTCTTTATTCAATCTCTTCACCTCTCGGTGCCAACGCTGGAGGGTTATCTTTTCCCCGATACCTATGAAATTTATAAGCCTAAGAATGAGGAAGAGGTGATTCAAAAAATGGTGACTCGCTTCCGTGAAACTTTTTCACCTGAGTTCATGGCCCGGACTCAAGCCCTGGGGCTCTCCGAGCAGCAAGTGATGACTCTGGCTTCTATTGTAGAAAAAGAAACGGGCAATGATCAGGAACGGCCCATCATCGCCTCCGTGTTTTTTAATCGCTTAAAAAAGGGCATGGCCCTGGCGAGTGATCCGACGATCATCTATGGTATTACCCATTTTAATGGGAACCTGACACGGGCGGATCTTGCGCGACCAGGTCCTTATAATTCATATCTCAATCCGGGTCTACCGCCCACCCCGATTGCCAATCCGGGCCTCAAGTCGATCCGTGCCGTTCTTTATCCTGCGGAGACCGACTATCTCTTCTTTGTCTCCAAAAACGACGGGACGCATTATTTTTCGAGGACAGAGACAGAGCATTTTCAGGCTGTCAGGGTTTATCAATCGGGACGCAGTCCGTAGAATGGTTAAACAAAGAATCGCCAACAATGACCGCCACGAGTTCCGGATGATTTTTCAAAACCTCTATCCCTCTTTGTTCTCCTAAAACAAACAAGGCTGTTCCCCACGCATCGGCATCGACGGAGTGTCGCGTGACCACCGTCACACTTTTGGCATGAGTGGCGGGTTTTTTTGTTTTGGGATTGATGATGTGAGAGCCACGTTCATAAAGGCCGGAGGTTGAGACTGCCTGGTCCCTGGCCCAAAAGGAGCAGAGGGGAGGGCCTTCTGGATCATCAGGGTTTTTAATTCCCGTTTTCCACGAACCGCCAAAATAAAGATCGCCTGCGTTGACGATAAAATGATGAAGCCCATTTTTTTTAAGCACATCGCTCATGCAATCGACAATATAGCCTTTGGCAATCCCCGAAACGCCTAGCTTCATTTTTTTTCTCTTGAGCCTTGCCAGTGAGAGATCGGGAAGAAGCTGAAGATCATGATAGGTCGCTTTTTTATCAGAAGAGGCAAAAGTGACATCAAAGGCGCCTTTTGTTTCTTCAGAAATTTCTTGAGCCCTCAAGAGGATAGTCATGAGATCTCGCCCGATTGGGATCCAGTCCCGGCCGGCGTTTTGATTCAGGAGAGAGGTCTGGCTTGCGGTTTTCCATTCACTCACGGTTTCTTCAATCCTTTTGGCTTCGGCAAAAGAGGCCTCCATGGCTTTTAAGGCCTTTGTCCTGAATCCTGGTGTTGAATCAATCGTGATCGAAACGGGGACATTGCCCATGAGGAGTTGTGTGCGAACGATTCTTTCCCGAGCCCCCAGCGGAGTGGCGAGGGAAAGGACAAAAAAGATAAAGAGACTAGCTGGCGTAGGCCATTCGGGGTGCTTTCGCACGAGGCGCTTTTGCATGGAGGGTTTTTTTTAAATAATGTCCTGTAAAGGATTTTGGGTTTTGTGCGATCTCTTCAGGTGTCCCCTGGGCGATCACCTTGCCACCGCCGTCACCTCCTTCGGGGCCCAGATCAATCACGTAGTCCGAGGTCTTGATGACGTCGAGGTTGTGTTCAATGACGATGACGGTATTTCCGGACTCGACAAACTGATTTAAAACCTCGAGCAATTTATGGATGTCGGCAAAGTGAAGGCCTGTGGTGGGTTCATCGAGGATATACAGGGTCCGGCCTGTGGAGCGCCGCGAGAGTTCCCGGGCCAGCTTGACTCTTTGGGCTTCCCCCCCCGACAAAGTCGTGGCGGATTGACCGAGCTCGATATATCCCAGCCCCACTTCCATGAGTGTCTGCAGTTTATTTTTGATCGAGGGGATATTTTCGAAAAATTGCAAGGCTTGTTCAACCGACATAGAGAGGGTATCGGCGATGGATTTTCCTCTATAAAGGATCTCGAGCGTCTCGCGGTTAAAACGTTTGCCCTTGCACACCTCGCATTCCACATAGACATCGGGAAGAAAGTGCATCTCGATACGGATGATACCATCTCCCTCGCAGGCCTCGCAGCGTCCACCCTTAACGTTGAAGGAAAATCGTCCGGGCTTATAACCGCGCGCCTTGGCCTCGGGGAGTTCCGCAAAAAGATCCCGGATAAAAGTGAAGACTCCCGTGTAGGTCGAGGGATTGGAGCGAGGCGTCCTGCCGATGGGGGACTGATCGATATTGATCACCTTGTCGATGTGTTCAAGCCCCTGGATCTCATCAAGCTTGCCGGCGGGTTCCTTGGATCCGTAGAGTCTCTGGGCCAATCCTTTATAGAGCGTATCATTGATGAGGGTGCTCTTGCCTGATCCGGAGACACCCGTGATACTGATAAAAAGTCCCAGAGGGATAGTGACGGTCAGGTTTTTAAGGTTATTCTCACGCGCCCCGACAATCTTGATTGATTTTTCACCGGCTTTTTTTCTCCTGGAGGGAAGAGGTATCTGTAATTTTCCGGAAAGATATTGTCCCGTGAGCGATTTTGGATTTTTCTTAATTTCTTCCGGAGTACCCACGGCAACTACCTTTCCTCCATGCACGCCGGCGCCAGGTCCCATATCGATCACGTAATCGGCTTCTTCAATCATGTTTTCATCATGCTCCACCACAAGGACGGTGTTGCCGATATCGCGCAATTTTTCGAGGGTCGAAATGAGACGATCATTATCTCTCTGATGCAATCCGATTGAAGGTTCATCGAGAATATACAAAACCCCCACCAGTGAAGAGCCGATCTGGGTTGCCAGACGAATGCGCTGGCCCTCGCCGCCGGAGAGTGTGCCTGCCGAGCGTTCAAGGGTGAGATACTCCAGCCCGACATTGGCCATAAAATTCAGGCGTTCCAGAATTTCTTTAAAAATTCGCTCGGCGATTTCCGTTTCTTTTTTGGTCAATTTTAGAGAGCGAAACCACTCCAGGGCTTTTTTGACGGACATTTGGGTGACTTCAAAGATGGAGAGAGTCCCCACTTTGACGGCCAGGCTCTCACTCTTGAGTCGTGCCCCCTGGCAGGCGGGACAGGGACGGATATTCATGAATCTCTCGATCTCTTCGCGAATCCAGTCCGAGTCCGTTTCTTTATAACGTCGCGATAAATTAGGAATCACGCCCTCATAACGGCCGGAGTAAAATTCTTTTTTTTCATCGATCGAATAAGAAAACTCGATGCGGTCTTCTTCGGAACCATAAAGCAGGATATTTTGCACCTTGGTCGGGAGTTTTTCAAAAGGGCTCGCCAGGTCAAAGGCATAATGTTTTGAGAGAGACTCGAGCATGTTCCAGTAAAATTCAGAGGCGCGTCGTTCCCAGGGGACCAGGGCCCCCTCGCGGAGGGAGAGTGTCTTGTTGGGGACAATCAAATCCGGATCAAAATACATCTTGGTCCCGAGACCGTTGCACTCCGGACAGGCGCCCATCGGGCTGTTGAAGGAAAAGCTCTGCGGTGTCACGTCGGGGTACGAGATCCCGCATTCAATACAGGCAAATTTTTCGGAAAAAAGAAAAGACTCACCTCCCAGAACCTCGATTTTGGCGATCCCTTCGGCATATTGCAGGGCCGTCTGTAACGAATCAGCCAGGCGTTGTTCGATTTTTGGTTTTAAGATCAGACGATCCACCACCAGGTCGATGTTATGTTTCTTCTTTTTGTCGAGTTTGATTTCTTCACCCAACTCGTGCATTTCGCCATCAATCTTGACACGGACAAATCCCTTGCCTTTAAGTTGTTGGAACTCTTTTGTATATTCGCCTTTTCGGTTTCTCACTATCGGCGAGAGGATCAGGATCTTGCATCCCTCCTTGAGCTTCATCACCTGGTCGACCATCTGCGAAATCGTCTGCGTCGCAATCGCCCGGCCACACTTGAAGCAGTGGGGTCTGCCGATGCGGGCAAAGAGGAGGCGGAGATAGTCGTAAATTTCGGTGACGGTTCCGACAGTCGATCGCGGATTTTTGGAGGTGGTCTTCTGCTCGATCGAAATCGCCGGCGAGAGCCCTTCAATCGAATCCACATCCGGCTTGCCCATTTGTTCGAGGAATTGACGGGCATAGGCCGAGAGAGACTCGACATAGCGTCGCTGACCTTCGGCGTAGATCGTATCAAAGGCGAGCGAGGATTTTCCGGACCCCGAGAGCCCTGTAATCACGACGAGCTGGTTGCGGGGAATATCGACATCGATATTCTTGAGGTTATGCTGACGCGCCCCTTTGATGGAGAGTTGGGTTGGTTCCATAGAAGGCCAAACGTGAGAGCCTAAACTGGTTCGGTGGCTGTTTCAATGAGAAAAATAATGGGGTTTTTACTTATGTGGGTTTAGAACGAAGGGTTTAACTCGTCATCTTGAGTTCAATTTCTTTGGCATATTCGAGTTTGACTTGCCAATGGTTCAAAAAGCCTTGCCCTCCGAGGACAAATTCAGGAATATCTTTTGCCAGTCCAATATGTGTGTCATAAATGTGACCGCCAATATTAAGAGCTATGGCGACAAAATGGCATTCGACCTCTTGGTTATTGATTCCGTAGATCTTTGATGGTTCGATCCCCTTTAAGGAAATGCCGAGCATTTTCGCAAAATCCATAGGCCCTAGATTGGTGTCAGCCCCCGTATCTATTAAGGCGTCAACATATTTAAAATAACCTTCGCTGAGGACCGAAAGCCAATTACCCCTATAGGCAATGTCAACGGGTATGAAGGGTCTATAAATGATGTCTTTCTGTTTGGTAATAGGGTTAATCGAGTTATAGGACTGATATTGGAATTTCATATCATGAAATAAACGGAATGTCGGATCTCAACACTTTTTGTATGGTGAGGCCTTCTTTTTTTAGTTCTTTTATTTTTTGTAGAAGACCATTTAATTCCTCAGAATAGGCATATATCTTCAATTCCTCGGGAGAGTAGGCAATCCACTTCCCTTGGTGTTCATCCTTGAGCTGACTGGCCAAATTTAGAGGTTCTACGGGAGTCTCCATATAGTCTTGTCTATTATCTCCTATGGTTCTCAAGATTCAAGCAGTTTCTGGAGGAATCTCCCTCCAGGGGCGTGATCTTTGCGTTGCCCCATACTTTTTTTAGCACCTTTTTTGGAGGAGCCACGATAAGCCCAAAGACTTATCGGAGCTTATCAAAGACATGCTTCATCTTAATTTTATATCTGATTTACGAAGGCGCATTCTTTATAACCCCCTTTCCGACGAGGTTGTTGGCCGCTCCTTCTCTGGAGTCTCATTCTCAAGGCCTGGCCAGTTTTTCTCCAACACCCCTTGGCTTTGCACTTTCCCGACTTTGGAGGACGCCGGCCCTGGGAGACAGGATACCCTCTGAAAAGGATGCCTTTCGGGTGATCGGGCAGGGAGAGGTGGGGGACAAGGCGACCCAGTTGATCCTCAAGCACACGGGGGTTCGCCGGATGGGTTTTGAATGTCCGGCGAGAACCCTCATTGCCGAAGATATCCTCGATGAGTTTTTTCGCACAAATGGTTTGGGTGACGGGCTTCGAGAGGTGGCGGGGAGAGGTTTTGTGACAGAGGGCGTTCAGAGAATTTGGCTGATTCAGAAGAAGGCCAAACGTGAGAGCCTAAACTGGTTCGGTGGCTGTTTCAATTACAAAAGGGGAATGTAAGAGGACAGATTGGGTCACGGCGCGGGCCTATTAAACAGAAGAGCCTTTCCTTCCTGAATCAATTTGGAAGACAATTCTTTTTTCGAAGACTCGGCATAGACCCTCAACAGAGGCTCCGTCCCCGAGAGCCGGAGCAAAAGCCAGCTCCCATCTTCGAGGTACATTTTGATGCCATCCATCCGGTTGATTTGGACGACCTTGAGAGGACCGATGTGAGAAGGGTTCAAAGCTTGGGCGGTCTCTCGGGTTTTTTCCAGACCTTCCAGGGGTAGATGGACATCCTCTCTTTCAAACTCAAAAGGACCTATCTCCTGAAATAGGTCCTTGATCAATTCGCCCAGTCTCTTCTTTTTGGTTGCCATGATCTCGAGAAGGAGGAGTCCGCACAACAGACCGTCTCTTTCGTAGACGTGAGAGGGAATCCCAATGCCACCCGATTCTTCGCCACCGATTAAGGGGCTCACCTCCAAAAATTTTGAACAGATATATTTAAAACCGATCGGCGTCTCGTGAATCGTCAAACCATGCTGGGCGGCAATCCGGTCAATCATCCGCGTGGTCGAGACGGTCTTGATGATATCACCGCGAAGACCCTTTTCGAGGAGATGGCGGAGAATCAGGGCGTAGATTCTGTGGGAATTCACAAAATCTCCGTTTTCATCCACGGCACCAATGCGATCGGCATCGCCGTCGGTCGCAAGCCCGACATCAAAACGTTTCTCTTTGACGAGAAGCATCAGCTCCTGGAGATTTTTATCAATGGGCTCGGGGTTGAGTCCCCCGAAGGAGGGATTGGCTTCCTGATGAATCTCATGCAGCGGCATGTCGAGAGTTTTTTGAAGAAAACCCGCACCGGCGCCATAGAGAGGGTCATAGGCGATCCTCCATCCGGCCCTCTGGATCCTGGCAAGATCGATCTGGGAGCGGAGTTGGCGGACATAATCCTTCATCGGATCAAAAACCCTGATGCGTCCCGTCCGGACTGCTTTTTCAAAATCCACCGTCTCAGGCTGATTTCCTGCCTTTTCATTTTGCCGAATAATTTCTTCCAACTGAGACGTGAGCTGAGGGGAGGCAGAGCCCCCATAACTTTCTTTGAATTTGACACCATTCCATGGGTAAGGGTTGTGACTGGCCGTCACCATAATCCCACCGGGGGCTTGGGTGGCCTTGGTCATCCACGAGATGCAGGGCGTTGGACAATACATTTCACTCAGGAGCACCGAAAAACCTTGAGCCGCGATGACACCGGCAATCGCCTTCGCAAAATCCTGTGAGAGAAAGCGCCGATCAAAACCAATGGGAATCGGTGTTAATCCCCTTGGATCGGCAATCTTGTTTTTGAGGAAGTGAACATAGGCCTGAGCGACCTTTTCAACATTTTCAAAGGTGAATTCTTTGGCAATGACCGCCCGCCAGCCGTCTGTCCCAAATTTGATCATGGCTATCTCCGCAATTTTTCTAATCCAATTCTTCTCTGTGCAGACAAATTCACCGCCATCCGTATGGCCGCGATCATGCTTGTGGGATCGGCGATTCCTTTGCCGGCGATGTCAAAGGCCGTCCCGTGATCCACACTCGTTCTGATGAATGGGATCCCCAAGGTTATATTGACCGCTTCTTCAAAATGCAACAGTTTGAGGGGAATAAGTCCCTGGTCGTGGTACATGGCGACGACCGCGTCAAACTCACCGTGAAGGGCACGATAAAAAACGGTATCCGGCGAGTAGGGGCCTGTCGCGTTTATTTTTTTCTTTTGGGCCTTGCGGATGGCCGGGCTGATTTTTGTCTTTTCCTCATCTCCAAAGAGTCCCGATTCTCCGGCATGGGGATTGAGGGCGGCCACGGCGATGCGCGGTTTTAAAATGCCGAACCTCTCTCGCAGGGCCTGGTGGGTGATCTCGATCGTTTTTTCAATCAGGGAGGGAGACAATTGTTGAGAAATCTTGGAGAGGGGTTCGTGGATTGTGCACAAAACGACTTTTAACTTTGGTCCTGCCATCATCATGCGAAAGTGTCGCGTCTTGGTAAGCGTTGCTAAAAACTCGGTATGGCCGGGATAAGGATAGCCGCCCTGATTGAGATGTTCTTTGGAGATCGGTGCTGTCACGAGGGCGTTGATGCGATGTTGCTGGACGGCCTGGACGGCCTGCTCGATATAAAAACCCGAAAGCTTTCCACACTCCTCAGGAGTGAGTTTGGCCGCCTGTCGATAATCAAAATAGGCGGCATCTCCAAAGACGATGGCATGACAAGAGCGTTGAATATCCCGTGTCTTTAAAGCCTTGAGAATGATCTCAGGACCAATACCCTTCGGGTCTCCGAGGGTGATGCCGATTGTCGGGAGCTTTTTGGTCCTCATGAGCTACTTCTTGATATCGATGTAGGTCTTGGCCTTTGCTTCATCCAGGTATTTGCGCAATTCTTCCGGAGCGCGCTCCTGAAGGAGGGCGAGGCGGGCACGGAACCGGCCTTCATCGGTGGAATTGCCGGCGGCCTTACGTGAGATTTCCTCATCCGTCACTTTGATGCGGGGAAAGATCACTTGTCCCATAAATTTCATTTGTTTGATTTCTTCCGCCATGTCCTTTTTGTAGCTTTCAAAACTGATTCCCTTCCGGGCGATCTCGGCTTTAAGCGTATCAAGGGTGATTTTGTTTCGGGTGAGGACGTCATGGATGGATCCGCTGATGTCTTCATCCGTTGCTGTGATTTCCAGGCGGTTCATCTCAAGCTTGAGAAGTTTTTCGCGAATCAGGGCTTCCAGGGGATCACCCGAATCCATAGGGTCTACCTTCTTATTTGATTTTGGTTTTTGATAGTGTTTTACGTCGGACAGGGTAATAATTTCATTACCCACCGTGGCGACAACACGATCAACGACTTCTCCGCAAAGGAGAGGGGAAGTTTTAAAAACGAAACAAGACGCAAAAAGGGCAAAACGAATCAGTCTGGCGAGTCTTGATTTCATAAGGCCTCCAGAGATACTCCCTTGAGCGCGGCTTCGTCTACTGTGATTTTTTTGTTTTTTTGGATCTCATGCAACCACGTGCGCAGGAGGGGTTTGGCCATCTCTTCTTTGAGGCGTGTTGAGATAGCGGGGCTTGCCTCGGCCAGCGTCAATTGCCTGCCAGGCTTTTTTTCAACAACACGAAAGATGTGATAGCCATAATCCGAGTGAAGGACCTCGCTCGTCTGACCGGTATTGAGGGTGAAGCAGGTCTTTTCGAAGAGGGTCGGCAGCTCCCCAATGCTGACAAATCCCAGATCACCCCCCTTTTCCCCATCAGGGCTTTCAGAATATTTTTTTGCCAGATTGGTAAAATTTTCGCCTTCTTTAAGAAGAGAAAGAATCATCTCTGCCTTTTCCTCCTTGTTGGTCACCATATGCCGGCAATGGACGCGGTCTGGTTCTTTGAAGAGGGGATGGTTTTTTTGGTAAAAGTCGCTGATCTCCTGCTCACCCGGATGGATTGTGGAATAAATCTCCTGAGACAATAATTTTTCAATCAGCCTTTTTCTTTTTTGCTGATTGAGCCAGTCTTCGGACGAAATTTTTTTGGGACTCAAGATATTTTCAAGCTCCCCCTCGTTATAACCTGATTTTAGATGATCCTGGAGTTCTTTTTCTTCGTCAGGAGTGAGTGAGATGTTTTTTTCTCGTGCCCGTTGGAGAAGAATTTTTTCTTCGATGAGGCCGTTGAGGAGAATTTTTTTAATGGTCAGATTGCCTTCCGGATCTTTGAGAAGATCGGGTCCATAACTATCACTCTGTTCCCTAAAAATCATTTTTAAATCGGCCACCTGAATCGTGTCGTTTTCAACCTTGGCAAGGATGGATTGATCTTTTGAAGAGCTGCAAGATCCGAGCAAAGGGAGGAGTCCCACCAAAGTGAGCAGGAGATTATTTCTTCGAGACATGACTTCTTAAAGCTCAGATTTATTTTTTTATCAAGGGCCAGTATGACCCATCAAGCTTTGGCGGATCATGTGGATGGCGATAGCGGCCAGGAGAAGTGAGATAATTTTTGAAACGGCGCGCAGGCCTGTTATGCCTATCCATTCACTGATTCTTCGGCCAAACCGGAAGGCCAAGTAGACAAGGATGAGATTGATGGTGAGAGAGATCAATGTGAGACCAAGTCCGACGGTATCAATCAGGATCAGGAGCGTTGTGATGGCCGCAGGCCCTGTAATGAGAGGGACGCCGAGAGGGACGACGCCGATATCAGCACGTAATAAGGTAGGCTCGTTCATGACCAACAGATCTCGCGATGCCAGGGCAAACAAGATCAGCCCGCCCGCAATCTGAAAGTCGGTGACGGTGATATGGAGTGACGTAAAAATAAGATGCCCCAGGAAGACAAAACCAATCGCTACAATAGCCGCCGTCCAGGTGGCCTGTTTGACGATGACCTTGAGCTGATTAGGTTCGATACCATGGCTGATACCCAAAAAGAGAGGGATGAGCCCGATCGGATCGATCGCCACAAAGAGCGGAATAAAGGCCATCAGTATATCTTGCATCCAATGAGGTGACATCCCCCTATTGTAGAGTTCCCCCAAAACTTCGGCAATAGGATTTCTAAGATATTTAATCTAGATGAAGTACCAACTCTCTCAGGAAATTTTTTGATTCACCGAGGATCTCAGATTCTGGAATCTCTTTTTTCAGGATCCATCGAAGGTCGGGTGTCAGGCGACAATTTTTTGGATCTTTTTTGATCCTTTGAGTGAGCAACTCGGGAGGAAGGGGTGAAGAAGGGTCAAAGGCGTATACAAAATGCTTTCCATCATAACGGATCTGTTTGATGCGCAGTTTTTTTGCAAGTGCCTTGATGGCTGAGAGCTCCAGGAGATTTTCAACTTCGAGAGGAAGGGGGCCAAAACGATCTCTCATCTCATCCTCGGCTTCATACACTTCTGGTTCTTCGGAGAGGGAGGCGAGACGTCTGTAGAGTTCCAGCCGCACCGGAGGGTCGGGAATATAATCTTCTGGAAGAAAGGCCGGGATGCGGAAGTGAAGTTCGGTATCTATCTCATCCAAAACTTTTTGTCCTTTGAGTTCGCGGACGGCCGCATCGAGTAGTTCGGTATAAAGCTCGTAACCAATCGCTGTCATCTGACCCGATTGCTCGCCGCCCAAGAGATTTCCAGCGCCACGAATTTCCAGGTCATAGTTGGCGATATGATAGCCCGAACCTAAATCCGAAAAGCGTTGCAGGATTTCCAATCGCCGCCTCGCTTCTGCCGTCAGGCTTTTTTCGGGCGGGACAAGAAGATAGGCATAGGCCCGATGGTTGCCACGACCCACACGGCCTCTCAGTTGATAGATCTGGGCAAGGCCAAAACGGTCGGCATTGTTCATAATGATTGTGTTGGCGGTCGGGATATCGATCCCTGATTCAATGATTGTTGTGCAGAGGAGGATATTGAATTTCTGGTGAGAAAATCCGATCATGACATCTTCGAGATCTTTTTCATCCATCTGGCCATGGCCGATTTCGATCGTGGCTTCGGGAACAAGTTGGTGAAGATGCTCTTTCATCTTGCCAATCGTTTGCACTTCATTATGGACAAAGAAAACCTGACCGCCCCGTTTTAGTTCTCGCAAGATGGCTTCGCGGATAATTTCTTCTTCAAACGGCATAACAAAAGTACGTATGGCCAGCCGATCGGTGGGCGGTGTCTCGATGATACTTATGCCACGCAATCCGACGAGTGACATGTAAAAGGTTCGCGGAATCGGAGTGGCGCTCAAGGTGAGGACATCGACATTTTTTCTTAATTTTTTGATTTTTTCCTTATGACTCACCCCAAAACGGTGTTCCTCATCAATGATCAAAAGGCCAAGGTCTTTGAAGGAAACATCAGGTTGCAAGAGTCGATGGGTTCCTATGAGGATGTCCATTTTGCCCGCAGCGGTGTCCCCGATAATTTTTTTTTGTTCCGTTGTGGAACGGAAGCGGGAAATCATTTCAACAGTAACCGGGTAATCACGGAACCTTTCCAAAAATCTTTCATAATGTTGAAGAGCGAGCAGTGTTGTGGGCACCAATAAAACAACTTGTTTGCCGTCAATGATCGCTTTAAAAGCAGCCCTCAAGGCTACCTCCGTCTTTCCATAACCCACATCTCCCAGGACGAGGCGGTCCATGGGTTTATTTTTTTGCATGTCCTGAAGAACATCGCTAATCGCCTGTTCCTGATCCGGAGTTTCTTCATAGGGGAAGGTGGCCTCAAAGGTCTCGAAGAGTTCATTGGGAGGTGAAAAGGCAAACCCGACTCCGGCTGTTCGTGCGGCGTAAAGATTCAAAAGCTCTCCGGCGAGTTCTCGTATGTATTTTTCCGCCTTGCCCCTGATCTTGGACCAGTTCGTTCCCCCCATCTTGTCAATACGCGGGCTCCCGCCTTCGGAGCCTTTATATCTCTGCACCAGATTCATCCGATAAACCGGAAGGTACAATTTATCTCCGCCGGCATACTCACCAGCATACTCGATGATGAGGAAATCATTTTCGACACCCTCGATTGCTAAATGGGTCAGTCCCTGATAGATTCCAATTCCATGTTCTTTATGAACAATCGGATCACCAATTTTTAGTTCGGCAAAGGAGGACAAGCCGATTCCTGTAACACCCCCTCTCTCTTTTTTTCTGATCTTCTGGCCAAAGATCTCTTCTTCGGTGACGATGGTGATTTTTTGGTCGGGCAAGCGAAATCCGCTGGAGAGTTCACCGATCAGAATATGAAGTCTCGACGGTTCGGGGATAATTTCCGTGAATTCTTTCTCAAGAATGGGAATTTCATGGGGGAAATAATTTTTCAGCAAATCGCGTAGGCGCAAGGCCTGGTGTTTTGAGGAGGCAACCAGAAAAACGGCATCTGTCGAGAGCCACTGGTTAAGACGTCTCGCGAGTGGGGCCAGTGGTTCCAAATTTTTTCGATTCCTTTCGATCTCCCTTCGAATATCTTCATGGGTTTCGACGGTAAAAGAGAAGGCATTGGGTTCGGTGAAACCTACCCTTGAAACCCACTCTTTTTCTGTCAAACGCACTTCTGCCGGCTCCATGATGGTTTTTTTATCGTGCGTGAGTGTTTCTATTTCTTCAAAATGTTCCCGAATAGCAGGAAGCAGAGACTTGAAGTCATGAGCGACAAGGACTGTCTCCTGAGGGAGCCAATTCCAAAAGGTCGTGGGATGTTCATAAAAGAGAGGGAGATAAGTCTCGATCCCGGAAAATGGAATTTTATGCCGTACCTTTTCCAAATAAGGCCCCCAGAGCGGACGTGGCAGGTCATTTTTTTCAGCGACTTGGCGGATTTTTTTAGAAAATATTTCGACGGTTTCGTCATTTAAGATAACATCTCGTACGGGAATGACGGTTGCTTCTTCGCGTGAAGCCAGGGTGCGTTGGTCTTGGGGATCAAACTCCCGGATGGATTCGACCAGATCTCCGGTCCACTCAATCCGAAGAGGGTAGGGGTGGAGTGGCGAAAAGAGATCGACAATAAAACCGCGCACCGAGAAATTGCCGCGATCGATCACGAGGGGGACGTTTTGATAGCCTCTCTCCGAGAGCCACTTGAAAAAATCATCCCGATCCCTTTCCTCTCCCGCTTTAATTTTGAGGGGATAAAGGAGGAGGTCTTTGGGGGGTAAATACGGCAGCATGGCTGTCGCCGTTGTCGCGATAAAAGACGGTGGTGTCTGGGCGAGACGATAGAGGGTCTTCAACCGATCACAGGTAATATCATGGTGGGGTGAGAGGTTCGTAAAAGGGAGGACATCCAGGGGTGGGAAAAAAGCCACCTCTTCCTTGGCAAAGGATCCCAAATAAAACTCCAGATCTCTCTGAAACCGCAAAGCCTCCTTGCCCGATTCTCCCATAAAGAGATAGGTTCTCTTGGGACCCTCCAAAATCAGACGGGAAAGGAGGTAGGCGCTGGAAGACCCGGCCAGCCGGTTTAGCGAAATAGGTTTGTTTCCGTCCAAAATTTTTTTAAAGAGAACATCATATTGAGACATGGATTTTGTCTTATATTGAGTTATAATGCCGAAGGAAAGAATAAATCATGGGTGATGAGCGTATCCGAGGACAGCGTCCTAATATTGAAGCCCTTGTCCGGCAACCTGATATCAGGACTCCGGGTATGTCTCCTTCAACCCCCTCTTCAACCCCCTCTTCGACCCCCTCTTCAACTCCCCCAGGGACGGCGCCGCAACCTATCGATATCAGTCGATTGATTCGTATTCTTCGTTCCTTTCATCTCAAGGTGCGACAGGGGCATGCCGTCGGCATTCACAGACCGCAGGGAACCAAGGAAGAGTTGTCCCTTTTTGAAAAATCTTTTCTTGCTCATTTTGATGAGGACGTTCCCTTGGGAAAAACGATCGAGAAGGGAAAGTTTAAATTCTTGGGCAAGACACAAGAGGCGTGGGTGGAATTTTTTCAAAGATTTTTACCGTTCAGCTTTCAGAGGAGAGCCAATCTGTCTGAGATCAAGTCTCTCATCTATCGGGGACTCTTGGATGAGGTGGGTATGGCAGAGCAAGGGACTCTTGTCTCCGATCTTCAATTTCTGAACGGGAGTACGGATAAGTTTGCAAGATTGCCCATTAAAGGGAATTCTTTTCTCCAAAGATTGGCCGAAATGCAGCCAGGCGAGACCCTGGCGTCTCACCTTCTTTCGGAATGGTTAGGTCAAGCTGAGCTTCACTATCTCTCCCTCTCCCACAAGGTGGTCAATCCTGATGGGGCAAAAGAATTTCCCAGTCAGATTGCCCAAGCCTATCAATCGCCGCACGAGATGAAAGCGGCCGCGATTCGTCAAGGGACACGTGAGGTCAGTCAGGGTATTGCCCTCGATGCGCGAACGGAGCAAATGATTGCGGAAAAACTCGATCTTCGTTTGAAATCGACAGAAGAAAATAGACGTCTCGATCCCCGAACAAATATAGAAATACAAATCAAAAAATTGAAGGGTAAGCCCAGGTGGTATATTCCGCTCGTCTACTTCATCATCATTTCAGCGGCAGCTCTTTCCTGTTTCTACATTTTTAAACTTTTACTGCGGTCGTAAAATTTCCCATGAGATCTTCATGGCATTCTCTTGAAAGTCGAGGACCTGGAAGACCTCATGTTATCCCGGAGGCCAATGGAAGGGTCTTCCGGCGAGGAGGTGAAGATGGACGTGCCAAACGGATTGGCCGGCGCCGGTGCCGTTATTGATGACGAGACGAAAGTCTTTAAGGTCCTCTCTTGCGGCAATCTCACGCGCCACCCAATGGAGATGACCCAGGAGTTCACGATCTTCTTTTTGGATGTCTGACATCTTTTCAATATGTCTTCTGGGAACAATCAGAAGATGAGTGGGGGCCTGGGGATTGATGTCGCCGAAGACAAAGGTCAAATCATCTTCATAGACGCTCTTGGAAGGAATTTCCTTTTGGATGATTTTGCAAAAGAGGCAGTCCATTATTTTTTGTAGGTTGCCTTGGGATCAAAAACCATTTTCGCAATGACCCTGGATCCTTCTTTTTCAATCTTGCGAAAAAAACAGCTGCGATACCCTTCGTGGCAGGCGGCTACTTTTTGGTCGACTTTAATCAAGAGGGCGTCCCCGTCACAATCATAGAAGACTTCTTTGACTTCCTGGGTATGTCCCGATTCTTCGCCCTTGACCCAATACTTTTGCCGTGAGCGTGACCAAAAGGTGACATAGGGTCCTTTGAGCGTTCGTTCCACGGCCTCACGATTCATAAAGGCAAACATGAGGACTTCGCTTGTCTTATAATCCTGAATAATGGCTCCCAAAAGACCATTTTCATCAAATTTTAATTGATCAATGAGTGTGGACATCGATTTTTAGAATTTTGTCGCCTTGGCGAATTTGTTTCACAACATCCATCCCTGCCGTTGTCTGCCCAAAAACCGTATAGGCATTGTCCAAAAAAGGAGTGGGGGCGAGTGTGATATAAAATTGACTTCCGCTGGATCGTCTTTGCGGGTTGACTTCATCTCCGGTGCGCGCCCAGGCCAAGGCTCCTTCTCCATGTTTATGAGAATTACCGATAATCTCTGCAGGGATGGTATAGCCGGGACCGCCGCTGCCAGTACCTTGTGGATCGCCCCCCTGAATGACGAAATTAGGAACGACGCGGTGAAAGGTTAAATGAGTGTAGAAGCCAGCCTTGGCCAGTTGAACAAAATTAGTCACAGAGAGGGGAGCCTCTTTGGGGAAAAGCTCCACTGTAATCTCACCCCGGGAGGTATGAATGACGGCCTTTGTGTATTTTTGGATATCGGTGAGAGGCGATTTGGGTTCCTGAACCTTGACTTGCGACATGGAATTCCTTTCTATTCCCAGAAAAACCAGGAAGACTATTATTATTGATACAATCTGACCGGAATATCGTGTTGCCATAAACATTCTTTAACCTCTACAATGCTGACCTCTTTATAATGAAAGATCGAGGCAGCCAAGGCGGCATCGGCTCCTCCGATGGTGAGGGCCTCCAAAAGATGCACCACCCTGCCAGCGCCCCCCGAAGCGATCACCGGAATGCTGACAGCCTGTGAGACGGCTCGTGTCAGCCCCAGATCGTAGCCCTCTTTTGTTCCATCCCTGTCCATACTGGTCAAGAGAATTTCTCCAGCCCCCATGAGAAGCATTTTTTTGGCCCAGGCGACGGCATCGAGTCGGGTGTCCTTTCGACCCCCATGGGTAAAGACGCGCCATTTTTTTTTGGCCCTGCTCTTTACGGCTTTGGCATCAATGGCCACGACAATGCATTGGCTCCCAAACTTTTCGGCGGCCTTCTTGATAAAAAGCGGATCACTGACGGCGGCCGTATTAATAGAAACTTTATCGGCGCCTGCATTCAAGAGGTCACGGATCTCTTGCAACTTCTTGATTCCGCCACCGACAGTGAGTGGCATAAAAACACGTTCGGCTGTTTTTTCAACAACGTTGAGGATAATTTTTCTTTTTTCATGGGACGCCGTGATGTCCAGAAAGACAAGTTCGTCGGCGCCCAGGTGGTCGTATTCTTGAGCGACGAGGACGGGGTCACCTGCATCCCGCAGATCTACAAACTTGGTCCCTTTGACAACGCGGCCATCGGCCACATCTAGGCAAGGAATGATTCTCTTGGTTAACATGTGAGGGCCTCTTTTAAATCAATTTTATTTTCATAGAGAGCGCGGCCCAAAATCGCCCCCTGGGCGCCGAGCTCTTTGAGTTTCTTTAAATCTTCAAGGCTTGAAATGCCTCCCGATGCGATAATGGGAACGCCAACGGAGGCAATCATTTTTTCCATCGCTTCAAAATTGGGTCCGGCGAGCATACCATCTCTCGATATATCGGTGTAGATAATATGCTGGAGTCCCATTCCCTCAAAATTTTGGGCCATCTCAATGACGTCTTTTTCCAAAACATCTTTCCAGCCGTGGACAGCAATTTTGCCATCGCGTGCATCCAGCCCGACGGCGATACGATCGATATGTTTGACACAGAGGATTTGGACCAGGTCAGGGTCTTCGATGGCCGCACTGCCAATAACGACCCGGCCCGCCCCCATCGTTAAAAAGATCTCGGCCGTATCTTGATCCCGAATCCCTCCACCGATCTGGATGGGGAGATTTACGGAGGTCATGATGGTCTCTATACTTTTCAAGTTAACAGGCTTTCCTTGCAGGGCTCCGTTGAGATCAACGACATGGAGCCACTCCGCTCCCAGGTCAGCCCATTTTTTGGCGGCATCGACAGGATTTTTAAAATACACCGTCGCCTTGTCGAATTGCCCTTGAGAGAGCCGAACGCACTTCCCATCATAGATATCAATGGCGGGGTAAAGAATCATCGCCCTCTGTTTTAAGGATTTTTACGAAGCTTGCAAGAAGAATGAATCTTCAATAGGATAGTCGCCCATGGATTTTATTATCGAAGCGATAAATCTCGTTAAAAAATATGGTGATCTGACCGCCGTCAATCATATCTCGTTTCAGGTAAAACCCGGGGAGTGTTTTGGATTTTTGGGCCCCAACGGCGCCGGAAAAACGACGACCATGCGGATGATGTATGGTTTTGCCCCCCTGACCGAAGGCTCTCTCACCCTCTTTGGTCTTTCGGTGCAAGATAACATGCGTGCCATCAAAAAGAAGATTGGGATTGCGCCTCAGGAACTAAGTCTTGATCCGGACCTGACGGTTATTCAAAATCTCCTGGTGTATGGAAACTATTTTGATCTTTCTCATCGAGAATCACGAGAAAGGGCAAATTGGCTCCTTGCCTTTTTTCATTTGGAAGACAAAGAGAAGAGCCGGATTGATCTTCTCTCCGGTGGCATGAAGAGAAGGCTTCTTATTGCACGCGCCCTGATCAACCGGCCCGAAATTTTGATTCTGGATGAACCGACAACGGGACTGGACCCTCAATCGCGCCATGCGATGTGGGATCGTGTTCGTCAGCTTCGCTCTGAGGGCGTGACCACGGTCTTGACGACCCATTATATGGAAGAAGCCGAACAGCTTTGCGATCGTATTGTGATTATTGATTTTGGAAAAATTATTGATGAAGGAAATCCAAAAGAACTTGTAAAAAAATATGAAGTCACCAATCTTGAGGCCCTTTTTTTAAAACTGACGGGAAAGTATTTGCGGGATTAAACATGTCATTTCCTATAAATCGATATGCCTTCAAGGTCTGGTACCGTGACTTTCTTGTCTGGACGCGCTACTGGTGGACAAGTCTGGTGGGGGCGATGGGCGAGCCGGTGCTTTATTTTTTAGCGATGGGTTATGGCCTCGGGGCTTTTATCAAAACAATTGAGGGCATACCCTATATACAGTTTTTAGCGCCGGCCCTGATTGCTTCCTCTGTCATGCATAGCGCCTCCTTTGAAACGACCTACAGCGCCTATACGCGCATGGAGATTCAAAAGACATTTCATTCGATTGCTGTCACTCCGGTGAATATCTCCGAAGTGATTGCCGGTGAAATTTTGTGGGGAGCCACCAAGAGTCTTTTGCCGGGAGGTATTATGTTTGTGGCGGTCGCCAGTCTTGGTTTGATTGGCTCTTGGCAGGCCCTTGGATTGGTCCCCGTTTTGATCCTAGAAGCCTTTTTATTTTCGTCATTGGGGATGCTGATGACTTCTTTTGCCAAGGACTACGATTTTTTTACTTATTATATTACGCTCTTCCTCGAACCGATGTTTCTCTTTTCCGGCACCTTCTTCCCTCTCAAGGCCCTGCCTTATTGGGTTCAAAAGGCGGCCTGGGTCCTTCCCCTGGCACACCCTGTTTTTATTGGACGGTCGTTATTTGTTGGGAAGTTCTCGTTGCAAATCCTGCTGAGTGTTTTATGGATGATAGTCTTAACAATGGTTATCTTTTGCTGGTCTGTCAAAAGAATGGAAAGACGTCTGATGGTCTGACAACCCTAGCCACGGTAGCTCAGGGGTAGAGCAACTGATTCGTAATCAGTAGGTCGGCGGTTCGATTCCGCCTCGTGGCTTTATTTTTTCAGATGAGGGGTTTGGGGAGAGATAGTGTCTCTCCCCATGACAAGCGAACAACTGGCTTTGCCAGTGTGAGTGGATAGCCCAACTGATTCGTAATCAGTAGGTCGGCGGTTCGATTCCGCCTCGTGGCTTTATTTTTTCAGATGAGGGGCGTTCCTTAACAGAAATCACCAGGCTGTTTTGATGAGGTTAGATTCACGAATGACAGCATCTCTTGTGAGTAAGAGACAATTTTTGGCTAGTGCTGAGGCTGTGATAATGCGATCGGGGAGTTCGGGAATTTTGTCATGGGGAATTTTGACAAATTGATGATAGACCTCTTGATCAATGGCCATGATTTGAAATGTTGTATGAGAAACTTTTGAGGCTTTTAGCAGGAGCGCAGGCAGTTTTGAATCGATTTTTCCCCTGTGAATCAAATACTCCATTTCAAAAAAACTCATCAGGGACACATAGACCTGTCGTTTGCCTTCTTGTCCCTGGTCCAGAAGCCCTCTTGCCTCACTGCCAAGCTTCTTGTTATCCTCAGCGTACCAGATGATGGCGTGGGTATCGGCTAGAATGTTTTCCATTTTTTATGGAAGCTTTTTGAGAGTGTTCTGCGAGTTTGAGTGAAATCTTTTTGAGACGCTCCTTTGGAAGAAACAATGCCTTTTAAAGTGACAGGACGCAGAGGGGTCACAGGCACCATAAAAATTTCCCCCTTCACGTTTCCGATGTCAAGATAATCCCCCTTCTTGATTCCTGCCGCTTGAGCAACCGGCCTGGGAATGATGACTGCCAGGGAGCTTCCTATCTGGATGACTTCTTTTTCCATCTCAGAGCAAGGTTAAACTAAAGTTTAATCCTGGGCAAGCAAAAAATGGTGCTAGCAAAAATCTATAAAAAAGGTATAAAAAATCCAGCAACATTTTTATCACGTTGTCGATAACACTCCCAGACAAGAGTAAATAACAAAAATTATGGAGGAAGTGTGAAACCATCCGGAATTTCAACATCAGCACAACGAGGCGCACAAACAGCCCCTGAAACTCAGGAAATTTCAGCACAAACTATGCATGAGCAGGGTCCTCTTCGTTACTTTGAAGAAGCGGATGCAGTTGTGGACGTCTATGGGCTTTATGGATCTAGCCCTTCCTGTGGCCAAACAGGAGGAGGATTACGCGTAACTACAAATTCCCGTACCGACGAAGAAACTCTAGAGGCTTTTGGGCGCGTAGGAGGTGGAGCAGACGTAACTTACTGTGCTGATAGCACCTCATCTGTCCCTCCTACTGAGGCGGACGTTAATCTTGGCTATAGCAATAGGGTAAGACATTCAAGACTAGGGGGTAATCTATACGGACGTTTAGAGGGTGGTATGCGATTTTCGCGTTTTGAAATAGGATCCGCAGCGACACTAGGCCTAATTGGCCGTGATAGTACTGATTCCGTAACAATTGGTAGACATGATACAACCTTCCAGAACCCCTTCATAGACCTAACATTCACCGTGAGTGGTTTTGCAGCTTACAACATTTCTAATCGAGTTGCTCTTTTTGGAGAAGTAGGATTGAGCTATGCATTCAGATCATTGGGAGTACCCGAGGGAATATTCACCGGAGGACTGAGATTTCTTGTGGGGCCAACTCCTCAAATAGAGAGAATAACTACCACCACAGAAAGAGTCACCGAGTCCTTGCTTTCAGCAGACCACGCGTCACTGGTCTTTTCAAGAGATCATATTTCTAGGGGAGCTACGCACTATGATCTCGTACATGCCAATGGCAGTAGGACTCGTCATCTTGTTCCATTCACTGGTGATCTGTCGATTTCTATTTATGATTTAGATGACGTTATAGGGATTGATTTTACTAACAACGGAACTTTACCTAATACATCATTTTTCAACATTGCACCCGGATTTGCGAATCGACATTTGATAACACCACAACCAAACGGTGATGTTGTTATCATGGGAATGGGGACTCTGATTAATGTTCCATCCACGGTAACATTACCAAGTCCGGCAGGACGACCTGTTCCACTCACAACTCTGGTTGTTCCCGGTAACGCCCGTATTATGGAAGGTACCTCTGTTCGGATACGACTTGACGGTCAAGATGCCGGCCCTGTTATTCCCATCCCTGGTCAAGAACCGGATCCAAACAGGGATCAAACTTCTGTGGCTATTACACTTCCAGAAAACACTACGGCTTCCCGTCATGCCTGTGAAATTCTGTTGAACATTCCCAGTTCACGACCCAGGATTTTAAAAAGCTTATCCCTAACCGTCCAACCTGCGGTCTCTCAAGCACCTGTGGTCACTCAACAGCCGGTACCTGTCACGAGACATACAATAACACCACGCAGACCGGCGGTTCCTCACCGTCCTGTACAACCGCCAGATTCAGATCATGACGGTGTTCCTGATAGTCAGGATCTTTGTAACAATACCGAAAGAGGTCGAGAAGTTCGAGAAACAACTCTTAACAGGGGATGTGCGTTTGGAGAACTACACACAAGATAAAATAAAGTTTCTGTTTTAAGAAAATATGATGACAAATCCCACATTACAACCTTCAACACTGGCTCTCACGCTCGCAGGAGCACTTTTTGGTGGAGGATCTCTTGCACAAGCTCAACCTCGTTGTGATGTCGTACAAAATGCCATGGATGCGCTCTCTCCTGCACCAACAAATTATACAATTTTAGGAACCGGCCTTCTGACTCAAATCGGTCAACCACCTACAACACGTGCAGCTTACCCAATTGAGATTCCGCTGGCGTTACAACCTGCAGCCACGTGTCTTGGTACTTTACATGTATCTCAGGGAATAACTACCCAGGGAAGAATTCTGGAAAATCTGCGAAGATATGCTGAAGGACTCAATGAGATTTCTTTTCGAGACCTAAATGATGGAATAACAAATGACGCTGCTCATTTCCGAGCAGCGGGAATTACCGGAACAGGTCCAGAACTCTTTGCCGCCCTTCAAGGGCGGTACAATACGCTGACGGCCATTCAGTATATTTTGTATCATCCGGACTGGACAGTGCCAAGACCTCCACAACAACCAATAACCCCTCAACCAACTCTCCCTGTAAATCCTGCTCCTGTTT